>Ga0181519_10001164_pt1 | contig 23090 bp, 17 predicted proteins | sample PEATcosm2014_Bin_26_FD_121102 | JGI IMG/M metagenome (GOLD analysis project Ga0181519, IMG submission 121102) | Peatland microbial communities from MTU Mesocosm Facility, Houghton, MI, USA - PEATcosm2014_Bin02_10_metaG | ecosystem: Environmental > Terrestrial > Soil > Wetlands > Peat | place...
CTCGGCGCGATCTTCCGCTCGCGCAACGCCAAGAAGATCTACTGGGCGCTGGTCGAAGGCGTGCCGAAGCCGGCGCAGGGCCGCATCTCGATGTTCCTCGCCAAGGGGCCGGGCATGGGCGACGACCGCGCCGTCGCCAAGGGAGGCCGCGACGATATCGAGCGCATGCGCGTCGCCCGTCACGGCGACCCCGACGCGCAACATTCGCTGACCCTCTACGCCGTGGTCGACAAGGTCGCGCCGCGGCTCGCCTGGCTGTCGATGCGGCCGATCACCGGCCGCACTCACCAGCTGCGCGCCCATTGCGAGGCGATCGGCCATCCGATCGTCGGCGATCCGAAATACAATCGCCGCCCCGAAAACGATCCCGCCCGCCACGACCCGCTGCGCGCGGTGCCGCCGGGCGTCGAGCCCAAGCTGCATCTGCTGGCGCGGCGGCTGATCCTGCCGCACCCGCGCGGCGGCGCGCTCGACGTCGTCGCGCCGCTGCCGCCGCACATGAAGGCGAGCTTCGACATGTTCGGCTTCGATATTTCGCAGCGCGATCCGATCGAGGACGCGCCAGATGCCTGAGGAGACGCGCGATCCGATGCGCGCCGCCCAGGCGAATATGCGGCCGCCGGCGCTGCGCCGCTTCTACAAGCGCGTAGACGTCGTCGCCGCCGACGGCGGCGGCTTCGCATTGAGGCTCGACGGCCGCGGCGCGCGCACGCCCGGCAAGCGGCCGCTGGTCGCGCCGACCCGCGCCGTGGCCGCGCTGATCGCCGCCGAATGGGCGGCGCAGGGCGAGACGATCGAGCCGATGACGATGCCGGCGACGCGGCTCGCCAATTCGGCGATCGACGGCGTCGCCGACGCGCTTGACGCGACGCGCGCCGCGATCGCCGCTTATGCCGCCGCCGACCTCGTCTGCTACCGCGCCGAGGCGCCGGCGGCGCTCGTGGCGCTGCAGGCCGAGGCCTACGACCCCGCGCTCGCCTGGGCGCGCGAGAAACTCGGCGCGCGTTTCGTCGCGACCGTCGGCCTCGCCCATGTCGCCCAGCCGGAGACGGCGCTGGCCGCGGCGGGCGCGGCCGTCGAGGCCTACGCCGACCCGTTCGCCGTCGCCGCGCTGCATGTGACGACGAGCCTGACCGGCTCGCTGCTGCTGGCGCTGATGACGGCCAAGGGCGCGCTGAGCTCCGAAGCCGCCTGGCGCGCGGCCCATGTCGACGAGGACTTCCAGATCGGCCGTTGGGGCGAGGACGACGAGGCGAAGCGCCGCCGCGCCGCGCGCTGGCGCGATTTCGCGGCGGCGGCGAACGTCCTGGCGGCGCTGTAACCTGGCCGCCGCGGCGGCGGCTCTAACGCCAGTATCCGGCCATCAATGCGCCCGCCCAATCCGGCTCGCGCACCTCCCCGCGCGGCAGGAAGCCGCGCATGCACGGTTTGACGTCGAGGACCGGCGCGCCGTCGATCGCGTCGAGGCCTGCGACCTTCAGCGTCGTTCCGTCGACCGCCAGCAGGCGGCAGATCGTCACGCCGAGCCGGTTCGGCCGGTCCTTGCCGCGCTGGGCGAAAATGCCGACCTTCGGCCAGTCGGTCCGCCCGCGCGGGTGACGCGCGCCGGCGGCGACCGCGCTCTCGGCGACGCGGTGGAAGAGGAAGATAACCTCGACGTGCGAAAAGCCGTCGAGCCCGGCGAGCGCCTCGGGGCCGAATTCTGGAACCAACGCGATCGTCGCCGTCACCGCGTCCCAGCCGTCGTCGATCGGTTCGGCGCGCCCGCCGCGCACGTAGCCGATGGGGCGGAGCGTAATGCGTTCGGCGGCGGCGCGGGCTTCCTCGGTCATTGGCGGCTCCTTTCAGTGCGGCGCGACCAATAGGGTTAGACGTACTGGCGATCAACGCCCGCGGGCGAGGTGAGCCCCCGCCTCATTCCAACGTCGCACGCCCGCCCCGTTCCGAGTCCTTGCGGGCCATGCTATGCCCGCCAGCGGGTCACACAGAACCGTCATGGCCGGGACAAGCCCGGCCATGACGCGGTGAAGGCGTCCGTACGCAGCGAACGGCTCTGTGCGAGACTTTCAGCCGTCGGGTTCGTCAAGCCAGCTTGGAGCTTCCCGTTGAAACAGATGCTCGCCCGGTTGGACCGCCGCCGCGCCCGCGCGCGCCTGGGCGGCGGCGAACAGCGCATCGCCGCTCAGCACGGCAAGGGCAAGCTGACCGCGCGCGAACGCATCGACCTTCTGCTCGATCAAGGCTCGTTCGAAGAGTTCGACATGTTCGTCGAGCATCGCGGCGCCGACTTCGGCATGGAGAAGACGAAGATCCCCGGCGACGGCGTGGTGACCGGCTGGGGCACGGTCAACGGCCGCACCGTGTTCGTCTTCGCCAAGGACTTCACCGTCTTCGGCGGCTCGTTGAGCGAAGAGCACGCGCGCAAGATCACCAAGATCCAGGACATGGCGGTCAAGAACCGCGCCCCGATCGTCGGCCTGTTCGACGCCGGCGGCGCGCGCATCCAGGAGGGCGTCGCGGCGCTCGGCGGCTACGGCGAAGTGTTCCAGCGCAACGTGCTCGCGTCGGGCGTCATCCCGCAGATCTCGGTGATCATGGGCCCGTGCGCCGGCGGCGACGTCTATTCGCCGGCGATGACCGACTTCATCTTCATGGTGCGCGACACCAGCTACATGTTCGTCACTGGCCCTGACGTCGTCAAAACGGTCACCAACGAGACCGTGACCGCCGAAGAACTCGGCGGGGCGCAGGTGCACACGACGCGCTCGTCGATCGCCGATCGCGCCTACGACAACGATGTCGAAGCGCTGCTGCAGATGCGCCGGCTCATCGACTTTTTGCCCGCCTCCAACCTCGAGACGCCGCCGAAGCTGCCGAGCTTCGACGATCCCGATCGCGTCGACATGTCGCTCGACACCCTGATCCCGGACAATCCCAACAGGCCTTACGACATCAAGGAGCTGATCCTGAAGATCGCCGACGAGGGCGACTTCTTCGAAATTCAGGAAACGCACGCCAAGAACATCGTCACCGGCTTCGCCCGCATCGAGGGAACCACGGTCGGGATCGTCGCCAACCAGCCGCTGGCGCTCGCCGGCGTGCTCGATTCCGACGCTTCCCGCAAGGGCGCGCGTTTCGTGCGCTTCTGCGACTGCTTCAACATCCCGATCGTCACCTTCGTCGACGTGCCGGGCTTCCTGCCGGGCACGGCGCAGGAATACGGCGGCCTGATCAAGCACGGCGCGAAGCTGCTGTTCGCTTACGCCGAAGCGACCGTGCCGAAAGTCACCGTCATCACCCGCAAGGCGTTCGGCGGCGCCTACGACGTCATGGCCTCCAAGCACCTGCGCGGCGACATCAATCTCGCCTGGCCGACGGCGCAGATCGCGGTGATGGGCGCCAAGGGCGCGGTCGAGATCATCTTCCGCGCCGACATGAACGATCCCGAGAAGATCGCCGAGCGCACGCGCGAATACGAGGCGCGCTTCCTCTCGCCGTTCGTCGCCGCCGAGCGCGGCTACATCGACGAAGTCATCATGCCGCACGCCACCCGCCGTCGCCTGTCGCGCGTGCTCGCCATGCTGCGCAACAAGAAGCTCGAGAACCCCTGGAAGAAGCACGACAACATTCCACTGTGACGCGGCCGCGCGTCACGGTTGTCGCGCCTACGCCCGACGCTCGCGCCGCGGATCGGCGTAGAACGCGCGCTTTTCGACATACATGGCGGCGTCGGCCCGGCGGACGACGGATTCCAGACGCTCTCCCGGCCGGCTGGTCGCCGCGCCGACGGCGAAGCTGAGCGCGGCGTTCGAATAGTACTGGTTGTTCAGCGCCACGAGCTTGTCGATCGCCGTCGTCAACTCTTCGCCGTCGCGCTCATGGCGCGCGGGCATCAGGATCGCGAATTCGTCGCCGCCGATGCGCGCGACGCAGCACGGCGTTTCCACCGCCTTGCCCAGCACCTCGCCGGCGCGGCGCAGCAGCTCGTCGCCCGCGGCGTGACCGGATAGATCGTTGGCGGCCTTCAGACCGTTGACGTCGAGGACGAGAACGGTGACCGGCGACGGACCGTTGCGCTCGAGGCGATTGAGCTCGTCGACAAAGAAGGAGCGATTGTAGAGCTTGGTGAGGACGTCGTGCTTGCCTAGGAACTCGAGATAGGCCTCGGCCTTCCTGCGGGCGGTGATGTCGGTCAGCGCGACCTGGACCAGCGACCAATCGTTTTCGCGGCCAGGAAACACCGAAAATTGCAGATGGAGATACAGCGGCGAGCCGTCGAGCGAATAGTTGACCACTTCGCGTTGCTGGAAGAGCTTTCCGTCCCACAGGTCGATCAGTTGTTCACGGAACGGCTGCAGCGTCGCATCGCGAAAGACGTCGCGCAGGCGGTCCAGCAGCGTCTTCTTGTCGGCGGCGCCGAACAGGGTCAGCGTATGATTGTTGACGTCGATCACCCGGATTTCGCTCATGCAGCGGACGACGAATTCCGGATGCACGTCGGTGAAGACGCGAAAGTCCTCGATTCCGCGATCGCGCGCCTCCGCGAGCAAGCGCTTGACCTCGCTGAAATCCTCGACCCACAGCGAAATCGGCGAATGCTCGAACAGCCCGCGCGAATAGTCCTCGCTCAAGGCGAGCAGGCGGCGCGCGCCTTCGCGCTCGCTCACGTCGTCGATCGCCACCAGAACGCGCGACCAATCCGCCTCGTGGCCCGGCAACAGCGAGCCCTTGACCTGAACGTCGATGCGCCGCCCTTTCAGCGAATAGTTGACGCCGGCGCCGGCGAACCCGCCTTCGCCGTCCCACAGTTGCGCGAGTTCCTCCGTGAGATTGGTCAGCATTTCGTCGCGGAAGATTCGATCGAGATTGGCGGCCAGATGCGGCAGATTGTCCGCCTCGAACAGCGACAGCGTCCGGCGATTGACCCTGACGACGCGCATGCCGGCGGCGCAGGCGCGAACGCGGGCCGGATCTTCGGCGAGATAGGCGCGCAAATCGCGGACGCCCGCCGCCCGCCAGGCGTCGAACAGCGTCTTGACCGCGCTGTAATCCTCGAGCCACAGCGAAACCGGAGCGACTTCGAACATCATCGCGTCGTCGTCGGGGCGTGAACCAGCGGCGGTCGAATCAGAATCGACGAGACGGTGCATAGGGTCCCCGAATTGCCGGGCGACGACAACGAATGACGGACGGTGGTTACGCCCAGGTCCGCTACGTTACGTCAACCACCTTACAAAAGGTTATCGGTCGAGGATCGGGTTGACGGCCGAATGGACCGCCGCAGGGTCGCGCCGACCTTGAGCCGCGTCGAGCGCGATCGCGGGTCGACATGCGTTACGCATGCGAAGGCGTTCGACCCATGTCGTCGATCATCCAGATCCGCAACGTTCCCATCGCTCTGCGCCGTCGGCGGAATGCGCGCGTCGCCATGGCTAGCGCGTCGTTGTCGGAATACCGGCTTGGCGATCCGCGAGACGGCCGAGCGCCTGGCCGCCCCTCGAAATTGTCTTTCTGAAAATCGGAATTTCGAGTACACTGCACTTGTGGGCTTCAGGGCGCTGCCGCAGCGCCGGCGAACCCATCGACTTGATCTCGCGCGAAATGAAAGGGGACCCAAGTCATTGAAAATGCTCGGCGCGGCGCCATCGTCGATTTCGCCGCCCTTTACAATCAATGGGTTGCGGAGGCCGAAACGCAACCGCCGGCTTCGCCTCGCTTCGTTTCCATTTCGCCTCGCTTCGCTTCCACTTGGTTTCCATTTCGCTTGATTTCGCCTCGTCGCGTCGGGCGCCGGCGGGCCGCGCCGGCCGCCGCGCCGGCGGTTTCATCTTCTTGAAACCATCAGTTTTTGCAGCGCCTTAACCCTCAAACCAATCGCGTTAACGGATTCACGGCCTGGCAAAGTTTGCGGCCCATTTTCGACCGCACAAGAGGCCGCCGGCAAAGGCGGCAGGGCGTCGAACAGAGTTGGGTTATGGCGTTTCAGGTCGACAGGAGCCGCACGATCATCACGGCGATGATCCACGGCCGCAGGATCACGGCGATGGACGTCGCCTGGCTGAGGCGGGAGGTCTTTGCGTCGGGCGAGGTGTCGCGCGAGGCGGCGGACGAACTGTTCGCGGTCGAGCGGGCCGGTCTCGCCAACGCGCCGGCCTGGACAGCGTTCTTTGTCGAGAAGATCGTCGATCACGCCGTTTGGCAGTCCGGCGAGCCGGGCGTGCTGGGCGAAGCCGAAGCGAAATGGCTGAGCGCGCGCGTCGACGAATGCGAATCGGCCAACGCGCTCGCCGCGCTCGCCGCGGCGCTCGGCGAAGCTCGCCGCGCGCCCGCCTCCCTGGTGGCGGCGGCGCAGGCGCGCGCCTGGCCAGGCGTCGGCGCCGCGCTGAAGCCGGCGCGGGCGGGTTGAGCGCAAAGCGTCGCCAGGTTGGAAAATCCGCCGCGGGCGCCTAGGTTTGGACGCTCAGACCTCTCGCCAAGGATCTCCGCCGGATGGCCGACCTCTCCTCGTTTCCGATCGCCGGCCGTTGGCCCGCCAAGCGGCCCGACGTCATCCAGCTCTATTCGAACCCAACGCCGAACGGCGTGAAGGTTTCGATTGCGCTCGAGGAGTTGGGGCTCGACTACGAGCCGCACCGCATCGACATCGGCAAGAACGAGACCTGGGAGTCGGCCTTCCTGTCGCTCAATCCCAATGGCAAGATCCCCGCCATCATCGATCCCAATGGGCCGGGCGGAAAGCCGCTCGGCCTGTTCGAATCGGGCGCGATCCTCATCTATCTCGCCGACAAGACCGGCGAGCTCATTCCGACCGATCCGGCGAAACGCTACGAGGCGCTGGAATGGGTGTTCTTCCAGATGGCGGCGATCGGGCCGATGTTCGGCCAAGTCGGCTTCTTCCACAAATTCGCCGGCCGCGAGATCGAAGACAAGCGCCCGCTCGAGCGCTACTGCAAGGAGTCGCAGCGCCTGCTCGGCGTGCTGGAGACGCGCCTCGCCGGTCGCCGCTGGATGATGGGCGACGACTACACGATCGTCGACATCGCGCTGCTCGGCTGGGTGCGCAACTTGGTGGGGTTCTACGGCGCTGGCGATCTCGTCGGCTGGAACACGTTCGAGGAGGTCCCGCGCTGGCTCGAGGCGGCGCTGGCGCGGCCGGCGGTCCAGCGCGGCCTGGGCATCCCGACGGCGGCGGCCGCCTGAAGGCGGGCAATTAGCCGAATGGGCTAGGCGGGCGGGGCGCGGCTCAGGTTTACGCGCCGCCTGCGTTCTCCTAAGAACGGCGAGAGGGGGGAGGCCTCGGGGCTTTCCGAGCTGGGACGCCGATGTTCAACAAGATTCTGATCGCCAACCGCGGCGAGATCGCCTGCCGGGTCATCAGGACCGCGCGCAAGATGGGCGTGAAGACGGTCGCAGTCTATTCCGAAGCCGACAAGGACGCGTTGCACGTCGAAATGGCCGACCAGGCGGTCGCCATCGGCCCGCCGCCGGCCGCGCAGTCCTATCTTCTGATCGACAAAATCATCGCCGCCTGCAAGGAGACCGGCGCCGAGGCGGTGCATCCGGGCTACGGCTTCCTCTCCGAGCGCGCCGCCTTCGCTCAGGCGCTCGTGGCCGAGGGGATCGTCTTCATCGGCCCCAACCCGCGCGCCATCGAGGCGATGGGCGACAAGATCGAATCGAAAAAGTTCGCCAACGCCGCCGAGGTCTCGACCGTTCCCGGTTTCCTCGGCGTGATCGAGAGCCCCGCGCGCGCCGCCGAGATCGCCGACGAGATCGGCTATCCCGTGATGATCAAGGCCTCGGCCGGCGGCGGCGGCAAGGGCATGCGCATCGCCCACTCGCGCAAGGAAGTCGCCGAGGGCTTCGCGCGCGCCAAGTCCGAAGCGCTGTCGTCGTTCGGCGACGATCGCGTCTTCGTCGAGAAGTTCATCGTCAATCCGCGCCATATCGAAATCCAGGTGCTCGGCGACAAGCACGGCCATGTCGTCTATCTCGGCGAGCGCGAGTGTTCGATCCAGCGTCGCAACCAGAAGGTGATCGAGGAGGCGCCGTCGCCGCTGCTCGACGAAGCGACGCGGCGCAAGATGGGCGAACAGGCGGTCGCGCTCGCCAAAGCGGTGGATTACGACTCGGCCGGCACGGTCGAATTCGTCGCTGGGCAGGACCGCAGCTTCTACGTTCTCGAGATGAATACGCGGCTCCAGGTCGAGCATCCGGTGACGGAACTCGTCACCGGCGTCGACCTCGTCGAGGAGATGATCCGCAGCGCCTATGGCGAGCCCTTGCGCCTGACCCAGGCCGATGTGAGACTGAAGGGCTGGGCGATCGAGAGTCGCGTCTACGCCGAAGACCCGACGCGCGGCTTCCTGCCCTCGATCGGGCGGCTGGTCAAATATCGCCCGCCAATGGAAGGAACCGTCGAAGGCGTCACCGTGCGCAACGACACCGGTGTCTACGAGGGCGGCGAAATCTCGATCCATTACGATCCGATGATCGCCAAACTGGTCACGCACGCAGGCGATCGTCTGAGCGCGATCGAGGCGCAAGCGAACGCGCTCGACGCCTTCGTCATCGACGGCATCCGCCACAACATTCCCTTCCTCTCGGCGCTGATGCAGCACGAGCGCTGGCGTGCGGGACGTCTGTCGACCGGCTTCATCGCCGAGGAATTCCCCGACGGGTTTTCCCCGCTCGTCGCGGCGGGCGAGACGCAGGCCGTCATCGCCGCGGTCGCCGCGCACGTCGACCACGTCCAGAACGTGCGCAAGCGCGAGATTTCCGGACAGTTTCGCGCCGGCTGGAGCCGGACCCTCGATCTGAAGCGCGCTGTCCTGCTCGGCGCGACGCGCATCGACGTCGAAGTCCAGCCGCGCGACGGCGGCGTCGACATCGAGTTCGCCGATGGGCGCCGGCTGCGCCTCGACTCGCCATGGACGCCGGGGGAGCCGGTTTGGCGCGGCGACATCGACGAGAAGCCGACTGCCGTGCAGGTGCGCGCGATCCTCAACGGCTTCACGCTCGCTCATCGCGGGGTTGCGGTCGCGGCGCGCGTCTACACCCATCGTGAGGCCGCGCTCGCCGCGCTGATGATCGAGCGACAAGGCGCGGATCTGTCGCGCGCGCTGCACTGCCCGATGCCCGGCCTGGTCAAGTCGATCGCGGTCAAGGAGGGTCAGCAGGTCCGCCCCGGCGACCCGCTGTGCGTCGTCGAAGCGATGAAGATGGAAAACCAGCTTTCGGCCGAGCGCGCCGCGACGGTGAAGAAGATCGTCGCCAAGGTCGGCGAGTCGCTTGCCGTCGACGCAATGATCATGGAGTTCGAGTGACGCGCCGGGCGGCGGCGCGGTCCGCCGCCGTCGCGCTCGGGCGCCTGAACGTGCTATAGTGGCGCGTGGACGCTGCGAGGCAGGACCCATGCCGGCGACGCTGACCCGCGCGGTGAAAATTTCGGCCGCCGTCGCCCTCGCCGCGGCTTGGGGCGCGGTCTCCAACGAGCGCGGCGAGCAGGTCGCTTGGCGGTTGCTCTGCACGTCTTCCGCCGTCGCCGAGGAGAGCGCGGCGAGCGGCGTCTTTCACGGCGTCGGGCTTGTCACGGCGGTCGACAGCGCCAAAGGCTGGTTGACGCTCGATCACAAGGCGATCGATGGCTTCATGGGCGCGATGGAGATGATGTATCGCGTCGAGCCGCCGCGCCTGACCGCCGGCCTGAGGGTCGGCGACCGCGTCGCCTTCGACATCGACGCCGGCCGCTACGCGATCGTCGGCGTCAAGATCCTCGACGGGGCGAAGTGACGGCGCCCCGCGCCCTCGCCTAAATCCGTCCGAGCGAGGGCGCGCTTCACGACTTGGCCGCTACGGCTCCGTCAATGCGGCGCCGAGCGAAGTCAGATTGAAAATTCGTATGTGTCCGCTCAGGCCTTCTTGACCCACAGTTTGCACCAGCCAGTCGGCGCGATTTCGCCGGCGACCGACTTGCATGAATTCGGCGCGACGAAGAAGTTGCATTGGTCGCACTGCTTGCCGTCTTTCGGCGTCGTTTGATAGCCGACCGCCGTCTGCGGCAGGCCGGCCGCGCGGGCCGCGCCGGCGCCCAACGCAAGCAGCGGGGCCGCGCCGGCGGCGGCGAGCAGCACAGTGCGGCGGTTGACGCATTTCGGGGTGGTTTGGACCATTGTCGAGTTTCCTCTCAATCGCGATCTGTAAGGAACGCGGGCGACTATTAGCACAGACAAATCGCGCCGGGACTAATCCGTTCGACCGACCCGGCGTGCGCCGGTCACAGAGTCGCTTGCGGACCGGCGCGGAGATTGAGGCGCGTCGATCGGCGGTCCCTGCTGCTTGCGCAAACGCATATTAGGGCTTGCTGAACTTGTGGCGCCGCCCCCCGCGCGCGCAGCGCAGATAGGACATTGCGCCACGGCGGCCGGCCGAGGGTCTGCGACCGGAGGCCACAAAAGGCTCGTAGGGTTGAGCGCCGCCGCCCGGCCGACCGCGTGGGGTCGCTCGCTTTCGCTCGCCCAACGTGCTAACGGCCTCGCTTCGCGGCGGCGGCGCGCCAAAGGCGGCCGCCACAGGCGACAGGTAAGACGATGAGCGACATCTTTCAGGAAGTTGACGAGGAAGTCCGCCGCGACAAGGCGCTCGAGTTCTGGAAGAAGCACCAGAACCTCATCATCGCCGCCGCGGCGCTGATCGTGCTCGCCACCGGCGGCTACCGTTTCTACGAGAACCGCAAGATCGCCGCCGAGCAGGCGGCCGGCGCGGCTTTCCAGCAGGCTTTGGCGCTCGACCGCGACGGCAAGGTCGGCGACGCGCAGACGGCGCTCGCCGCGCTCGCCGCAAATGCGCCGCACGGCTATCTGACGCTCGCTCGCCTCGCCGGCGCCGCCGTGCAGAGCAAGACCGACCCCAAGGGCGCGTTGGCCGTTTACGACGCGCTCGCCGCCGACCGCTCGATCGGGTCGCTGTTCCAGGACGCGGCCAAGCTGCGCGGCGCGCTGTTGCGTTTGGACCTGGGCGACGCGGCGGCGGCCAAGGCCGCCTTCGAGGCGCTCGCCGCGCCGACCGGCGCCTATCGTTTCACGGCGCGCCTCGCGCTCGGTGTGATCGCGATCGACGCCAACGATTATGTGGAAGCGGGCCGGCAGCTCGATCTCATCGCTGCTGATCCGGAAGCGCCGGCGGCCGAAAAGCGCAGCGCCGAAAGCCTGTTCGGGCTCGTCGCCGCCAACCGTCCGGCCAAGTGAGCGCGCGGCGGCGCCGGCGGCCATGAGCGCCAAGGTCGCCGTCATCGGTCGGCCCAATGTCGGCAAGTCGACCCTGTTCAATCGCCTCGTCGGCCGCAAGCTGGCGCTGGTCGACGACCAGCCCGGCGTCACCCGCGACCGCCGCGAAGGCGAAGCGCGGCTCGGCGACCTCGTCTTCACCATCGTCGACACCGCCGGCCTGGAGACGGGCGACGGCGAGACGCTGGCCGGACGCATGCGCGCCCAGACCGAGGCGGCGCTCGCCGACTGCGACGCCGTGCTGTTCCTCATCGACGCGCGCGCCGGCGTGACCGCAGGCGACCGTCATTTCGCTCAACTCGTGCGCCGCTCCAGCAAACCGGTGATCCTCGTCGCCAACAAGGCGGAAGGGTCGGCGGGGCGCGACGGCGCTTACGAAGCCTTCAGCCTCGGCCTCGGCGACCCAATCGCGATTTCCGCCGAGCACGGCGAAGGTCTCAGCGACCTCTACGACGCGCTCGCCGCCGTCCTGCCGGAGAACGCTCACCTCGAGGCGGCGACGCAAGACGGCGGGACTCCGCTCGTCCTCGGCGAAGAAGAAGACGGCAGCGAGGACGATCCCGAAAGGCCGCTGCAGATCGCCGTCGTCGGCCGGCCGAACGCCGGCAAGTCGACGCTGCTCAACCGCATCCTTGGCGAAGAGCGGTTGTTGACCGGGCCGGAGCCTGGACTGACGCGCGACAGCATCGGCCTCGAAACGGTCTGGCGCGGTCGCCGCATCAAGCTTTTCGACACCGCGGGTTTGCGCCGCCGCGCGCGCGTGGTCGAGAAACTGGAGAAGCTCGCCACCGCCGACGGGTTGCGCGCCGTGCGTTTCGCCGAGGTCGTCGTGCTGCTGCTCGACGCGACGATCCCGTTCGAGAAGCAGGACCTGACGATCGCCGATCTGGTCGAGCGCGAGGGCCGCGCCTTGGTCGTCGGCCTCAACAAATGGGATCTCGTCGACGACAAGAGCGGCAAGGCCCAGCAATTGCGCGCCGAGGCCGACCGTCTGCTGCCGCAGCTCAAGGGCACGCGCGTGATTCCGGTCTCCGGCCTCACCGGCGCCCATGTCGACAAACTGCTCGAAGCGGTCGCCGCCACCCACGAGGTCTGGAACAAGCGCATCTCGACAGGGAGGCTCAACCGTTGGCTGGCGCCGGTCGTCGAGGCGACGCCGCCGCCGGCCGTCTCCGGCCGCAGGGTCAAGATCCGCTACATGACCCAACCGAAGGCGCGGCCGCCGTTCTTCATTCTGTTCGGCAACCAGGTCGAGAGCATTCCCGAGAGCTATAAGCGCTATCTCGTCAACGGATTGCGCGAGACGTTCGGCCTCTTCGGCGTGCCGATCCGGCTTTCCATGCGCTCCGGCGGCGAGAATCCTTACGCGCCGAAGAAGCGGCGAGGGTAGGGCCTTTCAATTTTCCGTTGCGCGCCGATATCAGCGGGTCCCTGTCATGGAGAACCGAGATGGTCGACGATCATCCTATTGCAATCGCACTGGCCGCTGGCCGGGTCGTCGTACGCTGGCGCGGCCGCCAAGCGGCCGACACGCGCCGTGCGCTGGAACTGCGCGAAGCACACTATCCGCCGGTGCTCTACATCCCGCGGGAAGACGCGAACATGCGCCTATTCGAGCCGAGCGCGCACGAGACGACCTGCCCCTATAAGGGCAGGGCGAGCTATTTCACGCTGCGCGACGGCGACGAGACCGACGCCGACGCCGTCTGGAGCTACGAGGCGCCGAAGCCCGGCGTGGCGGCGATCAAGGATCATCTCGCCTTCTATCCCGACCGGGTCGAGATCGTCCGGGACGCGAAAGACTGAGGCGAGCTCGCGCAAGGGGGCGGCGACCGCCTTTGGCCCCGCTCGCGTCCTGGGGAGGCGGCGGCGCGCAGCGCCCTCAGGGCGTCGCCAACCCAATCGTGGCCGTTCCAGCCAGAGGGGATGCGGCGCACCGCCGCGCTCCGCGGGGGCGGGGCGGCGGCCATGATTGACGCAGGCCCTTTCGGCTTGCTCGCCGCTGTGGCAAAGAACCGCGGCGCGCGGGAGGCTCGAAAAGGCGGACCCTTGTCCGGTCTCCTGGCGCGAGGATGCGTGACCTGACAATGCCGAGCGAAGAATTCAAAGACGCCCGCGACTTTCTTCTCGCGCTGCGGACCGACTATTCGACCGCCAAAGCCAAATTCGCTTGGCCGAAATCCGATTGCTTCAACTGGGCGCTCGACTGGTTCGACGACGAACTCGCCGCGGGCTCCAACGGCAAGCGGCCGGCGCTGATGCTGCTCAGCGAACGGACGGAGACCTATTCCTTCGGCGAATTGTCCGAGGCCTCGTCGCGGGTCGCCAACGGCTTGCGCGCGCTCGGGGCCAAGCGCGGCGACCGGCTGCTGCTGATGCTGGGCAATGTCGCGCCGCTGTGGATCGCGCTGCTGGCGGCGATGAAACTCGGTCTGGTGGTCATTCCGTCGCCGCCGCAGCTCACCGACGCCGACGTCGGCGAACGCCTGTCGCGCGGCCGCGTGCGCCTTGTCGTCGCCGAGGCGGCGGCGGCGTCGAAATTCGAGGGGCGCAGCGACGGCCTGCTGGCGTGCGTCGCCGTCGGCGGCGCGGCGGCGGGCTGGCGCGACTGGAGCGACCTGCTGCGCGCGAGCCCGCGTTTCGAGCCGGACGCGCCGACGCGGTCGAGCGACCCGCTGCTGCTCTATTTCACTTCGGGCACCTCGGCGCAGCCGAAGCTGGTGATGCATACGCATGCGAGCTACCCGATCGGCCATCTCTCGACCATGTTCGGGCTCGGTCTGCAGCCCGACGACATGCATCTCAACGTCTCTTCGCCCGGCTGGGCCAAGCACGCGTGGTCGAACGTGTTTGCGCCATGGAACGCCGGCGCGACCGCCGTCGCGCTGACGCGGCGCTTCGACCCGCGCGCTCTTCTCGACGATCTCGCCGCCCATCCGATCACGTCGTTCTGCGCCCCGCCGACCGTTTGGCGCCAGTTCATCCAGCTCGACCTCGGCCAGTGGCACGTGGCGTTGCGCGAGATCTGCTCGTCGGGCGAGCCGCTCAATCCGGACGTGATCGAGAGAGTGCGGCGCGCCTGGGGGCTGACTCTGCGCGACGGCTACGGCCAGACCGAGACGACGATGATGGTCGGCAATCCGCCCGGGCAGAAGCTGGTGGTCGGCGCGATGGGGCGGCCGCTGCCGGGCTACCGCGTCGTGCTGCTCGACGTCGAGGGACTCGAATCCGACTTCGGCGAGATCGCCTTGCCGCTCTCGGGCCAGCATCTCGGCCTGACGCCCGGCTATGTCGACGACGACGGCGTCTTGGAGCCGATCGAGGGCGAGCACTATCGCACCGGCGACATCGCCTCGCGCGACGGGGAGGGCTTCCTCACCTATGTCGGCCGCGCCGACGACCTGTTCAAATCGAGCGACTATCGCCTGAGCCCGTTCGAGCTCGAGAGCGCGCTGCTCGAGCATCCGCTGGTCGCCGAGGCGGCGGTGACGCCGGCGCGCGACGCCATCCGCATGACCGTGCCGAAGGCCTACGTCGCGCTGGCCAAGTCGGACGACGGCGACCGCGCCGTCGCGCTGTCGCTGTTCACGTTCCTGCGCGATCGACTGGCGCCCTACAAGCGCATCCGCCGCATCGAGTTCGTCGTCGAACTGCCCAAGACCATGTCGGGGAAAATCCGCCGCGTCGCGCTTCGCCAGCGTGAAGCCGAACTCGCCGAAGTCGGCGCGCGCGCCGAGCGCGAATTCCGCCTTGAGGATTTTCCGGAATTGGCTTGAGGGCGCGCTGGCGCGCGCTCGGCGCCCCGCGCGCCGTCAAGCGCCGGCGTCAAGCCGCGTCAAGGCTCGTCAAGTTTCGTCAAGCGGCGTCAAGCCGGGCGCTTGACGCCGCAGGAGATAATAGCGCAACATCAATATGTTATGTACCGTCAAGGCCGGCTTTGGCGAGTGGGGGAAGGGGTCGTTCATGGCGGGGTGGGTCCGGGCGGGATGTCGATTGACCGAAAAACAACATTACCACACTTCCGGAATTTCGGAAAGGTTGTGGCGCCCGGATCGGTGCGAGCCGTCCCCTCTCCCCGCGCGCGGGGAGAGGGCTAGGGTGAGGGGCCTGGAAAGCGAGGCTCTCGTTATGCGCGGCATTCGAATCCCTGAAACGGGACACGCGCGCCAACTGCGCAAGGCGCAGACGGAAGGTGAGCGTCTGTTGTGGCTGCGCTTGCGTGGTCGCGGCTTGAATGGCCACAAGTTTGTTCGGCAGGCGCCGATCGGGCCTTACTTTGCGGATTTCGCATGTCGCGACTTCGGGCTCATTGTCGAAGTCGACGGCGCCACCCATTCGAACGAGAGTGAGCGCCGCCACGACGAGCGCCGGACAGATTTCCTGAACGCGCGAGGCTACCGGGTCGTCCGCGTCGCTAATGACGACGTCTTTCACAACCTGGACGGCGTGCTGGAAACGATCCTGCTGGCGATCAGCGAAGCCTCGACAATCCGTTCTCCCGGCGCACGGGGAGAAGGTTAGGAGGAGAGGCGGGAGGTCTCTGTCGCGATGGCGCGGCCAATCGCCTCGCCCCTCACCCTAGCCCTCTCCCCGCGCGCGGGGAGAGGGGATATCGGCGCGCTCCAGGTTGAGCGCCAGCAGGCGTTGCAGCGCCTCGTCGATGGCGATGTCCTCCGGCCAGCCGTAGGCGGCGGCGACGGCGCGATCGAGCGCGTCGTGCGCGTCGGCGAGCCAGCGCGGGCGCTGGTTGTAGAGGTTGGTCAGCGTGCGCTCTTTGAGCTTCACCGCCGCCTCGACGGTCTTCGGCAGAATGCGGTCGGGATAGCGGCGCGGCGCCTCGCCCGGCGCGGCGGTCGGTGTCACTTCGGGCACGATCTCGACGAGGTCCGGCGGGTTGAGCCAGGCGCGCCGCAGATCGTCGAGCGTCCTCGCGGCGGCGGCGATTCTTTGCGCGCGCGGGTCGGCGGCGGTATCGGCGGCGGGAATATTCGGCGTCAGGCCTGCGGGGAAGGGGAAGGTTTCGAAGGTGGTGGTGGGCGTGTAGGTCGGATCGTTGCCAGAACCAATCCAGGCGCCAAGCGCCAGCGACCACGCTTCATGAAAACGCGAGTTCAGAATGCCGAAATACGCGTCGTCGTCGCGCGCTACTGCGACCACGAGATTGTCTGGAACGACAACGCTCGAAAGCCAGACAAAGAATCTGTGGCGAGAGACCTTTGGAGTTGCGAGGTACCTCGTCTTCTCTTTGATTGCGGCTCTGAAGCCGCTCCGAACCTCAGCGAACAGCCACCAGCGCTCTCTGTAGTGCTTCCGTCGGTTTATTATGCGGGCCGGTTTGACATGTTCAGCGGCGTATTCAAATGGCAGCTCGTAAAGCGCTGCCTCGTTCTCAGCAAATTCGGTGAAGTCAATCACCCAGGATGCTTCGCGACATTGTGCAATGTCTCCGCCACTTACGATCGGACGCAGCACATCAGAATTTGGACGGCTATTCGGGTTTATAGGTGCAGTTAGCCAAGTAAGGGCGATCTCGCGGTCGACCTCGAAAGGAGCGCCTTTCGTGATGCCCTGAAATGACTCTTTGGAGCACTCGACGAGTCTCCGTGCGTGCGTCAAGTCCGCCAGCGCCGCCGTCAGATCAGCGTGGATGCGTGCGACGGGCTGTCCGTCGAGGCGGCCGACTTCGACCGCGCCCAAATCGACAACGCCCTCACCCTGAGGAGGCGGCGCAGCCGCCGTCTCGAAGGGCGAGGGCGCATGGCGCGCCGGCTCCGGCACGGCGTGGCCGCCCTCGTCCTTCGACTCGCCTGCTGACGCAGGCGGCTCAGGATGAGGGCGACGGCTGGAAACAGAACCGCCGCTGAAGCACACCAGACTGACCCGCACCGCCGCGCCGTCGATCGTCCACGGCTCGTCGCTCCACGCCTCGAAGATCGCGCCGGCTTCGGCGATCGGTTCGAGAACTTTGCGATTGGCGCCGCCGCGGATCGAGTTCGTCGACACCAGCCCGACGCGCTTGGCGCGGCCGGCCTGCAAGGCCTCCCACGCCTTGGCGAACCAGTAGCAGACGAGATCGGCCTCGGCGGGAACGCGGCCCTCGTAAACGCGAAACAGCGCCTCGACATTGTCGTCGCCGAGCCCGCGCCGCAGCAGCTTGCCGCCGAGGAACGGCGGGTTGCCGACGATGAAATCCGCTTCGGGCCACGACGCTTCGACGTAGTCCGAAGACGATTTCGCATTTGCCCCGTCCGCCGTCATGCCCGGCCTTGTGCCGGGCATCCACGCCGCGGTGCGCTTCCCCGGCGCGTGGATGGCCGGGTCAAGCCCGGCCATGACGGGAAGAGCGGAATTACTTTTCGCGAGTCGACTTTCGCCGACCGTCGTCAGCAGCGCGTCGCGGCATTCGATCGCGTCGAGCTTGCGCAGGATCGGGCGGGGGTGGTGGGTGATGGCGTTCTTCACCCGCCATTGAATGTCGCCGATCCAGATCGTCGTGCGCGCCAGCTCCGCGGCGAACGGATTGATCTCGACGCCGTGCAGGATTTCGGGTCCGACGCGCGGCACGATCATGACGAGGCCGAGCGTTTCGCATTCGAGGATGGCGCGGTATTCGATGTCCTTGACCGCCTGCAGCGCGAGATAGAGGAAATTGCCGGAGCCGCAGGCCGGGTCGAGAATGCGCAAGCCGCACAGCCGGTCGATGAAGGCGTCGCGTCGCGCCTCGGCCTTGGCGCGCGCGGCCTCGAAGCGCTTGGCGAGGTTTTGGCTCGCCGCCTTGCCGGCGCCCGCCGACGCGGCGAGCGCCGGCGCCATGATCGCCTCGATCTCCGCTTTCGCCGTCGCCCATTCGGCCCGCAGCGGTCGCGCCACCACCGGCTCGACGATCATCATGATCTTGTCGGGGTCGGTGTAATGGGCGCCGATCTGCGCGCGCTTGTCGGGATCGAGGAAGCGCTCGAACAACGTGCCGAAGATCGTCGGGTCGATCAGGCTCCAGTCGAGGCTGGCGGCGGCGAACAGCAGGCCGATCTCGACATGTTCGAGCCGCAGCGGCGGGCGACCGTCGAACAGGCCGCCGTTGAACTGGGCGATGTCCTCGAGATTGAAGTCGCCGCCGTCCTTCATGTCGGCGAACAATTGCTCGAGCCATTGCTGGCTCTTCTCCGGCTTGCGCGCGCAGGCTTCGAGCAGCTTGCGCCAGACGCCGTGCGGCAGCAGCCCGACGCTGTCGGCGAAGAAGCAGAAGACGAGTTGGTTGACGAAATGCGCCACCGCCTCGCGGTCGGGATTGCGGTGCTGCAACGAGTCGGAGATCGTCTGGAACTTGTCGGCGGCGTCCCTGGTCAGCTTGGCGCGCGTCCGCCCCGAGCGCAGCTTGTCGGGATCGAAAAAGACCGCCTGAAGGACCGCGAGATTCTCGGGCTCGGCGAGGTCGTCGAGCTCGAACTCGTATTTGGCCGGAACCTCGTTGGTCCAGCGCGTCTCGACGCGAAAGAGGTGGGTGTCGCAGGCGACGTGCAGCGGCGGGTTCTCCAGCGCCGCGGCGTAGCGGGTGAGCTGCTCGAACGCCTTGTCGAGATCGCGCTTCTTCTTCTTGTATTCCCAGGCGAAGAAGCCCTTCTTCCACACGTCGGCGAAGCCGTCGCCGCCGCCGGTCTTGGGAACGCCTTTCTCAAAGGTGAAGTGGTCGCCGGTCGGATCGTCCTCGGCCGGGGTCGGGTGTTCGAGCAGGCGGCAAAGATCGAGAAAATGCTCCTGCGCGGTCGCGCGCTCGGTGAGGGCGACCGGCTTCCATTTGCGGATGAAATCTTGCGGGGTCATGCGGCGCCGGAGAGGGGACGGCCGAACCGGTTAGCACGATTCTTCACGCGCGCCCAAAGAGTGAACTTCGCGCCCGGAACGGATGCGTCGGAGCAACAGATCAATAGCGGCTGTCGTCGCGCATGCGGCGAACGAACTCACCGGCCGGCTCATCCTGTCCGCGCATGCCCTTCGTCAAATCGTGCAGCGCGTTCGCGTCGATCTGCTTGCGCGGCCAATCTGCGGCGGCCAATTTCGGCCGCTGAGCGGAGCGTCGTTCGTCCTTGTCGCGGTTTCGATGGTTCGCCACGCCGATTGTCCATGCTCACGGTAGATGAGGCTAAGCGACGAAGGCAGAGTCGTTCATTGGTTGCTTGGCGGAGCGAAGCGCGAGAAGAATTCGAAGTCAAGGATGCGGAGCACCGCCTCCGGCGGCGGCCCTCCGGGCCGTCCTTGAGTTCGAATTCTTCTCGCGCACAATCGCCTCCAAGCAAACAATGATGAGCTGGCGCCGAGGTCGGCGAGGGCGCTTAGCGCCGCTGGCGGGTGGAGGACCGCCTGTGCGGGTGCTCTTCGCCGCGCCAAGAATGTGTGGCGCCGCCTTCGTCAGACGGGGCGAGTTGCGGGAGCGACGCAACGAATTCCTGCTGCGTGTGTGTGTGCGCGTGTCATGCAGAAAAGGCGCGCCTTGCGGCGCGCCTCTCATCCGGCGCCAAAGCCCGTCGTTTGCGACGGGCGTCTTTCGACGCCCTATGGCGCCGCCTTCTCCCGAACGGGAGAGGGTTCCTTACATCGCCTTCAGCATGCCGTGGCCCTTGGGGGTCATCATGGCTTCGCACGAGCCCTTGGCGACGTATTTCCAATGGCCCGGATCGTAGTCGACGGTCGAGGTGCCGGCGCAGGTCGTGCCGGCGCCGGCGGCGCAATCGTTCTTGCCGGCGAGCGCGACGCCGTAGCACTTGTCGGCGCCCGGCTGGGCGGGAGCGGGGCCCGCCTTGGCGGCGGAAGCGAGCGCCAGGGCGACGGCGAGCGAGCCGGCGAGGGAGGCGGCGGCGAAGGCGGTCTTGGCGATCATGGGCTGTTCGTCCTCTCGGGTTAAGGCAATGATTTTCCAGGGGCTTCGGCTCGCGCCGCGCCCGCCGGCCGAACCTCTCGGCCGTGCATTGGTCATTCGCCGGCGGTCCGGCGGGGTTACCGGAGGCGCGATCACGAAGTCGTGAACTGGCCTTTTCGCGTCGGCCGCCGCGACTTGCCCTCAGCGCGCCGATGGGGCCATAAGGCCGCTCGCGCGGGCTTCTCCGCGCCTCCGTTGCGAGTCGCGTTTCGCTGACGCGCGGCCGATCTCTCGAAAGCCAAGCAAGACCATGCGCCTCTCCCGCTATTTCCTGCCGATGCTCAAGGAAACGCCGAAGGAGGCCGAGATCGCCTCGCACCGGCTGATGCTGCGCGCCGGCATGATCCGCCAGGAGGGCGCGGGCATTTACGCTTGGCTGCCGCTGGGCCTGCGCGTGCTGCACAAGATCTGCGCCGTCGTGCGCGAGGAGCAGAACCGCGCCGGCGCGATCGAGCTGTTGATGCCGACGCTGCAATCAGCCGATCTGTGGCGCGAATCCGGCCGCTACGACGATTACGGCAAGGAGATGCTGCGCATCCGCGACCGCCACGAGCGCGACATGCTCTACGGTCCGACCAACGAAGAGATGATCACCGAGATCTTTCGCGCCAGCGTGCGCTCGTACAAGGATCTGCCGCTCAACCTCTACCACATCCAGTGGAAGTTCCGCGACGAGGTGCGGCCGCGCTTCGGCGTCATGCGCTCGCGCGAGTTCCTGATGAAGGACGCCTATTCGTTCGACCTCGACGCCGAGGGCGCGCGCCTGTCCTACTACAAGATGTTCGTCGCCTATCTGCGCACCTTCTCGCGCTTCGGCCTGACCGCCATTCCGATGAAGGCCGACAGCGGGCCGATCGGCGGCGACCTGTCGCACGAGTTCATCATCCTGGCCGACACCGGCGAAAGCGAAGTCTTCTGCCACCGCGACTTTCTCGGTTTCGCGCCGCCGCCCGAGACGATCGATTTTTCCGACCCCGCCGCGATGCGGGCGGTGTTCGAGCAATGGACGTCGCTCTACGCCGCGACCTCGGAGCAGCACGACGCGGCGAAATTCGACGCGCTGCCGGAGACATCGCGCATTTCGGCGCGCGGCATCGAAGTCGGCCATATTTTCTACTTCGGCGAGAAGTACGCCGCTCCGATGAAGGCGGTCGTCAACGGCCCGGACGGCAAGGAGCGCACCGTGCATATGGGGTCCTACGGCATCGGCCCGAGCCGCCTCGCGGCGGCTTTGATCGAAGCCAACCACGACGACGCCGGCATGATCTGGCCGGAGGCGGCGGCGCCGTTTTCGGTCGGGCTCGCCAATCTCAAGGTCGGCGATTCCGCCTGCGACGCGGCTTGCGCGCGTCTCGACGCCGAGCTCGGCAAACGCGGAATCGACGTGCTCTACGACGACCGCGACGAGCGGCCGGGGGCGAAATTCGCCACGCTCGATCTCATCGGCCTGCCGCATCAGGTCCTGGTCGGTCCGCGAGGCCTCGCCGAAGGCAAGGTCGAACTCAAGGACCGCCGCAGCGGCGCGCGCGAGCTGGTCGGCTTGGAGGCGGCGATCGACAAGCTGGGCGGGAAGGCGTGACCTGCGCTGCAGCCAGTCACCTAGCCCCTCACCCTGCCTCTCCCCGCGCCTTAGCGGGGAGAGGCAGGGCGAGTTTCTGCGCCGTCGCCAGGACGTGTGAGCGATGACCGCCTCCACGCTCGAAGCCGCGCCCGCCGCTGAGCCGCCCGCCGCGACGCGGCCGTTCTCGGCGTTCGAGTGGATGGTCGCCTTCCGCTATCTTCGCGCGCGCCGGGCGCACGGTTCGGTGTCGGTGATCGCCGGCTTCTCCTTCGCCGGCATCGTGCTCGGCGTGATGGCGCTGATCGTCGTCATGTCGGTGATGAACGGTTTTCATCACGACCTGATGGAGAAGATGATCGGCCTCAACGGCCACGTCTTCCTCCAGGGCGTCGACAAGCCGCTGACCGACTACGAGGCGGTGACCGATCGCGTCGGCAAAGTCCCCGGCGTCGCGCTGGCGCTGCCGCTGGTCGAGGGCCAGGCCTTCGCCACTTCGCCTTACAATTCCGGCCCGGCGCTGGTGCGCGGCGTGCGCGAAGCCGACCTCAAGCGCCTGCCCGGCATCGAAGGCCACATCACCCAGGGCACGCTCGACGGCTTCGACGCGGGGCAGGGCGTCGCGGTCGGCGCGCGGCTGGCCGAGCATCTGAGCTTGCGCGTCGGCGACAAGCTCACCTTGATCGCGCCGCGCGGCGCGCAGACGCCGTTCGGCGTCACGCCGCGGGTCAAGAGCTATGTCGTCGCCGCGATCTTCCAGATCGGCATGGCGACGTTCGACAACACCTTCGTCTTCATGCCGCTTTCCGAAGCGCAGGCCTATTTCAATCTCGACGGCCAGGCCAACGTAATCGAGGTCTATCTCGACGACCCCGAGCGCATCGACGCGATGCGCGATAGCATCACCGCGGCCGAACAGCGGCCGATGATCGACACCGACTGGCGCCAGCTCAACAAGAGCTTCTTCGACGTGCTGCAGGTCGAAGCCAACGTGATGTTCGCCATCCTGACGCTGATCGTGCTGGTGGCGGCGCTCAACATCATTTCCGGCCTGATCATGCTGGTGCAGGACAAGGCGCGGGCGATCGCGGTGCTGCGCACCATGGGGGCGACGCGCGGCGCGATCCAGCGCATCTTCCTCATCATCGGCGCGACGATCGGGTTTCTCGGCACCGCCTGCGGCCTCGTTCTCGGCCTGATCGTCGCCGAGAACGTCGAGCCGATCCGCAAGGCCTTGAGCTGGCTGACCGGACGCAATCTGTTCCCGGCCGAGTTCTACTACCTGTCGCAACTGCCCTCGCGCGTCGACGCGCGCGACGTGATCGCGGTCGCC
>Ga0181519_10001166_pt1 | contig 23075 bp, 24 predicted proteins | sample PEATcosm2014_Bin_26_FD_121102 | JGI IMG/M metagenome (GOLD analysis project Ga0181519, IMG submission 121102) | Peatland microbial communities from MTU Mesocosm Facility, Houghton, MI, USA - PEATcosm2014_Bin02_10_metaG | ecosystem: Environmental > Terrestrial > Soil > Wetlands > Peat | place...
ACCTCGTTGGTCAGGAGCACCACCGTCGGCTGGGAGACCCCGGCGGACTTGGCGGCGGCGGTGGCCTCGGCGACGGTGAGGGTCTGCGACGGGATCGTCCAGGAGGTGCCGCCCTTGAAGTCGATGCCCAGATTGAGCCCCCGGGTCCCCAGCGAGATGACGCCGGCCAGGATGATGAGGGCGGAGACGGCGAACCACCAGCGGCGCCGGCCGATGAAATCGAAGGAGGTCTCCCCGCGGTAGAGGCGCTGCCAGGCGTTCGGGCCCTTGTGCTCGGCTTTCTCCTCGGCGTGCTCGAGCTCCTCTTCGAACTCCTCCTCGAGGATCTCGGGGGTGACCTCGTCCTCCTCGACGTCGTCCCTGTCCTCTGTGACGGGGGACTCCGCGTCGGAGGACTCCGGGTCGGGGGACTCCGCCCCGACCGTCTCGTCGTCCGGCGCGTCGGTCGGCACCCGGTCCTCCCCGTCCCCGCTCGGCCGACGGGGGGCCATCACGCCGCCTCCCGGCCCACGCCGAGGCCGGCAGCCACGCTGAGGGCGCTGTCACTGGCACCTCGCCGCTGGCCGAGCAGGATCACGAACGGCCGGGTGAAGAAGTAGGTCACGAAGATGTCGAGGATGGTGGAGAGCCCGAGGAACAGGGCGAAGCCCTTCACCGACCCGATCGAGACCAGGTAGAGGATGACCGCGCCGAGCAGCGACACCGCGTCGGCGGCCAGCACGGTACGGAAGGCGCTCTTGAAGCCCTTGTCCACGCTGGTGCGCACCGTGCGTCCCGAACGGGTCTCGTCCTTCAATCGTTCGAAGTAGACGATGTACGAGTCCACGGTGATCCCGACGGACACGATGAGGCCGATGATGCCGGCGAGGTCGATGGTGGTTCCGAGCCCCTGGCCCATCGCCGAGATCACCGCCCAGAGGATGGCGCCGGTGACGGCCAGGCCGGAGATGACCACCACCCCGAGCAGGCGGTAGTAGAAGAGCACGTAGAGCATCACCAGGGCCAGACCGGCGAGGCCGGAGATGAGGCCCGCCTGGAGGGAGGCCTTCCCCAGGGTGGGCGAGACCGTCTGGACGTTGATGCGGTCGAGCTTGACCGGCAGTGCGCCGTAGTTGAGCTCGGTGGCCAGGGCCTTCGCCTGGTCCTCGGTGAAGCTCCCGGAGATCTGCACCTGGCCGTTGAACGATAGGAAATTCTGATTGGTGGGCTGGGTGATCGGGGCCGAGATCACCTGGGCGTCCAGGTCGATGCCGATGATGGCGTGGAACTGCTGCTGGGCCAGGGTGTCCCAGGCCGTGGAGCCCGGGCCGGTCAGGACGATGTCGACCGTCCACTGACCGCTCTGGAGCTGGGCGGAGGCCGACTTCACCGCGGTGCCGGTGACGGTCGACGGGCCCAGGACCAGACGGCCGGTCCCGTTGGTCGAGGGGTTGGCGAAGGGCAGCAGCACGGTGGCGCCCTTGGTGTCGGCGTCGGCGGTGGTGGACGGGTAGGTGGCGAACTGCGGATCGTCCTGGATGCTGGTGTTGCTGGTGTACCCGTTGACGTTGCTCGAGTCGGGCTTCACGTCCAGGTTGGCGGCGGTCAGGGCGGTGCCCGAGGCGCAGGTCGGTAGCGTCCCGGTGGACGGGGCCTTGCCCTTCGCCAACGTCAGGGCCGGTGCGTAGCAGAGGCCGGGTCGGAAGTAGAGCTGGGCGGTGTTCCCCAGGGTGTTCAGCACCTGCTGGGTGTTCTTCTCACCGGGGATGGAGACGGCGATCTCGTTCTTCCCCTGGCTCGCCACGGTGGCACCGCTGGTGCCGGCGTCGACCCGGTTGTTGAGGATCGTGACCACCGTGTCCAGCTGGTCCGAGGTGACGGGCTTGGCCGTCTTGTAGACGACCGAGAGCCCCCCCTCGAGGTCGAGCCCCAGCTTGGGGGACCATCCGGCGGCGAGGGTGGCCACGAGCGCCACCACGGCGATGGCCACCACCGTCGTCAGGCTGATCCACAGCGAGCGCTTGCGTTTCATCGTCGGCTACTTCGACCCCGTGGGTCGGTCATCGTCGTCGGCATGGTCGTCGGTGTCGTCGTCGTCCTGCTCGTCGTGCTCGGTGTCGTCGTCGTCCTGCTCGTCGTGCTCGGTGTCGTCGTCGTCGTGATCGTCGTGCTCGTCGTGCTCGTCGTGCTCGTCGTCGTGATCGTATTCGTCCTCGTCGTCGTGCTCGTCGTCCACCTCGACCGGTGCGGTCAGCTTCCGCACGATGTACTGGCGGTGGACCACGAACGAGGCGCCCACGCTGGTCTCGAGCGTGACCCGGTCGTCGTCGATGGAGATGATGTGGCCGATGAGCCCGCCGCTGGTGAGGACCTCGTCGCCCACCTCCCAGACGTTGACCAGCTCCCGTTGACGCTTGGCCTTCTGCTGCTGCGGGCGCAGGATGAGGAAGTAGAAGCCGGCGACCACAATGATCAGCAGGAGGAACGTGCCGCTCGAGCTCTTCTGGGTCGTCTTGGCCGCCGCGGCGACGACGGGCTCGGCGGCCAGGGCCGCGAGGGCGGCCGTCATCGAGCCGTGGGAAAGGAGGGGTGGGTGCGCACAGCGGTCAGACTGTAGCCCAGCCCCCGTGGGCTCCGGCACCGCCGGGGGCCGCCCGCCGTCGGCGCCCCGGTCAGGGACCCCAGATGCCGGTGACCTCCTTCCGGAGCGCCTCGAACCGCCCCTCGGCGATGGCCGCCCGGGCCCGACCCATCAGGGCGAGGAGCTGGGCCAGGTTGTGAATGGTGAGGAGGCGCCAGGCGGTCGGCTCCCCCACCGCCAGCAGGTGGCGGAGGTACCCCCGCGACCAACGGGCGCAGGTCGGACAGCCGCAGGAGGCGTCGAGGGGCGAGTCGTCCCGGGCGTGGACCGCGTTGCGGAGGTTGATCCGACCGCCGCCGGTGAGGATGGTGCCGTGGCGGGCCATCCGGGACGGGGCCACGCAGTCGAACTGGTCGACACCGAGCCCGACGGCCTCGATCATCCCGACCGGATCCCCGACACCCATCAGGTACCGCGGACGGTCGACCGGCAGGTGGGGCACGGTGGCGGCCAGCGCCTCGAGCATCGCCGGGCGCCGCTCCCCCACCGACAGGCCCCCGATGCCGTAGCCGTCGAACCCGATCTCCACCGTGCGGCGGGCGCTCTCCGCCCGGAGGACCGGGTCCGATCCTCCCTGGACGATCCCGAAGAGCGCCTGGCCGTCCGGGCGCTCCTCCAGCCGGTCGTGGTGCACCCGGGCACGGGCCGCCCAGGCCGCGGTGCGCTCCACCGCCGTCCGCAACACGGCCGCCTCGGCCGGGAGGGAGGCGCAGACGTCGAGGACCATCTGGACATCGGCCCCGAGGAGGCCCTGCAGCTCCACGGCCGACTCCGGGGTCATCCGGGTGGGGGTGCCGTCGTAGACCGAGGCGAAGGAGACGCCGTCGTCGTCGACCTTCGGTCCCAGCGAGTGCACCTGGAACCCTCCGGAGTCGGTCAGGGTGTGGCCCTCCCAGCCGGTGAAGCGGTGGAGGCCGCCCAGCTCCGCCACCACCTCGGCCCCGGGGCGGAGCATGAGGTGGTAGGTGTTGGCCAGCACCACCTCGGCCCCGAGCGCGTCGAGGTCGGCGCTGTCCAAAGCCTTGACCGCCCCCTTGGTCCCCACCGGCATGAAGGCGGGAACGCGGTAGGTCCCGCGGGCGGTGTGGACCGTCCCCGTCCGGGCCTGCCCGTCGACGGCGGCGAGCTCGATCCGGACCGCGCCCGTCACGCCCGCCCCCGCGGGGCGTCGGCCACCCGGGCCCAGTCCCCCTTCTCCCCTGACCGGGCGAGCACCATGGCATCCCCGAAGGAGAGGAACCGGTAGCCCTCCTCGAGGGCGGTGGCGTAGAGGTCGCGCCACCCCGGCCCGGCGAAGGCGTCGACCAGCAGGAGCAGACTCGACCGGGGCAGGTGGAAGTTGGTCACCAACAGGTCCACCGCCCGGAACGTGTAGGGGCGGTGGATGTAGAGGTCGGTCCTGCCCGACAGCCGGCCGGTGGCGGCGGCCGTCTCCAGCGCCCGGACCGCGGTGGTGCCCACCGCCACCACGCGACCCGCCCGCCGGCACGCCTCGACGGTCGACCGGGGCACCGAGTACCGCTCCGAGTGGATGACGTGCTCCTCGGCGGTGTCGGCGGTCACCGGCCGGAAGGTGTCCAGGCCGATCGCCAGGTCCACCGTGGCCAGCGTCGCCCCGGCCGCCCGGCACGCCTCGAGGAGCTCGGGGGTGAAGTGGAGCCCGGCGGTGGGTGCCGCCACCGACCGGCGACCGGGCTCCAGGTCGGCGGCGTAGACGGTCTGGTAGCGGTCGCCGTCGGCGAGGTCGCGGTGGATGTACGGCGGCAGTGGCATCACCCCGGCCCGCTCGACCACCGACGGGTCGAGCAGCCGGACCGTCCGTCGGCCGCCCCCGTCACCGTCCGGACCACCGAGCCGTTCGCCGACTTCGACCACCGCACCCTCCACCCCCGGCTGGTGGAGGAGGGTTCCCGGAGGCAGCCGTCGACCCGGGCGGACCAGCGCCTCCCACGCCGACGGATCCCCGTCGACCGGTTCGAGCAGGAGCACCTCGGCGGCACCCCCGCTGGACCGGACCAGGGTCAGGCGGGCGGCCAGGACCCGGGTGTCGTTGACCACCAGCAGGTCCCCGGGACGGAGCAGGGTCGGCAGGTCGCCCACGGTGGCGTGCCCGACCACGCCGGTCGCCGTCAGCTCCGGGGCCACCAGGAGCCGGGCCGCGCTCCGGGGCTCGACCGGTGTCTGCGCGATCGAACCCTCGGGAAGGTCGTACCCGAAGCCGTCCATCGGCACCGGAGGCGCGATGTGACTCGGGACGGGCGGCGGCACCGGCCCATCGTCGCAGACCGGTCGACGGTCGGCGACAGCGGCACGGTCAGAGCAGGGTGGCGTCGACCGGTGTGGCGCCGAGATGGGCCCACGCCCGGGGTGCCGCCATGCGGCCACGGGCGGTGCGCTGGAGCAGCCCCTGCTGGAGCAGGTACGGCTCGTAGGCGTCCTCGATGGTCCCGGGCTCCTCACCGATGCACTGGGCGAGGGTGGTCAGGCCCACCGCCCGGCCGGCGAAGCGGTGACAGAGCACGTCGAGGATGGCCCGGTCCACCTTGTCGAGCCCGAGCTCGTCGACGCCGAACAGCTCGAGTCCGGCCACCGCGGTGGACCCGTCGATCCGGCCCGCCGCCCGCACCTCCACGAAGTCGCGCACCCGCCGGAGCAGTCGGTTGGCGATCCGCGGGGTCCCGCGCGACCGCTCGGCGATGCGTCGGGCGCCCTCGCGGTCCACCGGTACCGAGAGGATCCCGGCGGACCGGAGCACGATGGCCTCGAGCTCGTCCACGTCGTAGAGGTCGAGGCGGCCGACGAACCCGAACCGGTCGCGCAGGGGTCCGGTGACCAGGCCGGTCCGGGTGGTGGCGCCCACCAGGGTGAACCGGGGGAGGTCGAGGCGGATGCTCCGGGCGGTGGGTCCCTTGCCGATCAGGATGTCGAGCTTGAAGTCCTCCATCGCCGGATAGAGCACCTCCTCGACGGCCCGGTTCAGCCGGTGGATCTCGTCGATGAAGAGGACGTCGCCCTCCTGGAGGTCGGTGAGCAGCGCCGCCAGGTCACCGGGCCGGACCAGCACCGGTCCGGCGGTGATCCGGAAGCCCACCCCCATCTCCGCGGCGACGATGCCCGACAGCGACGTCTTGCCGAGGCCGGGAGGGCCGGCGAACAGGAGGTGGTCCACCGGCTGCTGGCGCCGGCGGGCCGCCTCGATGACGATCTGGAGGTGCTCGGTGAGCTGGCGCTGGCCGACGAACTCCCCCAGGGTGCGGGGCCGGAGCCCGGCCTCGTCGAGCTCCTCCGCCGGTGCCGCCTCGGGGTCGACCGTCCTCGGCCGTCGGCCGTCGTCGGCGGAGGCGGGACCCCCGGCCGTCTCGCCGGACCCCGGAGCGCCGGCCAGCACCTCGCGCCGGGCCTCCGGCGTCACCGGGCCCTCGCCAGCTCGCGGAGCGCCGAGCGCACCATCGCCTCGACCGACCCGTCGTCGGGCACCGAGTCGAGGGCGGAGCGGATCTCCTCGGGTCCGTAGCCGAGCTCGGCGAGCGCCTCGCGGACCTCGCCCCGCGGCGACCGGTCCCCCGCCGACGGGGGCGGCCCGCCCCCACCCAGCGTCGGCAGGTCGAGCCGCGCCTTGAGCTCCAGCAGCAATCGGGCTGCCGTCTTCTTCCCCACGCCCGGCACCAGGCACAACGTGTCCACGTCGTCCTCGAGCACCGCCGTCGACAGGGAGGCCGGCGACAGCGCCGACAGGATGGCCAGCGCCAGCGACGGGCCGACCCCGTGGGCCCCGAGCAACGCCTCGAAGCAGCGACGCTCGTCGGCGTGGGCGAACCCGAAGAGGACGATGGCGTCCTCGCGCACGTGGGTGTGCACGTGGAGGAAGACCTCCGAGCCGATCGGCCCCAGCGACCCGAAGGTCGGACCCGGGACGGAGGCGAGGTAGCCGACGCCACCCACCTCGATGAGCACCTCACCCGGGGCGGGGCGGTCGAGCAGCGTGCCGCGCAGGGAGCCGATCATGTCGTCCCCCCGGCGGCGGCCACCGCCCGTCGGAGCGGGAGCACGGTCAGGTGGCAGGTGGCCAGGGCCAGGGCGTCCGCCACGTCCGGGGGCCGGGGGGTCTCGGCCAGGCCCAGCACCGACGCCACCATCCGCTGCACCTGGTCCTTGGTGGCGGCCCCGTAGCCGACCAGTGCCTGCTTGACCTCGTTCGAGGTGTACTGGGCCACCTCGCACCCCGCCTCGGCGGCGGCCACCAGCGCCACCCCGGCGGCCTGGCCGGTGGCCATGGCGGTCCGGGCGTTCACCTGGAAGAAGACCCGCTCGACCACCACCGCCTGCGGTGAGTACTCGGCCACCAGGGCCCGGAGCTCGTCGGAGAGCACCCGGAGGCGCTCGTGCAGGGGCATCGTCGGCGGGGTCGAGACCACCCCGCCGGCCACCGCCACGAGGGCGGGGCCGCGCCGCGTGACCACGCCGTAGCCGCACCGGGAGAGCCCGGGGTCGATCCCCATGACGAACATGCGTTCGACTGTACCGCGGGATCCCCCGACGGGTGTGGATGGCCACCACCCGGGGCCCCGTCCACCGGGCCGTCGCCGGTGTGGTCCCGGCCGGCGTCCGCCCCTACGCCTCGTACCCGGCCAGCACCTCGTCGGGGATGTCGAAGTTGGCGTAGACGTTCTGGACGTCGTCGTGGTCGTCGAGCGCCTCGATGAGCCGGAGGACCCGCTTGGCCTCCGACTCCCCGGTCACCTCGACGGTGGTGGTCGGCACCATGGTGAGCTCGGACGTCCCGGGCTCGAGCCCGGCGTCCTCGAGGCCGGACCGCACGGCCATCAGGTCGTGCGGAGACGTGGTGACCACCCACCGCTCCCCCTCGTCCGAGAGGTCCTCGGCGCCGGCCTCCATGGCCACCTCCATGACCCGGTCCTCGTCGAACGACCGGGGGACGGTGACCACGCCCTTGCGCTCGAACTGCCAGCTCACCGCGCCCGGTTCGGCCATCGACCCACCGTTCTTCGAGAACAGGTTGCGGATCTCCGCGCCGGTCCGGTTCCGGTTGTCCGAGAGGCAGTCCACGATCACCGCCACCCCGTCGGGGGCGTACCCCTCGTAGGAGATCGACTCGTAGCGGACACCCTCCAGCTCGCCGGAGCCCCGCTTGATGGCCCGCTCGATGGTGTCGATCGGGACCGAGGCGTCCCTCGCTTTGGCGTACATGGTGCGGAGGCTGGCGTTGGCCGTCATGTCGCTGCCGCCCTCGCGGGCGGCCACCTCCACCTGCCGGATGATCTTGGCGAACACCTTCGCCCGCGCCGAGTCCTGCGCCCCCTTCCGGTACTTGGTGGTCGCCCACTTGGAGTGTCCCGACATCGCCGCTACCTCGCTTCTTTGGTCATGGTCACGAACAGCCGGTGGAGCCGGCGGTCTCCGGTGAGCTCGGGGTGGAACGCCGCCACCAGCACCCGTCCCTGACGGCACACCACCGGGCGGTCCGCACCCGGTCCCCCTCCCTTGGCCCCGGGGAGGGTGGCCAGGACGGTGACCTCCGGACCGGAGGACTCCACCACCGGCGCGCGGATGAACACGGCGTGGACCGGGGGGTCGTCCAGCCCGGCCACCGGGAGCTCGGTCTCGAACGAGGCGACCTGGCGGCCGTACCCGTTCCGCCGCACGGTCAGGTCGACCACCCCGAACCGACGTTGGTCGGGGCGGCCGTCGAGGACCTCCCGGGCCAGCAGGATGAGCCCGGCGCAGGTGCCGAAGGCCGGGAGCCCCGCCTCGAGCGCCTCGGCCAGCGGCCCGTAGAGACCGGAGGACTCCAACAACAGCGAGAGGGTGGTCGACTCGCCACCCGGGATGACGATGCCGGCCAGCCCGTCGAGATCGTCCGGACGCCGAACCGGACGCGCCACCTCGCCGAGATCGGCGAGGGCGGCAGTGTGCTCACGGACGTCACCCTGGAGGGCCAGCACCCCGATCGTCACCGAGCGGCCCCCCGGCGCGGTGCGGCTCCCCGGTCACCAGCCACGATCGGCCAGGCGGACCTCGAGCCCACCGATCTCCTGCCCGGGCATGGCCCCACCCAGGCCGGTGGAGACCTTGGCCACCAGGTCGGCGTCGTCGTGATGGGCGGTGGCCTCGACGATGGCCCGGGCCCGGCGTCCCGGGTCGGCGCTCTTGAAGATCCCCGAGCCCACGAAGACCGCTTCCGCCCCCAGCTGCATCACGAGGGCGGCGTCGGCCGGGGTGGCGATCCCCCCGGCGCAGAAGAGGGGGACGGGCAGGCGGCCGGTGGCGGCGATCTCCCGCACCAGCTCGATCGGCGCGGCCAGCTCCTTGGCCCAGGCGTACTGCTCGGCCGGGTCGGCCTGGGTGATCCGCCGGAGGTCCCCCAGAATCGAGCGGAGATGGCGGACGGCCTCGACGATGTTGCCCGTTCCCGCCTCCCCCTTCGACCGGATCAGCGACGCGCCCTCGGAGATGCGGCGCAGCGCCTCACCCAGGTTGGTCGCCCCGCAGACGAACGGCACCTCGAACGCCCACTTGTCGATGTGATGGGCCTCGTCCGCCGGGGTCAGCACCTCGCTCTCGTCGACATAGTCGACCCCCAGTGCGGCCAGGACCTGGGCCTCGGCGAAGTGGCCGATCCGGGCCTTGGCCATCACCGGCACGGTGACCGCCGCCTGGATGCCCTCGATCATCGCCGGGTCGCTCATCCGGGCGACCCCCCCGTCACGCCGGATGTCCGACGGCACCCGCTCGAGGGCCATGACCGCCACTGCGCCGGCATCTTCGGCGACCTTGGCCTGGTCGGCGTCGACCACGTCCATGATCACCCCGCCGCGGAGCATGTCCGCCAGGCCGCGCTTCACGGTGAACGTCCCGGTGGGACGGGCGCTCAGCGGAGATCCGGAGCCGTTCGGTGCATCAGCCATCCCGCCATGCTACCGCCGCGGCCCGAGGGCCACGTCCGGCCGGGCCCCCGTGGCCGACGACCGGCCACGGGTCAACCGAGGACCACGGACAGCATCGAGATGGAGCCCGCGTCGATGCCCTCGGTCAGGATCCGACCGGGAGCACCGGGTCCGGCGGCGCCCAGGGCGTACAGGAGTGGGAGGTAGTGCTCCGGCGTCGGGATCGAGCGTCGGGCGTCGGGCCCGAACCCGGTGGGGTCGACCAGTTCGTCGGCCGCCGAGGTGCCCACCCGGGCGCGTACCTCGGCCTCGAAGCGCGAGGCCCAGTCGAACGCCGGCGCCCCGGGTTCGAACCGGACGACCCCGAGGTTGTGGACCACGTTCCCGCTGCCCACGATCAGGACCCCCTCGTCGCGGAGGGGCTCGAGGAGGGCGCCGAGCCGGTGGTGGAAGGCCCACGGGCGACGCCCGTCGATGCTCAGCTGCACGACCGGCACGTCGGCCTCGGGGTAGAGGTGGCGGAGCACCGACCAGGTCCCGTGGTCGAGGCCCCACGCGTGGTCGGCGCCGGTCGGCCCGTCGAGGAGGCCCGAGCCGTCGAGGAGGGTGCGCACCCGGCCGGCCAGTGCCGGCGATCCGGGTGCCGGGTACTGCACCGCATAGAGCTCGTCGGGGAACCCCCCGAAGTCGTGGATCGTCCGGGGCTGCTCCATGGCGGTGACCGCCGTCCCGGCCACGTACCAGTGGGCGGAGACGGCCAGGACCGCCGTGGGGCGGGGCAGCTCCCGCCCCAGCCCCTCCCAGGCGGTGGCGTAGGGGCTGGGCCGGATGGCGTAGAGGGGGTTGCCGTGGCCGAGGAAGACGACCGGCATCCGCCCCGTGGCGGAGCCGACGGCGCCGGCCGGCCCCTCCACGGGGTCGGCCGGCGCCGGGACCGCGGTACCGGGGGCGGAAGGCTCAGGCCTGGTAGACAGCCTCGGCCTCGATCTCCAGGGTGACCTTCTTCGAGATGACCAGGCCACCGGCCTCCATCACCCCGTTGAACGACACGTCGAAGTCCTCCCGGTTGATCTCGCCACTGGCGCTGAAGCCCGCCCGGTGGTTGCCGTAGGGGTCCTTGACCACACCCTCCAGGGTGGCGTCCAGGGTGACGGGCTTGGTGATGCCCCGGATGGTCAGGTCGCCGGTGACCTTCCACTCGCTCGGCCCGTCCGCCACCACCGAGGTGGTCACGAACGTCCAGGTCGGGTGGTTCTCCACGTCGAAGAAGTCGTTGGTCCGGAGGTGGTTGTCGCGGTTCTCGTCCCGGGTGTCGATGGTGGTGGCGTCGATGGTCACGTTGACCGTCGACTTGGTCGGGTCCTCCGCCACGACGAGGGTGCCCTCGAAGCCGGTGAAGCGCCCGCGTACCTTGGACACCGCCATGTGCTTGACGACGAACCCGAGCTGGGTGTGGCTCGGATCCAGGGTGTACGTCCCGACCGCGGGCAGGTTGACCCCGTCGACGACGCGGATGCTCGGCTCGGTGGTCCCGGTGTCTGTGCTCATGGTGCCCTCCTTGGCTCCGTTCCGGTGTCGGTGCCCGTCGCTCGGGCGGTACACCGGATAGTTGACTCTCGGGGTCAGGATATCAGTAGTTGCTTGTGAAAGCAACTACTTGACATCGGCCATAGACTGACCGCATGGAAGGTGACCACGACGTCCTGGACGACACCCGGCTGACCACCGTCGGCCTGCTGTTCGAGACGGCTGCCGGCCTCCGGCGGACCTTCGAGCAGCGGATGGCCCGGGAGCACGAGCTGAGCGGCCAGGCCTTCGACGTCCTGATCCGGCTGGCCCGGACCCCCGGGCACCGGCTGCGGATGAGCGAGCTCGCCGCCCAGAGCGCGCTCACCCCCAGCGGGCTGACCCGTTCGGTCGACCGGCTCGGGGAGGCCGGCCTGGCCACCCGTGAGTCGTGCCCGGACGACCGACGGGGCGCCTTCGCCGTGCTCACGCCCGAGGGGATCGCGGTGATGGACCGGGCCGTCCCCGACCACATCGCCCACATCGACGAGGTACTCGAGGCGATCCTCACGTCCGAGGAGGAGCGTCGGCTCTCCGACATCCTGCGGAAGCTCCGCGACCACCTCTACGACCCGTCGCACCCGTGTCCGGAGGGCATCGAGGGCCTGGACGGCGGGGGCTGCCCCGGGGACGGCTGACCGGCGCCCCGACCGCCCGCGCCCACCGCGGTCGTCCGTCCCGGGGGAGCCCCGACGGGGCGCCTAATGCAGGGACAGCGCGGCGGACCGGACCGAGGGGTCGTCGAGCTCCCCGTCGGGAGCTCCTGCGTCCCCCCACGCCGGAACCGGGTCGATCCAGAGCCAACGGGTGAGGGCGGCCCGCCGCCCGCCCCCGGGGGGCCAGGTGGCATCCGACCCGGTCCGACCGCCCATGGTGCGGAGGGCGGACCCCAGCCCCACCGGGTACCGGACCACCGCGGCCGCCCGCTGATCGGCCGAGAACTCGCGACCCGGTCCCACCAGGCGGTGCACCCGTGCCGTCCCCCAGGCCACGCCCAGCACCGCCGCCAGGGGCGCGGTCACCCGGACGGCGACCCCCGAGAGGAGGGTGTCGTGGCGCTTCACGTGCACCAGCTCGTGGGCGAGGACGCCTTCCAGTTCCACCAGGCTGAGGGTCCCGTCGAGGCCGGAGGTGACGATCAGGGACGCCGACCGGGGGTCGCGGCCCACCGACAGGGCGTTCGGCCGCGGGCTCTCCACCACCAGGATCGAAGGGGTGGGCAGGCCCATGGTGGCGCACAGCCCGTCCACCAGGTTGTGGACCCGGGGACGGTCCACTTCACGCGACGGACGGGCACCGACCGCCCGGACCACGGAGCCCGCCGCCCCGCTCCACGTCCAGAACGCCACCGCCGCGGTTACCACCACCAGGGCACCGACCCCCACCAGCGGCAGGCCGACCGCCGCCAGGACGGCCCCGACCACCACACCGACGATCAGCGCCGGGAGCCCGCACGCCACCATCGCCCGTCGCCGGTTGTCGCGGATGGTCCGTTCCTCGTCCAGGTTCTCCGGTCGGCGGACGGCCACCGGCGCCGGCAGGACCGGCTGGCGTTCGGGCTCGCGCCCACGTCCGCCACCGGACGACGAACCGGACCCCGACCGGCCGCCCTGGCCTCCCCGGTTGCCACCCGACCGGCCGCCCTGGCCCCCCCGGCCACCCGACGACGGACGCGACCGGTTCCCGCCGGAGCCCGACCGGTTCCCGCCGGAGCTGCGGTTGCGGTTCCCGCCGGAGCTGCGGTTGCGGTTTCCGCCGCCGCCGCCGCCTCCGCCGCCGCCTCCCCCTCCGCCGCCACCTCGGCCCGATCCTGATCCCATCCCCCTTCCCGCCGACCCCGACCCTCCACCCGAGGAGGAGGGTGAGGACCCGGAGGTGTCCGGCGGCGGTGGTGGCGGGGGTGGGCTCATGGCCAGTGCAGTGTACGGCGGCTCATGGGGACGTCCCGACCATCGCCGCCCGGTAGAGCTCCTCGTACCGCGCGGCCAGGCGCTCCATCGACCATCGCTCCGCCCTGGCCGAGCCGGCGTCCAGCCGGTCGTCCCGCCGGTCGCCCGCCGCGGGCGCCAGCGCCTCCGCCAGCGCCGCGGCCAGGGGGGACGGCGCCCCCGGGGGCACGAGCACGGCGTCCGGGCCCACCGCGTCGCGATAACCGTCGATGTCGCTGGCCACCACCAGGGTCCGGGCGGCCATGGCCTCGAGCAGGACCATGCCGAACGACTCGCCCCCCAGCGACGGGGCGCACAGCACGTCGGCCGCCGCCAGCCGGCGGACCTTCTCCTCCTCGGAGAGGACCCCCAGCCACCGGATCTGGTCGGACTCCGGATGCAGCCGCCGCAGCCAGTCGGTCTCGGGGCCGTTCCCGGCGATCCAGAGGACGGGCCGGCCGGCCGGGTCGACGTCACGCTCCCCCTCCCGGGTCAGGCGGTCGATCCCCGTCAGGATGGCGAAGGCCTCGAGGAGGATCCGGAGCCCCTTGCGCTCCTCGTGGCGTCCGAGGAAGAGGACGGTCGGCCCCGTCGTCGGCCAGGGGACGGCGTCGCGGTACCGCTCGATCTCCACGCCGTTGAAGAGGACCGTGTAGTTCCCCCCGACGGCCTTCCGGGCGGTCTCCCGGGCCGCCCCGGAGACGGCGCAGCGGAGGGCGAACCGGTGGTCGGCCCGGCGACGGGCCAACGGACGGAGCACCGAGTAGAAGAAGCTGCCACCGCTCCGGTGGAAGGTGACCACCATCGGGGGGACCCCCGACGCCAGCATCAGTGCGTACGGCATCCCCGGTGAGAACGGCTAGTGCACGTGCACCACGTCGAAGCCGCGCTGTCGCAGCGCATGGACCGCCCGGAAGGACGCTCTCGGCGACACCGACACCGGGGCACGTGATCCGTTGGCCGGCAACGGGACGGAGTGGCCCGAGACGACCAGGTCGATGCCGTCCGGGGCGTCGGCGGGATCGTCGATCGGGGCGAAGACCGTGACCCGGTGGCCACGTGCCCCGAGCACCCGGGCCAGCCCCGTCACCTGGCCCTGGACCCCACCCGGTCGCGAGAGGCTGTACGGGCAGACGAGGGCGATGCGTAGCGCCCCCGGCGCCGGGTCGAGTCGATCGGGCACCCGGATCAGTCGATCATGGACCGTCGTTGCCTCCGACGGCCCCATTTGACGTCGTACATGGCATCGTCGGCCTGGCTGAGCAGCTTCGACGGGTCGAGATGCAGGTCGTCGGCGAGGATGCCGCCGACCGAAGCGCCGACCGTCACGATCCTGCCGTCGACCGAGTACGGCTCGGAGAGCGCCGCCGAGATCCGTTCGGCGATGCTGGCCATCTCCTCCTCCCCGCGGTCGAGCTCGCAGATCACCACGAACTCGTCCCCGCCCAGGCGGGCCACCGTGTCGGACGGCCGCACGGTGGACTGCAGCCGCTTCCCCACGGCCATCAGGACGTCGTCGCCGGCGTCGTGGCCGAAGCGGTCGTTGACCTCCTTGAAGTCGTCGAGGTCCAACAGGAACACGGCCAGGCCGGGGCCGACGCTCTCCGGTGACACCGCGGCCCGGCCCGATCGGGAGGTGCGGGTCCGCTCGATCGCCTCGCGCATGCGGTCGGCCAGGAGCGTCCGGTTGGCCAGCCCGGTGAGGGGGTCGTGGAGGGCCAGCTCGGCGAGCCGGCGCTCGTTCCGCTGCTGCTCGGTGACGTCGTGCATGGCGACCACCGCCCCGAGCCGCTCGCCGGACTCGTCCACCAGGAGCTGGCCGTTGACACTGACCAGGCGCCGGTCGCCGGACCGGGTCTCGACGATGATCTGGACGTCCCGGAGCTGCTCGCCGGCGAGGGCCCGGACCAGGGGGTTGTCCTCGGCAGCCATCGGGGTCCCGTCCGGATGGCGGAGGCCGCGCTCGCTGGGGAACTTCCCGATGGGGTTCGACCCCTCCGACAGGCCGTGGAGGCGCCGGGCCGCCGGATTGAAGATGGTCAGCCGACCGTGCCGGTCGCAGGCGACGATCCCCTCCTCGAGGTTGTCCAGCATGGCCTGGAGGAAGCGCTCCTCCCGGCGCAGGCCGGCGGTGGCGTTGCGCCCCTCGGTGATGTCGCTGAACGACGCCACGGCCCCGGTCACCGTGCCCGACTCGTCGACGATGGGCTGCGAGTTGATCCGGATCCAGACCATCGGCTCGCCCTCGCCCTGGATGCCGTGCACCACACCGGTGTACCGCTCGCCGGTGGCCAGGCTCTGGAGGAGCGGGTGGTCGTTCGCCTCCACCTCGGTGCCGTCCGGGTGGACGGTCACCACCCCGAAGGAACGACTGAGGGCGTGGATGTCGACCAGCCGGTGGCCGAGCATGACGTCGCTTCCCACCCCGAACATCGACTCGAACGCCCGGTTGAGCCGGACCACCATCCCGTCGCGGTCCACCATCATCACCCCGTCGACGAGCGAGTCGATGATGGTGGCGTGCCGGCGCTCGGCCTCGTGGGCCCGCTCCTCGAGCTCCTTGCGGGCCGTGACGTCCCGCACGTGGACGACGATGCCACCGATGGTGTCGTTGAGATGGTTGGCGGCGACCATCTCCACGTCGATCCACTCACCGTCGGCACGGGTCGTCCGCAGGGCGATCGAGTAGGTCAGGAGGTCGCCGGCGATCATGCGCTCGAAGGTGTTCCTGAGCGCCATCGCCCCCTCGATGTCGAGGGTGGTCCGCACGTCGAAGCCGATGGCCTGTTCGGGGTCGTACCCGAAGAGCTCACGCACCGAGTCGCTGGCGTACAGGATGCGGCCGTCGGGCCCGATGACCACCACGGCGTCGAAGACGTGCTCGGCGAGGGCCAGGAACCGGAACGCGGCGGCGTCGCCGAGGTCCGGTGGCCCGCCCCCGGGGGCCGCTCCGCCTTCCGACGGTCCCCCGCCGCTCATGGCACCTCGCCCGTCCGGTCGTCCGGCCACAGGGGCTGGAAGACGTGCCACTGCTCGGGGGCCCGTCGGATGTGCGCCTCGAACTCGTCAGCCACCTGCTGGGTGATCCGGTGCACGTCCCCGCGGAACGAACCCTGGCGGACGGTGTCGATCGGGGCGTTGATGATCGCCCGGTGGTCACGCCCCGGTCCGCTGTAGACCGCGGCGGTCAGCAGCACGGCACCGGTGCGGAGGGCGGCGATCGCCGGGCCCCCGGGCATCGTGGTCCGCTCCCCGAAGAACTCCACCTCGACGCCGTTGCCGGCCAGGTCCCGGTCGCTCAGCAGGCCGACCAGGGTGCCGGTCCGGAGCGCCTGCATCACCTCGGGCATGGCCTGCGGGCCGAGCGGGATGACGGTGAGCCCCATCGCCGCCCGCTGGGCCACGAAGTAGTCGAAGAGCTCGGGGGGCTCGAGGCGCTCGGCGACCGCCGTCATCGGGTAGCCGACCGCGGACAGCCATGCCCCGCCGAACTCCCAGCTGCCCACATGGGGAAGTGCCATCACCACGCCACGCCCCGTCGCCATCCCTTCCACCAGGTGCTCGAACCCCTCGACCACGAACTGCCGGAGCACCTCGGTCCTCGGGGTGCTCCCGAGCCTGGCCCCCTCGACCCAGTATCGAGCGTACGCACGGAACGAGCGTCGTGCCCACCGCCGGAGGGAGGCCTCGTCCACCCCCTCGCCGAGGACCCGCCGGAGGTTCCGCGACACCGTCTCCCGGTGCTCGTGCCGGAGCCCGAAGAGCAGCTCACCGACGCCGGCGGCCACGCCGAGGGCCACCGGCTCGGGCACGGCACCGATGGCGCGGCCGAGGAGCCGGTAGGTGTGGAGGACCGCCCGGTCCTTACCGCCCAGTCGCGCGCTCACCCCGGCACCCCGCCCCGGGGGGCCGCGGTCGACCCCCAGGTCACAGCGACGCCGGGATCAGGCGCTGCGTCGCGCGCTGCGCTGCCGGAGGCCCTGGCGCTCGTGTCGGGCGCGCCACGCACGGCCGGAACGGCTGGCCAGTTCTCCCTGTCGGCGTGCCCGCCAGCGTGACGGGGACCCGGAGGTGTGCCGACGCTCCCCCCGCAGGGAGGTCCGGCTCCGACGGGCACGGCGGAGTGCCACCGGCGCCACCGGTGCCTCGGCCAGCCGCCACGCCTTGGCGAAGCGCCCCACCGCGGTGGCCAGGGTCAGGACCAGCATCACCCAGAGGACGGGGACCAGCAAGGACGCCGAGAGGAGCCCGATCCCGAGCAGGATCATGCGCTCGGCCCGCTCCATCAGGCCGCCCGTGGCCGAGATCCCGAGCGCCTCCGCCTTGGCCCGCTGGTACGACACCAGGGAGGCGGCGGCGTAGACGGCGAAGGGGAGGAGGACGAGGTGGCCGGGGTGGGCGTCGACCAGGTACCAGGCCACGCCGCCGAGGAGGAGGGCGTCTGACACCCGGTCGGTGACCGAGTCGAAGAAGGCGCCGCGCACCGAGGAGGTGCCCGAGGCCTTGGCCACCGGACCGTCCAGCAGGTCGTGCAGCCCGGTCAGGATCAGGAGCGGGATCGCCAGGTGGAGGTGGCCCGTCCCGATGGCCACCGCCGTGGCGGTGGCCGAGATCAGGCCGGTCGCCGTCAGGACGTCGGCGGTGACACCTAGCTGCTGCAGCCTGCGACCGACCGGACCGGTTCCCCGGTCAACGGTGTCGCGCCAGCGGCCGTCGAACATGGCATTTCCTCCAGGACTCCCGCCCAGGGTACCACCTGCTTGCAGGAGTGAGCAGTTCTGTCGGCGGTCAGAGCCGCAGCGGGCGGATGGGGGCCATGACCAGGGTCGGGTCCGCCCGCCAGTCCACCCCCGGGACATCGATGTAGAGCTCGACCTCGTTGCCGTCGGGGTCCAGGACGTAGAGGCTGTGGGTGACCGTGTGGTCGCTCGACCCCACGACGGTGGCCCCGGCCTCGGTGACCCGGGCCAGCGCCTCACGGAGTTCGTCGTCGGAGTCCCCCACCTTCAGCCCGAAGTGGTAGAGACCGATCCGGCGACCCCTGGGCAGCCCGGCCGCATCCTCCCCCACCTCGATGAGCAGCAGCTCGTGGTGGGTCCGGCCCGAGGTGAACGCCGCCGCCGGCATCCCGGGGATGCCCGGGAACGCCCGCTCCCACCCGAGCACCTCACCGTAGAAGGCGGCGGACCGCTCGAGGTTCCGCACGTAGAGGACCAGGTGGCCCAGTTCCTTGACCTGCATCGCTCGTCCCCGCTCCTCTCGGGCTTCCCGGCCCGTCTCCCGCCCACCGTCCGTGGCGGTATCCACACTCCACCCTTCCAACATCGGGGCGGTCCGCCAGCTTCCCGACGGTCAGGCGACCCAGGCCCCGTGCAGCCGGGCCCAGCTGTCGGCGAGCGTCTCGGGCAGGACCCGTACCCCGGCCACCGCCGTCATGAAGTTGGTGTCCCCCACCCATCGGGGCACGGCGTGGAGGTGCAGGTGGCGGGGGATCCCCGCCCCGGCCGCCTGCCCGAGGTTGGCCCCCAGGTTGACCCCCTCGGGACGGTAGGCGACCTCCAGGGCGGCCACGCCCGCCCGGAGCCCCGCCCACAGCTCGCGGCCCTCCTCGTCGGTGAGCTCCGCCATCGATCGCACATGGCGCAGCGGCATCACCATCAGGTGGCCGCTGGCGTAGGGGAAGGCGTTGAGCACGGCATAGGTGGCGACACCCCGCCAGAGCACGCCGTTGTCGGGGGACGGCGGCCCGCTGGAGGCGATCCGGCAGAACACGCACCCCCCGAGGTCGTCGGGCGGGTGGGCCGCCCCGGCCCCGTCGCCCTCCGCACGTTCGGACCCTTCCGCCGCCGCCGACGGCACCGACGACACGTAGGTGGAACGCCATCCGGCCCAGAGGTGCTCGAGGCTCACGACCCGGCAGCGGGCGCCAGGTCGGCGTCCTCGGGCGAACCGTGGGCGGCGGCCTCGGCGAGGAGGGCTCCGAGGAACGACTCGAGGGGCACGTCGCGCTCCGCCCGCTGGGAGCCCCGGCGGTTGACGCCGACCGTCCCGGCCGACACGTCGTCGTCCCCGACCACGAGGATGTAGGGGAGCTTGAGGACCTTGGCCCGCCGGATCCGGGCACCCAGCGGTTCGGTGGCCGGGTCGGTCGTCGCACGGAACCCCTCCCCCGCCAGCCGGGCCACGATGGCGTCGACCACCGGCTGGTGGTCGTCCCGGACGGCCAGGACCCGGACCTGCTCCGGGCTCAGCCAGGTGGGCAGGGCCCCGGCGTAGTGCTCGAGGAGGATGGCGAAGAACCGCTCGACCGACCCGAACAGCGCCCGGTGGATCATGATCGGTCGGTGACGGGCGTTGTCGGCTCCCACGTACTCGATGTCGAACCGCTGCGGCAGCATGAAGTCCAGCTGGATGGTGGAGATCTGGTGGGTGCGGCCGATGGCGTCGCGGACCTGCACGGAGATCTTCGGACCGTAGAAGGCGCCGCCCCCCTCGTCGAGGACCAGGTCGAGCCCCATCCCGATGGCGGTGTCGCGGAGGGTCCCGGTGGCCTCCTCCCACTCCTCGTCGCTTCCCAGCGCCTTGCCCTCGGGTCGGGTCGACAGCTCGAGGTAGAAGTCGTCGAGCCCGTAGTCGCGCAGGACCGAGAGCACGAAGGCCAGCGTGGTGCGGAGCTCCCCGGCCATCTGCTCGCGGGTGCAGAAGAGGTGGGCGTCGTCCTGGGTGAACCCCCGGGCCCGGGTCAGGCCGTGGACCACCCCGGACTTCTCGTACCGGTAGACGGTGCCGAACTCGAAGAGCCGGATGGGGAACTCGCGGTAGGAGCGCTGCCGGCTCTTCACGATGAGGATGTGGAACGGGCAGTTCATGGGCTTGAGGTAGTACTCCTGGCCGCCGTCGAGCTCCATGGGCGGGTACATCCCCTCGGCGAACCAGGTCAGGTGGCCCGAGGTCTCGAACAGCTCGCCCTTGGTGATGTGGGGGGTGTTCACGAACTCGTAGCCGGCCTCGAGGTGCCGCTGGCGCGAGTACTCCTCCATCACGCGCCGCACGGTGCCGCCCTTCGGGTGGAACACGGCGAGGCCCGGCCCGAGCTCCTCGGGGAACGAGAAGAGGTCGAGCTCGGCGCCCAGCTTCCGGTGGTCGCGGCGCTCGGCCTCCTCGAGGCGGTGCAGGTGGTCGGCGAGGGCCTGCTCGGACTCCCAGGCGGTGCCGTAGATCCGCTGGAGCTGCTGGCGCTTCTCGTCCCCGCGCCAGTAGGCGCCGGCCACCCGCATCAGGGCGAAGTGGCCCAGGCGGCTGGTGGACGGCACGTGGGGGCCCCGGCAGAGGTCGGTGAACGTCGGTGAGTTCCAGTACGTCGACACCTCGGGCTCGCCCTCGGTGTCGGGCGCGGCGTCGACCTCCTCCGCACCCGCACCGACCGCCTCGATGATCTCGCGCTTGAACGGTTGGTCGGCGAAGAGGGCCAGCCCCTCGTCGATCGAGTGCTCGTGGCGGACGAACGGCTGGTCCTCGGCCATGATCTCGCGCATGGCGGCCTCGATCCGGACCAGGTCGTCGTCACTGAAGTGGGCGCCTCCCGGCAGCTCGAAGTCGTAGTAGAAGCCGTCCTGGATCACCGGACCGATGGCGTAGTGGGCCCCGGGCCAGAGCCGGAGCACCGCCTGGGCCAGCACGTGGGCGGTCGAGTGCCGCAGCACCTCCCGCCCCGGATCGGAGTCGGCGGTCACCACCGACACGGCGGCGCCGTCGGGCACCGCGGCGGAGAGGTCGACCTGGCGTCCGTCGAAGGTGGCCGCCACCGCCGCCTTGGCCAGCCGGGGGCCGATCGACTGGGCGAACTGGAGGGCCGTCGTCCCCTCGGTGAGCTCCTTGGTCGATCCATCGGGAAGCCGGACCGTGACGACGCCTGCCATGAGTGTGCCTTTCGTGTCGGTGCTGCTGTGCGGTTGACGCCCCGCCGGTGGTGACCGGACCCGGGCCCCACCCGGGACGGACGGACCGGGACCGGTCGCTGCCACCGACCGGGCGGCACGGGTCATGACGGCGCCGGCCCGGCGGCGCCCGGTCCAGGGCTACAGGGTAACGCCCAGCAGGGCGGCCCCGGCGGCCACCGGCCGTCCGGCGGCGGCCTCCGCGTCGAGCCCGCGCAGGGCGGCCGGGGTGTCGAGGTCGTCGTCGAGGGCGGCACGCACCCCGGACAGTCCGGCGTCGGCCGCCCCCCCGGATGCCCCCGGGACGCCCGGAGGTCCGGACGTCCCCGCCGCCGCCCGCCACGCCGCCAGCCGGCGGTAGGCGCGGGGCATGTCGTCGTCGGTCCACTCCCAGTCCCCCCGGTAGTGGTGGTCGAGCAGGGCCAGCCGGACGGCGGCGGGATCCCACGCCACCAGCAGGTCGCGGACGAAGACCAGGTTGCCGAGCGATTTGGACATCTTCGTGCCGTCGAGGCCGACCAGTCCGACGTGGAGCCAGTGCCCGACGAAGGGCCGCCCGGTCACCGACTCCGACTGGGCGGTCTCGCACTCGTGGTGCGGGAAGACCAGGTCCCGCCCGCCACCGTGGACGTCGAGGGTCTCCCCCAGCTCCCGGAGCGCGAGGGCGGAGCACTCGATGTGCCAACCGGGGCGCCCGGGACCCCAGCGCGACTCCCACGCCGGTTCGTCGGCCAACGACGCCTGCCAGAGCACGAAGTCGAGGGGGTGGCGCTTGTTCGGGTCCCCCGGGTTGCCGCCGTGCTCGGCGGCCAGGGCCAGCATGGTGCGCTCGTCGAAGTGGCTGACCTTGCCGAACGCCGGGAAGGTGGTGACGTCGAAGTAGACGGCGTCGCCCGAGCGGTAGGCGTGGCCGGAGTCGAGGGCCGAGCCGATGAGGGTCAGGATCTCCGCGATGGCCGAGGTGGCCCGGGGCTCGGCAGCGGCGGGGATCAGCCCGAGCGCCTGCATGTCGGCGTCGAACCGGGCGATCTCCTCGGCGGCCAGGTCGAGATAGTGGACGCCGAGCTCGCGTGCCTTGCGGAGGATGTCGTCGTCGACGTCGGTCACGTTCCGTACGCAACGGGTCTCGTGGCCGAGGTCACGCAGCCGGCGTTGGAGGATGTCGAAGGTCAGGTACACCTGGGCGTGGCCGAGGTGGGCCGAGTCGTACGGGGTGATCCCGCAGGAGTACAGGGTCGCCACCGGACCGGGTTCGAGCGGTGCCACCCGGCCCCGGGCGGTGTCGAAGAGCCGGATCACCGGAGGGCCCCGACCCGGTTCAGTGGTCGCCGTAGCCGGCGAGCCGGACGGTCGAGTGCACCTTGTGCCGGATGTTCACGGTGATCAGTACGGCGGTGAACGCCTCGATCGGTGCGGCCTGGGAGAGGCTACCGGCGTCGACCCCCCGGAGCCCGTCGATCCAGTCGACCAGGGCCACGGTGGCGTCGGTCGCCGACCGGTGGTCGGAACAGACGAGCACGTCCGCCCCGAGCGGCGCGTCGAGCCGCTCCATCTCCGAGGCCGGGAGGTGGTGGAAGGAGGCCGACACCTGCGAGCCGGGGAGCGCCGCCTGGATGGAGGCGGCCACCGAACCCCGGGGCGGGACGAGGGCGAGGAACTCGCGACCCTCCTTCACCAGGGCGTTGGCCATCGACACCACGACCTTCCCCTCGAGCGCCGACGACAGCGGACGCACCGTCGCCACCGCGCCGTCCCACGGGGTCGCCACCACCACCAGATCGCTGTCGGCGGTGTCCTCGTTGGAGGCCCCGGTCAGCGCCAGCGACCGGTCGGGCCACGCCTCGACCAGTCCGGCGGCCACCCCGGCGGCCCGTTCGGCGTCCCGGGACCCGATGACCACCTCGCCGCCGCCGGCGGCGAGCCGGACCGCCAGGCCGCGGCCCGCCGGTCCTGTCCCTCCGAGGATTCCGACACGCATGCCCTTACCATTGCACACGTGTCCGCCGGGGCCGTCAGCCCGGGGTCAGCGCTGGTGGTCCGGGGTGTCGGCCAGCTCCAGCACCATGGTGCGACCGTCGGGCCGCTCCCCCTCCGTCTCGAACCCGAGGGACCGGTAGAG
>Ga0181519_10001167_pt1 | contig 23050 bp, 20 predicted proteins | sample PEATcosm2014_Bin_26_FD_121102 | JGI IMG/M metagenome (GOLD analysis project Ga0181519, IMG submission 121102) | Peatland microbial communities from MTU Mesocosm Facility, Houghton, MI, USA - PEATcosm2014_Bin02_10_metaG | ecosystem: Environmental > Terrestrial > Soil > Wetlands > Peat | place...
CCAGCAGCAGCGCCGCGGCGATCAGGCTGCCGGTCGAGCGGATCTCGACGCCGGGAACGATCTGCGAGGCGAGCCACAGGCCGAGCGCGACGACCGCCGCGCGAATCAGAAACCCTCTCATGAACGTCGCGCTCCTGTTGTCCCTCCCTATCTAGGCGCGGCGGCGGCGAATCGCCAGGGCGCCGCCCCGATGACGCGCGGTCGTGGATCGCCTATCAATCGGCGCGGAGGTTCGCCATGTCTCGATCCGAACGCCCTGTCGCCATTCGCGCCGCTGACGCGCCGCCGCGCGCCAAACCGTCGACCTATCCCGAGGTCTTCGCCAAACTGATGGCTGGCCGTGAGAAGCGGCCGCTCGGCGATCTCTTCGGCCTGACGAATTTCGGCGTCAACCTGACTCGGCTGGTTCCTGGCGGCTCTTCCGCGCTGCGCCACGCGCATTCCAAGCAGGACGAATTCGTCTACATCCTCGAAGGGCGCCCGACGCTGCAAACGGACGACGGCGCGGTCGCGCTCGCGCCTGGCAAGTGCGCGGGTTTCAAGGCGGGAACCGGGAACGCCCATCGCCTGGTCAACGAAACCCGCGAGGACGTCGTCTATCTCGAAGTCGGCGACCGCGCGCCGGGCGACGCCGTGCGCTATCCCGACGACGACATTCGCGCCGATCTCGTCGACGGCAAGTGGCGCTACGCCCACAAGGACGGAACGCCGTATTGAGGAGGCGTCAGTCGCGTGCCTCCGCCCGTAGTTGGGCGCGGTAGCGGCCGGGCGAAACGCCCATCATTCGTTTGAAGGCGCGGTTCAAGTGGCTCTGGTCGGCGAAGCCGCAGGCGGCGGTGGCCTCGCTCAACGCCATACCTTCGCCGAGCAGCGACCGCGCGCGGCGAAGCCGCGCCAGGGTCTGCTGCTGACGGGGGGTGAGGCCGGTGCAGCGGAGGTAGAGTCTCTCCAGGTGAAAGGGCGACAGCCCGGCGCCGCGCGACAGAGTCCGCAGCGTTTTGCCCTCGGCGAGGTCGGCGAGCAGATCCCGGCGCGCCTGCCGGACCGTCCTCGGCTCGACGGCGGTCGAGGGCGCGAGGGCGCCGACGAACGATGTCGCCAGGGCGGTCAGCGCCGTCAACGCATTGTCCGAAGCGTCGTCGCCGCCGACCGCGAGCGCAAAGGCGCGGTCGAAGGCGGCGCGCCATTCCGGGCAGGCGATGCGGCCCCAAGCCGGGCGCGGCGTCGGCGGCGCCGACGCGTCGAGGCAGAGCACGCGGCAATCGACGCCGCCGCGATCGAGGCAGCGGTGGGCGACGTGCGGCGGCAGGACGAATCCTTGCCCCGCGCCGACCTCGAAGCGAGCGTCGCGCAACGCGACGACGCGCACGCCGCGCTCCACCAAGCCGAGGACCAGATGGTCGTGGTCGTGCCACGGCGTCGCCCCTGTCGCCGCCCTCGCCAGAACGGCGTGAACGCGGGCGGCGGTCCAATGGCGAACGGGTTCGAGCGGCATCGCCTCAGGGCAAGGCAGGGGAAAACAGCGCCAGGATCACCATACCACCCGCGCCGGCAGTCACCGAATGCTCGGCGTTTTGCGGAATGACCGCCAGGCTGCCCGGCCGATAGTCGCGGCCCCGACCGTCCAACTCTAGCCGCCCGTCGCCGCTGAGCGCCACATGCTGCTCCACTTCGGCCGCGTGCCGATGGGCGAGCATGCGGCTGTTGGGCTCGATCGCCACCAAGAGCGTCGTAAAGCGTCCTGCGCTCTCGGCGCCCGAGGCTAGGCGGCACATTCGGACGCCGGCGAACTTGGGATGATCGTTCCAGACAGGCTGTTCCGACGGCGGCCCGCCATGGCCGGCCAGCCGATCCAACAGCGGATTGTCAAACATCGCGCGCTCCTCGCTAGGTCTTCGCCGTGCTGGCGTAGAGCCGGGCGCGTTGGTCGTCTTGGACAAGCTTGCGGTTAAGTGTCGGAGTTCTCGCCCGGCGTGGCGCGACGCCTTGTCGCGCCTTTGTCGCGCTCGCCGTAACCGTCTGGCAACGTGTGATTGCACAGGATCGCGCGTTCGCTCGGGTGTCGCCACGCGCGCGAACCGAGCGCGTCGTCCAGGCGCATCGGCGTCCGAATCGGGCGCGACCATGGCGGCGACCCCGAGAAAAGGCGCGCGTTATGGCCGACGACGACAAGACCGCCAAGGCTGCTGCAGCTCGCGGCGAGATGGGACGGCGCGAATTCCTGGGATATTCGGGCAGCGCGCTCGGCGTCTTGTCGTTCGGCGCGCTGACGTTTCCGCAGGACGCTCTCGCTTCCGAGCCGCCAAGCTATCCGATCGAACAAACCGTCGTCACGACGCGCGAACGGATGATCGCGTTTCCCGCCACGCTGCCGGGGCTGTCGAAGACGCAGATCGATCAGGTCGACCAATACGCCAAGTTCGGTTACGGCGCATGGACCTACGGCGCGCCGCTTCCCGTGGCGACGCGCCCCGATCTCCTGCCGGCCGGCGCTGCGCCGCGCACGGAGGGGAGGAAAGCAAAGCTGCTGCGGTTCTTCACCTTCACCGACGTTCACATCACCGACAAGGAAGCGCCGAACCAGCTGATCGGCTTCCAGCAGACCGAGCCGGCCGCCGCCACCGTCACTTCGATCTATTCGCCGGTGATGCTCTCCACGACGCAAGTGCTGGACGCCGCGATCCAGACCGTCAACGCTTTGCACAAGAGCGACCCCTTTGACTTCGGCGTGATGCTCGGCGACGCGAGCAACAACCCGACCCACCTCGAGTTGCGCTGGTACATCGACGTGTTCGACGGCAAGCGGATCACGCCGAGCTCGGGCGCGCACGCTGGCGCGGACAAGATCGACTACCAGAAGCCGTTCAAGGCCGCCGGGCTCGACCGCTCCATTCCCTGGTATCAGGTCGTCGGCAATCACGATCACTTCTATCTCGGCTCGTTCCCCCTCGACGACGGCGATCCGAGCTTCCGCTCCTCCTATGTCGCGGGGGCGGTGTGGGCGATCGGCGACCCGCTTTCTCCCAAGTTGGCGGATTTTCCGGTCCTGTTCGACGTCGCCGCCTTCAAGGCCAAGCCGGCCTTCTACCCCGGCGTGATCGACGGCTCGACCCCATTCGGGACGATCGTCGGCGCGGGACCCGTCGCCGATCCGGCGTTCGCCGCGGGGGCGCCGAAGGTCGTCGCCGATCCGGCGCGCCGCGCCCTCAGCAAGCCGGCGTGGATTGCGGAATTCTTCCACACGACGACGCAGCCGATCGGCCACGGCTTCCATCTGACGCGCAAGAGCCGCTTCGGCCGACGCGATCCTGGATTCGGCTGCTACAGCTTCGCGCCGAAATCGCATCTGCCGCTCAAGGTGATCGTGCTCGACGACACCCAGGCGAGCGACGACGGCTCGCGCGACATCCACGGCCACGGCTGTCTCGATGCGGCGCGTTGGGCATGGTTGAAAGAGGAACTCGATGTGGGGCAAGCGAACCACCAACTGATGATCGTCGCCGCGCATGTGCCGATCGGCGTCGGCCCCATCGGCTGCGAGATGGAATGGTGGGGCGAGACCAACGGCATCGCACCCGATAAGCGCAACGCCGTCACGCTGGCCGAACTCGTCGACAAGCTGCGCGCCACGCCGAACCTGTTGATGTGGATCGCCGGTCATCGCCACGTCAACACGGTGAAGGCGTTCGCCTCCGACGATCCGTCAAAGCCCGAGCGCGGCTTCTGGCAGGTGGAGACGTCGTCGCTGCGCGACTTTCCGCAGCAGTTCCGCACTTTCGATCTCTATCTGAATGACGACGACACGATCTCGATCGTCACGCTCAACGTCGATCCGGCGGTCGCCGAGGGGAGCCCGGCCGCGAAGTCGCGCCGCTACGCGATCGCCGTGCAGCAGATCGTGCGGAACGACGCTCGCCCCAATGCGCGCAACCTCAGCGCCCTCGAAGGCCATCCGCTGCCGACGATGGACCCCTCTCGTCCGCAGAACGACCAGCCCGATCCGACCATCCAGTTCGCCGACCTCGGCGCCGCGACGCCGCCGGTTCCCTTCAACGCGTCCTGCAACGCCGAGCTGCTCAAGCCGCTGAGCCGGGAGATGGCCGCCGCACTGAGGCGGCGGATGGTGTAGCGGGGAGGGGCGCTTCGTTACAGGCTCGGCGCGGCGGTGGTTTTGGACGACAGGCTTGCGGTCACGTGGCGGCGGTTACGCCGGCGCTCGCGAGGGCTTCAGCGCAGCTCGAAGCGGATCGGCGCCGAATAGGCGCGCGGCGCGCCGGCGGGCGGGGCGGGCAGCGGACTCGCCCGCCGCACCGCCGCCATCGCTTCGTCGTCGAGGGCGCGATCGCCGCTCGACTGGGCGAGATCGGCAAGCGTCACCGCGCCGGCGCCGTCGAGCGCGAACCGCACCGTTGCGACGCCGCTGGCGCCGCGCTCGCGCGCCCCCTCCGGATAGCGCGCCGCGCCCCAGATCTTCGCCAGCAGCGCGTTGCGGTAGGCGGCAATCTCGGTCTCGCCGCGCGCCGGCGCGCTGGCGGCGCGCGTGCCAGCCGGTCGCGCCGCCGGCTCAAGGCGGGGGACGGCTCGCGCCGTCGGCGGCTTGGCGAGTTTCGGCTCGGCTCGAGGCGCGGCTGGCGCGGCGGCGAAATCGGCCTCGGGCGGCGCGGACGCCGACTGCGGCGGCGATGAAACCCGGGCGGGCGCGGCGACAACTTGCGCCGCGTCGGCGGTCGGCGCCGGCTGCGCCATGCCGGTCGCGTCGGCGGATTTCGGCGGCGTCGGCGTCGCAGCGACGTCGGCATTCGGCGCCGGCGGAGCGGCCGCGTGCGGGGTCTTGGCTGGCGTCGATCCCGCCGCGTCCGAAGTTTCCGTCGGCCGAGGCGCCGCCGCCTGGAGGGCGCTTATCGGGACAGACGTTGCGACGTTGGCCGCGGGCGCCGGCGCAACGCGCGTCGACTCAGCGTCCGGCGCGGGCGTCGGCGCCGCCGGCGCTTCGCTGGTCGACGCCGCCAATTCGACGGCGATCGCGTTCGGCTCGCCGGTCGGTTGCGTCGCGTCGAGGCTCAGCGCCGCGGCGGCGGCGATCGCGGCGTGGACGACAAGCGAAACAAGTGCGGCGAAGCCCGAACCGCGCCGCGCCGGCGCGGCCGAGGCGTTGCGATCGCGCCGAGGCGCCGCAAGCAGGCGCGCGCCGGCCGCGGCCAGCGCCGATTCCGCGCCCGACCACTCGCCGCCCTCGATCGCCGCCGTCCGCGCCATGGCGCCGCTCAAATCCTCTCTCCACGCGCACTCTAGCGGCTGTCGCCGCGGTTTTCGACCGGCGAGGCGCAGGCGGTCGAAGACCGCAGCAATTCACGCCGGCAGGGAATTCGATCCGGCGCAGGGGCGAGACGTCATTGTCTTCGGGATAGGGAGCGGATAAGCATGCATGAGCTGCCGGTCAAACGCCGCGCGGTCGAGAGTGGATCGCGAGGTTGGCGGTGCTCCGGCGGTCGCCGCAGGCTGTGTGCGTAGCCTCAGGCGGTTGCCCGCGGACGGCGCGCAATTGGTTGTGCCGCGGCGACGGCGTTCGACCGCAAGGTTGTATCGAATCCGCGCCGCCCGTCGCCGGACTTGGCCTGTCCGGAAACAACCTGTTGAGGCGTACAGCGAATGCGCTTCCGTTCGGTGAAGCGCGGAGTCTGCGCGCTTGCAAGAGCGACGAGCAATCCCGCCGTCGATCTTGGGCGCCGCGGTCGCGACCGCTTGCGTTAACCGTGTTACACGGCTCGGCTCGTCAGCGTTGGGCGTTATATTTGGCCTCATAGCGGTAGTGTCACGAATGCGTGATTCAGCCGCGCCACATCCAATTGGCGGACGCATCTGCTAACGACTGCGTCGTGCGGGAGACGAAACTTATGGTCGGCGAGGTGGGCTCGCATCTCGAGGCAGATGGTTCTCGTACGACAGCGCTTCAGGATCCTGCGTCGTCGCCGCAATCCTCACGCGTGCGATTGGCGTTGCGGCGCGCTTCGCGGCTGGGTCGGACTTTGCTCAACGCGTCGCCCTCGCCGCGCTCGGCCGGCGCGCCTTCGCTCGCCGGCCGGCCGAACCGCGTCGCCTGCGTGATCGTCGCGTACAACGAGGCCGACCGAATCGAACGCGCCGTCCGTTCGGTCGCTGGCCTCGTGGATGAGACGCTCGTCGTCGATTCCGGCTCGACCGACGAAACGACGGCGGTGTGCAAACGGCTCGGCGCGCGCGTGGTCGATCACCCGTGGAGCGGCTTCGGGCCGCAGAAGCGCTTCGCGGAGGAAGTGTCGAGCTGCGACTGGATCCTCAGCCTCGACGCCGACGAGTGGTTGAGCGACGCGTTGCGCGACGAGCTGGCGACGCTCTTCGCCGCGCCGCTGCCGCCGACGCGCTGTTTCCGCGTCAAGGTGCGGGTCGTCTATCCGCGGCGCGACGCGCCGGCGCCGTTCGCCCACTGCCACAAGTACGTTCGGCTCTACAATCGGACGACGGCGCGCTTCCGCGATTCGCTGACCCACGACGTGGTCGAAGCGACCGCCGACGTCGCGTGGCTCAAGAACGACATCCTGCACAAGAGCTACCGCGACTTCGCCCATATCGTCACCAAGACGATCGGCTACTACCAATTGCAACGTGAGGAGGGAATCACGCCGAGCCGCGTCGTCTTTCTGCGCATGGCGTTCGAGTTCCCTTTCCAGTTCTTCAAGTACTACATCCTGCGCCGCCACATCTTCGGCGGCGCCGACGGCTTCGCCTACGCCACCGCGCTGGCGATGGGGCGCTGGGCGCGAATCTTCATTCTAACGGGGTGGTGAAGTGGCTGTGTCCGACCGGACGGCGATCGCACGGGAATCGCGGCCATGAACAATGGCGCTGAACCACACACGAAATCTTCGGCGGGCAGCGTTCCCCTGGACCGCTCGACCTTGATCCGGGAGCTCATCGGCCTGTCCTGGGACCGGGGCGGCGACCAGGGCCCCGAAGACGTCAAAGAGGCGGAGCGTTCGCCGCGCCCGTGCTATCCGAGAATTCTTTACGACGCCGACTGTGATCGCAAATATGCAGTCGCCGACGTTCGTTTCAACGGCGTCATGCATGTTTTCCATCAGAAATGGCACGGCATTCGCTCGGCGGTCGGCGTCTTGCCGGGCAGGAAGGTCGGAGTCCCCCAAGATTACCAGGCGTGCGGAAGAGACCGCGCGCTTTTGACGGCGAAGGCGTCCGAATGGGGAGTGCGGAAGGCGGTGTTCCACGGCTACTCTCCCGCGGTGGAGCCGTTGCTGAAGAACCTTTGCGCCGAAGGCATTGCTTGTTACTTGGTTTGGCACGGCAATCTCGCGCAACTGGCCTGGCGCCCGGAGGTCGATTTCTTCAGTTTGGCTCAGAGAGCGGCCAAGCGAGGGCTGTTCAGACGCGCGCACATGCTGAAAGCGGGGATGGATTCGATTTTTGCCAATGCATTTAGGCCGATGCTGGTCAACGGCCCCCCTGTTCTGCAATCCGGCCGGATTTCACCGCCCTTTACGACTCGGACCGCGACGGCGCTCGTGCCTGGATACGTGGACATTCGCAAAAACGTCCACACCTCGATGATCGGTTGCGCGCGCTCCTCGATTGAATCGGTGCTGCACTACGGGCGCATTCGCGGAGAATTCCCGATCCTGTCGCGGTGCAAACGCGTCGCGTACAAGGATCACGATCAACACTTGATGCTGCTGACGCAGATTGACGTGACCGTCAACGTTTCGGTCATCGACTGCCACCCGATGGTGGAAATGGAGGCGCTTGCGGCGGGCGCCATGTCGGTGACCGGGCCGTTGTATTTGGACGCCCTGCAACAGCATCCGTATACAAAACTGAGCGTGATTCACAATCCGTTCGACGTCGAGGAAATCGCCTCCAGACTGAACTTTCTCCGACAGGTCAAAGCAACCGAATTGGCCGGCATCGTCGACGACTACAGGCGGGCGATTCGCATGCTCTCCTTGGAGCGATATGCGGAGTTTCTCGAGTTATGACATTGACCGCAGAGCGGAGACCCGGGAAGCGAAGCGTCTGTCTCGCGACCTGGGAGCTCAAGAACATCGGCGGCGGCGGCATCGGCGTATTCGTCCACAACGTCCTGAGAGCCTACGCCGCCGACGAACGCGTTCGCTTCTCCGTCTTGTGGTATGGCGGACGCAATCTCACCGCCAGCCTGTTCAATCGCCTCCACCCGAACTGCGATTTTTTCCCAGTCGAGGACTACGGACGCGCCGGCCTGGAAAGCGGCGCCTACCCGGAGCGATCGAGCTTCGCGTTCGAACCGCATTGGACGTCGCTTCGTCTCATGTTGGCGCTGAAGGACATCGAGAATCGGTTTGGGCCGTTCGACGTCATCGAGTTTCCGGATTTCGACGGCGCGGCGCACGCGACCATCCAGGAAAAGAAGCTCGGACGCGGCTTCGCCAACGCGACGATTGCGGTCAGGATTCACAGCACCGATTCCGTGCTGCGCCCTCACGACCATCGGCCGATTTTGCCGTCGAATGCGATGCGCGCCGCGCTCGAGCGCAAGGCGCTCGCGGATGCGGACGTCGTGGTCGCTCATGTCAAACCGGTCGCGGCTGCAGTCGAGAACGTCTATGGGTTGGGCGCAGGCTGGCTCGACAAGGTCCGCGTCGAGGCGCCGCCGGTTCTGGTCGACATGGCCGCCGCCGAGTCGGGCGCGACGTTCGCCGAGACGACGCCGATCGCCTTCACCAGCAAGATCCAATGGTTCAAACGGCCCGACGTGTTCGTCAACGGCGTCGTCGCCTTCATGCGTGAAAACGCGGACTATCGCGGCTCGGCGATGCTCCTGACGCACGTCATCGACGATGAGCTTCGGCTGCACTGTCATGCGTTGGTTCCCGACGAGCTGAAGGAGCGCGTGGTCTTTCACCACCATCTCAACGGCGAGGCGCGCGACCGAATCATCGCTCAGTCGGTCGTCGTCGTGCCGTCCGCTTACGAGAGTTACTGTCTGGCGGCTTACGAGGCGGGTCGTCTCGGCGCCCTCCTCGTGCTTAATGAAAGCAACCCGGCGTTCGCCAGCGACACGCCGTGGGAGGACGGACGCAACTGTATGAAGTTCGACGGCACGGCCGGGGGGATGGCGAAGGCGCTGTCGCGGCTGTGGCGGTCCCGCGACACGACGCGGCTGACGAAGGTGGACGCTCCCTGCGCGCGCGATCCCTATTGGGTTTCCGCGCAATCGCCTCTGGCCGCGGACGACGGCGAACGCGGCCTGTCTTGCGTCGTGCTCGTCGGCGACGATCTCGGCGATCCGGCGGAATCCGTCGCCGCCTTGCCGCGCGGTCCGGAACTCGACCTTCAGATCGTCGTCGCGGCGGAGCCTTGCGCCGAAGGAACGCCGCGCGCCGTCTGGCTCGACCGCGTTCGAGGCATGGCGGAAGCGAGCGGCGGCGCGCTCAAGTTCGCCGAGCTCGGCTTCAGGGGCGGCGAAGCGGCGCTGGCCAACCTTGGCTTGGCCGTGGCCGACAAGGAGCACATCGCGTTCGTTCGCGCCGGCGCGGCGTTCGATCCGGACTTCCTGGCCGCCGCCGTCATGGCTTTGCGGCGCAATCGCGAATTCGATTTCGTCGCGCCGCAGGCGGTTTATTGCGAAGGCGAGAAACGCTGGCAACGCCCTCCCGTGCTCGGCGAAGCGACGAGCGCCGCAACGGTTCGGAACATGTTCAGCGAATTGGAGTTCGTGGCGCGCCGCGCCGCGGTCGCGGCGGTCGGCTTCGACGAGAGTCTCGATCGCTTCGTCGACTGGGACTTCCATCTTCGCGCCTGCACGGCCGGGATGCGTTATCTCGTCAGCAATCAGATTGAAGTCCGCAGGGACGGCGAACCTCCATCCCGCGTCCGCTATTGGCGGAGCCATCTCGACTGCGTCTTCGCGAAGCACGCGGTCTCGCTCGGCGCCGCCAAAGTCAGCGTCGTCTCGCTCTACGAAGGCGGCGGCGCGTCGATTGACAATCAACCGTCCAGTCACGCGGGCGCCGTCGGCCAGTTAAGCGAGTTCGCGCACGGCTTGCGGTTCTCGAAGCGGTCGCTGGACTACTATTTGCGCGAGAGCGAGCCATGGTGGCGCGTCGCCTTGACGCGGCCGATCAAAGTCAGGCGGTGGCTGATGCTGCGCGAGTTTCAGAAGGCGAAGCGGAAGCTGCGGTGATGCGAAGGGCGCGCACCCAAGATCGCGCGCCGAGAGGAAGAGAAAATGCCGGAGGTTGGGGAGCCAGGATACTTTTCGACGCAGGTGGCGACGCCGCCCGCGGAGTCGACGATTGGCCCTAAGGAATCTGCTCTGGGCGCTCCCATGATGCCGATTCCCGACGAGTTCAAGATAATTCCGGACGATTTGGCCATCTGCGTTCCTTTGCCGACTGAATCGGAACAGGAAGGCGCGCGGAAGATCAGAAGAGAATTCCTGATTGAGGGTCAGCCTGAGCCTTATGTCGACGATTTCGTTCGCGCCTTTCGCCGGCTGAAAGGGTTGAGGACTTATCTCGAGGTCGGGATCTTCGATAGGGGGAATCTGGCCTATCTCTCGGGGCTGCTCGCCGACGACGCGCTGCTGATCGGCGTTGGCGCCCAAGAGGACGAAGGCAGAGACGCTCTGCTGAGGGCAAAGCTGAAACCTGGACAGCAGTACGCCTTCATAAAGGGCGACAGTCGTCGGCCCGAAACGGCCGCCGCCGTTTCCGAGATTCTGTCGGGGCGCGCGCTGGACGCGGCCTTCATTGACGGCGACCACACGGCCTACGGCGTCATGTGTGACTTCACGAACTACCGGCCATTGCTCCGGCGTGGCGGGCTCATGATGTTTCACGACTGCCTTTGGGAAGGCGACGCAACATTCAAGGGCGCTTGCGACGCGCTGGCCGAGATCGACAAGCTGACGCCGATCTATCTCGTTCCTGGGAGCGGCGATTGCCGCAGGTTCATGCGGCCGCTCTTCCGCGATCCAATTTGGGGGGTGGTGGGCTTTTGTTTTTTTGGGCGCGCCAACCGCGTCGATTCCGCCGCAGCTGATGCGGATGCGGCGACTTCTTCAGTCTGCGAACAGGTCGGAGCGAGCGAAGAATTGGCCACCGAGCGGTGCTCGCCCGGTGGTTCAATCGCTGCGGACTCCCCGCCTTCGCCAGGCGCCGCCGCGAGCGCAAGCAGCACGACAATTGGCCGAAACTACAAGTACTGGCGCCAAGAGGGGCGCTGGTGGCGTGGCGAGTATGAGCGCCGGATGCGTTCGGACCCGCTCTATCCCATACAGACCGTGGTCATCGCCGCGTTGTTCTCCAATTGTGCGCCAATGCGGGTCGCCGAGTTCGGATGTGGAACCGGCCGTCACATCGCGTACGTGAGAAACATCGAGGGCATCGAGGTCTTCGGGATCGACCAAAGCCCTGCGATGGTGGACGCCATTCGCGCGTTCGTCGATCCGGACTGGTTCGAATCCCATATCCGCCTCGTCGAGCCGACAGGCGCGTTGCCTTTTCCGGACAGTTACTTCGACGTCGTCTTCACGTGCGAGGCGGTCATCCACGTGTCCCCGGAGGACCTCCAAGGACGCCTCGCGGAATTGATCCGGATTGCGCGGAAAGGGACGTTTCACCTGGAGCCCGCGCCGGATTGCCCAATCCACGAGACCGCGCATTTCGGCAGTTGGGCCCACGACATCATCGGGGCGTACCAAGCGATCGGCTTTCGCGCCGAAGCGTTGGCCAAGCCATGCTACCAGCAACAACCTGTCTTTTGTTCGAAGGACGGCGCGTGGCGGCCTCCACTCACCGACGCCTTCTTAGAACAATGCGCGGCGCTGCAAGAAGTCTTCAAAGGGCGATAGGCGTCAGACCAAGGCGAGGGGGCGAAGTGATCATCCAGACTCCAACATCGATTGCGTCGTCAGCGAAAACGCGCGCCTGGGTGGTTTACGCCGTCCTGACCGTGCTCGCGATCGCCGTGAACCTGCCCGGCCGGGCCAACCCTGACACGATCGACATGTTGTGGCAGGCGCACGAGCCGGCTTCGCTCAACGACTGGCATTCGCCGTTCGTCACCTTCGCGTTCAGTCTGCTCGCGCCGATTTTCGGCTCGCCGACCGGCGCGTTGATCCTGCAATCGCTGTTGCTGATGACCTGGCCCGCGCTGCTGTTGACGCGCGCGCTCGAGGCAAAGGCGCCGCCGATCGCCAGGGTAGCGCTGATCGTCGCCGTCTTCTGCGTCTGCGCGGTCTTCGTCGCGCTGGCGGGGCAGGTGAGCAAGGACGGACTCTTGCTTTCGCTGCTCTCGTTCGCGTTTTTTCTGCTCAGTCGCGATCTCGACGACTTCGCGTTGGCGCCGTCCGGCGGCGCAATGACGGGGGCGTTCTTCCTTCTGCTCGGCGTCGCGCTCATCCGGTCGGTGAACTTTCTCGCCTTGACCGCCGCCGCCGCCGTCGCCTGGGCGCTGATCGCGACGGGGACGCTGGCTCTCGGCGGCTTGGCCAAGCAGCGCGCCGGCGCGGCGCTCCTCGTCGCTTGCATCGTGTTCGCCGCAGCGCCCTTCGGCGTGCGGTGGATTCTCGACGCGAAGGTCGCCACGCCGCAGGATTCGCCGATCCTGTTCGACCTGGCGGGCGTCTCGGTCGAATCGGGGATCAACGTCTTTCAACAATTGGCGCCCGACGAGCCGCCGCTTCAGCCGAAACCCGAGGATTGCTACAACTCGCACTCGTCCGACGCGTTCCTGTGGGGGCCGTGCAAGGGTTACGAGGACCTGCTCAACCGCCATCGCGACAAGGTCTTCGCGACGTGGCGCCATGCCATCGCCGATCACGCGGGCTTCTATATCGTTCATCGGGCGGCGTTCATGGAAGGGCTGCTCGGAGGCGGCAAACAACCGAACCGGATGGTCGTCCCTCCGCCCCCCTTCGACCTCGCGACCAACGGCCCAATTTACATCGACCCCATGCCGGAGAGGATGAAAGCAGGGCTGGCGCTGTGGCGGCCGACGGTCGCCTATACGCCGTTCGGCCGCGTCGCCGATTTCGCGTTTCGCAAGTGGCCGGGCCGACCCTGGATATGGCTGGTCGTTCTCGCCGCAGCCGCGGCGGGGAGCTGGCGCCTGCCGCCTCGACAGCGTCCTGTCCCGCTGCTGCTCGCGACCTTGGGCGTAGCCAACGTGCTGGCGATCGCGTTCCTGAGCGGCAGCGACGATCTGCGCTACCTGCTGATGACATGGTTCTGCGCCGTCGCGTCAATCGCCTTTTACGGCGCGCTGGCGGTTCGACGCCTGACGAGCCAGACGCCGCAGCGCTCCGCGCTCGACGGCGGCGACGACAGCGCGCCGGCTGCGGAAGCCTCCGGCGTCGTGGGACCGGGCGCGTGACGCAGTTCTCACTGACTGACGCGCGGCCGGACGCTGCGTTCAGGGCGTTCAAGGATCGGCGACGATGGCGCCTGGGATGACGGAAGCAATCGACGACGTCTTCGTGATTGGCGCTGGTCCAGCCGGGCTGACGGCCGCCTATCTGCTGACAAAGGAAGGCGCAAAAGTCACCGTCATCGAGGAAGACCCGAAGTGCGTCGGCGGCATAAGCCGCACCGCATCCTATAAGGGATTTCTGTTCGACATCGGCGGGCACCGCTTCTTTTCGAAGGCGCACGAGGTCGTCGACTTATGGAACGAGATATTGCCCGGCGATTTTATCGAACGGCCCCGTCTTTCGCGGATCTTCTACAACGGGAAGTACTTCTCCTATCCCCTCAAGGTGTGCGAGACGCTCCACAATCTCGGCTATGCGCAGAGCGTCGCCTGCCTGCTCTCGTACCTTTATTGCCGAGCTTTTCCGAAGAAGAATTCGACGACTTTCCACCAGTGGGTGGCGAACCAGTTCGGCGAGCGGCTCTTTTCGATTTTCTTCAAGACCTACACCGAGAAAGTGTGGGGGATGTCTTGCGACGAGATTTCGGCGGACTGGGCCGCGCAGCGGATTAAGGGGCTCAGCCTCTGGTCGGCGATGACGAGCGCGCTGCGTCACTCGTTAGCGCCTGCCGCCAAGCAGGGCGACGGCGCGCCCGTCGTCAAGACCTTGATCGAGAGCTTCCGCTATCCGCGAAGAGGGCCCGGCATGATGTGGGACGAAGCGGCGCGCCAGGTGCGCGCGCGCGGCGGCAGGCTCGACATGGGCGTCAGCCTGTCGCGGCTCAGCTTTGATGAGGCGCCCGGCGTCTGGACGATCGAGGCGCGTCGCGACAACGGAGAGGTGGCGCGATACCACGCCCGCCATGTCATCTCTTCCGCGCCTGTCCGCCAGCTCGCCCGCGCCCTCTCGCCGGCGCCGCATTGCCTCAGCGTCGCGGAGACGCTGCGCTATCGCGATTTTCTTACGGTGGCGCTCATTGTCAGAAAGGAGCGCCTGTTTCCCGACAACTGGATCTACATTCACGAGCCGAGCGTGAAGGTGGGCAGAATTCAGAATTTTCGCTCCTGGTCGCCGGAAATGGCGCCGGATCCAAAACTCGCGTGCCTCGGCCTGGAGTATTTCTGTTTTGAGGGGGATGAGCTTTGGACGTCGAACGACGCCGACTTGATCGCGCTGGCGACGTCGGAATTGGCCCGGATCGGACTTGCGACCGAAGCGGACGTCGTCGATGGCTGCGTCGTCAGGCAGAAGAAGGCCTACCCCGTCTACGACGACGGCTATCACAGCCGCATGGACCGAATAAGGGCGGAATTCGCAGAGCGCTATCCGACGCTCCATCTCGTCGGCCGTAACGGGATGCACAAGTACAACAACCAAGACCACGCGATGATGACGGCGATGCTGACCGTCAAGAACATCCTTGCCGGCCGTCAGCTTTACGACGTGTGGGACGTCAACGAGGACGCCGAGTACCACGAGTCTGGCGCATCCGGCGCAACCGAAATGCTGACGAGCGAGCGTTTCGCTTCGATCGGCGCCGGAGCGGAGCCATGATCCTTCTCGCCAAGGCTTCCAAGACGCCTGCAGACTCCGGCACGGCCGGCGGCGAGGAACTCGGGGTTATGCGAAGCGCTCCTATGTCAAAATCACGGCGAAGGAGCGATTCTCTTCGCTGCTTCCGGAATGGCAAAGCGCGAACCACTTTCAATCGAGCCGAGCGAAATAACATGTCAACCCGTCCGGGCCGGCGGCCACATCCAATGTGCTGCAGTCGCCTGGACGCGAACGAGCCGGTCAAGCGTATCACGCAGTTAGACGGTCGATTATGGTAGCGTTCTATCTTGTCTATGCCCTCATGGTGGCCATGGCGATCGTGGTCAATCTCCCCGGTCGCGCCAATTCAGACAGCATCGACATGTTGTGGATGGCTCACGACCTGGGGGCCTTGAACGACTGGCATTCCCAGTTCGTCAGCTTCGTCTACGGACTTCTGGGGCCCGTCTTCGGATATCCGTCAGGGGCTCTCGTTGTGCAGTCCGCGCTGCTCATGTCCTGGCCCGCGCTGGTACTCGTCCGGCTGGCGCGGGCGAACATCGCCACGCCCCAGAAGACCGGCCTGCTGATTGCGTGGTCGCTTTTTTGTTGCGCCCTGATCGCGCTGTCCGGGCAGATCGTCAAGGATGTTCTCGGCTTAGGATTCATGTCCGTCATCTTCTGCGTCTACGTCGGACGAAGCCGAAGCCCGGAACTGCATCTAACTCCCCGCGAGTGGGGAGCGATAGCGGCGGCGTCCCTCTGCCTGGCCCTGGTTCGGTCAACGAACCTCCTGCCTCTGACGATCTGCTTTGCGGCATATTTCCTCATTGTCCCGCCAACCAGGCGACACCTTGCGATCTACGCGCGGGCGACGGCAGTGGCTGCGGCGCTCGCTGTCTGCGCGCTCACAGCCAACCAGGTGGTGTTCCCGGCCATCCGGGCCACGCCCGAATATTCGCCGATATTGTTGGATCTGGCCGGAATATCGACCGAAACGGGCAAGGACGTGTTTGAGCATCTGCGCGACGGAGACGCGTTGCCGGCCAAGCGACCCTGGGATTGCTACATGGTGAACCAATCTGATCAGTTCATCTGGGGAGAATGCCGCGACTACGCGCAGTTTCTCGACAGGCACAGGAAAAAGGTCAAGCAGTTCTGGCTTAGCACCATAATGAGGTATCCGATCGCCTATCTGAAGAATCGCGCCAAATTCGCGGCGTCGTTGATGGTCAATAACGGCGGCCGCTGGAGCAAGGAGATCATGCCGGCGCCGCCTGCCTACGACGGCGACGGATACATCCCGCACGCTCGGGCCAAGGATCAACTACAAGTCTGGAAGCCGACTATCGCGTACGTTCCATTCGGCAGGGTCGCCCATGCCTTGTTGTCCGGATTCCCGTCCCAACCGCTGCTCTGGGTAGCGGTTTTGCTGGTGAGCGCCGGCGTGAGCGGCTACCGGAATTCGGGGCGGCCCCACGTCGTCCCCGGCATCCTGGCGACGGGCGGAATCGCCTACACGCTGATGATCGCGATATTCAGCGGCATCGACAACGAGAGGTATCTACTGACGACATGGTTCTGCGCGATGGCCTCGCTCGCCTTCCTCGTCGGCATGATCGCCGCGAAGTTCCCGAGAGTCGACGAGCGACCTCCGCCTGGGCGACTGCTGCCGTCCGCACCCGTCACAAGGGGGTCCCAATTCGGTGCAAATCCCGGGCCCCGATTGGGTGATCGTTGACACTGGAGATCCAGGCCGCCAATGAATCGGCGCCTTCATTCTGTCGGCGACCCTTCTCGCCAAGGACACTTCATGTTCAGGAAGGAGCGTTTCATGCAAGGTGCTTCCGGCCCCAACACTGTCGCCGATGCGCGGTTGCTTCCCCTGGGCGACGGCAGGCGAGTTGGATCCCTTCGCGACTATCTCGCAATCGCCAGGTTCGACCACAGCACGAAGCACATCTTCATTGTCCCTGGTATCGTCCTCGCCTACCTGCTGCGAGGCGTCCGGACGGATTTCCTACCCCTATCGGTCGTGCTCGGCTTCCTGACGGCGGTCTGCATCGCCTCGGCCAACTACACGATCAACGAATGGCTCGATCGGGAGTTCGACAAGTTCCACCCGACGAAATCGGCTCGACCCTCGGTGGCGAAGATACTCAGCGGACGGCTCGTCGTGCTTGAATGGGCCGTTTTCATCCTGGTGGGACTCGTGAGTGCGTATCTCGACGGCAAGCTCATGTTCGGCATCGCCGTCGTGTTCGGCTTGCAAGGATTGGCCTACAACGTGCCGCCGGTGCGCACAAAGGACAAGGTATATGTCGACGTCATTTCCGAATCGATAAACAATCCGCTTCGCCTGATGATCGGATGGGCGATCATCGATCCGACCTCGCTGCCCCCCTCATCCGTCATCCTCACTTACTGGTTCGGCGGCGCCTTTCTCATGGCCGCGAAGCGTTTGTCGGAATACCGCGAGATCTGCGCTTCCCACGGCAAGGATCTGCTGTCGCGCTACCGGGCGAGCTTCGCCGGCTACGGCGAGAACACTCTCACGGCGTCCTGCTTATTCTATACGCTGTTTTCTGTGTTTTTTCTCGCGATCTTCCTGCTCAAATACAGGATCGAATATCTGCTAATCGTGCCGTTCGTGATCGTGCTTTTCTCCTACTATCTGACGCTGTCGATGGAGGCCGGCTCCACGGCGCAGAAGCCAGAGCGACTCTACACGGAACGTGGACTGCTGCTGATTGTCACCCTCCTCTCCATCGTGTTCGCCGTGGCGTCGTTCGTCGACATCCCAATACTCAACGTGTTTCTGAGCCAACGCTTCATTTCGATCCAGTAGCTGAGCCGGGCAACCATGGATTGGAACGCGATCCGCCTAGTAGTCTTCGATGTCGACGGAACGCTCTACGACCAGCGTCCGCTCCGCATCCGGATCGCCTTGGAGCTTCTGGCCGACGCTGCGTCGAAATGGAATCTCGGCACGTTTCGAATATTGCGCGTATACCGCAAGCTCCGCGAGAAGTTTGGCGACAATGAAACTCCGTCCTTCGAACGTGAGCTTGTAATCGAGACGGCTCTACAGACCGGCAAAAGCGAGGACTGTGTCCGGCGGACCGTAGCGGACTGGATGGAAACGAGGCCGCTACGGCATCTCCCGGCGTGCCTATATCCGGGGGTCGAACGGCTGTTCGTCGGCCTCAGGCAAAAAGATAAAACGATCGCGATCCTGTCTGACTATCCGGTCGCGGCGAAGCTCGCGGCCCTAGGGCTGGAGGCCGACTTCGAAGTCTGCGCCGGCGATCCCGACGTGGGCGTCCTCAAACCGAGCCCGCTTGGGCTATTGAAGGCGATGGCAGTGTCTGGAGCACGTCCGGACGAGACCGTCCTCGTCGGCGACCGAATCGACCGTGACGGCGAGGCAGCGCGCCGGTGCGGTGCGGCGGCGCTGATTCGGTCGTCGACACCGAAAGCGGGGTGGGCTACGTTCGCAAAGTACGACGATCCGATCTTCGAGGTATTTCTTGAGCATTGACGGACGACTGCCACGGATGTTCGCTCGCTATGTCGTGACGGGGGGGACTGCCGCCGTGGTCGACCTCGGCGTCTTCTACGCTTTGGTCAAGTCGGGCGTCCCAGTCGTGTTAGCGGCCGCGCTGAGCTTCCCGGCCGCGGTCGGCGTCAACTATTGCGCGTCGGCGCTATACGTATTCTCGAAGGCATTGACTCTTCGCGGCTTCGCGGCGTTTTTCGCCGCCGCCTTGTACGGCTTGTCGATAAACGTCCTGATCACTTACTTGGCGAATTCATATTTCAGCTTTCCGCCGATCGCGGCGAAGACCGCGGGCATCGGTGGAGCGTTCCTAATGAATTTCACGATTAACTACTATCTCGTCTTCAGTGCGAGGCCGTCGCGGAAGCAGCAGCGACCGAAGGATTCTTTAGAAATTGACGGAGCCCTTCGCAAAACCGGCTGACGCGTGATTCTCTGCGGCATTCCGAGGACGTGGGTCACCGATGTCGCGCCGGCATTTCAGCCAACCTTCGCTCGCCGACGCTTTCGTGAAGGTCTATTCTCGCGGCGGAGGGTTCTTGGAAGAGATCGCCAAGACGTTCGAGTGGAGCGCCTTCGATGTCTTGCTTCGGAGTTACGGAGGGTTACGGGGGGCACGGGGGTCACGGGGTCACGGTGACAGTGCATTCAACTGACATTCGCCACTTCTCGTTGTAGTCGTCGCCGTGGCGATCTCGCTCGCGTCGTCGCCCCGGAGTTCCTCATCGCGTCGCACAGGAGCGCCCCGCGGCCGGAGGGACACAAATCGGCGCCTAACGTCCGGAAATCGCTCGCTCCGAGCCAAGATGAGCGCAGGCGCGCCATTCGACCGCTTACGCCCTTCCCCCCGCCAGCTGTCTCGCCGCCCGTCCCGGCCCGATCAGCAGCGCCAGCTCTGCGGCTTCGGCGGCGAGGCGCCAGTCGTGGCGTCGCGCCGCGAGGCGCGCGCAACGGCAGAGCGACAGGACGCGGTAACGGCGGTCGCCGCCGAGCAGGCGCGCACGGGCGCAGACGACGAGGCTCGCCAGCCCGGCGCTGTCGGGCGGCTCCGTTTTGCCGCGCCGTTCGAACCAGGCGAGCGCGGCGTAGGCCGCGACGAGCGCGGCGACGCTCGACGGCGGCGTCCAGCCGGCGGGAAACGGCCGATCGAAGCGCAGCGCCTCGCCGACGCCGTCGAGCGGGTCGGCGCCGGAGGCGCGCCGCATCCGCGCCGCGAGCAACGCGAGGTCGTGCGCGAAGCGCTGGTCGAGATTGATTCCGGCCGACGTCTGGCGGCGGTGGACGCGATAGTCGAGCAGCGCGTCGGGCAGGTTGGCGAGGCGCGCTCGCTCGGAAAGCCTGAGCCACAAGTCGTAGTCCTCTGCGCCCTCGCAGGCGGGTCGGTAGCCGCCGGCCGCGATCAGCGCCGCCTTGCGCGCCACAGTCGTCGGATGCCGGATGACGCAGCCGCGGTCCGTCAGCGCCGCCGCCACCGCCTCCGGCGCGGTCGGAAAATGACTGCGTTCGCCGGTCGGCGCGCCGGCGGCGTCGATGAAGGCGACCTGCGCGCCGACGAGGGCGACATCGGGCGAAGCGTCGAGGAACGCGATCTGGCGGGCAAGCCGCTCGGGCAGGGCGACATCGTCGGCGTCCATGCGCGCGACGAGTTCGGCGCGCGCTTGCGCGAGGCCGAAATTGAGCGCGGCGACCAGTCCCGCGCCGGGGTTCTTCAGCAGCCGCAGCCGCGGATCGCGCGCGGCGAGCGGCGCCAGCGCCGCGACGGCGGCGTCGCGCGAGCCGTCGTCGATCACAAGCAGTTCGAAATCGGCGAAGGTCTGGCCGAGGATGCTGGCGACAGCCCCGGCGAGATAGACGCCGCCATCGCGCACCGGCAGTATCACCGATATGCGCGGCGTCGCCGCGCGCGGCGCGGTCTGATCGTTACGCCAAACCGCACTCCCCGACGCGGACATCGAACTGGCTCTTACGCAACGCGGCCGCGCTCGCTCATGCGCGGCCTTCGTCAAGCCAGTAGCCGCCAACGCGGACCGATACGCTGCGCCATTTCGCCACACCCGTTACACAATCGTCGCCGTGGGTGTTCGACGCTTAGATTTGACGGTGTGACGCTTCGGCCGGCCCCGACATGCGCGATGACGCCTTACGGGCCGCCGAAAATGGCCTGGCGTGGCCGGGGCTGAGGGGCGCGCGGTTCGCGCCGCCAAACGTCGCTGTCTGTCGCGGCAGGGATCCAGGGCGGGCATGCGCTTCACGGCGGCGCCGCCGAGCCGCAAACCCTGTTCGCCGTTCGATAGGCGCCGATCGTCTTCGCGCTGTGACGATTCCTGAGCGTAGCGCAGCCAGTGCGCTGCGGCGACGCGATGACGGCGGCCGATCTCGGCATGCGAACGCGGCCGAGAAACGCCTCCGTCGAATTGGCGGCGGCGCCGTCGTAACCTTAGAGCTCCTCGTGATGGATGCGCTTTGCTTCGAACTTGGCGTTCAGACCGTCTCGAGTAGAAGCTTCGCCGGCGTCGACGACTGTCCCCTCGGCGACGCGAGCGTGGATGAATGAGACGGCCCGCCCCTCGCTCTTGATCACGGCCGGCGCCGAGCCCGCGCCGCCAAAGCGATCAGTCGCAACCGGAGCCGCCGCCAGGCGGTCGCGCCCTGCATCGACGACCTCGAGTCTGAGCGCCGCATAGCCTCAGCGCGGCGCCTCCGTCCGGCCCACGAACATTTCTCTCGCCGCGGCGGTTTCGAAATCCGGACTCCAGCTCCTGGCGCGGCGCGCCCCAATCTCCCGGCCGCCTTCTGACTAAGACGCAAGCTGCAGACTTCGGCATGCTCACGCTGTCTGGATTCTTGCGATGGGTTCGCGCCGGAATTGCGCTTGGCCCGCTGTCAGGAACACGACGATGGGACCTCGAAGCGACTCGAGCCGTGCTGGACCGCGAGCCCGGCCTTGCGAACGGGCCAGATCAAACATCACCGCTGGACGAATGGAGAGAACGCCGCGGCGATCGTGAGGCTGCGAGGCGTGAAGGCGGAACTGCGGTGACTCGTTTGGCGGTCGCCGGATGCAGCGAAAGCGAAATCGCCGCCATCGCCGGCCACGGACACAAGGATGCCGGCGTCCTGCCAGACCGCCGCTATGCGAGCCGCAGGAATGCGATGGGCGAGAACGCGATCGGGAAGCGCGAAGCCGGAACAGAATCTGGAAAACGGCAGGAAAACGTCGCTGCAAAGTGACGGCCAATCGTCCCCGCGGCAATCCCTACTTCGATGATTTCGCAGGAAATTTCGATGGTGGGCGCACAAGGGCTCGAACCTTGGACCCGCTGATTAAGAGTCAGCTGCTCTACCAACTGAGCTATGCGCCCATCGAAATCGCCGGAGCCGGGCCCCAGGCGCGGCCCGGCATGTAGCAAAGGCGTGACGGCCTGTCCAGCGCCGTCATCGCCGCGGAGCTTCGTCAGTTACGCGACTTGTCGACCAGCTTGTTCTTGCCGATCCACGGCATCATCGCGCGCAACTTCTCGCCGACCGCCTCAATCTGATGGGCGTTGTTGCGCGCCCGCGTCGCCTTGAACGAGGTCTGGTTGACCTTGTTTTCGAGCATCCAATCGCGGGTGAACTTGCCCGATTGGATATCGGCGAGCACGCGCTTCATTTCGGCCTTGGTCTCGGCCGTGATGATGCGCGGACCGGAGACGTACTCGCCATATTCGGCGGTGTTGGAGATCGAGTAGTTCATATTGGCGATGCCGCCCTCGTAAATGAGGTCGACGATCAGCTTCACTTCGTGCTGGCACTCGAAATACGCCATTTCCGGCGCGTAGCCGGCCTCGACCAGGGTGTCGAAGCCGTTGCGGATCAGCTCGACCAGGCCGCCGCACAGCACGACCTGCTCGCCGAACAGGTCGGTCTCGCATTCCTCGCGGAAGGTCGTCTCGATGATGCCGGCGCGGCCGCCGCCGATCGCGCTGGCGTAGGAGAGGCCGAGGTCGTGGGCGTTGCCGCTGGCGTCCTGGTGGATGGCGATCAGCATCGGCACGCCGCCGCCGCGCTTGTACTCGGAGCGCACGGTGTGGCCGGGCCCTTTCGGCGCGACCATCAGCACGTCGAGATCGGCGCGCGGCTCGATCAGGTTGAAATGCACGTTGAGGCCATGGGCGAACATCAGCGCTGCGCCATGCTTCATGTTGGGCGCGAGCTCGTCGCGATAGATGTCGGCCTGCAGCTCGTCGGGCGTCAGCATCATCACGACGTCGGCCCACTTTGCCGCCTCCGGCACGCTCAGGACCTTGATGCCTTCGGCTTCAGCCTTCTTGGCGCTGGCGGAGCCGGCGCGCAGCGCGACGGCGATTTCCTTCACGCCGCTGTCGCGCATGTTGAGCACGTGGGCGTGACCTTGGCTGCCATAGCCGATCACCGCGACCTTCTTGCCCTTGATCAGGTTGAGATCGGCGTCGCGATCGTAATACACGCGCATGGAATGTCCTTCGCTGGCGTTTCCGCGGCTTCGCTTAGGG
>Ga0181519_10001168_pt1 | contig 23045 bp, 23 predicted proteins | sample PEATcosm2014_Bin_26_FD_121102 | JGI IMG/M metagenome (GOLD analysis project Ga0181519, IMG submission 121102) | Peatland microbial communities from MTU Mesocosm Facility, Houghton, MI, USA - PEATcosm2014_Bin02_10_metaG | ecosystem: Environmental > Terrestrial > Soil > Wetlands > Peat | place...
ACCGCCCTGCGAAGTCGCGAGGGCTCGATCGGCTTGACGAGGAAGCCCTCCGCACCGCTCCTGCGGGCGAGGAAGACGTCCGGGCGTCGATCGAGGAGCATGAGGACGGGGACATGGAACGCGGCGCCGTACGACTCCTCGTGGCGCAGCTCGAGGCAGATCGCCATCGCGCCCATGGAGCCGATCTGCAGGTCGAGGATCGCGAGGTCGACGTCCTCGTCACGGGAACGGGTGACGGCCTCGGGGCCGCTCGCAGCCTCGATGATCTCGATCTCGGGACCCTCGAGGGTCGCGCGCAGGTCGAGCCGCGTGGTGGGGAGGTCGCTCGCGACGAGGACGCGTGCCATCGGTGTGAGCGTACTTGACGCGCCGACCCGCCTCGCCGGCTACGCCTCCAGGTGGTCGGCGACGACGCCCAGCCGGTCGATGTCGCGGCTCGGGGCGGTCGCGAGCGGCACGACCGCGACGGGCGCGCCGCCGAAGAGGTCGCCGGTCCCCGCCACGAGCGCCGCATCATGGCGCGCGGACCGCTCGACTTCCCGCAGCGCGTCGAGGTGGATCCCGAGGATCCCGGTCGCCACGGGGAGGCCCTCGGGGTCACCGTCGAAGAAGGACGGCTGGCAGCGGTTGATCACCGCCGCCGCCGGCGTCACGCCGCGCTCGAGCAGGTGGCTGGCGAACCAGGCGACCTCCTCCATGCCGTCGACCGACGGCGTCGTGACGAGCACGTAGGCGGTGGCGGGGTCGACCAGCAGCCGCTGGACCGAGGCGGCCCGGTCGGCGAACCCCTGCTGCATGCCGGCGAAGGCGTGGAGGAACTCCACGGCGTCGTCGACGAGGTCGCCGCCGACGACCGCGGAGATCCCCTTGAGGACCGTGGAAGTCGCCGCGGACGCCGCCCGCAGCCCGATGCGCGTCGGCGCGAGCATCGTGCGCACGACCCGGTTGCCGAGGAACCGCAGCAGTCGCTCGGGCGCGTCGAGGAGCTCGAGGGCGTTGCGGGTGGGAGGGGTGTCGACGACCACGATGTCGTAGGCGTCCGTCGCGTTGAGCTCGTAGAGGCGCTCCATCGCCATGTACTCCTGCGTGCCCCCGAGCGCCGTCGCGAGCGAGCGGTAGAGGGGGTTGCGCCGGATCGCGTGCGCCTGCTCCTCGGAGGCGGCATGCCGCTCGATGAGGGCGTCGAACGTGGAGGACGCGTGCAGCTGGACGGCGTGCAGGGACCCGTCCCAGTCGCCTGCGACCTCGACGGGCGAGTCGCTCGCCGTGTCGATGCCGAGCGCGCCGGCGAGCCGCCGGGCGGGGTCGACCGTGAGCACGCAGACATTGCACCCGCGCCGCGCGAGCGCGACGCCCAGCGAGGCGGACACCGTGGTCTTGCCGACCCCGCCCGCCCCGCAGACGATCGCCACGCGCGACGGGGCGATGGCGTCGATGACGCTCGTCACAGCGGCTCCACGACGTCGGTTATCGAGCGCTCCAATGCGTCGGCGAGCAGCTCGATCTGGTCGGGGCCGAGCTGTCCGCCCTGCAGACACGGCATCGTGAGCAGCGAGAGCGGGAGCGTGTCGGCCAGCCGCGTGACCTCGCGCGCCTCGGCGTCCTGGCGGTCCCGCTCGAAGCACCGGGCCGCCTCGAGCGCGTGGCGCAGCTCGGGGTCGTACGACGCGACCTGGTCGGCGTGCAGCGGCACCGCGAGCGCCGGCTCGGGGGCCACGTACTGGTTGACGACGACGTCGGAGAGCATCACCCCGGCGCGGTCCTCCACCTCGTACGCCGACTCGATCGTCTCGTCGACCGCGAGCTCGCGCGGGAGCGTGACCAGCAGCACCCTGCACCGTGCGGGATCGCCGAGCAGCTCGACGACCTCGTCGGCGATGCGGCGCACGGGCCCGCCGCGCGCCGCGGCGGCGAGGCCCGCGGGCGACGTCAGCAGGGTCATGGCGTGGCCCGTGGCGGGCGCGTCGACGACGATGAGGTCGTAGCGCCCCTCGGTCTCGATCGACTTCAGCTTGCCGAGGACGAGGACCTCGCGGATGCCGGGGATCGCGAACGAGACGAGCTCGAGCGCACCCGTGGACCGCAGCCGCTTCACGAATGCCCCCAGCGACCTCGCGCGGAGCCACTCCACGAGCGCGTCGTCGGGCCGGATGCGCTGCACGGTCAGCCGCCCGCCGTTCTCGTGCTCGGTGAGCACGGTCGGCTCGGACTGGAGCGGTCCCTCGATGCCCAGGGAGAACGGGACCTCGGGGCGTCCCTCGAGCTCGACGACGAGGACCTTGAGGCCGATCCTGGCCGCGAGCACCCCGATGGTGGCGGTGGTCACGGACTTGCCCACGCCGCCCTTGCCGGCGACGAGCAGGACCCCTGATCGGCGCAGAAATTGGGTGGGGTCCATGGTTCGGAGGGTACCCGTCCCAGCACCCGACCCCGTTCGCCGAAGAACCCCTGATCAGAGGCCTTGTCGGGGCGGGGTGCCGTCGGTACCGTTGGCAGTTCCGGGGGGGGCCCGCGAAAGGGGTGGAGGAATGGCAATCGTGACCGAGGAGTGGCAGCGCCACGCAGCGTGCAAGGGACCGCGCGCGGAGTTCTTCTTCCCGCCCACGGCACCCGAACGCAAGGACGACCGTGCGGCGAGGGAGCGCGCCGCCAAGGCGATCTGCGCGTCCTGCGACGTGCGCGAGGCATGCCTCCAGTACGCGCTTCGGATCCACGAGGCGCACGGCATCTGGGGCGGCACCACCGAGATGGAGCGCCGCGCGATCAACGAGCGCGAGGCCTGCTGACGCGAGCCGCCGCACATCCGTTGTGAGCTCCGCTGCGCGTCAGGAGATGAGGTGCAGTGCCCTTGACGCCGCACTGACGCCGGCGGTGTCGCACACCCGACCCGGTGACTCGCCGTCGCTGGCGCAGATCCCGGCGGTGAGGTAGTTCGCGGACGAGACGATCGCCTGGGTCACGGGATTCGTCGCGTCGCTGAGATCGGCCGCGATCTGGTCGCGCGTGAGCCCGACGAACGCCTCGGGACTGAAGTTCGCCTGTGTCACGATCACGCGGTTGCCGATGTTGACGAACGGGTACGCGAAGGTCGGATCGAAGGCGACGACGAGCGCGCGGTCCGGGCCCGAGAGCGTCGCGAGGTGCTGGTAGCCCGACGGGGTCTGCACGTCCGACTGCGCCTCGTACGGCCGGAAGACGACCCAGTCGCTCTTGAACGTCGTCGTGCGGAATGTGAACGTGGGCGTGCCCGGCGCGAAGTCGGTCGGAGAGGAGTTCATGTCATAGAGCGTCGAGAAGCGCCCGAACCTCGAGAGCGCGGCGATGAGCGGCCACCGCTGGGCTGCGGCGAACGGGGAGAACTCGGCGCCCCAGTAGAGGACGCCGGGGAGGTGGTTCCCGTCGGGAGCCTCGAACGTGAGCGCCGAGAGGTTCCGGATGACCCGCGGGGGCACGACCGGCACCACGGGGGAGGAGATCCCCACCTTGTCGTAGACGGACACTGGGATGTGGGTGACCTGCTGGAGGACGGTGGGCGATGCCGCCGAGAGGTTCGTCGGGACGACCGGGGACGTCGTGCCGCCGACGACCTTGACGAGCACCACGGTGCCGACGAACGCGACGACGACGCCGAGGGCGAGCCAGGTCCACAGCGCCACGTGCTTGTGCTGGCGCCTCGGTGCCCCAGGATCGCGCACGGCCGTCGCGGGCGGAGCGTCGATGGCCGGGGGTGCGTCCTCAGGCATGGACCGCGACGCCAGCGGCGCGCATCAGTCGACCTCGCCCCAGCCGAGCATCGTCGGAACCGTCAGCACGACGCAGATGAACATCGCGAAGGTGACGATGTGCACGCCCGTGCACCACTCGCAGAGGTTCTTGATGATCAGGAACTCCGCGGTGATCAGCCAGAGGACGAAGCACATGCCCACGACCGCAAGGGCCAGCCGGGCCAGGTGCACCAGTCGGTTCGACGCGCGCCACGCCCACGGGGAGCACAGGGCCGTCATCGCGAGGTACTGGGCGACCCCGAGGAACGCCACGGGGATCCCGAGGAACCTCGACTGCGCCGACGTCGTGACGACCCCGCAGTTGACGAAGCCGTGGGTCGAGCAGGCCAGGAGGTGCGGCTGGAAGTGGGTGATCGTGAGGTAGACCGAGATCCCGAGCCCGATCAGGGCGAGGAGTCCCGTGGTCACGACCACCCACCTCGGGGCGGGGGTGACGATGTCGTCCACGGTCAGAACGTGAGCTTGAGGGCCTTGGCAGCCGCCTGGACCCCCGAGGACTGGCACACGGAACCCGGATCGCCCTTCGTCATCGAGCAGATCCCAGCCGACAGGTAGTTGGCCAGGGCCACGATCGCCTGGGTCGTGACGCTCGTCGGGTCACTGAGCGACGAGGCGATCTCGGAGCGCGACAGCCCAGCGAGGTTGATGGGGTCCCAGGGTGCCCCGATGACGAACGTCTCGTTGCCGAGGTTGATGAACGGGAAGTCGCCGTTGGGGTTGTACTTGGCGACCGTCGCCTGCTCCTTCGGCGGGGTCTTCTGGAGGATGACGCCGTTGTTCACGGGTCCCTCCACCTCGAACGTCTTGAAGACGAGGTAGGGGCTCACATAGGCCGTCCGATAGAAGGAGAAGGTCGGGGTGTTGGGCGCGTAGTCGGTGCTCGAGGAGTACATGTTGTAGAGCTTGTCGAAGGTCCCGAACCGCGAGAGCGCCGCGATGATGCTCCATCGTGTGGCAGCGCAGTAGGGGCAGAACTCGGCGCCCCAGTAGAACCCCTCGGGGTAGGTCTTGCCGTTGACGGTCGCGGTGAGCGGGGGCTGGCCCGTCTTCACCGTCGGTGGCGTCACGGCGATCGCCGGCGACGAGATCCCGACGGTGTCGTACACCGACGCCGGGATGGTCGTGACCTGCTTGTAGATCGTCTGGGAGGTCAGCACCCCGTCACCGGCGTGCGGGGTCGACGTCGAGGAGCCGAGGGTCTTCACGAGCACCACCGTCGCGATGACGGCGACGACGACACCGATCGAGATCCAGGCGATGAGCGTCGGATTGCGCCGCGATCCGCCCTTCAGGTTCTTCCTCGGCGCCGTGCGCTTGGACGGCGCGGCTGCAGGCTTCTTGGTGTTGCTTGGCATCATGAACCTTCCCGATCGGCCTGCACTACCCGCGAGCAGGTTAGCCAGCGCGGACGGGTTCGTCGTATCGGATGGCTAAGTTTGACAAATGGGCACGAACGAACGCCCGCGACCCGCAGCGACCGTGATCCTCGCGAGGGACCGCCCGCAGGGCACCTTCGAGGTCCTGATGCTTAAGAGGAATCTAAACAGCGACTTCGTCGGCGGCGCGTACGTGTTCCCCGGCGGTGCTGTCGACCTCGAGGATGCGACGGACGAGGCGTCGACGTTGTGCATCGGACTCGACGATGCGAGGGCGTCGGTTCTTCTGGGTGTCGAGCGCGGTGGCCTCGCCTACTGGATCGCCTGCCTTCGGGAGCTCTTCGAGGAGGCGGGCCTCCTGTTCGCACAGCGAGCGGACGGCTCTCCGCTGGACATGGCGGACCCGGCGACCACCGCGAGGTTCGTCGAGCACCGGCGCACCGTCAACGACCGGTCACGCCGGTTCCTGGACGTCATCAAGGAGGAGGGGCTCCTGCTCGACCTCGACGAGCTCAGCTACTTCGCGCACTGGATCACCCCGCAGGGCTCGCCGCGCCGTTACGACACGAGGTTCTTCGTCGCCGCGGCACCGCCCGACCAGGTACCCGTCCACGACGACATCGAGCTGGTGGCGAACACGTGGGTGACGCCCGGCGAGGCGCTCGAGCGCCACCGCCGCGACGAGATGGAGCTGATCCTCCCGACGATCAGGAACCTCCAGGCGATCGACCGGTTCAGCTCATCGCGCGACCTTCTCGATGCGGCCCGGAGGGCCACGGACGTGCCGACGGTCGAGCCGAGGATCGTGGTCGACGGCCACGGATTCCGGATCCTGCTCCCCGGTGACGCCGGCTTCGATGACCCGGACGTCGGCGATGCCGGCGCCCTCGCGCGTGAACCGGGCGACACCGCGACCTGGAACGACCACGTGCGCAAGGCGTCGAGTGATCGGAACGTCCTGTGAGCGGTCCGGCGCCGCTGACCGACCACTCGACCGGGCCGGCGATCGAGCCAGAGGTGCCTGTCGTCCTGCACGCATTCGTGGAACGTGTCACCGCTGACAATCCCTCGATGATGCGCGGTCCCGGCACCAACACCTACCTCGTGGGCGACGGACCCCTCGTCGTCATCGATCCGGGGCACGACGACGCCTCGCACCGCGCAGCGATCGTCTCCGCGATCCGAGGCAGGGCGGTCTCGGCAGTCGCCGTGACGCACCACCACGCGGATCATGCGCCTGGCGCGCGGGCCCTGGCCGACGCGGTCGGCGCACCCGTCGTCGGCTACGGGCACCCGACGTTCGACGTCGACCTGGCCGCGCGCGAGGGAACGACGCTCGACGGGGGCTCGTGCCCGCTCGAGGCCTGGCACACGCCGGGCCACGCCTCCGACCACATCTGCTGGTTCGCCCCCTCCCTCGGCTGGCTCTTCACGGGAGACCACCTGATGGAGGGCTCCACCGTGGTGATCCCACCGCCGGACGGGGATCTGACGACCTACCTCGAGACGGTCGCCCGGGTACGCGACGACGCACGGGTGACCGTGCTCGCCCCGGGCCACGGGCGGCTGATCGATGCACCCGGGGCCGTCGCCAGCGACGTGCTCGACCACCGGGCGCGCCGGGCGGCCGTGGTCCTCGGCGCGCTGCGGACGCGGGGTCCCTCGAGCGCGAGCGACCTGCGCCCGCTTGCCTACCCCGACGTCGGTCCCGAGCGGCACCTCGTCGCGACGGCCTCGACCTGGGCCAACCTGCTCGCGCTCGTCGACGCCGGGGACGCGACCATGCTCGGCGACCGCGACGATCCGCAGGCCGTGTTCGCGCCGTCCCCCTAGCCCTCGACGGCGCGCTCCAGCGCGTCGAGCATGCGCGCCGTGCATCCCGCGGCACCCGGAGGAGGCGCCACGTCTGCGACGATCCGCGCGGCGAGTCCGGCGAAGACCTCAGCCACCGGGAGGTCCGTGAGCGCCACGGGACTGCCCTCGTCGCCGCCGGCGCCGAGCGCCGGCTCGAACGGCACCTGGGCGAGGAGCTCGACGCCCAGCTGGTCGGCGAGACGCCGCCCGCCCCCGGCGCCGAACAGCTCGTAGCGCGAGCCGTGGTCGCAGTCGAACCAGCTCATGTTCTCGATGACGCCCACGACCCGGAGGCTCGATCGCCTGGCGAGGTCGCCCGCCCGGGCCGCCACGAGCTGCGCCGCCAGGGGCGGCGTCGTGACGAGCACGACACCCGTCTGGGGCAGGGTGCGCGCGAGGCCCATGGGCACGTCGCTCGTCCCGGGCGGCAGGTCCACAAGCAGGTAGTCGATGCCGGACCAGTCCGCGTCCTCGATGAACTGCTGCACGGCCTTGTTGAGCACGAGCCCGCGCCAGAGGAGCGCCTGGTCCTCCTCGGCGAGGAAGCCCATGGACAGGACCCGCAGCTCGCCGGTGCCCACCTGCTTGGCGCGCGGGACCATCTTGCCGTCCCGAGCCTCGACCGGGCCGCTGATTCCGAGCAGGCGGGGCAGCGAGAATCCGCCGACATCGGCGTCGATGACCCCGACGACGTGGCCGAGCGAGGCGAGGGCGACGGCCAGGTTCGCGGTGACCGAGGACTTGCCGACGCCGCCCTTGCCCGAGCCGATCGCGAGCACGGGCACGGTGCCCTGGATCGAGGTGACGGGCGCACGGTCCTGGGCGAGCCGGCGCGCGGTGTCCATCAGCGCCGCCTTCGCTGCCGCGTCGAGCACCCCCATGGTCACGTCGACCGCGTGCACGCCCTCAATGCCGGCGAGCGCGCTTCGGACGTCGCGCTCGAGCCGGCCCCGCAGGGGGCATGCGACGGTCGTGAGCGCGATTTCGACCCTCGCGGTGCCGGTGCGGTCGACCGAGGCCCCGGTGACCATGCCCAGGGCCACGATGTCGGCGCCGAGCTCGGGATCGATGACGCCTCGGAGGCGCTCGATCAGGGTGGCGTCGAGCTGGGTGGCCACCCCCTCAACCTACCGGCGACCGCGCACGATCAGCGGGGTGCACCCGCTACCATTCTGGTCTCAGGCACACGGGTCGTGCGCCGAGCGGGTCTCCAGGAGGTGCCATGTCGACCACGTCCACCGTCTCCATCTCGCGCAAGCAGGAGCCGATCATCCTGACCGACGCCGCCGCTGCCAAGGTGGCTGAGCTGCTGGCCGACGAGGACGCCTCGGAGAGCCTCGCGCTCCGGGTCGCCGTGAAGCCCGGCGGCTGCTCAGGCTTCTCCTACGACATGTTCTTCGACACCGAGGTGGCCGAGGACGACCTCGTCCGGTCCTTCGGCGAGGTGAAGGTCGTGGTCGACCCGAAGTCCGCCGAGCTGCTGCTCGGTGCGTCGCTCGACTACTCCGACGGCCTGCAGGGTGCCGGGTTCCACATCACGAACCCCAACGCCACCAGCACCTGCGGCTGCGGCAGCTCGTTCAGCTGAGTCCATCCGCCGCCTCCGGCGACGGCGTCACCTTCACGCTCAACGGCGCCGAGGTCATCGTCCCCGCTGAGGGCACGCTGCTCGACGCGCTGCGGGGTCCGCTCGGTCGCCGCGACGTGAAGGACGGCTGCGCGCCGCAGGGCCAGTGCGGCTGCTGCACGGTGCTGGTCGACGGTCTTCCCCGCGTGTCGTGCGTGACGCCCGTCTCGCGCGTCGCGGGTCGCGCCGTCACCACGCTCGAGGGCGTCGACCCCCCGGTGCGCGATTCGCTGATCGACGCCTTCGACCGGACCGCGGCATCCCAGTGCGGCTTCTGCACGCCGGGGATCCTGTGCCGGCTGGCGGCCCTCGGCCGCAAGCCGCGCATCGATGACGCCGCCGTGCGCGGCGCCCTGTCGGCGCACCTCTGCCGGTGCACCGGGTTCCAGCCGATCGTCGAGGCGGCGCTCGTGGCGAACGGGCTGCGCGAGCCGCCACCGGCCCGGGATCACGGTGCCGCGACGGCGCGGGCGACGCTCGAGAGCGGGACCACCCAGGTGGCCGGACCAGAAGTCGCCCGAGGCCTCGCGCCGTTCGCCGATGACACCGCGCCACCGGGCGCGGTCGTCGCGCTCTGCTCGGGGACCGACGACTACTCGGTCGCCCCGACGATCGCCGAGGCGAGGCGCATCGCGAGGGTCGTGCAGGGCCGCAACTCCACGATCGCGCTGACGCACCCCGTCGCTCTGCCCGACGGCTCCTTCGATGTCGTGCTGCAGACGACGTGGGTCGAGCCGGCGTACCTCGAGCCGGATGCGAGCTGGTGCGAGCCCGGCGGGGACCCCGCGTCGCCGTTCGGCAACGCGGGGGCGTTCGGTGCGAAGCGGCACTCGCCGGCTGCCGGGGACGCCCAGAGGCTCGCCGGGGAGCTCGGCGGACCGGTCCGGGTCCTGTGGACCCGCGAGGCAGTCGTGCGGCGCGGCGAGAAGCGCCCGCCGCTCTCCCTCGGGGTGAACGCGGACGGGTCGGGCGTGGTCCGCGTCGGGTGGACCGGCGCATCGCGACCCGTCGACCCGGTCGTCGCCGCGATCGTCGCCGCGGCGCCCGGACTCGACGTCACGATCGAGCCGATAGCGGGGCCACCCGTCGGGACCACGCATCGGGGTGCCGGCGTCGCCGAGGTGCTCGCGGCGCTGGCGATCGCGCGCGCCCCGCTCGACGCGCGGGAGTGCACCGTCACGACCCCGAACGGCGCGACCGCGACCGTCCGTGTCGCAGCCGGGCGGATCAGCGTGGTCGTCGCGGCGGGGGACCCCCTGTGCGAGGCCACGCTGCGGAGCTTCGTGATCGGCGCGGTCCACCAGGGATTCTCCATGGTCACGACCGAGGGGATCGCGGTCGACGAGCGCGGCGTCCCGGTCGATCTCACGATCCGGTCCTTCGGCATCACCCCGGCGCGGTCGTTCCCCCACGTCGATGTGACGCTGGAGTCCGACGACAGGCAGCCACTCGCCGCGGGGACCGCGGTCTTCGCCGCCACGCTCGCTGCGATGTGGTTGAGTGAGGGCCGCGGGCCGCGATGGCCCACCCGCCGATAAGGAGTCGAGATGCCAGAGCCCGTCGGTCCGTACAGCCCCTTCGCCCGCGCGGGCGACCTCGTGGTCACCTCCGGGCAGCTCGGCCTCGCCAACGGCCCTGACGGATCGGCGCCCGCACTCGTCGACGGTGGGACCGCGGCGCAGCTGGCCCAGGCGCTGCGCAACGGTGCCGACGTGCTCGCCTCCGCCGGCGCGCGGGTGGATCAGGTGATCAAGGCCACGGTGTTCCTCGTCGACATGGCCGACTTCGCGGCGTGCAACGAGGTGTGGATCGCGTTCTTCGGCGACCACCGGCCCGCGAGGACCGCGATCGGCGTCGCCGCGCTGCCGCTCGGAGCCCGAGTCGAGGTGGAGCTGTGGGCGAGCGCGACAAGCGACTGAACGCCGCGAGGCGCACCTCGCGCGGGGCGCTGAACGTCTTCACCCTCTGGCTCGGCCCGGACGAGAACCCCGCGGGCGTCATCTACGGGACGATCACCGTCGGCGCGGTGCTCGCCGCGGAGGGGGACCGCAGCGAGCACGTCTCGACCGCGGTCTTCGTCGCCTTCATGGTCCTGCTCCTGTACTGGGTGGTCCATGCGTGGAGCGACGACACGGGCCGGCGCATCGAGGAGCGCTCCGAGCTCTCCTGGGACAGGTTCGCCGGGTACCTCCAGCGCGACTGGGCGATCGTGCGCGGTGCGATGCTGCCGATCCTCGCCGTCATCATCGCGGCCGTCTTCGGCGACTCGGGCGAGCAGGCCATCTACGTCGGGACGATCGTGAGCGCCGTGTCGCTCGCGGTGATCGAGCTCGTGACCGGGATCCGCAACGAGCTCGGCATGCGCCAGGTGCTCGTCCAGACGCTCGTCGGTGCCGGGTTCGGGGCCGTCCTGATCGGGCTGCGCTACCTGCTCATCTGATCAGGTCACGAGAACCGGTAGCCGACGCTGCGGACGGTCTGGATGAGGTGGGCGTGCTCCTCGCCGAGCTTCGCGCGCAGGCGGCGGATGTGCACGTCGACGGTCCTCGCCCCGCCGTAGTACTCGTAGCCCCACACGCGGCTCAGGAGGGTCTCGCGGGTGAAGACCCGCGTCGGGTTCGCGGCGAGGAAGCGCAGCAGCTCGTACTCCATGTAGGTGAGGTCGAGCACCCGGCCGGCGATGGCGGCCTGGTAGGTCTCGAGGTTGATCGTGAGCATCTCGTGCTCCAGCACGGCGGCGCCCTGGGTGGTGCCCCGCAGCGCCAGCTGGTGGCGGAGCCTCGCGGCGAGCTCGTCGGCCTCCACGGGCGCCACGATGAAGTCGTCGAACAGGTCGTCGCGCAGGGCGAGCTCGTCCAGCTGGTACCGCTCGACGATCACGATGATGGGCTGGAACGGCGGGTCGAGGCGCCGGAGCGTCCGGCAGGTGGCCATGGCGTCGGTGACCGTCGTCGCCGTCGCGTCGACGATCACCGCGGCGAGCTCGCCGTCGTCGCCCCCGATCCGAGTCAGGATCCTCGAGGGGTCGGCCTCGCCGTGCGGGACGAGCCCTGCGAGCCGCACGGCGCGCGACACGGGCCCATCGGCATCCGGGACGCAGAGGACGCCGATCGAGAGCGCGCCGTCGACCGTCACAGCAGCGGCAGGTACCGGTCGAGCTCGAACGGTGTCACCGACTCGGCGTAGGCGCTCCACTCGGCGCGCTTGTTGCGCAGGAACCACTCGAAGAGGTGGTCGCCGAGCGTCGCGGCCAGCAGCTCGGAACGCTCCATCCGGTCGGTCGCCTCCTTGAGGGTGGTCGGCAGCACCTCACGGTCGGTGGTCCCGGTCCGGTCGAAGAGGTTGCCGGTCGCCTCGGGCGGCAGCTCGTAGTCGCCGTGGACGCCCGCCATCCCCGCCGCGAGGATGACCGAGAAGCACAGGTAGGGGTTCGCTGCGGGGTCGGGGGCGCGGTACTCGATCCTCGTCGAGTCCGTCTTCCCCTGCTTGATGGTGGGGATGCGCACGAGTGCCGAGCGGTTGTTGCGCGCCCAGCTGATGTTGACGGGTGCCTCGTGGCCCGGGACGAGACGCTTGTAGGAGTTCACCCACTGGTTCGTCACGGCCGTGATCTCGCTCGCGTGGGCGAGCAGACCGGCGATGAAGCGGTGCGCGATCGAGGAGAGCCCGTAGCGGTCGTCGGTGTCGACGAACGCGTTCGCCCCGTCCTTCCACAGCGAGAGGTGCGAGTGCATCCCGGACCCCTGGACGCCGCCGAGCGGCTTCGGCATGAAGCTCGCCGCGACGCCCGCCTGGCGCGCGAGCTCCTTGACGGTGTGGCGCACGGTCATGACGGTGTCCGCCATCGTCAGCGCGTCGGTGTACCGCAGGTCGATCTCGTGCTGGCCGGGCGCGTCCTCGTGCTGGGCGTGCTCGACGGGGATGCCCATCTCCTCGAGCGTGAGCACGGTCGTGCGCCGCAGACGGCTCACGAGGTCGTCGGTCCCGAGGTCGAAGTAACTGCCGAGGTCGACGGGGTGCGGCGCCCCGGTCGGCTCGAGCGAGTCGAAGTAGAAGTACTCGAGCTCGGGGGCGACGAAGAACGTGTAGCCGTCGCCCAGGGTGTCGGCGAGCACGCGGCGCAGCCGGTTCCTCGGGCATCCCTCGAAGGCCGTGCCGTCCACGTTGACGATGTCGCAGAAGACCCGGGCGACCCCCTCGCCCTCCCCGTGCCACGGGAGGAGCTGGAACGTCGCGAGGTCGGGCTTCGCGATGACGTCGGCCTCCTGGACGCGGCTGAACCCGTCGATGGCGCTGCCGTCGAACGTCATCCCCTCGTCGAGGGCGTCCTCGAGCTCGGCGGGCGTGACGTGGAACGCCTTGTGGCGACCGAGCACGTCGGTGAACCACAGCTGGATGAACCGGATCCGGCGCTCCTCGACGACATGGAGCACGTAGGCGGCCTGCTGGTCGGACATCGGGTCATTCTCGCAGGTCCACACGGCCGGCTCCTCGGCCGCGGCACGAGTCGCCGGGCTAGCGGCGACTCGCCGCCTTGCGCGCGGGAGCCTTCTTCGCCGCCGCCTTGCGCGCCGGCGCCTTCTTGACGGCTGCCTTCTTCGCCGCCGTCTTCCTCGCGGGAGCCCGCTTCGCCGGTGACGAAGCCGACGCAGCGCTGCAGACGGTCTCGACGAGCAGGCGGCTCACGACGTAGGGGTCCATGTTCGCGTTCGGACGACGGTCCTCGAGCCAGCCCTTCCCGTCCTTCACCGTGCCCCACGGGATGCGGATGGAGGCGCCGCGGTCCGATGCGCCGTAGGAGAACTCGAGGTAGTGCGCGGTCTCGTGGGCGCCAGTGAGGCGCTGCTCGATGCCGATGCCGTAGTTCGAGATGTGCTCGTCGACCTTTGCTCCGATCGCCTCGCAACCCGCGATGATCGCCTTCATCCCGCCGGTCGCGCGCATCTGCTTGGTCGAGAAGTTGGTGTGCGCGCCCGCGCCGTTCCAGTCGCCGAGGATCGGCTTGGCCTCGAGCGTCGCGAATACGCCGAAGTCCTCGGCGATGCGGAACAGCAGCCAGCGGGCAACCCACAGCTGGTCCCCGATCGTGGGCGGCGGCAGCACGCCGATCTGGAACTCCCACTGCCCCATCATCACCTCGGCGTTGGTGCCCTCGATGGCGAGGCCCGCGCGGATGCACGCCAGCGTGTGGGCCTCGACGATCTCGCGGCCGGGCATCTTGTCGCCGCCGACGCCGCAGTAGTAGGGGCCCTGGGGGGCGGGGTACCCGGTCTCGGGCCAGCCGTAGGGGCGGCCGTTCTGGAAGAACGTGTACTCCTGCTCGATGCCGAACCACGGCTCGAACGAGGCGTACTTCTTCGCGGTCGCGGCGCACGCCGCGCGCGTGTTCGACTCGTGCGGGGTGAAGTCGGTGTTGAGGACCTCGCACATCACGAGCTTGTCCTTGGGGCCGCGGAGCGGGTCGGCACAGGTGAAGACGGGGCTGAGCACGCAGTCGGAGTTGTCACCGGTGGCCTGGTTGGTGCTCGAGCCGTCGAAGCCCCAGATCCCGGGCGCCTTGCCGTCCGCGATGATCCTCGTCTTGCTCCGCACGAGCGGGGACGGCTTCGTTCCGTCGATCCAGATGTACTCGGCCTGGTAGGGCATGGGTCTCCTCTTGTCGCGTGTTGGTGCCGGTGCGCGCCGCGACGCGCACCGCATGGAAAGTCTCGCGCATCGCGCGAACCCCGACCCCGTGGTTTCGTTAACGCCGTGTGAAACCCAGAGTCGTCCGTGCGTGGCGCCCCGGTAGGCTCGCGGTGTGGCGACGATCCGCCTTGGGCTCGCCCAACTGAATCCCGTCGTCGGTGACCTCGCCGGCAACGCCGCGATGATCCTCTCCGCGTTGGAGGACGGCTTCGCGCAGGGCTGCGACCTCGTCTGCGTGCCCGAACTCGCGCTCGTCGGCTACCCGCCCGAGGACCTGCTGCTGAAGGACGGGTTCGTCGCGGACGCCGAGGCAGCGCTCCGGCGCGTCGCCGCGGCGGCGCCGCCGTGCCTGGGCGTCGTGGGCTCGGTGCTCGGCGCCGACTCGGGTCTGGTCGATCTCGCCGCACCCGTCGACGGGCGCGACATCGCGCAGGCGGGCGCCTCGGTCCCCGGCCACGCGCTCGCCAACGCGGCGGTGCTCGTCGGGGCGGGCCGGCTCCTGGGTGCGGTGGCCAAGCGCCGGCTCCCCAACTACGCGGTCTTCGACGAGCAGCGCTGGTTCTCGAGCGGGATCGCTGCCGTCGAGACCTTCCTCGTCGCGGGGGCGAGCGTCGGGGTCCTCGTGTGCGAGGACCTCTGGGTCGACGCCGGCCCGGCGGCCGAGCTGGCCGCGGCCGGTGCCGGGCTCATCGTCGTCATCAACGCGTCGCCGTACTCGCGCCGGCGCCACGAGGACCGCCGCGCGCTGCTCTCGCGGCGTGTCGAGGAGACAGGGTGCGTGATCGCGTACGTCAACATCGTCGGCGGCCAGGACGAGCTGGTCTTCGACGGTGCGAGCTGCGTCATCGACGCGACCGGCAGCGTGCTGGCAGCCGCGCCCCAGTTCGAGCCGTCCCTCCTCGTCGTCGATGTCGACGTCCCCGACGCCGAGGGCGACCCACGAGGGTTCGCGGGCGTGGCCGAGACCAGGCACGACCGCGGCGCGCCGATCCACGGTGACGTCGCGGACCCCCTCGACGAGGTCGCCGAGGTCTACGCCGCGCTCGTGCTCGGCACCCGCGACTACCTGACGAAGAACGGGTTCGCATCGGCCGTGATCGGGCTCTCGGGCGGGATCGACTCCTCGCTCGTGGCAGTCATCGCCGCCGACGCCCTCGGCGCCGACAGGGTGCTCGGAGTCTCGATGCCCTCGCGGTACAGCTCGGAGCACTCGGTGTCCGACGCCGACGCGCTGGCTGAGCGACTCGGGATCTCGCTCGCGACCGCGCCGATCGAGGCAGCGCACGTCGCGCTGTCGTCGATCATCACCGGCCCGCTCGGCGCGCCCGTGGCAGGGCTCACCGACGAGAACCTCCAATCGAGGATCCGCGGGGTGATCCTCATGGGGATCTCGAACGCCACCGGGGCGATCGTGCTCACGACGGGGAACAAGTCGGAGATGGCGACGGGCTACTCCACGCTCTACGGCGACTCCGCGGGCGGGTTCGCGGTCATCAAGGACGTCGTCAAGACGCTCGTCTACGACCTGTGCCGCTACCGCAACCGCCTCGCGATCGAACGGGGTGAGCCCGCGCCGATCCCCGAGGACGTCCTCACCAAGCCCCCGTCCGCCGAGCTGCGACCCGACCAGCGCGACGACGAGAGCCTCCCGCCCTACGAGCTCCTCGACCCCGTGCTCGAGGCGTATGTCGAGGACGACCGATCTGTGTCCGAGCTGATCGCCGAGGGCCATGATCCGGCGCTCGTGACCCGGGTCGCGGCGCTCGTGGACGCGGCCGAGTACAAGCGGCGACAGATGCCTCCCGGGGTCAGGATCACGACGAAGTCGTTCGGCAAGGACCGCCGCATGCCCATCACCAACCGGTACGGCAGGCAGCGGTGAGCGCGCCCGCCATGTCGATGGACGAGACGCGAGTCACGTGGACCGCGGCGCACTGCCGGATCTTCCGGCGCCTGTTCGGGATCTGCGGTGCGGCGGGGTCGGTCGTCGCCGAGCCTGCCTGCGCTGTCGTGCTCGCCGGGCTCGCCGGCGAGTTCGCGTGGCACGCCGAGCTCCTCTACGAGCTGCTGCCGGTGCGCCAGGGGGTGGATCGCGAAGCACTCGTTCGCGTCGAGGGCCACGGCGCCGACGCGGCGCTCGCCTGGCTCGACGGCTCGGTCGGACGCGGCGACGGCGTCCAGGTCTGCCTGGTGCTCGGGCGGGTCCTCCTTCCACGGCTGGATCGATCGGTGGCCGGGGCCCTCGCGACGACCGATCGCCGCCTTGACGGGCCCCGTGCCAGGGCCCTGACCCTCGTGGGGCGCGGCCTGGCGGATGCCGGGGGCTCCCTCGAGGCCGTCGAGCTGCGCCTGGCGGCCTCGGGTGCCGACTTCGCGGTGGCATCCGGCGGCTGCGAGGAGGTCGAGCGGCTCCTCGATGCGGCCCCTGCGGGGGACGGTCTCGCCGGTGGTGTCGCCCGGGGGGGTTGACGGCCCCAGTAGAGTGACCTGCCGCCCCAGAGTTGGGGAGGGATGTGGGGAGGCGGTCAGCCCGCCGGAACTATCTAAGGAGCCCGGCTTCGTGGCCAAGGACCGTATCGAGAGGGACGACGAGGACCTCGTACGCCTCTATCTGACCGACATCGGCCAGTACAACCTGCTGACCAAGGACGACGAGGTCCGGCTCGCCCAGGCGATCGAGGAGGGGCGTGCGGCGCTCCTGGAGATCGAGAAGGGCGTGAAGCTGACCGCGTCGCGCAAGCAGCAGCTGCGACGCGTCGCGAAGAAGGGCGACGACGCGCAGCGCGAGTTCGTGCAGTCCAACCTGCGCCTCGTGGTCTCCATCGCGAAGAAGTACCAGGCATCCGGCCTCCCGCTCCTGGACCTCATCCAGGAGGGGAACCTCGGCCTGATGCACGCCGTCGAGAAGTTCGACTGGCGCAAGGGGTTCAAGTTCTCGACCTACGCGACGTGGTGGATCCGCCAGGCGATCACGCGGGGCATCGCGAACACGGGACGCACGATCCGCCTGCCCGTGCACGCCGGCGACACGCTGGCCAGGGTGCAGAAGGCGCAGTCTCGCCTCGAGCTCAAGTTCGGTCGGCCCCCGACCATCAAGGAGCTCTGCATCGAGTGCGAGATGCCGGAGGACAAGCTGATCGAGGCGCTCCGCTTCCGCGCCGAGCCGCTCAGCCTCTCCGAGCCGCTTCGCGAGGACGGCGACGCCGAGCTCGGCGACGTCGTGGAGGACCGGTCCGCGGAGTCGCCGTTCGAGGCTGCTGCCATCGCGGTGCTCCCCGAGGAGATCCGCAGGCTCCTGGCGCCGCTCGACGAGCGTGAGCGCGAGATCCTTCGCCTGCGCTTCGGACTCGATCGCGGCGAGCCGAGGACGCTCGAGGAGGTCGGCGAGCACTTCAACCTCACGCGCGAGCGGATCCGACAGATCGAGGCGCGGGCGATGAGCAAGCTGCGCCACCCCTCGTCGGACACCGGCGCCCGCGACCTCCTGACCGTCTAGGGCAGTTCGCCCGAGCGGACGCGGGCTCCGGGAGTTCCGCGAGCTCAGGCTGCGGCGCGACGCGTGCGACCGAGTCCCGCGAAGAGCAGCGCCACGACGACCACGGCACCGGTCATCGCGGGCAGCCGCACGGCGGCGCGGTCGCGCAGCCTGACCGGGCTCGTGAAGCTCAGCACCTCCCAGCCGCGCTCCTTGGCCTCCTTGGCCAGGGCTCGGTCCGGATTGACGACGACGGGATGGCCGACCACCTCCAGCATGGGGATGTCTGTCGCGGAGTCCGAGTAGGCGCTCGACTCGTCGAGGTCGATGTGGTGCGACGCGGCGAGCTTGAGGATCGCCTCGGCCTTGCCGGGACCCTGGGCGAAGAAGCTGATCTTGCCCGTGTAGCGCCCCTCGTCGTCGACCTCCGCCTGCGACGCGATCGCGCCGTCCACGCCGAGCATGGAGGCGAGGGGCTCAACGATCTCCGCGGGGGCGCTCGAGACGAGATAGATCCGGTCGCCCTTCGCGCGGTGCGCGGAGATGAGCGCCTGTGCCTCCGAGTAGATGAGTGGCTCGATGACCTCGGCCAGGGTCTCCTCGACGATGGAGCGCACCTCGTCGCGGTCCCATCCGGCCGAGACCTCGAGCATGGACTCGCGGATCTTCTGCATCTTGTCCTCGTCCGCACCGAACCACAGGAACAGGAGCTGGCCGAAGATCGCCCGGGCGACGGTCCGGCGGTTGACGAGGCCGCGGCGGCGCAGCGGGCCGCCGAACGCGACGATCGAGGCGCGCGCTATCACCGTCTTGTCGAGGTCGAAGAATGCCGCGCGCATGCAGCAATGCTACGGCTGCAAGGTTAAGAAAATTGTGCAGCAGGGTGACCGAACGCCCATCGCGCCCATCCGTGGGTCATTCTGCGACGAAGATCCGCTCGATCAGCTCCTCGGCCGCGTGCGTGGCGAGCACGATCACGTGGTCGCCCTCGGCCAGCCTGGTGTCATGGCGCGGGGTCAGGACCTTGTCGTCGCGCATGATCGCGACGACGTCTGCCTCGCCCGGGAGCGGCAGGTCGCCCAACGTCTGGTGATCGGAGATCGCCGGGGAGTCCGCATCGAGGGTCACCTCGAGCAGCACGCCACCGGAGCGGTCGAGCTCCATGAGCCGAACGATGGATCCGACCGTGACCGCTTCCTCGACGAGCGCGGTCAGCAGCTGAGGGGTCGAGACGCTCACGTCGACGCCCCACGACTCGTTGAACATCCACGCGTTCTTCGCGTTGTTGACACGCGAGATCACGCGCGGGACCGCGAACTCCTGCTTGGAGAGCCAGCTGATCACGAGGTTGTCCTCGTCGTCGCCGGTCGCAGCCACGACGACGTCCGCCGTGCGCAGGCCCACGGCCTCGAGCGAGTCGACCTCGCAGCCGTCGCTCGCGACGACGTCGACGCCGATCAGGTGCTCGCGCAGCGTCTCGGCACGGTCGACGTCGGCCTCGAGGACCTGGACGTCGTGCCCGTTGTCGCGGAGGTCGGCCGCCATCGCGCTCCCGACGCTCCCGCCCCCGACGACGACGACCCTCATGACGGGACCTCCAGCAGCCGGGCATCGAGCTCGCCGAGCGTCTCGCGGGTGAGCACGAAGTGCACGACGTCGTCCTCCTGGCCGATCAGTCCCGAGACGTCGAGGCGGGGCTGGTTGTTGCGCACGAGCGAGACGATCTTCGCCCCGCCGGCGATCTCGAGGCCCGAGAGCGGCTTGCCGGCCCATGCGTCGGGGAGGATCCGCTCGACGAGGAGCAGGTTCCCAGTGGCGTCGTGCCACTCGACGGTGTCGTCGTCGGGGAGGAGCCAGCGCATCACCTGGGTGGTCGTCCACGCGACGGTGGCGACCGTCGGGATGCCGAGGCGCTGGTAGATCACGGCGCGCCGCGGGTCGTAGATGCGCGCGACGACGTTCGAGATCCCGTAGTTCTCCCGGGCGATGCGCGCACACAGGATGTTCGAGTTGTCGCCGTTCGTCACGGCCGCCAGGCCGCCGGCGCCGCGCGCCCCGGCATCATCGAGGGCCTCGCGATCGAACCCCGAGCCGACGATCGTCCTGCCCGAGAAGCCGGGCGGGAGCCTTCGGAACGCCTTCGGCGAGCGGTCCATGACGGACACGGAGTGCCCCGCGGCCTCCAGCTGGACGGCGAGGCCCGACCCGACCCGGCCGCAGCCGACGACGACGATGTGCACGGGCCGATGTCAGCACGAAGGGAGGGGTGCTGTAAAGCCAACGTGTCTGGCTGAGGGCAGGCGGTGTAGGTTCGCCGCGTGTCCGCAGGCGTTGAGGATGAGCCGGTCGCGCCCAGGCTGACGCCGAGCAAGTCCCTCGCCCACGACCTCGCGATGGAGTACCCCGAGTCCGCTGCATACCGGTTCAAGCGCAGGGTCCTGGGCAAGCCGCTCGTCTCCGAGCAGCTCAGCGGCGAGCGTCTGAGCCGCCCCATCGCCCTCGGCGTCCTCGCACCGGACTGCATCTCGTCCTCGGCGTACGGCACCGAGGAGATGCTCACGCAGATGACGCCGATCATCGGGCTCGCGGCCTTCAGCCTCCTCGTCCCGATCACCTTCGTGATCCTCGGGGTGCTGTTCGTCGTGACGCTGTCCTACCTCGACGTCATCGGCTTCTACACGTCTGCGGGAGGCTCCTACGTCGTTGCGCGCGACAACTTCGGCCCGAAGATCGCGCAGATCGCGGCGGTGGCGCTCCTCATCGACTACACGGTGACGGTCGCGGTGCAGTGCTCCGCTGGCACCGCCGCCCTCACGAGCGCGGTCCCCTCGCTCGCGACCGGCTACACCCCGCTGCTCATCACGATCGGCGTCGTGCTGGTCCTCATCTACGGCAACCTGCGGGGCATCCGCGAGGCGGGGAAGATCTTCGCGTTCCCGACGTACTTCTACGTCCTCGCCCTGGGTGCGACGATGCTCGTCGGGTACTACAAGAAGATCACCGGATCCCTCCACTACATTCCCATCCCGCCGCACAGCGAGCTCTACCACGGCGTGCTCGGCACCCCCGGCAACGGCGCCCTCTACGGCCTCGCGTTCATCGGGCTCCTTCGTGCCTACGCGAACGGCGGCTCCTCGCTGACGGGCCTCGAGGCGATCTCCAATGGCGTCGCGTCGTTCAGGAAGCCTGCGTCAACGAACGCGCGGGTCACGCTCGTGGTGATGAGCTGCATTCTCGGGTTCCTCGTGCTGTCGACGACGCTCGTCGCGACGTGGACCCACGCCCTCCCCCGCGCGTCGGGGACCCCGACGGTCGTCTCCCAGGAGGTCCAGGCGATCTTCGGGACCGGCTCGTTCGGACACGCGCTGTTCCTGCTCGTGCAGGGCGCGACCCTGCTCATCTTGTACACGGGCGGGAACACGAGCTTCAACGGCTTCCCGTTCCTCGCCAACTACGTCGCCACGGACCGCTACCTCCCGCGCCAGCTCACGAAGCGCGGGCACCGCCTCGCATTCTCCAACGGGATCATCGTGCTCGGCATCGTCGCCCTGGTCCTCATCATCGTCTTCGACGCCCAGGTGAACGGGCTCGTCGCCCTGTACGCGATCGGCGTGTTCACCGGCTTCACGATGGCGGGTGCGGGCATGGTGGCGCACCACCGACGGGGGCGCGAGCCGCATCGTCGTCGCGGCATCGTTGTGAACTCGATCTCCGCATTCGTCTGCGGCCTCGTCGTCGTCATCTTCGCGACCGTGAAGTTCAACGAGGGGGCGTGGGTCGTCGTCATCCTCGGACCCCTCATGTACTGGGGCCTCATCCGGCTCCACCGCCAGTACGCGGTCGAGGACGACGCGCTGCGCGCCAGGGCGGACGCTGCGGCGTCCGGGGCGTCCGCGCTGCGTCGCAACATCGTCTACGTCCTCGTCGACAACTTCGACCTCGCCGCAGCGCGCGCGATCCAGTACGCGAGGGGGCTCAACCCCTCTGAGCTCCGGGCGATCCACTTCGACCTCGACCCGCGGGTGACGAAGGAGCTCGAGACCGCCTGGGCGGAGGTCGGCCCGCAGAACCTCACCCTCGAGGTCATCGAGTGCCCGGACCGTCGCATCGAGCGCAGTGTGCTCGAGCTCGCAGTCGAGGCTGCGCGTCCAGAGGACACCGAGTGCACGATCGTGCTGCCGAGGCGGATCTTCGCGACCCGCCTCGCGAGGTTCCTGCATGACCGGACCGCCGACGCGATCGTCGAGGCCGTGATCCTCGTCCCGCGCGTCTCGGCGACCGCGATCCCGTTCCGGCTCAATTTGGAGAAGCGGCGCAGGTTCCGCGCAGCGGCCGCGGCCTCCTCCGAAGAGCACGCTGAAACAGGTCCGGACGGAGAAAAGGAGAAGGAGAAGGAGAAGGAGAAGGACAGGGGCCAGCGGCTCATGAACGCGGACCGGCTGCTCGCCGAGCGCTCAGCCGACTCGACCCCCATCGGTGACGCCACCTGGCGCGAGCGGTGCCAGTTCTCCGGGCGCGTCCGATCGATCAGCGTCCGCAAGGTGGACGACGCGCCTGCCCTCGAATGCACCCTGATCGACGGCACGGGCACGTTGCTGCTGGTCTTCCAGGGACGCAATGCCATCCCGGGCATCGAGCGCGGGGCCCGGCTCGTCGTGGAGGGGACCGTCGGCTCTTGGCAGCGCCGCCTCGCCATCATCAACCCGGACTACGAGCTGGTCGCGGGCCCCGAGCACGAGACCTGAGCTTCCTTGCCCCGCGAGGGTGACCCCCGCTAGCCTCTCGACGGCCCAAACCCGGGCCGCACTTCCTCCGCCAGGCGCCACCAATGACGTCGCGAATCACGCGGCACCAACCCAGAGAGGCCTCCACTAGATGCACCCGATCCTCTTCGCTTCCGAAGGCGGCTACCAGAACTTCCAGCTTTCGAGCAACGACAAGCTCATCCTCTGGGGAGTCATCGCCTGCGGCGTGATCGGCATCCTCACCGCAGTCGTGCTCATCCGTGGCGTGCTCGCCGCCGACCAGGGCTCGGTCAAGATGCGCGAGATCGCCAAGGCGATCCAGGAGGGCGCGGAGGCATTCCTGAAGCGCCAGTTCCGCACGATCGGGATCATCATCGTGCCGCTCGCCGTCCTCATCTTCTTCACGGCGACCAAGGTCGTCCGCCCCGACGGTTCCGTCGCGATGTCGTTCGCGCAGAACGGGATCTGGCGCGTCGTGTGCTTCCTCTTCGGTGC
>Ga0181519_10001172_pt1 | contig 23020 bp, 11 predicted proteins | sample PEATcosm2014_Bin_26_FD_121102 | JGI IMG/M metagenome (GOLD analysis project Ga0181519, IMG submission 121102) | Peatland microbial communities from MTU Mesocosm Facility, Houghton, MI, USA - PEATcosm2014_Bin02_10_metaG | ecosystem: Environmental > Terrestrial > Soil > Wetlands > Peat | place...
CACCCTGCGCTCGCGCTTCGACGACGCCAGCGCCGCCAACGCCGCCGCCGCATGGACGCAAGGCATGCTCGTCGTCCACGCCATGCCGCTCGGCGACTTCCTTGCCGAACTCAGCCGCTACCGTCGCGGCCATCTCGGCTGCGCGCCGGAAGTGGCCGACCTGCGCGTTTCAGGCATCTATCCGGTCGACGACACCGACCGCGTGCTCGACATGCTCTCGCGGGCGTTGCCGGTCGACGTGCAGCGCTACACGCGCTGGTTCGTGCGCGTGCAGCCCGGCTCGGGCAACGGCGATGCGCGCGCCCGCGTCCGGACGTATCAGGCCATCGGCGGCGATCGTCCGCACACCTGAGGCCATCGCCGAAAAATCTTTTTGCGTCGGATGAGGGGTTTTCGAATCTCGCGGGGCATAGACAGGAATGCCCATTTCGATGTTTCGATGCTCCATAGAAAGGAATCCGCCGTCATGTCTTCTCACGTCAGCCACACGCCTGTGCGTGCCGCACGTGTGCGCACGCTCGTGCGTGCCGAAACCACCAACACAACCACGCCCCGCCGCGCCGTCACGCTGGCGGCCAGTGCACTCGTCACGCTCACGGCCTTGAGTGCCCTGAGCGCTCACGCCCAATCCGCCGCCACCGGCAGCACCACCCCGGCCACCACCGCGCGCGCCGCCCAGTCGCTGCACATTCCGGCGGGCTCGCTGCAACAGGGTCTCGTCGCCTTCGCCCAGCAGACCGGGCTGATGATTTCGTACGACGCCGCGCAGATCGCCGACAAGCGCACCGCCGGCGTCTCGGGCACGTACACGGCGTCGCTCGCACTCGCGATCCTGATCGAAGGCACGGGGCTGCAAGCCTCCGGCCAGCCCAACGGCGGCTACATCGTCGCGCCCGGCCCGAACGCCAACGCCAGTGGCACCGGGGCCGCCGTCGCGCTACCGCAGACGAACGTGAATGCAAGCGCCGAGCGCGACATCGCGCGTGGCCCGGTCGTTGGCTACGTCGCGCAGCGCAGCGACACGGCCACCAAGTCGGATACGTCGATCATGCAGACATCGCAATCGATCAGCGTGATCCCGCGCGACCAGATGAACGATCAGGCCGTGCAGACCGTGACCGACGCGCTCAAGTACGCCGCCGGTGTCAACGCCGACCCGTACGGCAGCGACACCCGCGCCGACTGGTTCTACATTCGCGGCTTCAATGCCGACGTCTATTGGGACGGCCTGCGCGTGCCGCAGATCGCCAACCGTCCCGGCAGCTACGCCGCCATTCGCGTCGATCCGTACACGCTCGAGCGCGTGGAAGTGCTGCGCGGCCCCAGCTCCATCCTGTATGGCGCGGGCAACCTCGGTGGTCTCGTCAATCTGGTGAGCAAGGCGCCGAGCGCGGAGCCGTATCGCGAAATCGGCATCGACTACGGCACGTTCGATCGTCGCCAGTTGCGCGTCGACATGACCGGCCCGGCCAACGACGACGGCACGCTGCTGTACCGCATCACGGGCCTGGGTCGTGCCTCGAACTCGCAGACCGACAACGTGAGCGACGATCGCATCATGCTCCAGCCGTCGATCACGTGGCGTCCGAATGCGCAAACGAGCTTCACCTGGTTCGTCAACTACATGCAGGACAACATGGGCTCGTCGGTGAGCTACGGCCCGGCGCTCGGCATGGTGAATCCCTCGCGCTGGGGCCGCATCGACCGCGACCTGCTGACCGGCGACCCGGCCTTCGACCGCTACCGCAAGACGCAGGTCGCCACGGGCTACCGCTTCGAGCATCGCCTGAACGACGCCCTGCAATGGCGCTCCAGCGCGCGCTTCACGCACATGGATCTCGACTACAAGTCGATCTACGGCACGGCACTGCTCGCGGACCAACGCACGCTGCAACGCACCGCCTATCAGGCCGCACCGATCCTGAACGGCTGGCAGCTCGACAACAACGTGCAGTACGACACGAAGACCGGCGCCGTCGCGCACAAGGTCGTCGGTGGTGTCGACTTCCAGACGCAACGCTTCCTGAACCGCGTGTGGACGGGCACTGCGCCGTCGCTCGATCTGTACGCGCCGGTCTACGGCGTGCGCGGCGTGCTGCCGGCCAATCCGACGACCAGCACCGACCAGACGCAAACGCAGCTCGGCCTGTACTTGCAGGACCAGATGCGTTGGGATCGCTGGTATCTCACGCTCGGCGGCCGCGAAGACTTCACGTGGTCGACGACCGACAACAACATCAACAATACGTCGGTGAAGCAGACGCCGAACAAGTTCACTTGGCGCGCGGGCCTGCTGTATGAGTCGGCCATCGGGTTGTCGCCGTACTTCAGCTATTCGACGTCGTTCCTGCCCACGCTCTCGACCAACCTCGCGGGCACACCGCTCCAGCCGACGACGGGTCAGCAGTACGAGATCGGTCTCAAGTACCAACCGGTGAACACCAATTCGATCTTTACCGCGTCGCTGTTCAACCTCACGCAGCAGAACGTCTCGACCGCCGACCCGGCCAACACGCGCAACACGATCCAGACCGGCGAGGTACGCTCGCGCGGCGTGGAGCTCGAAGCGCGGATGAGCGTGACGTCCAGGCTCAATATGGTCGCGAGCTACACGTATCAGGACGTGGAAGTCACGCGCAGCAACAACACCGATCTGGGCAAGCGCCCGTATGGTGTGCCGCGCAACATGGCGTCGATCTGGGCCGACTACACCTTCGGCAACGTGGGCGATGCGAAGCTCGGCGCGGGCGCCGGCGTGCGCTATCTCGGACAGACGGCGGGCGACACCGCCAACTCGTTCTCGGTGCCGGGCGTAACACTCGTCGACGCCTCCCTGCACGCCGATATCGGCTGGCGCTGGCGCCTGCAACTCAACGCGACCAACCTGTTCGACCGCACTTACGTGGCGGGCTGCAACACCACCGTGCAGTGCTACTACGGCACGGGCCGCACGGTGCTCGGCAGTGTGACGGCACGCTGGTAGGACACGTCGGCGAGATGTCGGGCGTTCGAGTCTTCCGAACGCCCGGGAGTGTCCCCGGATCGATGGAGTAGCATGACGCCATCCGGGCTCTCTTTCGCACGACATGGGTGCAATCCTTGCGGCGCGCAGCGCCATCCTGCGCGCCACCTCAGGCATCACGGGCATCATGCCCATCATGGCCGCCGCACCGGCCCGCACCCCACCGGGTGTGCGCAGTGCGCGCCATCGCGCCGCCTGCCTCGCGTGGCTCCTGCCGCTCGCCATGCTCGCCGCCTGCGCGGGCGCCCCGCCAGCCTCCACGGCATCCCAGCCGGTGGCAAGCGCAACGGCCCCCCGCTACAACATCAGCCGCTTCCCCATCGAGCATTACGATCAGGACGTCGATCACTGGATCCGGCCTGACGCGCCCGGTTACGATCAGCCACTCCTGTCCGCGCAGGAACAGCATCGTCGCTTCGAGGCATTCCGTGCGCGCTACTTCGGCACCGCAGCGCGCGACCCGTCGCCGTGGAACGGCACGTGGCTCTCGACATCGCTGCTCAACGCCGCCGGTGCCCAACAGATTGCCGACTCGCAAGGCCGCCGCGTCAGACGCTTCGACAACAGCGCGCCTGGCGTGCGCACGACCTACGGCGAGAACTTCCAACCGCACTCGGCAGCGTGGGCCCGCGCCATCGAAACCAACATGGCGCTGGCACAACTCGATGCCGATCACGCCAGTTGGCCGTACGATCCGCGCCGTCGCGGCATCACCGTCGACAACGCACTCGTGCGCCAGCTTCCCACCAACGACCCGGCGTTCTACGACTTCCGTCAGGCGGGCGAGGGCTATCCGTTCGATGCATTGCAAGACTCCGCCCTGCGCCCCGGCACGCCGGTGTACACGCTCGCCCGCAGCGTTGACGGCGCGTGGCTGCTGGTCTACTCGCCCGATCTGATCGGCTGGGTGGAGGCGCGCACGGTCGCATCGGTCGACGAGCGCTTTGTCGCCACGTGGCGCGACGCCGCCCAGCGCACTCTCGGCGCCATCGTGCGTGCCGACACCGCGCTGGCCGACACCTCACCCGGCAGCGCAACGCCCGTCTACCGAACGTTCGCGCCGATCGGCACGGTGCTGCCCATGATGCGATTGCACGACGGACGTCAGGTGACGATGTTCCCGGTGGCCGACGTTGAGCGACGGGCGCAGATTCGCACCGCTGCGCTCGACACGTCGACCATCGTGCCGATGCCGTGGACACTCACGCCGCGTCATATGGCACAGGTGATGAAGCAACAGATCGGGCGCCCTTATGGCTGGGGCAACACGCTGTTCTACAACGACTGCTCGGCCGAGACGCGCAGCCTCTTCGCGCCCTTCGGGGTGTGGCTGCCGCGTCATTCGTCGGATCAGTTGAACGCCGGAAAACGCACCGATCTTCGCGCCGCCGATATCGACACGCGACTGCGCACGCTGGCCGAGCGCGGCCGTGCGCTGATGACGCTGATTCATATCAACGGACACATCATGTTGTATCTGGGCAATGCACAGGATGCCCGGCGCGACGGCGAGAGCGTGCCGATGACCTATCAGAACGTGTGGGGCCTGTCGCCTGCGGACAACAGCCGCCGCAATGTCATCGGCGGCTCGGTGATCCTGCCGCTGCTGAAGACGTATCCGGAAGATCCGGCAGCGCGTTCGCTCGCGGGCAAGCCGTTGTTCGAGATCAGTGTGATCGGCGGCGACAGCGCCGAAAGCGATGCCGACGCCGCGCATGCACCGAGCGTCGATTCATCGGAAGAGATGCCGCAATAAGGGCGCGATCGTCGCTCGGGAATTCAGCGATTCAGAAGCGCGATGCGCTGAACGGTGACGGATCGACGAGCGGCGTCTCGCCCGTCATCATCTCGGCCACGAGGCGACCCGTGACCGGCCCTAGCGTCAGGCCATGGTGCGCGTGACCGAACGCGAACCACAGATCGCGATGACGCGGCGCGGGGCCGATGACCGGCATCATGTCCGGTGTGCAGGGACGTCGGCCGAGCCACGGCTCGGGATCGACTCGCTCGCCCAACGGGAACGTCTCACGCGCGAGCGGTTCAACGGCCGCCAGTTGCACCGGCGTTGGCGGGGTATCGCGAAGCCCCAGTTCCGCCCCTGTGGTGAGCCGGATGCCACGCGTCATCGGTGCGAGGAGGAAACCGTGTTCGGCATCGAGCACCGGTTGATTCAGCCGGGCACCCGGTTGTGCGCGGTAATGCATGTGATAACCGCGTTTGACCGCGAGCGGCAGTCGATAGCCCAGCGCCGCCGTCACCGTGTCGGCCCACGGTCCGAGGGCAACGACCGCGCGTCGTGCCTCGATGCGCCCCGTCTGCGTCTGCACCGACCATTGCGGCTGCAATGTCGTGGCGTCGCCGTTGAACACGCGCCCGCCCAGCGATGCGAAGTAACGCGCATACGCGGCCACCAGCGCGCCCGGATCGCTCACGGAATCCGACGCCGTGTAGCGCAATCCCCCAACGAGTGCGTGGGTGAGCGCAGGCTCGTCGTCGCGCAGACGGCGGGCGTCGAGCCGCTCGAACGGCACGCCGTACTCCTCGCGCCAGCGCTCGGCATCGCGTTGCGCCGCATCCATTGCCGCAGCGGTGCGGAATACCTTGACCCAACCGCCCTCGCGCAGCAGATCCCCTGCACCGGACGCCGCGATGAGTTCGCGATGTTCCGTCACGCAATGAGCGATGAGTGTGCTGTAGTGACGCGCGATCTGCGTGTGCCGCCTCGGGGCCGAGTGGTACCAGTAGCGCACGAGGAAGGGCGCGAGGGTCGCCATCGCCGACGGGTGATAGCGCACATCTGTCGAACGGTTGCCCGCGTAGCGCAGCAGCATGCCGACGTCTCGCGCAAACGCGTACGGATATACGCCTTCGCGCTGAATCAGCCCGGCGTTGCCGAACGAAGTTTCGTTGCCCGGCGACTTGCGGTCGACGAGCGCCACCGACATACCGCGCCGCTGCAAATGCACAGCGACGGACACACCAACGATACCGGCTCCAAGCACTAGCGCGTCGAAGGTCATGAGCGTTGCGTCACACAGTGGGAAACCTGGGGAAGCGGCAGGGCTCACGCGCGATGCAAACGATGCACGCCATGGTGAGCCCTGGAATTGGCGCTTAGGCGCGCCTGCGTATGGAACCGCGCGGCGAACTTACGCCAGCGCGGTGATGGCGATTTCGACTTCGAGGCCGGCGCGCATGAGCGGCGACTGCACGCAGGCACGCGTGGGGGCGTGACCTTCGGGCACCCAGGCGTCCCACACGGCGTTGAATTCGGCGAAGTGCTTGGCGTCCGACAGCCAGATGTTGGCGGTCAGCAGACGCGACTTGTTCACGCCCGCTTCAGCGAGCAACGAATCGATGCGGGTGAGGATTTCGGTGGTTTGCTGCGTGACCGACGCGTTGGGCGTATCCGGCACCTGACCGGCCAGATACACCACGCCGTTGGCGATCACGATCTGGCTCATGCGGGCGTTGGTGTGCAGACGCTTGATTTCGTTCGACATAGGGGGGCACCGTAAAAAGAGAAGCGGGCCGGGAGTCGGCCCGGGTGCCGCTATCTTATACGACGCCTGCGTCCGCCTTCATCGACAGATCACTGCCGGATCAGCGCCATCGCGCAGTCGAGCACGGTGCGCTTGAGATCGGCCATGCCTTCGGGCGGCAGGAACGGGCCCATCATGTGGCGATACGAGACCGTCTTGCTAATGGCCGACGTGAGCATGAAGAACATCACGTCGGCGTCCTCCACGGGACGCTGCTGCGCTTCGAGCCAGTCGGCCACGAGCGGCACCATGGCGTCGCGATACGGACGCACGAGCCGCTGCGTGATGATGTCGAGCCGCTCGCCTTCTTCGGTCGCGGCCGTCGAGAAGAACATGCCGACGTCCGGATTCTCGAACACCGCTTCCACGAACACCCGCACCGCCTGTTCGATGCGCTCGGCCGGTTCCAGCGGCGCCTGACGCAACGCATGTGTCTGCTCGATGAGCGAGCGCGTGAGCGTGGCGATCTGATCGACGACGGCAACCCACAGCGCCTCTTTCGAGCCGAAGTGATGCGAGATCAGCGCCGCGTCGACACCGGACGCCTCCGCGATCTGCCGCACGCTGCTCGCATAGAAGCCGCGCTGCGCGAAGATACGCCGGGCGTTGAGCAATAACGCGTCTGCACCATGCGTGCAGTCGCACGTGGGACGCCCACGTGTGCGTTTGCGGGGCGGAGCGGCTTGCGAGACGGCTTTGTCTGGAGTCATTGAGCGATGGGTTGGTCGAATTCGCAACAGCAATGCGCCAAGTCTACCCGACCCGAACGCCCCTGCCTGCCCAGACATTTGCTATTTGACACGCCGGGGCCACGCTCGCTATTATGCGTTTATTCATCACTTGTTGAATTTGACATTTCCCCCCAAGTGTCTCGCGCAAACCGAATCGTGATTGTCGGTGGCGGTATCGCCGGCCTCAAGCTGGCAACGCGTCTGGGCCGTACGCTCGGGCGCGACGGCGCTGCGCGCGTGACACTTGTCGACAGTCAACCCACCCATCTTTGGAAGCCGATGCTGCACACCGTGGCGGCCGGCACGCGTGACGTGACGCACACGCAGGTAACTTACCTCGCCCATGCGTGCCGCAACGGCTTCACGTATCAGGCGGGTCGCATGTGCGGGCTGGATCGTTCGCGCCGGGAGATTGTGCTGGAGGAAATGGACGCGCCTGATGGCTCGCGTCTGCTGGGCGAGCGCCGCGTGCCGTACGACACCCTCGTGCTCGCCCTCGGGTCGCAAGCCGACGATGCGTGTCTGCCCGGCGTGCGCGACGTCTGCCATTTCATCGACAGCCAGCCGCAGGCCGAGGCGTTCAATGCCGCGTTGCGCTGCGAAGCCCTGCGCAGTGCCGTGAACGACGACGCGTTGCGTGTCGTGATCGCGGGGGGTGGCACCACCGGTGTGGAGCTTGCTGCCGAGCTGAGCCGCACGTTTGCGCTGGCCGCCGGTTATGGCGATCCGCGGATTGGCGAGCGGTTGAAACTCACGCTCGTCGAGAGCGGCCCGCGTGTGCTGGGGGCGTTCCCGCCCGACGTGTCGGCGGTGTCGCAGGCGCAGCTGGAGCGCCTGGGCTTTCGCGTACTGACGCACACCCGCATCGTGTGTGCCGATCGCGATGGGTTTTATCGTGAAGACGGTCAGTTGATTCCCGGCGATCTGCTGGTGTGGGCTGCGGGCGTGAAAGCGCCTGACTTCCTGCGGGGCATTGGCGGACTCATGACCAACGATGCCAACCAGATCGTGGTGCGCGCAACGTTGCAAACCGCGCAAGACGAGCGGATTTTCGCGCTCGGCGACTGTGCGGCGCTCACGCCCGAGCGGGGAGCGCGTGCGTTGCCTCCCACGGCTCAGGTGGCAACACAACAGGCGGCGCATCTGGGCCGTCATCTTGGCGCGTGGCTTGCGGGCCGCGCAATCCCGCCGTTCGTTTATCGCGATCCTGGCGCGTGGGTGTCGCTGTCTGACTACAACGCGTTCGGCACCCTCGGGCGATTCGGCTTTTTCAAAGGTGGCATCGTGCGCGGTCGGTTTGCGCAGTGGAGCCACGCCATGTTGTACCGGCGTCATCAGCATGCACTGCACGGGTTTGCCCGCGCGACGGTGCTGCTGGGCGCGGAAAAACTCGGCGGCCTTCGCGGGCCGCGCATCCGGCTGGCCTGACCATGCGAAGCGACCGAACCAATTGCCCGAACCGAAGCGGCAGCAGCCGCGCCCCGGGGACATCCCCGACCTCCCGTGCCTCGCGCAAGCCACGCAGCCCGCTGCGCACTCAGGGTGTCTGGCAGCACACCGTGGCGATGCTCGATGCCGAGCCCGTCGTGTGCCAGCCGGTGATTCCGTACACCCGACGCGCGCCCATTGTCCGCGTGCTCGAGATCTCCAGCGAGCTGACCATCACCGTGTCGTGGAACGACGCCATGGGCGGCAACTACGGCGCGCAGATCTGGCGCATCCGCCGCGCGCATCATCCGGGCGTTTGCGCGTTGACGGGTGAGACGATCGACGTGGGTGACTTCGTCTACCGGCCGCTGTTCGGTGATGTGCCGCCGCTCAACGCCGACGCGATGATCTCGGCCGAGTCGATTCGCGTCATTCGCGAATCGGGGACGCGCGAGCTCGAAGCCGCGCTGTAAGACGGCCGCTGCGCGCGCCCTTCACTCCGAGATCCACGCACACGCGTTTCGGCTATCGGAGTGAGGTCCAAAAAGCGTACTTTCCTTCGCGCACCCTACGTTCACCCCACGTTCACCCTACGCACGGTATGCACGCGCGCCACTGTGCCGATTCTGAATTTGCCCGATTTTGATGATCGCTCGTTGATGAGCTGTCGCTGAGCGATTTGCCATGCACCGGCGCAACACGCCGGACCTCTCGGGCAGATCACCGGGCAGACGACACGCCTTCCTGAAATCCCTCCCGACGCCCATCCCATTGGACTGGGCGCTGACCTGGCGGCGTTCTGCACGCCAGCGCAAAGCACCACTCGCCTCATTCCCCTCTGCGCCACCGAACCAACGCATCGATCAGTCCCGTCATGGGTCGCTGACGACCGACGGCTTTCTGGGACGACTTCAGGCGCGTCTGGAGTCGAAAAAGTCCGATCAATAACAAGAAGTCCGTCCCGGACGCAGACCTTAGATTTGCCAGCGGTCTCTAGCGACATCCCGTCGCCTGATCGCGGTGAAAGCCTGTGTATCAACGTATCGACGCCAACCGCGCATCACTCACGGTGTCCCCCACCTCCAAACTGCTTTTGTTGCCCCACGTTGCGTAGGTCGATGGGGTATTGGCGCAAGTCACTGCCGTTGCAGGCAATGCAGTCGTCGGCCATGTTCCGCGCAACAGGTGCAGCATGCAATCGATGCAAATTTGTGATGCCGATAATTAAAACGAAGACCGTGTTGCTGGCCTGCTCGCTCGTCGCAACAGGCGTGCAGGCGCAGCAAACATCAACCACCACCCCCGCCGAGAGAGCTGCCGCCGCCCGTGCGGCAGCCGAGCAGGATCAGCAGATTCAACAACAGCGGGACGCGCAAGCGCGCGAGGCGACGCTCAACACGCCGTCCGTGCGCTCAACGCGGGAACAGACCTCGGACTGGCCCGAGCTACCGGGCGAGACGCCCTGCTTTCCGATCGACACATTCGTAATCGACGTCCCCGCAACGCTGCCAGAGGCGCTCAAGGCTCAAGGTGCCTCGGCACTCCCGCTGGACCCATTCGCGTTCGCCCGGGAATGGACGCAACACTATGCGGGCGCGTGCGTGGGCAGGCGGGGGCTGGACGTGATCGTCAAGGGCCTGCAAAAGGCTGTCTTGAGCCGCGGCTACATCACTACGCGGGTGCTGCTGCCTGAACAGGACGTCTCGGGCGGCACGCTCAGATTCGCCTTGATCCCCGGCGTTATCGGTCAGGTGCGCTTTGCCGATCCGGCGCTGCGCGGCACGTGGCGGAGCGCTTTTCCGGCACGCGATGGGGAACTGCTCGATCTGCGCGATCTTGAGCAAGGTCTCGAACAGATGAAACGCGTGCCGAATCAGGACGTCTCGATGCAGATCGTGCCGGCCGATCTGCCGGGTCAGAGCGATGTCGTGCTCGACGTGAAGCGCACCCGGCCGTGGACCATGGCAGCGTCTGTCGACAACGCGGGAGCGCGCGCGACAGGCAAGCTGCAAGGCAACCTGTCGGCCGGTTTATACAATCCGCTCGGTCTGAACGACATCTTCCATGTCGGCGTGACGCAGGACCTGCTGTTCAAGGACAGGAATCTGGGCTCGCACGGTTGGAACGGCAGCTACTCCATACCGTGGGGCTACTGGAGCGCAACGCTCTCGGCCTACACCAGCACCTACTACCAGCGCATTGCCGGCGTGAACCAGACGTTCGTCGTCAGCGGCAATTCGAAGACCGCCGATCTCAAGCTCAGCCGCGTGCTCTCCCGCAGTCAGAACCATGTGTTCGGCACTCAGTTCCGGCTCTCGCGCCGGTTCGGCCGGAGCTTCATCGAAGACATCGAGATCTCGCAGCAGCGGCGCAACAACACCAGCGTCGAGTGGGGGCTGACAGATCGTCACTATCTCGGCCGTGCGCAATTCGATGGCGCGCTCGCCTATCGCCAGGGCATCGACGCGTTCGGCGCGCAAGACGACCTCCTCGCGGACGCAGGCGGCCCGACTTACCGCTATCGCATGGCCGTGCTGGACGCGAACGTTTCCGTCCCATTTGCGATTGCGCAGCAGCCACTCCGGTACGTGACGACGTTCCATGGGCAATACACCGGCAGCACGCTCTACTACATCGACAACCTTGCCATCGGCAGCCGCTACACCGTACGTGGCTTTGACGGCGAGACGATGCTCGCCGCCGCGCGCGGATTCTATTGGCGCAACGAGCTTCAGTTGCCGCTCGGACAGACGGGACAGTCCGTGTATGCAGGGATCGATTACGGGCAGGTCTGGGGGCCGCAACCCGTCGCACTCGACGGCACACGGCTCGCCGGCGCGGCGATCGGTATCAAGGGGAGCATCGCCACCCGCTTTGGCGGCTATGGCTACGACCTGTTCGCAGGCACGCCGATCTACAAGCCCTCGTCTTTTCCCACGGCCAAAGTGACGGTCGGATTTCAACTGACCGCACAACTTTGAGGCTTGCAAGGCATTGAGGCTGCAAGTCACGTCCTTTGCGATTGCAGCGTGCGCATGACATGACCGCTTGACGGATCGTCCGCAGCGGCAACTATCTTAGGTCGCCAGAGAGAATGAACAAGAACATCTTCAGGTTGGTGTACAGCCGGTTGCGGGGCATGCTGGTCGCCGTGGCGGAGACGGCAGGCAGGGCGGGTAAGGCGGGCGTAGGTCAGACGCGCGGACGTTTTGCCGCGCGGCACGCGTCACGTCGTATCTCTCTTTTCGCGATGCGATCCGCAGCGTTCGCCGCGCTCATCACGTTGGGGGTGGCGCCCGAGCGGGTTCAAGCGCAGGTGACGGGCGCCGGCGCGAATACCCCTTCGGTCATCCAGACGGCGAACGGTATCCAGCAAGTCAACATCAACGCGCCGAGTGCGGGGGGCGTGTCGCAGAACACCTACTCCCGGTTCGACGTGCCAAAAGCCGGTGTGATTCTGAACAACTCGTCTGTCATGACACAGACGCAGCAAGCCGGGATGGTCAACGGCAACCCGAATCTTGGCGCGGGTCAGTCCGCGAAGATCATTCTGAATCAGGTCAACAGCACTGCACCAAGCCAGCTCAGAGGCTATCTGGAGGTCGCAGGCAGCCGCGCCGAAGTCATCGTGGCAAACGGCTCGGGCATTGTTGTCGACGGCGGCGGCTTCATCAATACCACCCGCGGCATTCTTACCACCGGCATACCGATCCTCGATGCCAATGGGGGTCTGAGCGGCTTTCAGGTGACGGGCGGCAGCATCGCGGTTCAGGGCGCAGGACTGAACGCGAGCAACGTCGATCAGGTCGATCTGATCGCCCGCGCGGTGCAGGCCAATGCCGCCATTTATGCCAACACGCTGAATGTCATCACGGGCACGAACCGGGTCGATCGCGACACGTTGGCGGCGAGCGCCACCGCCATTGACGGCGAACCTCCGCGAGTATCGATCGACGTTAGTGCACTCGGCGGCATGTACGCGAACCGCATCACGCTGGTGGGCTCGGAGAAGGGCGTCGGGGTTTCAAACGCTGGCGAGATCGTTGCGCGAGCCGGAGATCTGACGCTCACGAGTGCCGGCTTGCTCGTGCAGTCCGGCAAGCTGAACGCCCACAGTGACGTAGTGATCGACGCGGAGGGCGTTGCGAACAGCGGCACGATTTACGGGCAACGGAACATGAGCGTCGTCGCGGCGGACACGCTCACGAACAGCGGCACGTTAGCGGCACAACGCGACCTTTCCGTCGCTGCACGCCACGTGAACTCGACGGGTACGCTTGGCGCTGGCGTGAACAGCGACGGCTCGATTGGCAACGGCGGCAAGCTGTCGGTCGCCGCATCGGGCCAGCTCGACGCGAGCGGCCTGAGCGTTGCGGGCGGCAATGCAGTGCTCTTCGGCGGCAGCGTCAACCTCGCGGGCAGCAAGACGTCGGCGAACGGGAACCTGTTGCTGGCGTCCGGCACTGGCGACCTGAACATGACCGGCGCGACCACGAGCGCACAGGGGACGGTCGATGCGCGGGCAGCAGGCGCGCTCATCAACGACGGTGGAACGCTTGCGGGCAGGCGCGGCGTAACGCTCGACGCAGGACGGCTATCCAATGCGGACGGCAAAATTTCATCGCAATCAACGCTCGTCGTGCGGACATCGGGGGAGATTGCGAACCTGGGCGGCAAGATTGTCTCGGACGGCGCCATGCAAGTGCGAGGCGGCGCCATCGCGAACCGCCGGGGAACCCTGCAAAGCGGTGCGGCGCTGTCGATCACGGGCGAGTCGCTGGACAATACAGCAGGCCGCCTCATCTCGCTGAGCGCCGATGGTCTGACGGTAACGGCCACAGGTGCGATCACGAACGCGACCGACATGACCGCGACCGGACCGCAGGAAGGTGTGATCGGTGGCAACGGCGCTGTCACGCTCGAGGCCGAGCGCATTGCCAACCACGGCACGGTCAGCGCGCAGACGGATCTGAACGTCAACGCTCAGTCGCTCGACAACAGCGCCGGCAAGCTCCAGGCGCAGAAGAATGCGACGATCAACGCCGGGGAGCACCTCATCAACAACGGCGGCAGTATCGTTGCGGGCGAGACGGCCACGGTGAGCGCGGCGACACTCGACAATAGTGGCGGGACGACACAGGCCAAACTGCTGTCGCTGAACGCGACGAACCTTATCAATCACGCGGGCACGATCACGCAGACGGGCACCGGGACGATGAACGTCGCCGTCTCTGACACGCTCGACAATTCTGCGGGCGGCACGCTGCAAACGAATAGCGTGGATCTCACGCTGACGCCGGCCAAGCTGGATAACCGCGGCGGCACGATCACGCACGCGGGCACCGGCACACTCACGATCGACTCGGGTAACGGTGAGCTCCTGAACGCAGACGGCCGGATCAACAGCAACGGGGCGATCGTCGCGCGGGCGCGGATGCTGGACAACAGGGCGGGCCTGCTCATGGCACAGGCGGGGCTCAGGGCAACGCTTGGCGACGCGCTCAACAACGCGGGCGGCAAGCTGCTGTCGAATGCCGACCTCACGCTCACGAGCCTTACGCTGGCGAACGACGGCGGCGAGATTCGCGCGGGGGCTAACGAGACGATTCGCACCACTTCGCTCACGAATGACGGCGGGACCCTCGTGGCTCCGACGCTGAACTTGACGATCAGCACGACGCTGGACAACAGCGGCGGCAACATCAAGGCGAACCAGTTGGCGTTGTCCGCGACCGATCTTCTGAATCGCGGCGGGACGATCACGCACTATGGCGCATCGCCGATGTCGGTCAAGGTCAGCAATACGCTCGACAACTCAGCGGGCGGCACGCTCCAGAGCAACGGCACCGACCTGACGCTTGCCCCTGCCTCGCTCAACAACAACGGCGGCAAGATCCTCGCCGCCGGAACGGGCGTGCTGACGATCGCGCCGGGCAACGGCGCGGGCATGCTGTTGAATGCAAGCGGCCAGATTATCGCCGCAGGTCAACTCGCGCTGAAGGCGGGCAGCCTGGACAACGCCGCCGGCACGATCGCTGCGCGGTGCGGCATCGAGGCGAGCATTGCGGGCGACGTGAACAACACGAAAGGGGTGATGCGCTCACTCGCGTCTGTGTCCCTTACGAGCGGCGGGGTGCTTGACGATACGAACGGCCAGATCCAGTCGGGTACCGAGGGCGACGAGAGCACGCTCGTCGTAAAAGCGAGGTCCATCGACAATACGGACGGGCTCATCGGCAACCTCGGCAAGGGCGATGCATCGATTCAGGGCGGCACTCGGGTCGTCAACCGCAACGGCGTGATTACGGGTAACGGTCGTGTCGCGGTCAGCGCCGACGACATCTCGAACACGAAAGGCGGGCAACTGAGCGGTGCGAACGTCGCGGTCGAAGCCAACACGCTCGACAACACGGACGGTGGCATCGGCAACCTGACCGGGTCGGACGGCGATGTTGCCGTTGCGATGTCTGGCGCGCTCATGAATACGAATGGCAAGATCGGTGCAACGCGCGACCTGATCGTCAATGCGGCAGCGCTCACGGGCGGCGGTGCCTACAGTGCCGCGCACGATGTGGCGATCAAGGTGAAGGGCGACTTCACGATGTCGTCGGACTTGCAGTTCGCGGCGGGCCACGATCTTGCCTTTTCGCTACCCGGCACGTTCACCAGTTCCGTTGATCTGAAGGCGATCGAGAACCTGAAGATCGACGCGGGAGATATCGCCAACAACGGCACGATGACGGCTCGCGGGAAGCTCTCGACACACTCGAAAACGCTACAAAACAAGGGCTCGATCGTGGGCGGCGACGTGTCGCTCAATGCGACTTCCTTGCTGTCGAACATCGGGCCGACGGCGCTCATCGGCGCGAACAACAGTGAGGGGACGCTGGAGCTACTGGCGCCGACCATCGAGAATCGCGACGGCACAACGGCCACCGACACACAGGCAACAACCGCCATTTATGGTCTCGGCCGCGTCGTCCTCGCGGGGGGCAAGGATGCGAGCGGCAACTACACCAAGGCGGACCTGATCCTCAACGAGTCGGCACTCATCCAGTCTGCGAACAATATGGCGCTGCATGCCGATCAGGTCATGAACAAGCGGCGTGTGATGCAGACCTCGGGGTTCTCGTCGTCGGTCTCCCCCGATCTGCTCGCCAGCCTGGGCATCAGCCTGAGCGGACGCACCGGACAGGTCAACACGCGCGACCCGAACGCGATCGGCGGCGTGTACATCGAGCAGCCTCACGGCGGGGAATGGAACAGCGATTACATCTATACGAGTTACACGGGGGTGGCCGTCGCCAATACCGTGACCTCGATCAGCCCGCAAGCGCAAATCATGTCTGGCGCGGATCTGGACGCCTCGTCGGTGAACCTGTTCAAGAACTACTGGAGCGCGGTGTCGGCCGTAGGCGCAATCGCGACACCGGTTACGCTCGACCAGAATAGCTGGCAAGGGCAGACCGCTCCTGCCGTTCGGGTCAGGTACTCGGGGCAGTATCACTACAACAACTACGACAACAGCAAGCACGACTGGCAATTGCCGTTCGGCGACGCTGGCTTTGTGACCGGCCGTCCGGGCGGCTACACGCAAGTGGCGCCCGCGGACATCCGTACCTACGCCCTGCCCGCGTACGAGTCGAGCTTTGTCGCGGGCAGCACGCTATCCGGTACGGGCGTGAGCATCGACAACACGGCGGGCAATGCGGGCGTGCCATCTCTCGGATTGGTGTCCGGTCAGTCGGTGAGCGACGTGAGCGTTGGTGCGCTGGACGGCACTGCGAACGGCACGAAGACGGGCACAGCGTCCGTTCAGGCCGGTGCGGTGCGGGTCGATCCGGTCATCGCGAATGCCACGGCGATCAACGTCATCGGCAACCTCACGATCCCGCAGGGCGGTCTGTTCCGGCCGGCCACGGCCCCGGACGCGACTTACCTGATCGAGTCGAATCCGGCGTTCACGAGCGTGAGGACGTTCATGTCCAGCGACTATTACTTCCAACAGATTGGGGTCAATCCGCAAGCGGCCATCAAGCGTCTGGGCGACGGCATGTACGAGCAACAGCTTGTGCAGAACCAGATCACGGCGCTCACCGGCCGCGCGGTTCTCGGGCCCTATACCGATACCCAGTCGATGTATCAGGCGTTGATGACCTCGGGTGCAGCGCTCGCGAAGTCGCTCGACCTCTCGTTGGGCATGAGCCTGTCGGCGGAGCAGGTCGCAGCGCTCACCAGCAACGTGGTCATCATGCAGACGCAAATCGTGGACGGGCAAACCGTGCTGGTGCCGGTGGTCTATCTCGCGCAAGCGAGTCAGCAGGAGATGAACGGACCGCTGATCGCAGCGAGCGACATCGACCTGAAGAACACGCAGACGTTTTCCAACAGCGGCACGGTGCAGGCGAGCCGTGCGCTCACGATCGATGGCAAGGCCATCGACAATGCGCTCGGCACGCTGCAAAGCGGCGGTTTGATGTCACTGACGACAACCGGTGATATCGACCTGAGTTCGGCGACGGTGAATGCGGGAAGTCTGGCGCTCGTCTCAGGAGGCGATCTGCTGCTGAACACTACGACGAACACCCTCAATCAGGTAAGCGACACGGGTGCCACGCGCGTCTCGACGACGCTCGGCCCCGTGGCCAGTCTGAACGTTGCGGGCAATGCGGCGATCGTAACGGGCGGCAGTTTCGAGCAGAACGCGGGCACGCTGAACGTGGGCGGCAACCTCGGCATGGCCATTGGCGGCAACTGGAATCTTGGCACGGTACAGACGGGTGAGCAGAAGGTGGTCGAGCGCGCGAACGGCGTATCGGATACGAACTTCAATGCAGCGACGGGCAGCACGGTGACGGTGGGGGCATCTCGCAGATCGGGGTGGGGGGCGATCTGACGGCCACGGGGGCGAACCTGAACCTGAAGGGAGGTGGCGCGCTTGCGGTGAAGGGCGACGTGACGTTGCAGGCGGCAGTGACGACCTCCACGTTGCAAAGCAGCAGCGCCGATAGCGACAGTAACGGCGGCTACTCGGAGTCGCTACAGCGCTCCGACGACACGGTGATCGGCACCACGCTGCAAAGCGGCGACAGCCTCACGATTGCCTCGGGTAATGACATCAACTTGCTCGGCAGCGGTGTCACGCTTGCCCAGGGAACTGCGACGCTGGCTGCGGCAGGTGACGTCAACATCGGCGAAGTGAGCGAGACGCACGAGCTTCACAGCCGGCACGAAGGCAGTCGCAGCGGGATGGTGAGTAGCAAGAGCACGGTGAGCACGCTCGACACGAAGACGACCGAGGCTAACGGCAGCCTGATTTCTGCGGATACGGTGGCGATAGCGGCGGGCAAGGATCTGAGCGTTCGGGGAAGCACGATTGTGGGCACCAAGGATGTTGCCTTGCAGGCGGGTCGCGATTTGCGCATCGAATCGACAGAGAACGTGAGCGAGAGTCGTACGTTCCGTGAAGAGAAGCGATCGGGGTTCGGCTCTTCCGGTGGTGTGGGGATTTCGTACGGCAAAAACGAGCAGCGAGACCGGACCAACGACAGCAGCGTCACGCAGACGGGAAGCCTTATCGGCAGCCTGAACGGTAACGTCAGCATGGTGGCAGGCAATGACCTGCTGGTGCGTGGCAGCGACATCGTCGCGGGCGGGAATGTGACGGGCGTCGGGCAAAACGTCACGATCGAGTCGGCTGTCAATCGGCAGCATCGCGACGAGACACACGAGATGGAAAGTTCGGGCTTCACGTTGGCGGTGAAGTCGCCGGTGATCGACTCGGTGCAGAACGTCGCCAATCAGGTCAATGCCGCGGTGGATTCCGGCGGCGACGCGCGTGTTTCGGCGTTGCGTGGTTACGCGGCTGCCAGCGGAGCCTTCAGTGCGTATGGCGAAGGCAAGGCTGCGCTCGACGCGATCGCCAAGGGCAAGATACCCGAAGCGAAAGTCGAGTTGAGTTGGGGGTCATCGAGCAGCAAGTCGACGTCGTCGGTCGACAGCACGCAGAACGTGGCGAGCAACATCAAGGCCGGTGGCACGGCGGCGTTTATCGCGACGGGGGACACGGCCTCGGGTAACGGCAACGTCAACATCATCGGCTCGAACGTCGATGCAGCGGACGTCCTCCTTCAAGCGAACAATCAAGTCAACCTCAGTAATAGCACCGACACCGAATCGACGCGCAGCGATAACGAGTCGAAGAGCGGCAGCATCGGGGTGTCTTACGGCACTAGCGGATTTGGTGTGTCGGCGTCGATGTCGAAGTCGAATGGCGACGGGAGCTCCGACTCGAACTTCCAGAACAACACGCACATCAACGCGGGCAATACGGCGGTGATCGTGAGCGGTGGCGACACGAATATCGCAGGCGCGAATGTGAACGCCGATAAGGTGATCGCGCGTGTTGGCGGCGATCTGAACATCGCCAGCGTTCAGGACACGAGCGAGAGTTCCGCGCATCAGCAAAGCATGGGCGGCGGGCTGAACCTGAGTATGGGAGGCGCATCCGGTAGTGCCAGCTATTCGCGCGGGAATGCGAGTGGCAACTATGCGGGGGTTGCCGAGCAGTCAGGCATTCAAGCAGGCAGCGGTGGGTTTGACGTCAACGTTGCTGGCAATACGGATCTGAAGGGCGCCTACATTGCCAGCGAGGCCGATGATCCGTCGAAAAATCAGTTGACGACCGCTACGCTGACGTTCTCAGACATCGAAAACCACTCGGACTACAGCGCGAACAGCTTTGGCTTTGGCGGCGGGTTCACGGTTGGCAATGGCGGTGCGAACGAGCGTACTACGGGCAAAACCTCGGGCAAGAACACCGGTGGGATTTCTCCGATGTTGCCGCAAATGGAGAGCGGCAGTGAGCGGGCCACGACGCGCTCTGGCGTAAGCGAAGGGACGATTACGCTCACTAATGAAGCGAACCAGACGCAGGATTTGGCAAGTCTGAATCGAGATACTGCTGACTTGAATGGCACGGTGACTCGCACGCCTGATTTGCAGAACCTGCTCAACGACCAGTCACGTCTGATGCAGGCCGCCACGGCGGCGGGTGAGGCCGTGGCACGCGATATCGGGACGTACGCGGACAAGAAGGCGAAAGAAGCGGAGAAGCTGGCGAAAAGTACAGACGATCCGGCGTTGAAAGCGCAGTACTTGCAGGAAGCGAAAGACTGGTCAGAAGGCGGCGACTACCGCGCAACGATGCACGCAGCGGGCGGTGCGCTGGTCGCGGGTCTTGGTGGCGGCAATGCACTGGGCGGTGCGTTGGGTGCGGGCCTGACATCAAAGCTCGGCGGGGTGTTGAATGACTTGAGCGACGAGATCAGGAACCGCCGTCCCACGGGCAATGCGGATATCGATCAGGCGCTGGGACAGATCGTAGCGACAGGTGTGGGCACCGCGGTGGGAGCGGCTGCCGGTGGGGCGTCTGGGGCGTTTACTGGCTTTAATACTGATCGATTTAATCGGCAGTTGCATCCGGATGAAAAGAAATGGATTAAAGATCAAGAGGCGGCGTATGCGAAGCAATATGGATTGACACTTGAACAGGCAAAAGCCGAATTGACAATGCAGGCGAATCTGCAAGTGCAGAATGGTTCGCCGGGCACCTGGAATCAACGCGCGAGCAACTTCCTGGCTCGAGCACACGGCATGTTGCCGGCCGACGGCAATAGTGGCCCGGGGTACATGTTCCATGCGACGCCGGAGCAGAAGGCAAACGTCGAGATGTATGCAAAGCACTATCCCAACGGTGTGGGCATGAATACCCCTGCGGGACAAGCGATCACGGCGTCGATGAGTCGTGAGCAAGCATATCGAGATGCTTATACAAGGTTGACGATTGCAGCGGCCGCAGGCGCAGGAACGATAGCAGTAGGTGGGCCTATTGCGGCATTGCCGGGAACGCCGATCTTTAGTTCGGGTGGGGCGCTGGGTTCTGGTGCGTGGGCTTCGCGAGTTGGCGTAGGCACGATTAGCGCAGGGATCAATGCAAGTTCACAGTATTTGCGGGACGGAACGATCAATCCCATAGACGTGGTCATCGCGGGGATACTGGGTGGCGCTGGCGTATCCCGCGGGCTGGGATGGAACGTGCTTGCAAATAGCATAGGCGGTGCAGTTGGAACAACGATTAATAATAAGGTGTACGGCAAGGACGATAGCATCATATTTAACGCTGTCGCGAGTGGTGCTGGGTCTGCCTTCGGTTATAGGATTGGTAAAGGTATGGAGACTGGGATCAACTTCATTACGAGGCCAACGATCAACAGTTCGGGCTGGGCGGATATCGGAAAATGGGCTGGGCCATCCGGGTGGAACTTGCTTAGACCCAACAATCTACCAACTATCGGCTCCTCTATTGGAGGAGGTTTTGCTTCTGAGTTTGGCAACAGTCAAATTAAAGACATACAAAATCATATGGATAGCGAAAAATGATTAGGTTACTGCTTCTCTTTGCTTATGCTTTCACTATCTCAATAATTGGCGTAGCAGCAATAAAAGTCACAGTTGTCTACATGGCGAATTTTTATTATGGTGGCACTCACCTATGGGGTTGGCGTGACGCTAAAGATGTGCTAATTAATGGCTCACTACTAGCCTCGGTCTTCTGTGTTTTTGCAGTCGCGCAATATCTCAGAACAAGAGATCAGCAATAGCAATGGCATTAATTAAATTAATGCCCTCAGACCAAAACCATTAATGACTGGTCAGAAGGCGACTACCACGCAACGATGCATGTGGCAGGTGGTGCACTGGTGACGGGTCTTGGTGGCGGTAATGCGTTAGGCGGTGCGTTGGGTGTGGGCCTGACGTCAAGGCTCGGCGGGGTGTTGAATGACTTGAGCGACGAGATCAGGAACCGCCGTCCCACGGGCAATGCGGATATCGATCAGGCGCTGGGACAGATCGTAGCGACCGGTGTGGGCACCGCGCTGGGAGCGGCGGTGGGAGGGAGTTCCGGGGCGTTTACTGGGTTCAACACCGATCGGTTTAACCGGCAGTTGGGCTCGCACGAGCCGAAACTAGCTTCACATATTGCGGATAAAAGCAACGGCCAGTACACGCAGGAACAGGTGGAGGAACAACTGCGAATCATGGGGGTTTCGTACCCTGATGGCCGGACTATGCCGCCCGGCATCGCAGAAGAGTTGAACGGACGAATTCCAACCGATCAGGGCGTGGTATGGGTCGACACTGGATTCATAAACGCAAACGACAACCCCCTAATTGTCGAGTCGTTACCAGAAGTAAATCAAAAGTTGCAGGCCTTCATCATGGAGAACTACGACTCAGCAACGCCGGGGCAGGTCCCAAGCTCCGCTAGATACATACCCACCCCCTTCGAACCGACCATTAGGGACACGGTGGCGGGTACGGCGGAAGACATTTCAACGGCGGCGGGACGGTTTGGGGCAATCACTGCGGCCGGGGCGTCTATACCGTCGCCCTATGCGCCCGGGCTGGCTACAGCCGCTTACATCGCGACGGCGACTGGCGTGGTCGCAGATGCGGTTGTGCAAATCGCGAAGCCCGATGTCGGAAAGTATTGGGTGAACAGCGCGAGCGCAATGATTTCGAGTCGATTTTCCGCGGCACGCCCTATCGCCGCCCCGATAATTAACGAAGCATCAGGAATTTTTAACAACAGCGATCTCTCAAAGACAAGCCAAGAATTTATCAATTCCTCTTGGAAAAGAATTATCGATCAATCAACAAAAAAATGAAAATCATAGAAAACGGAAATCTGACCGGCCGGGTATGCACAATATTAATTATCTCCGGAATATGCATATCATATTTTGCATTTAAGTATGCATCGCCCTCAATATTCAGCATGCTCTTAGCATTATTAGGATTCGCTCTCATGGCAATTGGTGGCATAAGCAGTCGCGCTCGAATTTTGAACATCAAGCCTTTCGATAATAGCTACAGAAACTCCCGTAAAACTTACGAAAATGATCCGAACGATCTCGATAAATACTGAGCAATCATATTTGTCGCCTCGGGGCAGCCAGAGTACGCACAAGGCTACTGCCGATCTACGCGCCTATGCATCGAGATATTACTGACTTGAGCGGGACGGTAAATCGCACACCCGATTTGCAGAACCTTCTCAACGACCAGTCACGTCTGATGCAGGCCGCAACGGCAGCCGGCGAAGCCGTGGCACGCGATATCGGGACGTACGCCGACAAAAAGGCAAAGGAAGCGGAGAAGCTGGCGAAAAGTACAGACGATCCGGCGTTGAAAGCGCAGTACTTGCAGGAAGCGAAAGACTGGTCAGAAGGCGG
>Ga0181519_10001173_pt1 | contig 23014 bp, 18 predicted proteins | sample PEATcosm2014_Bin_26_FD_121102 | JGI IMG/M metagenome (GOLD analysis project Ga0181519, IMG submission 121102) | Peatland microbial communities from MTU Mesocosm Facility, Houghton, MI, USA - PEATcosm2014_Bin02_10_metaG | ecosystem: Environmental > Terrestrial > Soil > Wetlands > Peat | place...
CACGCCGGCCTGTCAAGCCGGAGGTCGCGGGTTCAAATCCCGTCAGGTCCGCTTTGCGGGCTGCTTGCGGCGTGGCCGTGCGGTACGGCTGCGCCACTTGGGGCAATATGGAGAGCCGCCCCGGCGACGGGACGAGCGGTCGGGTAGCTCAGTTGGTAGAGCGCGCGCCTGAAAAGCGCGAGGTCACCGGATCGATGCCGGTCCCGACCACCAAGAACTCCCTGTTCAGAGCGCTGCAGCCGCCGTGCACACCGACCACAGCTGACCCCGGTCCCGAGTCGGGGACGTTCGAGGCGCGTCATGCCCAGCACCGCTGGTCATCTGAACTCGGTATCGCCAGATCCTTCCCCGGAAGACGTTCAGCCTCCCTGATTGCGACTGGTACAGGATCGACGTCGGGAACGCGTACCCGACGAACCTGCTGGAGCAAATCATCCGATCTGAGCGTCATTCAACTGGCACGCCAGAGCGGCGCGCATGTCGACGGCCAAGGATCCCTCACCGGTTTGCGGAAGACTCAGATTGGAGTCTCTCGGCGACACATGCTCAACGCGTCCTGACGAGCTCGATTGCCACGACGAATAAGAAGGCAATCGTTCCTGTGTAGAAAGCTCTCTCCACGAGGCCGAAGTAGCGACGCATCGATTCGCTTCGCCGGGCTGTACCCATCGAGAGGAGGCAGACGAGCATCGCGATCCCGAGCCCGTCGATCGGCCCCCGCGCGTGCATCCATACATGCGAACCGCCGAGGTCGGTCCCCAGCCGAAGGGCAGCAAGAGTGGCGCCCCCGAATGCCGCGAGAGCGAGCACCCCATGCCGACGGCCGGACTCGCTGCGCGCCGTTCCGGGAACGTCCATTGGGAACCAACTGATGGTGAGACGCGCTGCCCCGAAGATTGCGAGGAGGCCAACCACGACCGGGGCACCACTGACACCGAGTTCGGAGATTCCGATTGCGGCAGCGACTGCGGCGATTCCCATAGCGATTGTCTGAATCCGATAACCGACCCGGTAGGACGTGACCCCATACTGGCTCACTGCATTCGTAAGGGGCGAGAGGCCAGTCGGAAGCATGTGGAGAACGATGAGCGCCACCAAACACGTCGCCGTACTTGCGACTGCCACCCAACCCGTGATGGTGAAAACCGCTCCGCCTGTCACAAAGGAAGGTTAGGCGGGCGATGGCGTACGAGCACAGAGTGTCGCTCCGAACACCTAGAAACGCAAAGGCACCATGACGACAGATCGACGAACTCGGCGTGCGCGAGAGATCCGTGCCGAATCAGCCGCGGTGGCTCGAGTTGGAGTCTTCATAGATCCGCCGCCTTCTGTGCTCGCCACCTCGATCGATACCGGAGATGGGTGAGCGCTCCGAGGGCTAGCGCCGACGATATCGAGCAGGAACCGGTTGAGTGCCGAGGAGAGGGTCAGAGCGCAACGCGCAAGCGGCACCTACACGTCGGTCATTTCTTCTAACCATCCCCGCACCTCGTCATGGTGATCTGAACACGACGTCCAGGACGCATAAACAGCTATCTACCTGCTCTGACACGACGACAATGAGGAAGTCGGCCCGGGTCGACCTCGTCTGCGCGCTCCGGGAAAGCCCGAGGTCACCGGATCGATGCCGGTCCCGACCACCAGGTAACTCGCAGGTCCTCTCAGGACCCCGCGTGAGCCGCCAGCATGGCCTGCACGGAGCGATCGACGTCGTCCTCGTCCGTGCGCCAGCTGCTGACCGAGATCCTCATGGCCGCCCGCCCCTTCCACACCGTCGGGCTCGGGAAGCACGTCCCTTGCTTTTGCACCTCGGAGATGACCCGGCGGGTGTGGGCGTCGTCGTCGGAGCCTGCGGGCGCGACGAAACGCACGACGACCTGGTTGAGCTCCTGGTGCATGACCTCGACGCCATCTGCGGACCCGAGCGAGTCCGAGAACCTCTCCGCCATCTGGCAGCAGCGGTCGACCATCCTGGCCAGCCCGTCGACGCCGAGCTGGCGAAGCGCCGCCCACACCGGGACCGCGCGGGCGCGCCGGGAGAACTCGGGGTTGAAGTCCATGGGGTTGCGCAGCTCGGCCTCGTCCCCGGCGGGCAGGTACGGCGCCCGGGTCGTCATGGAACGCCGATGCGCCTCGGGGTGGGCGCAGATCGCCATCCCGCAGTCGTAAGGGGTGTTCAGCCACTTGTGGGCGTCTGTCGCCCAGGAGTCGGCGCGATCCACGTCCTGCAGCAGGTGACGTCGGGACGGGTCAGCCCGGCACCACAGGCCGAAGGCACCGTCCACGTGCAGCCAGATGTCCCCGGTGGCCCGGTGGTCGACCACGTCCCGGACGTGCCCGAGCGGGTCCACGGCCCCCCCGTTGACATTGCCCGCCTGCGCGCAGACGATCGTCGGCCCGCTCACGTTCGCCAGCACGGCCTCGAGGGCACCGGGGAGCATCCGCCCAGCCCCGTCGACGTCGACGGTCCTTATGCAACGAGATCCGAGGCCGAGGAACCGAAGCCCCCGGTCGATGGCGCTGTGCCGCTCCTCGCCCACCACGACGGTGACGGGCGGCGCGCCGACTAGTCCTTCGGACTCGACGTCCCAGCCGCGGGCGGCGAGCACGTAATTGCGAGCTGCCGCCAAGCAGACCGTGTTGGCCATCTGGCCCCCGGTGACGAAACCGACCGAACATGTCGCCGGCAGACCGAGCACCTCCAGGATCCAGCGCGCGGTCACCTGCTCGATGGCACACACTGCCGGCGCCGGCTCACCGATGCCCGCGTTCTGGTCCCAGGCGCTCACCAGCCAGTCGGCCGCGAGCGCGCCCGGCAGCACCCCGCCGATGACCCACCCGAAGAATCGTCCTGAGCTCATCGCCATGAGCCCGGGGCCGGCGCGCTCTGCAAGGGTGCGCACCACGAAGTCGGCAGGCTCGCCCTTTAGGGGCAGCTCCTCGTCGAAGGCCCGCAGCATGGCCGTGCCGTCGGCTTCAGGGCGCACGGGTCGCTGGTCGATCGACGCCAGCCACCTTCTCGCCTCGACGACAGCCACGTCTAGCGACAGATCAAACTCCGTTTTGAGCACGCCTGGCCCCTTCCAGTCTCCCCACGCCGCTCAAAGGGAGCGTCGTGCCGACAGCCTGATCGTCCCACCGACCGACCATCGCCGCACCGGCGAGGTCACCTCAGAAGACCCAGACCTCCTCGCCGATGGGCAGGATGTTGTTCGCCCAGATCCAGTTGATCGCCTCGTTGCTCACACGCACACAGCCGTGGGAGACGGGCACCGGCGGGACGTAGGAGTCGCCGTGAATGGCGATGCCGCCCGAGGTGAAGAACCTCGGGCGCCACAGGGCGCCGAGCGAGTCGACGTCCAGCCCGTTGATCGTATAGAAGATGTGGTAGATGCCCGTGGGCGTGATGGCGACCGAGGTCCCGTTCTTGTCCGAGTAGGTGTAACCGCCGCCCGTCGAGGTGTTGAGGGTCCAGGCGAGCCTGCCGCCCTGGATGATCATGACAAGGTCGCTGTTCAAGTTGACCTCGACGAGATTGCCCGCCGCGGGCCTCGGCTTGGGGAGGACCCCGTTCGCGATCGCGACGGCGGTCGCACCCGTGATGGTGCCGGTGCGGGGCAGCCCGGCGGCCTTCTGCAGCGCCCATACGGCCTGCTGGGTCGAGTCGCCGAAGTACCCGTTGGCCGTGCCGAGCCAGTAGCCGAGGGTCATGAGGTGCGCCTGCAGCGTGCGCACGGCCGGCCCGGAGTCCCCGTACTGCAGGCCGGCGCCCGCCGTGGCGAAGGTCTGCCACAGCGGCTTGTTGGCCGGCGAGTAGACGACCACGTTGCCGTCGCTCTGCACGGCGAGCCTGTAGGAACCCCGCACCACGCTCGATGTCCCTGAGCTCCAGATCGCGCGGTTCGCCTTGTAGATGACGAAGTTCCCGTCGCCCTGCATCATCGCGGAGTCCGGGGCGTCGTTGAGCGTGCCCGAATCCCAAAGGACCAGGCCGTCGCCGTAGAGCACGAGGTTCCCGTCCGACTGCATGGCGAGCTTGAACCTGCCGTTGGGCGAGACGAGCGACTGCCCGTCGAAAAGCGACGCCCCCGAGGGCAGGATCGAGAAGACCGCCGGCTTTCCTGCCTGGGCGCCCGTGACCCGGTGCGATGCCGTCGCCGCTCCGCTGACGGCCGGAACGGCGAGGACGGCGAGGACGAGGCCGCCGATGCCCAAGACCCGCGAAGCGGCACGTCGTGGCGCGGCGCGTCGGGACGGCAACGGATTCACAAAACCAGGCAGCACACGATCCTCCGGACGCTCGATTTGCCCCACCAGATGCCTCACGACTGTAAACGACGTTCCGACCGCGTTGCTATCGCGTCGCGATTGGCCACATCCAGCTCGAGCTCGATCTCGTCGTGGAGCTCGATACCGGTACCGGAGACTACCGGGATCGATGGCTTGAGCAGTCTCGCCGCGTCGACGGCGCCCTTGTGAACAGCCACGACCCGCAGCCCGCGGCTCTCGTAGAAGCCGATCGCGTGCAGGTTGTCGTTCGTGGTGATCAACCACAGCCTCTTCGCCCCCGCCCTGCGGGCGACCTCGGTCGCACGGCCAAGCAGCGCCGTGCCGACACCGAGCCCCGGGCGCATCGAGTCGAGGGTGACGACCTCGAGGCCGTCGTCACCGATCCGATAGGTGAGCAACCCGGTCCGTTGGCCCGAGGCGTCGAGAGCGATCAAGGCGTCGATGCCGGCCGCGTCGGTCTCCCGGCCCCGGGTGACGATCACAGTCGAGCCCCAACGTTCCACCAGAGCGGCGGACAGCCACTCCTCGTCACCTGCCGACCGCGACCGGACGATCATGACCCCACCATGACAGGAAATTAATCCTGACTTGACCAGTCAAGTATCGGCCACTACCGTCGGTGAAGGGCGCGGTCACGGGACCCGTCACTGGTCTGTGAACAAGGAGACGGTTGGGGATGGCCGACTGGGGCTTTGAGACGCGCCAAATTCACGCCGGAGCCGCACCGGATCCCACCACGGGCGCCCGCGCGGTACCGATCTACCAGACGACCAGCTACGTGTTCCGGGACACGGCGCACGCCGCAGCTCTCTTCGGCCTGTCCGAACTGGGCAACATCTACACCCGCATCATGAACCCGACACAGGCCGTCTTCGAGGAGCGCATGGCGGCTCTCGACGGCGGGGTGGGTGCCCTCGCGGTGGCGAGCGGACAGGCGGCCGAGACGATCGCCCTGCTCAACCTGGCGGAGAACGGCGGCCACATCGTCTCGTCGGCATCGTTGTACGGCGGTACCTACAACCTTCTCCACTACACCTTGCCGAAGCTGGGCGTGGAGGTGAGCTTCGTCGACAATCCCGACGACCTGGACGCGTGGCGCGCCGCCATCCGGCCCAACACGCGGGCGTTCTACGCCGAGACCATCGGCAACCCGAAGGGGGACATCCTCGACTTCGAAGGCGTCGCCGGCGTCGCCCACGAGCACGGAGTTCCGCTCGTGGTCGACAACACCGTGGCCACGCCCTATCTCTGCCAGCCCTTCCTGCACGGAGCGGACATCGCCGTCTATTCGGCGACGAAGTTCATCGGCGGCCACGGCACCTCGATCGGCGGCATCATCGTCGACGGCGGCAGGTTCGACTACGTGCAGAGCGGTCGGTTCGCCAATTTCACAGAACCGGACCCGAGCTACCACGGGCTCGTGTTCTCGGAGCTGCCGGAGGGACTCCGCCCGGCGCAGTACATCTTGAAGGCGCGCCTGCAGTACCTCCGCGACGTCGGTGCCTCCATCGCTCCCCTGAACTCGTTCCTCTTCCTGCAGGGCCTCGAGACCCTCAGCGTTCGCATGGAGCGCCACGTCGCCAACGCAACCGCGGTGGCCAAGTGGCTCGAGGCCCGCGACGAGGTCGAGTGGGTCAGCTACCCGGGGCTCGACTCGAGCCCTTGGCACGGACGCCAGCTCAAGTACCTCCCGAACGGCGGCGGCGCCATCCTCACCTTCGGCATCAAAGGCGGCAAGGAGGCGGGCAGCCGCTTCATCGAAGGCCTCGAGCTGTTCAGCCATCTCGCGAATGTCGGCGATGTCCGCAGCCTGGCGATCCACCCGGCCACCACGACCCACTCACAGCTCACCGAGGACGAGCAGGTCACGACGGGCGTCACCCCGGACCTGATCAGGCTCTGCATCGGCCTCGAGACGCTGTCGGACATCCTTGGCGACCTCGAAGCCGGCTTCCGGGCCGCAAAGGGCGCCTGAGCTGCACGAGACCATGACCTATGCCCCGGTCACCGGGGCTTGGCGGCCGGGAGACGATCCCGGCCGGAGGATCTTCGTCTCCCTTTTCGGCCCAGGTTCGGGTCGAGCCGGTGGCTTGGACCTGGAGGCGGGGGGCCACCTCGGCCACGTCACCGTCGCCTATGAGACCTGGGGCGAGCTGAACGCTCAGGCCTCCAACGCCGTCCTGGCCCTGCACGCCCTGAGCGGCGACTCGCACGTGAGCGGCCCCGCGGGCTTCGGGCATCCGACTCCCGGATGGTGGGGCCCGATGGTCGGACCGGGTGCGCCGATCGACACCGACAGGTTCTTCGTCGTCTGCCCGAACGTCCTCGGGGGCTGCCAGGGGACCACCGGCCCGATCTCGTGGGCCGAGGACGGACGGCCGTACGGGTCGCGTTTTCCGGTCGTGACGGTCAGGGACCAAGTCGCCGTGGAGCGCGCCCTGGCATCCGAGCTCGGCATCGACACCTGGTACGCCGCCGTCGGAGGCTCGATGGGCGGGATGCGCGCCCTGCAATGGGCCGTCGATTTCCCCGACTCGGTCGCCCGGGCGATCGTGGTCGCCACCGGGGCGGCCGCGAGCGCCGAGCAGATCGCTCTCTGCTGGCTGCAGCTCCAGGCGATCCGCCTCGATCCGCGCTTTTTGGGGGGTGACTACTACGACTCCGGACAGGGGCCGCTGGCCGGGCTCGCCATCGCCCGGGGAATCGGCCATCTGAGCTACAGAAGCGAGACGGAGCTCCAGGAGCGATTCGCCAATCGGCCCCAGGACGACGAGGTCCCCCTCGAGGGCGGCCGTTACGCCGTCGAGTCGTACCTCGAGCACCACGGGGACAAGATGATCGGCCGTTTCGACGCCAACAGCTACGTCGTGCTGAGCGAGGCCATGAACCACTACGACCTCTCTCGCGGTTACGGCGGGCTTGCGGCTGCCCTCTCGCGCGTCAGGGCAGAGGTGACAGTCGCCGGGATCTCCTCGGACCGCCTCTATCCCCTCCGCCTTCAACGGGAGCTGGCGGAGCTGCTCGGTGCCGGCGAGGTGCGGGTCATCGAGTCGCTCGTCGGCCACGACGGCTTCCTCGTCGAGCACGGGCCGGTAGGCGACGTCATCCGGGAGGCGCTCGCGCCCTAGAGGCGGCGGCGCCCTGGAGGTCGCGAGGCGACAACCGGTCGTCGGTTCGAAGCCGGAAGGCTCCCCGGAACAGGCCCTTTCCCCGCGGGCGGCGCGGCTGTGGAGAAAGCGTCAGGCCGGCTTGAGGTCGCGGAAGTGGAGCGCCACGCCTCCGGCAAGTGCGCAGGCCCCTCCGAGCGCCAGCAGCACCGCACCGCTCGTCCAGTCGGGGCTCACCGCCGGAGCTGCCGCCATCTGGTGGAACAGCGAGGTGTCGAGCACCCAGTGGTTCAGGCCCACGATGCCGCCTACCAGCTCGACGAGGAAGGCCCACACGAGCACGCCGTAGGTGACGATCGTCGAGGCGCGTGGCCAGACGCCGAAGGCGAGGACCCCGATGCCGAGGAGACAGACCGCCGGGGGGATCACATTGAGGCCGGCGTCGAACAACGACGAGAAGCCCACGCCGCTCGCCTGGCTCGCCGCTCCGAGCCAGGCGGAGACTCCGGCAAGGATCCCGCCGAGCACGAGGGCGCCGGTGGCGACTGCGAGCCGTGCCCCGAGCCACCTCGACCGGGACACGGGCCGGACGAGGATGTGGTCGAGCCGACCTTCGGCCTCCTCGGCCCTCGCCGCGCTGATCTGTCCGGAAGCGACGAAGGCCACGAGCACCGCCAGCATCAAAAAGGCGACTCCGAGGTAGGCCTCGGTGCCGACGGCGCCCAGGCGTGAGAAGGCCCGCGTCAGGCTCGAGGAGCTCGCGATAGCGGTTCCGGCAGACTTGGCGACGAGGCCGAGCAGGAGGCCGTAAGCCGCGATGCCGACGCCCCACCCGGCGAGGTTGGCGCGGGCGAGCCGGAGGTCCAGGCCGGTGGGACCGAAGAGAAGGGCCGTGTGCGGGCTCGAGCTCGCATGGTCCAAGAACGTGCTCGCCCCGAGGTCGCGTCTGCCGGCGAGCCACAACGTCAAGCCGCACGACAGGGCGATGAGCCCGCCAACGGGCAGGAGGGCGAGGGGCTGCGGTCCGGTGAGCGGCTGGAGCTCCTCGACCCATCCGAGCGGTGAGGCCCACCGCATCCAGCCGAGGCCGGTGCCCGAGTCGGCGACCATCCGCAGCGCGTAAGCCACGCCGAGACCGGCGGCGGCATAGGCCGAGGCGCGGCGCCGGGTCGGGGCGAGCTGGCTGGCGAGAGCGCCGATGGCGAGCCACATCGCCCCGGCCGCTACGACCGCGACGCCCAGGTAGAGCGCCCCGCCGGCGCCGATCCGGACCTTCGAGGAACGCCCGACGAAGACGGTGATGGCAGAAGCGACGATCCACAGCACGGCGACGCCGCAGCCCAGGCCGACGAGGGCCTGGGCGGCCGCAGCCCTGCGGGTGGTCTGGCCGGCGAGCAGCAGTTCCCAGCGCCCGGCATCTTCCTCGCCGCGCAGCAGCCTCGTCCCGGTGAGAAGCCCCCACACGGCTCCGACGACGGCCAGGACGACGAGGCACTTCCAGACCGTGAAGCCCGCCACGGTCGAGATGTCGTGCGCAGGGCCGACCAGGGCGCTGACACCGGCATTCGATCCGAACTCCTCAGCCAGGCGAGCCCTCGCCGCCGGCGTCTTGTAGCTCGACGCGTACGCGAGCGCCTGGGTCGCGAGGTACGCGCCGAAGATGTAGCCCCACAGCGCTCCGGAGCGGATCGCGCGGCGCGCGGTGAGCGACGCGATCACCTTCGAAGCCCGGCCGTCTCTCGACGCGGCCGGCCCCGTGGCCGTCTCAGCCTGCATCGACCGAGGAGTCCGCCGGCGCCGAGGCGGGCGCCCCTGACAGGTGGTCACCCGAGGGAGCTCCTGCGCCGTACAAGGCGAGGAACAGCTCCTCGAGCGACGGCTCGCGGCTCAGCAGCTCTTGGACACCGGTGGTGGCCAGGACCTGCAGGAGCGGCTCGATCGTCCCCCTCACCTGGCACCGGACGACACGCCCGACGACCTCGAGCGAGCTCACCCCCGCGACGGCGGAGAGATCGGGCACCTCAGAGGCGAAGGTCGCCTCGACGGTGAGCGCCGAGAGGTGGCGCATCTCGGCGAGGGTTCCCATCTCGACGAGCACTCCCTCGCGCAAGATCCCCACCCGGTCGCAGAGCGCCTCGACCTCGCTCAGGATGTGCGAGGACAGAAAGACCGTCTGGCCCCGCTCGCGTGCCTCGCCGACGCAGAGGCGGAACGCCTGCTCCATGAGAGGATCCAGGCCGCTCGTGGGCTCGTCGAGCACCAGGAGCGCCGGGCGGGTCATCAAGGCGGCGATCAGGATCAGCTTCTGGCGGTTCCCCTTGGAGTAGGCGCGTACCTTCTTAGAGGGGTCGAGCTCGAAACGGGAGATGAGCTCGTCCCGGTAGGCGGCGTCCAGGTCGCCTTGCACCCTGCCGAGGAGGTGGAGCGTCTCGGCGCCGGTGAGCGAGGGCCACAAGCTCGCCTCTCCCGCCACGTAGGCGAGCCGGCGGTGGGCTTCGACGACCTGGCGCTGACAGTCGAGGCCGAAGATCTCCGCGCGTCCTGCGGTCGGGCGGATCAGCCCGAGCAGGAGACGGATCGTCGTCGTCTTGCCGGCCCCGTTGGGGCCGAGATAACCGACGACCTCGCCCTCGGCAACCTCCAGATCGAGCCGGTCCAGCGCATGGACGCCGCCGTAGTGCTTGGACAGGCCTTCGGTACGGACCGCCAGGGATGCCCCCATTCGGCGCGACCTCCTCCTCGGTCACAACTTACCGGGCCGCCGCCGCGCTCTAAGGAGCGAACATGCACACGGATGCTCCGAAGGGGCGAACATGCGCACGACGGGCGGGAGCCCGAATGGGCCCTCCGGTACGATCGGCGCCGTGATCGACATGCATCTGCACTCCACGTGCTCGGACGGCTCGGAGACTCCTGCAAGGGTCGTGGAGCTGGCCGCCGCCGCAGGTTGCGGCGCGATCGCCCTCACCGACCATGACGGGCTCTCAGGCATCGCCGAGGCGCGAGAGCGCGCCGGGAGCCTCGGGATCGGGTTCGTGCCCGGCTGCGAGGTGTCCTGCGCGTTCTCGCCCGGGGCGATGCACGTCCTCGGCTACTTCGCCGAACCCGGCGAAGGCCCGATGCAAGACGAGCTCGCACGCCTGCGCGAGGACCGGGCCAGGCGCAACGAACGACTCGTGCGTCGGCTCCAGGACCTGGGACTTCCTGTCAGCTTCGAAGAGGTCAGGGCTATGGCGGGCAGCTCTGTCGTCGGCCGGCCCCATTTTGCCGCCGTCCTCGTGGCCAACGGTGCGGCGGCGAGCGTCCAGGACGCCTTCGACCGTGTGCTCGCCAAGGGTGCTCCGGGCTATGTCCCCAAGGCGCGCATCGACTTCGCGACCTTCGTCGCCAGCGCGAGAGGTTCGGGAGCCGTCGCCGTCCTCGCCCATCCCCTCTCGCTCGGCCTCGAGCGCGGGCTCGACGGGGTCGTCTCCGAGCTCGCGGAGGCAGGGCTCGCCGGGATGGAGTGCTACTACAGCCGCTACTCGCCCGAGGAGCGCGCCGGGCTTGCGGAGATGGCCAAGCGCCACGATCTTGTCGCGACCGGAGGCTCGGACTTCCACGGCAGGTTCAAGCCCGACATCTCGGTCGGCGTCGGGACGGGGGACCTCGAGGTCCCGGACTCCGCCCTCGCCGAGCTGTCGGCCCGCAAGCCTGACCGGTCGGGTTGAACGTCCGCGCGGGGGCCGGGGCTTGACCCAACTCGACTCGTCGAGGGTCTTCACGGCCCACGTGGACGCCTGGCAGACCCATGGCCGGCTGTTCGAGCCGTTCGGTGGCGGCGCGGCCGAGCTTGCCGGGTGGAGGCTCATGGCGAGCGGGCTCCCGTACCCGTACCTGAACGCCGCCTGCGTGACCGACCCGGCCCTGGCGGACATCTCCGCCGCACGGGCCTGGTACCGGGACCGAGGCCTTCCCTGGGGGACCATCGTGCGGTCAGGATCGGCCTGGCCGCACGGGCGGCGGCTCCTGACGCAGCGCCTCATGGCCCTACCACCGGCAAGGTCGACGCCGGCCGTGCCCTCCGGCCTCGTCCTTCGCAGGGCCGGGGCTGACGATCTCGAGACGGTCGTGGCGGTTGACAACGGAGCCTTCGGCTCCGGCGCCGAGGCCGCCCGGGCATGGCTGGGACCGCTGTGCCGGTTCGACGACGTCGAGGTCGCCCTGGCGGAGATCGAGGGCGCGGCCGTGGCGACCGGCTACGCCACGACCTGCGACGGTTACGCCGGGCCGAGCCTCTACGTCGGCGGGATCGGAGTCCTGCCGGCGGCGCGGCGACGGGGCGTCGCCCCGGCGCTGTTGGGGTGGCTCTTGGACCGGGGCTTTGCCAGAGGAGCGCGGCTCGCCCACCTCCAGACCGATTCGGACGGGGCGGCGCGCGTCTACGCGAGGCTGGGCTTCGCGCAGTTCAACGGCATCGACATCTACACAGGGCCGTGAACCCGAGCATCAAGACGGCCTAGGGCCCGCCGACGGCCTCGAGGGTGCTGAGGATCGCCCGCGCCAGCTCGCGGGCCGAGTTGGGGTCGAGCTCCACGGCAACTCTCGACGGCGTGGCGGCGGCGAGATCGAGAAAGTCGATGTTCAAGCTGTGCTCGGCCGGGTAGTGCGCCGGATGATCGAAGTAAACCGTCGCGTTCGAAAGGGAGAACCAGCCGGCCGGGCCTTTGCCCGACCCGCTGACGTCCAGCTTCTCGGTCTGGTAGGTGCACATGGCCGGCTCCTCTCATGCCCCGGTGGCCAGGTAACGGCCGAAGAAGTCCCAGATCCGCCGCCAGCCGTCGTTGGCCGCTTCTGGCCGGTAGCTCGGGCGGTCGGTCGCGAAGAAGGCGTGGCCGGCTCCTTCGTAGCTGTGGAACTCGTAGGTCTTCCCGGCCTTTTGCAAAGCGTCCTCGAGCTGCGCGACGTGCTCCGGCGACGGGTACTGGTCGTCGGCGCCGAACAGCCCCAGCAGCGGGCAGGAGAGGTCCTTGGCCATGTGCACGATCGGCCCGACCTTGAGGGTCACGCCCTCGGGCGGGTTCCCGACGACAAAGGCGCCGTAGCAGTCGACGGCGGCGTCAAGCGGCAGGCTGCAGGCAGCCAGGAACGACTGCCGGCCGCCCGAGCAGTAGCCGATCGTGGCGGCGCGGCCGTTCGAGCTCTGAAGAGACCCGAGATGGTCGAGACTGCCTTTGACGTCGCCAACGAGCCGGTCGTCGGGCACTCCGCCGAGCGCCCGGGCCACGGCGGCAGCCTCGTCCGGCGCGGCTCCGGGGGCCTCGCGGCTGTAGAGGTTCGGGCAGATAGCCAAGTACCCGTGGGCGGCGAATTTCCGCGTGATCTCCTTCATCCCCTCGTCGAAGCCGGGCATGTGGTGGATCACGACCACGCTGGCGAAGCGGCCGTCGTGCAACGGCTGGGCGATATAGGCCTCGATCTCGTCGCCGCCGTGGCCGGTGACGACGATCGTCTCTGCTCGCAGCGAGCCCGTCATTCGGTGCCGACCTCCAGCCGTGTTCGAGGTATCAGGACGATGTTCGAGGTATCAGGACGATGTTCGAGGTATCAGGACAATTCGTAGTCGAGGTGGAGCTGGTGAGTCCCGTCAGGAGCGATCTCGATGCGGGCCTCGCCCGCGATCCGGACGAGGTCCCCCGTCCCCGAGCCGGGCACGACGGGCCAGCGCGCCCACTGGCTCTCGCCTGCCATCGTCCCCACGTGCAAGAGGGCGAAGGTTCCCTCGTGGCCGTGCACCGAGCCCGAGATGCGCTCCAGCGCCACATAGCCTGCACTGCCGTTCTCGGCCCGCACCGACAGCATCTCGACGGTGCTGTGAGCTTGGATGTCGCCCTGGAACGACTTGGCGATCCTGGCACGGGCGTAGTTCACGCCGGGATCCTCGATGAAGGGAGGCTCCTCGTCGAACGAGTCGACCACGAAGGACGAGACGGCGATGGGCACGGCGAGACGATACCGGCTACACCCAGCCGAGCGTCGCCGGCACGAGGTAGAGGCCGAAGCCGATGACCAGCAAGCACAGACCGGTCGTGACGAACCGGCGGAACCCGTGCATCCGCAGGGCGCTCGGCAGGGCGCGCGCTTCGAGCAACAGCAAGAAGCCGAGCACGACCGGCAGCAAGAGCGCGTTCATGACCTCGACGTCGATCACGAGGTGGACCAGGTTCAAGCTGCAGAGCACGATGACCGCAGCAAGGACGTGGGCGGAGCCATAGGTGATGTAGAACTTCGCCGTGCTCCGATCGGGGCGTTCGTTCAGGGTGTGCGCCCATCCGAAGACCTCGGCGATGCCCCAGGCACCCGCCAGGGACGCCACCAGTGCCGCCACCAGGGCGGCTCCGAGGACTGCAGTTCCGAGCAGGACCTTGCCCCCGACGTCCCCCACGAACGGGCGCAGGGCGGAGGACATCTCCGTGACGGTGTGGAGGGTCACGCCGAGGTGGGAACGGCCGACTGTGGCCGCGAACACGAGCACCACCGAGATCATGATCAGCTGGGTGAGCCCAGCCCCGACGGCGGTGTCTCGGCGCTCGCTCGGGATGTCGGCAGGCATGAGCCGCTTGTCCAGAACCGCGCCTTGCTGGTAGAAGACCATCCAGGGCATTATCACCGCCCCGACGTTGGCTGCCAGCAGGAACACATAGGAGCTGTTGCCAAGGGGCAGATGCCCGAGGCCCCGCCCGAGGGCCCCGAGGTCGGGGTGCGCCATGGCGACGGCGGGGATGAAGACCAGCTCCGCCAGCCCGAGGGCGATCCCGATCCGTTCGGCACGCCGGTAGCTGCCGGTCATGGCGATACCGATCAGGAAGGCCGCCGCCACCGGGACCGTCACGGCCCGGGGAACGCCGAAGATCTCGCCGACGCCGGCGATGCCCGCGTACTCGGTGAAGAGCGCCCCGACCCCCGACGCGAACAGGGGCAGGGCGGCTACCAAGGCCCAGTTCCGTCCGAATGTCTGCCTGATCAGGGCACCGTGGCCCATCTTGGTCAAGATGCCCAGTCGAACCGTCATCTCCTGGACGACGTAGAGGACCGGGATGAGCAAGATCTCCGGGAGGACCATGCGGTAGCCCCACTCGGAGCCAGACTGGGCTGCTGTTATCAGGCTGCCCGCATCGGTGTCGGCCAGCATCACGACGAGGCCGGGGCCCCAGACGGCAAGGATCCCGACGACTATCCAGCGCCGGCGGCTCCGGCTCCTTGCTCCGGCGGCCGCGGGCACTGAGGCCTCCAGGAGCTCCGAAGCCCGACGGGAGGTCAATCCGGACGGCTCCCGTCGCGACGAACCACGTTCTCAGGCTAATCGCGTCGCGAACGGCCGCCCGCGGGCCGTCCCCGCGGCGGCTTGTCCCGCCTGGTCAGCGAAGCGTCCAGACGACGGGGATCATGTCGTCTGGAACCTCCGCCGGGTGGCAGGGGTTCCCGGCCGGAGTGCGACCGAAGCACAAGATGGCGGCGTTCGCACGGCGCAGCCGCACGAGCTCGTCGAGCGTCTCCGGGCGCGACCGAACATGGCGGATTCCATCGCCCCAGGCGACGACGGTGAGCTCGGCGTCGGTGACGGCTCGGCTCACGAACATCCGGTTCTTCGGGCCGACGGGGTCCTCGACGCGCGCCAGTTCCTCGGGGCACTCGGCAAGGTGGGCGAAGAGGTTGACGATGACTGCACGGTCGTAGCCCCAGCGCTGGGTGAGGGCGCTGACTGTCCTTATCGTCTCGCTACCCTCCGCCACGTCGACCGCGGGCGGGTTCAGCAGCACCCAGGCGACACAACGCTCGCCGCTGCCCCAGTCCTCGGTGAGAAGGTATCGGTAACGGCCGCAGTCGGAGACCACCGAGGATCGGGTGGGTGCCTGCGTGAGTGTGGTCATCGGCTCGTTTCCTCACAGTCCCCCCAAGCGCGGATAGTCGGTCATGTTCTCCTCAGCCGGCGAGCGCCAGCTCCGTGCCTACGCGGTCCGGGCCGAGAAGAGAGCGCAGCTTGCGCAGCGCTCCGCTGTGGATCTTGCAGACCTGCGGGCCGCCCACCCTGATGATGCGGCCGATCTGCTCTTGTGTGAGACCTCCGAAGAAGGCGAGGAACAAGGCGGTGTGCTCGCGGTCGCTGAGGCTCGCCATCGCCTCGTTGAGGGCCTCGAGCTCGGCCGAGGCGAGCAGCTCCGCCTCCGGCTCCGCGCGCTCGTCGGTGACGACATCGGCGCAGGCGCCCTCCCCACCGGCCTGCGAGGTGGCACGACCCTCGAGATGCAGCAGCTGGGAGGCGTTGAGCTCGCTCATGAGCTCGGCGGACTGGCGGGCGCTCAGGCCCATGACCGTGCAGACCTCCTCGGAGCTCGGATTGCGGCCCAGCTCGACGACCAGGGCGTCAAATGTCGTCCGGTACGAGATCACCCGCCGGCGAGCCGCACGGGGCATCCAGTCGAGGCGCCGCAGCTCGTCGAAGATGGCGCCCTTGACGCAACGCCGGGCGTAGTTCTCGAACTTGGCGTTGTCGGACCCGCTCCAGCGCGCTATCGCGCGGACGAGGCCGTCCTGGCCGTAGCTGCGAAGGTCGTCCGGATCCCAGTAGGACAAGATGTAGGCGGGCAGCCGGTGCACGGTCTCGTTCACGATCGACTGGTAGGCGACGACGAGCTCGTTGCGGTAGACGATGTCCCGGCTCTTGTCGTATCGCGCCCAGATCTGGTCCAGCGACTTCTGCCGGGAAGACTCCAATCCAGTGCGACCGGCCACTTGAGGCCCCTCCTTTGCATCCGTACGAGCCCGCTGCCACGCGCTGGACAGAAGAGAAAGGAACTGCCCGGGCTCGCCGCCACCAGCGCCTGAAGCGAGCTCGGAATTACTTATAACACAAGATTCGCGCGATGTGTAGTTACTTCGTCACTCTCAGTGACATTTCTCGACCGAGGAAGATGAATTCTTGGCAAACAACTCTCCGTTCCTTTTCGCCGGCCGCCTAACGGCCCGCCCCCGTCCTCGCCCGGACGCGAGGCACGGAGTCGTCCCGCCCTCCCAGTCGCCTTCGCAGCACCCGGGCGGCCGTCTTCGGCCCGCAGAGGCGGGTCACGGCCAAACGCCCCTGCCAGGCCTTGCGACGCGCGTCAGCATGGTTGTCGTGCACCGAGCGCAAGGCCGCGGCCGCGGCCTCGAGGTCGGGCTCGGCCCACTCGGTCCCGGCCGGGAAGGGGTGCGAGGCGGTGCTGCTCGAGGTGAGCTCGTAGGGCACGAGCTCGGCCCACGCGTGGCTGAGGAAGTCCATCGGGCCTCCGTAGCCGGTCGCCACGACGGGACAGCCCACTGCCAGCGCCCGGGCCAGGTCCGGGGCGAAGGCGCTCGCGCGGTGCAGGGAGACGAGGCAGTCCGCCGTCACGCTCGCCGCCTCGGCGACGGCCGGGTCGTCGGTCTCGATCACGAGCACGTCCGGGCGCCCTGCGGACGCCGACCTGCAGGCGTCGGCTGCCGCCAGCGTCTTACGGCCCTGGAGGACGACGCAGAGCACCGGGCCCGACCGGGGCGCAAAGGCGCTCGTGAAAGCCTCGATGGTCCCGCGCGGGTTCGCCAGCACCTCATCTCCCGGGTTGCACCTTCCGAGTCGCACGACTTGGGCGAACACGAAGCCGTCGGGCAGGCGGGCGCCGGCTCTCGACGCGTCACGGGGAGCCGTCACCGGTGGAGGGACGCGCAAGACCGGCCTCGGCACGAGCGAGCTGAGGGCGTCATGGGTGAACGAGCTCGGCACCCAGATCTCGCCCACCATCGCCGCCTCCGCCGCAGCGCCCGCCGACGGCCTGGAAAGGGGCCAGTCCCAGGCGAGGACGGTGCGCCGGTCGCGCAGGGAGTCGAGACCGACCTCCCCCACGTAGTCGACGAGCTGGTCCCCGTCGAGGAGGAGCAGCGTCGTGGCGTACGCGAAAGCGACGTCGCCCTCCAGGGGCGCCGGGAGCCCGCCGGCCCACTGCAGGCGCGAGACGGGCATGCCGGCTCCGCTGAGGGAGGCGGCATAGCAACGGGCCCGGTGGTCGCCGAAGTCGCCGACCAGGTTGACGCCCCCCGGACGAGGGACCCCCGGCACCTCCATGACTCTCGACACCCGCTCTATGAGCGTCGAGGTGGGCATCAGACTGGAGGTCGAGACGCGCCGCGCCTCGCGCGACCGCAAGCTGGTGCGCCCGGCCCAGTGCCAGGAGAGCCGCTCGCGGCTCAGCGGGTCGTCCCCGGGCGTCCCGGCCGTCACCGCGCAGTCTGCCGCCACGACGCACCGCCGGCCGGCACTCCGGGCGCGAAGGCACAGGTCGGTCACGGCGTCGGTCTCCGCCCATCCCGGGCTGAGGCCGCGCAGCTCGTCCCAGAGCTCGCGCCTGAGCGCGAACGCCTCGGCCCCGACCGCATCGACGTCCGCGTCTGCGCCGAGGGCGGCCTCGGCCCGTAGATAGCCGGAGCGGGCCACCGCCTCGAGGGCCGGAGCTGCGCTGTCTCCGACGAGGTCGAAGCCGGCGTGAGTGACGAGCCCGCGCCCGTCCACGACGGCGGCGCCGCTGATCGCGACCGACGGGTCGCGAAGCGGTGTGACGAGACGGCCGAGCCAGCCGTCGACCGGGACTGCACGCGGCGAAAGGACCGCGATCGTCTCCGCCCGCGCGAGCCGGGCCGCCTCGTCGAGGGCGGCCGCGTATTCGAGCCTCACCGGGCTGCTCGCTCTCGTGACATCGCCCTCCAGGGCGCTGCTCAGGGCGAGCGACCTCTCGTCCGGCCCGTTCACGAGCACGACAGTCTCGAAGTCGACGCCAGAGGGCGTCTCGGAAAGGGCGCGCAGTCGCCGAAGGAGATCTTCGGCTCCGTCGTCGGCCACGACCAGCACGCAGACAGGTGGCACCTCACCGGCGGCCAGCTGCGACTGCACGGCGGTCCTGCGCGCCGACACGGCGATCACGGGACCTGGGTCGAGCTCCTCGACGAGGAGGCCCACACCGGCGAGGCTGCGGGTGAGCTCGGGCGGCGACCAGGCGTCGGCATTCGCCTCCTCGGCGCCGTCGGCGCCGAAACGGCGGCCGCCGAACAACAGCCGGCGGAGCTCGGTAGAGCGACCGGCGGCAAGAAGGCCTTCTGCGGCCTCGAGGTTCGGCACCTCGAGGTGGAGCAGGCCGCCGTCGCAGAGCACGCGAGCCCACTCGGCCAGGACGGCGCCCGCCCGGTCGTGCGGGACCGAGGCGAGCACATCCTCGGCGACAAGCTCATGGACCGACCCCGAGGCGAATGCCAGCACGGCCGGGTCGCCGGCGGCACCTGGCGACCCGGGGAGAACCCGGCAAGTCACATAGCCATCACGCTCCGTGCCCCGCCTGGAGAGTCGCACGGCTCGGGTGGAGGCGGAGAGCACCCGGGCGAGCTCAGGCGAGATCCCGCTCAGCTCACCGATGGCACCGTCGCGGGCCGAGCTGTCGATCTCCGCCAGTGCGGCCCGCGCCGGCGCGACGAAACGCTCGTCCCGGAAAGACAGGTAACCCCCGCCCGCGGCCAGCAGTCTGATGGAAGGCGTCAGCTTCTCGTCCCTCGTCATCGCGAGAAGTGGGCACATCTCCCCCAGGCCTGCCCGCCGGAAGCGGTCTGCCCACCACATCGCCCTCGGAACACCGAGCCCCGCCGCCACCTCGCGCGCCGCCGCCAGCGGCTCGAGGCGCCCTCGGTAGCGCTCGGCGAACGCAGCCAACACCTCGTCCGCCTCCGGGCTCGGCAGGCGGCTCGCCATGGCGACGAGCACGGGCATCGACTCCGGCCGCGCCATCGCGGCCACCTCGTCAAGGCTCCGGCCGGCCTTGCGCAACAACCCCACCAGGACGCCGAGACCCTCGTCGAGCTGCCCGTGGGTCCTGAGCGCGTCCAAGAGGGCGTCCGCCGCTTCACCGTGACGCCCGAGGGCGTCGAGCGCCTGCGCCTTCACCCAGGCGAGCGAGGCGCGACCGTACTCGAAGCCGTCCTCGTCGGTGTCGGAGAAGGGAAGGCGGTCGAGCGCCTCCAAACAGGCCTCGTACTCCTTCTTCCACAAGAGCAGCTTCACGCCCATGACGTCGACGCTGATCGACCTGGTGAGGCCGACACGCATCTCCTCGACGATCTCGGAGGCGCCGTCGACATCGTTGTGCAAGAGATGGACGTAGAAGATGGCGCGCAGCGCGGCCCGTCGTAGGCTCGGCTGCGTCGTGGTGTCCGCAGCCTGTCTGAGCGGAGCGACGGCCGCGCTCGGGTCGTCGCTCTCGGTGAGCGTCCGCCCATAGTCGAACAGCGCCCGGGAGCGGTCCACGCCGGGATCGTCGAGGGCGCGGCGGGCGATCTGCAGGTTCCTCTCGATGACGTCCTTGGCGACCCGCTTGAGCATTGTGTAGCCGCGATGGAGGATGCGCAGCTCCGAGCAGGCCTCTGTCGGTGGGGGCGCGTCCGTGCCCCGCAGACCGACCTGTTCGTGGATCGGTCCGAACCAGTGGCACCGCTCGCGGCGGAACACACGGGCGGCGTGGAAGGCCGACCGGACGGCGAGCCCGCCGCCCTCGAGGGACTCGACCGCCACCACGTAGCAGTCGCAGCGCGGCGTCGTGTTGAGCCGCGACCGGAACGCCTCCTTGTCGCCGCTTATCGCCTCGTCGGCGTCCAGCCACAGGATCCACTCGCCGGCGCAGTGCTCGAGGGCCTCGTTGCGGGCGCGGGCGAAGTCGTCGTCCCAGTAGCCCTCCACGACGGTGGCGCCGAGCCGGCGGGCCACGGCCACGGACCGGTCGGTCGAGCCGGTGTCGTAGATCACGATCTCGTCCGCGAGGCCCGCCGCCGAGGCGATCACGAGGGGAAGCTCCTCCTCCTCGTTCTTCATGATCATGCACAAACTGACGAGCGGCACGCGTCCTCCAGGCGACAGCCGCGAGCCCGCGCTCCCGGTTGTTCTACTAACGGCCCCCGACGGACACCTGCTGCCAGCTTCGCTGACAAGAAATTTTTCGGAATTTGGCAAGATCCGGCCGGCTCCGGTCGTTTGCATAAGCGGGCCAGGGAAGGCCCGCCCAGGACCGGTGGACTCGCCGGCCCAAGACAAGTCAAGGAGGACACGGAAATGCTGCTTATCAACGACAACGTCGCCGCCCTAGGTGCGGAGAACAACCTCAACTCCACGGACAACGCCTTGGGGAACGTCGTCAGCCAGTTGAGCTCTGGTCTCCAGATCCAAACGGCCGCCGACAACCCAGCGGGTTACTCGATTGCCCAGTCCCTTCAGTCGGAGATCAACGGCTACGGGGCCGCCGTCAGCAACTCCCAGACCGCCGTCTCGGTGCTCCAGACCGCCCAGAGCGCGATGAACCAGCAGGAGGCCATCCTCCAGCAGGCCAACACCATCGCCACGCAGGCGGCCAACACGACCACCGCGGCGGACCCGAGCGCTGCCAGCGCCGACAACCAGGAGTTCCAGTCCCTGATCGCGCAGCTCGACCAGATCTCGGCCTCGACGACCTACGCCGGCGTCAACCTGCTGGACGGCTCCAACGCGACCTTGACGTTCCAGCTGGGCCCGCAGAACAACGCCAACGACGAGGTCGGCGTCTCCATGGTGAGCACGTCCTCGGCCTCGCTCGCCGTGAGCGGTCTGTCGCTCACGACGATCGGCGGAGCCCAGGCGGCAATGGCAGCCGTGCAGGCCGCCATCACGAACCTGGCATCGGCGGCGGCAACCATCGGTGCCTCGCAGAACCAGATCCAGGCGTTGTCCAACAACGTCACGGTCGCCCAGCAGAACCTGACCTCGGCGCACGCGGACCTCGTCGATGTGAATGTCGCCTCGGCGACGTCGCAGTACACATCGCTGCAGATCCTGGAGCAGTCGGGCATCTCGGTCCTGTCCCAGGCCCAACAGCTCCCGCAACTGGCCCTGAAGCTGATCTGAGCTCGGAAGCGGACCAGGAATAGTGAGCCGAGCCGCGCCCGCGGCGCATACCGGGCGCGGCTCGCTCACTGAGGAGCCAGAGGAGGGACGATGAGCAACGTCGGTTACACGCCGCCGGTCTCCTTCACGGGGATCGAGTCGGGGCTGAACACCGAGCAGATCATCAGCGCCTACCTGCAGGTGGACGAAGCGCCCCTGACCCAGCTCGAGAACCAGCAGACCACCGTGAACAACCAGGTCTCGGACTACCAGACCGTCGAGCAGCAGCTGCAGGCGCTCCAGAGCGCCGCCGACCAGCTGAGCACCCCGGACGCCTTCGCCAGTGCCATCTCGGCCGTCTCCAGCAACTCCTCTGTCGCCACCGCCACGACCGGCACCGGGGCTAGCGCCGGCGCCACGACCTTCTCGGTCGACCGGCTCGCCACGGCCGACACGCTCGTCTCGAGCGGCACCGTCGCCTCGCTCGACGACGTGGTGGCGAGCGGCGACATCCTCGTCGCCGCGGGCGGCTCCGGTCTCGGCCTCGCCTCGCTTTCCGGCTCGGGCCTCAGCGCCGGTGCCCACACGCTCGCCGTGACGCAGGCCTCGGCCGGCGCCACGCTCACCGGCTCCTCGCCGATCGCCGGCACGACCCAGATCTCGAGCTCCAACAACGAGCTCTCCGTCTCGATCGACGGCTCCGCCGACACCTTCACGATCGCCAACGGCTCCTACAGCTCCAACCAGCTCGCCGCGGCGATAACCGCGGCCTCCGGCGGGCTCCTCAACGCCCAGTTGAACGACTCCGGTCAGCTCGTGCTGGCCACGAACGAGCAGGGATCGCAGGCCAGCTTGCAGGTGGGAACGGGCTCCGCGAACGGGGCCCTCGGGCTCGCAGCAGGCGGTGCCGTGAGCGGTACCGACGGGGTCGTCAGCGTCGACGGGCAGGCGAACACCGTGACCGACATCGCCGCCACGGGCGAGACGCCCGTGACGCTCAGCTCAGGATCCGGCGGCACGATCCAGGCGCTCCTCGCCCCGGGCGGCCTCAGCGTGGGCAGCATCACGGCCCAGAACGTCTCGGTCGGCAACGGCTCGCTCGCCTCTGTCGTCTCGGCCATCAACCGCGCCAACGTCGGGATCACGGCGGAGACGCTGGAGCTCGGGCAGGACAAGTACGCCCTGTCGCTCAGCTCCGACACGACTGGCTCCGCCAACGACGTGTCGGTTAGCCCCGCGGCCTTCTCGGGATCCGGTCTCGGCACGCTCAGCACGACGACGGCGGGACAGGACGCCCTCGTGAGCCTCGGGGGCCCGGGCGGCTACCAGGTGAGCTCGGCCTCGAACACCGTGACCGGACTGATGCCCGGGGTGAGCATCGCTCTGCAGGGCACCTCCTCCACGCCCGTGACGGTGACCGTGAGCCCCGACGGGCAGGCCGCCGCCTCACTCGTCCAGTCCTTCGTCACCGCCGCCAACACGGTCCTGCAGACCATCTCGACGGACACCGCCTACAACCAGACCACGAACACGGCCGGGCCGCTCAACGGCGACTTCGCCCTCCAGGCTCTCGCTCAGCAGATCCTCGGCACGGTCGGGCAGGCGATCGGGACCTCGGGTGCGGCGGACCTCGGAACGGCCGGCAGCGCGGCCGGGCTCTCGATCGACGCCAAGACGG
>Ga0181519_10001174_pt1 | contig 23010 bp, 30 predicted proteins | sample PEATcosm2014_Bin_26_FD_121102 | JGI IMG/M metagenome (GOLD analysis project Ga0181519, IMG submission 121102) | Peatland microbial communities from MTU Mesocosm Facility, Houghton, MI, USA - PEATcosm2014_Bin02_10_metaG | ecosystem: Environmental > Terrestrial > Soil > Wetlands > Peat | place...
ATAGCAGCCGTGCGAGCCGTGTGGCATCGTCACGCTGCCCCCATAGCTAGGCCCGCTCTGAATCAGCGACGGGTCGCCGAAGCTGGCAACCACGTTTCCTGCGGAGTCATATGCAACCACCGGGGGAGAGGGGATTGCCGAGGCAGTGGCATCCTGCCCATCCACTGCGCCTGACTCGGCACCCTGCAAAACGCCGCCCACGGTCACCCCAACTTCCCAACCGCGGTTGACTGTGAATACGTGATCGTGCGAGTCAACACAGGTTCCGGCCACTTCGCCGGTTACCCACCTGTGCGCCAATCCATCGCTTCCAACAGGCGCAGGCAGGGGCTTGGGCCAATTGGGTGCAACTGTCCACGAGGGCGTATCGGGTGCATACGCCTTCACCTGCTTCGGCTGCCAGACTCCGAAGCTGATCGCGAGTGTGACCAATACAGCGATTGGGTACACATAGCGCGCAACTTTCATATCGTTCTCCTTCCTCTGGACGCGTCGACCACCGCAGCCCAGGTTGATGGTGAGTTACTCAGGCAACGTCTCTCTTGCAACTGACTTACCCGCGGATTTCTCAGCCAGGCGGCGCGGATTGGTGAGGAATTGTCTCAACCACAGGTGGGACCATCTACCTGGCCTCATCGCTTTGCGTATGCTGACTGGAATTGTCGTTCGCTTGCGATGGCGGCAACATCGAAATGCATTACAGCCAACGAGGGACTTCTGATGCCTTCGCCTAGTCTGCGGGTTTCACATTCCCCGCATATTTATTGCAGGAAATAGAACACGCACTTTGAACGATCCAACGTGGGCACCAACGGCGAAGGCAGCCTTGACAACCGCGCAATCGCAGACAACATGTGAGCTTCATTGGATCGCATCCGAAGCCAGCCATATACAAATCGGCCTTCGTGCAACCTGCGAGTTCATGTCGGCGCGCAGCCTGTTACAGTGAATAACCTAAGCAGTGCGACGTCTTCTCCCGCAACTTTACGCGAGGAGAAATGCTCTCCCCGGGCAACCCCGGCGAATCCCTCACACTCGAAACCGCAGACCCAAAGCCGGCCCAATTCAGAAAGAAGATGAATCTGCTCGCCGGCTGGCATGGGGCACACAGGCGGAAACTTGTTCGCGGGCAACCTCACGTTATGCCAGGATGCGTGTCGCTGCTTTCGCAATTCCGCGTCCATCTCCAGCTAGCTTTTCCACTCAGTTACCGCTTGGAACCAGGAAAGCAAGGAGGACGATATGCTTGAGATCCCCAAGGGCTACCAGCGCCTTGAGAAGAGTCATCGCAACCCGCGCCGAGGCGCACAACGCGTCGGCCCCGCGGATCCGAAAGAGACTTTGTCGGTCACAATTCGAGTGCGGCGGCGTCCTGATGCCCCGGCGCTCCCCAATCCAATGAAACCCTCCAGGGTCATCTCGCACCTGGAATTTTCTGCCCGGTACAGCGCAGCCCAAGCCGATATCGACCAGGTCGTAGCCTTCGCCAAGGAGAGTGGGCTCACCGTGGTCGAGACGAATGCGCCACGAAGAACGGTCTTGGTCTCCGGCACCGTGGCACAGATGAACAAGGCGTTCGGCGTGGAGTTGGGACGCTACCAATCACCCACGGAGACCTACCGAGGCCGCGAGGATGTTGTCCATTTGCCGCAGAATCTTTCCGGCATCGTGGAGGGCGTCTTTGGACTGGACAACCGCCAGATGGCGCAACGCGCGGCCGCCCAACCTCTTCCGCCGCCCTCTGAGAGCACGACGCCGCTCACGCCTCCGCAGGTGGCGGCTCTCTACAACTTCCCCACCCCATTCAACGCAGCCGGTCAAACGATTGGGCTGCTGGAGTTTGGCGGAGGATACCAGGCCAGTGATATTCAGGCGTTCTTCAACGGACTGCACATCACAACTCCTACGCTGACGGCTGTTGGGATTGACGGCGCAACCAATTCTCCGGGAAGCAGTGACGACGTTGAAGTAGCGCTGGATATAGACGTCGCCGGTTCGGTCGCGCCGGGCTCGCAGGTCGCCGTCTACTTTGCTCCGTGGACTGAGCAGGGCTGGGTCGATGCCGTGACCTCGGCGGTTCATCCTTCCGCGGGGCAGCCAACGCCATCTGTTCTCTCCATCAGTTGGGGGTGGCCGGAGCTGGAAGCCTACGGGGCGGTGAGCTGGACGCAAGCCGCAATCGATGCCGTGAGCGCAACCTTTGAGGAGGCGGCAGCTCTCGGCATCACTGTCTTCGCGGCATCCGGTGATCATGGATCAAGCTGCGGTCTCGGCGACAAGAAGGCCCACGTTATCTATCCCGGGTCAGACCCGTGGATTACCTCGTGCGGTGGAACTGTCCTGGAAAATGTTGCCGGCGCCGCCTTTACGCAGGGCACCTGGAATGACAACAACGGCTGGGCCACAGGCGGAGGCATCAGCGACATCTTCATTCCGCCGCCGCAGTGGCAGTCTACCGTCAAGTTGCCGTCTTCCGTCAACGATGGTCACCAGGGCCGTGGGATACCAGACGTTGCGGGCAATGCCGACAGCGCCAGCGGCTACAACCTGATTGTCGGCGGAACCGGAACCGGAGCCGTTGGCGGAACCAGCGCCGTAGCGCCGCTCTACGCAGGGCTTGCCGCTCTGCTCAATGCCAAGCTCGGCGCGCCGGTTGGCTTCCTCAATGCCACTCTCTACAACCTCCCCGGCATCTGCCAGGCAGTAGCCGATAACGTCAGCAACGCCACCGGCGGAGCGCCGGGCTATTCCGCCGTCGCTGGTTGGAACGCATGCACGGGACTGGGCAGCATCAACGGTTCTGCACTGATGGCTTCCCTGGCAGGGCTTGCCTCAAACACCAGCCGCGTGGCAACCGGCGTACAGAACGGCGGAAATCTCCAGACCATCTACCTCTGGTCTGACGATCTCGCCTACCTGGTGTGGCAGGATAACGCCGGCACATGGCACCCCTTCGGCGCGCTTCCCAATCCGAAGAATGTTCCCTTCGCATCCGTTACGACCGGAGTCGGGAACAACAGCCAGTTGCAAGTGATTTGTCTTGGCAGGGACGACGGACAGCCCTACCTCATCTGGCAGGATACCGCCGGCAATTGGAGCAACTACGGCGCGCTTCCCAATCCCAACAAAACTCCATTCTCAGCCATCGCCGCCGGTACCGGAAACAAAGGTCAGTTACAGCTCATCTGCATTGGCAAGAATGACGGACAGCCGTATCTGATCTATCAGGACACCAGCGGCAACTGGAACAACTTCGGAGCGCTTCCCAATCCCAACAAAACTCAATTCTCATCGGTCGCTACCGGCATCGGAAACAACAAGCAGTTGCAGGTGATCTGCATCGGCAAGAACGATGGACAGCCGTATCTCATTTGGCAGGATCCCAACGGCAACTGGACGAACTCCGGAGCACTTCCCAATCCCACTCACACTCCATTCTCGGCGCTCGCAACCGGCACCGGAAACAACGCGCAGTTGCAAGTGATCTGCATCGGCGAGAACGACGGGCAGCCCTATCTGTACTGGCAGGATGCCAAGGGGAACTGGACCAATTTCGGTGCGCTCCCCAATCCCAACAAGACTCTGTATTCCTCAGTCAGCACCGGTACTGGGAGCAAAGGCCAGTTGCAGGTGATCTGCATTGGCAGGAACGACGGGCAGCCGTACCTGATCTGGCAGGACACCAACGGAAACTGGGCAAATTACGGTGCGCTGCCTAACATCAATCGCACACCCGCCGGCTCCACTAGCCCCACACCTTTCGCAACGGTTGCTACTGGCATCGGAAACGGAGGACAGTTACAGGTACTCTGCAGCGGCGAGGACGATAATCACCCTTACCTGATCTGGCAGGATCAGACGGGCGCCTGGCACGGTTATGGCCCCGGTCCGTTGGCCTAACAAGCAAGTCTTGCGGGTGGCCGGAAGTGGATTCCGGCCACTCGCTTTCACCCTCACAATACCTTCGAAGCCACGAGCGAAGTTGCCCGTGCCACTGACTCGTGCTCTGAATCGTGGTTGATTTGGCAGGAATTTCCTCGACGTCATCGTGCGTGATTCGTCGAAGTGGGTGGCCACAGCTCCGCCGCACAATATGATCGCGCAGCAAAATGCGCGCCGGCGGGCGCGCATCTTGGCGTGCGCCGTTCTCCTGAGCCATGCGGCCCAGAAGTCCGGCACTAGGTTGTAAGAGTTACGCCTTCGGCTCTTCGCCGCCTTCAGCCGCAGGCCCCTGCTGTTCTTCCATGGCCTTGCGAGTCTCTTCGGCGCGCTTGGCGCGTAGCTCGGCGCGCTTCTCGCGCTTCTCGTCCACGATCTTCTCGCTGCCGAGGATCTCGATGAACGCCTTCGCTCCGCCGTCACCCTTCCGGAAACCGGTAAGGATGATGCGCGTATATCCGCCTGCCCGGTCGCCGAAGCGAGGACCGACGGTGTTGAACAGCTTATCGACCGCTTGCGGCGTCATGAGGTACGACGCGGCCAGACGGCGGTTTGCAACGCCGCCTTTCTTGCCGAGCGTAATCATCTTCTCGACGTGCGGTTTCATTGCCTTGGCCTTGGTGACGGTCGTCTCAATCCGCTCTTCAATGATCAGAGAGGTAACGAGATTCCGCAGCAAAGCGCGCCGGTGGGAGGTGTTCCGGCCCAGTTTCCAACCTGCTACACGATGACGCATGACTCAATCCTTGATATCGCCGGAGCCACTCACATTCCGGCTGAACTGAACTCCTCGGCCAGGCCGGGAGTTTGCGGAGCGTCTGCAACCGGAGCGGCATCCTTCGCCGCGCACCCGGCTGCAATGCTCGTTTAGAAGCCCGGGTTGCTGTCTCCAGAGCCGAACGAAGGCGGCAAACTGCTGCCCATCGTTGACTGGCTGGTGGCGACCGCGTTGCCGTGCTCGTCGATCTTCATGCCAAGTCCGAGGCCCATCGAGGCAAGAATTTCCTTGATCTCGTTGAGTGACTTGCGGCCGAAATTTTTCGTCTTCAGCATCTCGGCTTCGGTCTTGCAGACCAGTTCGCCGATTGTCTGAATGTTGGCGTTCTTCAGGCAGTTGTAGCTGCGCACGCTCAGTTCCAGCTCTTCCACCGAGCGGTTCAGATTCTCGTTCCGGATCTCCGGCTTGTTGTCCGCCGAAACTCCCGCCGCTTCCACTTCCTCTTCAAAGTTGATGAAGATGTTCATGTGGTCTTTCAGCAGCTTGGCCGCCAGTCCGATTGCATCCGGAGGCGTCACCGAGCCGTTGGTCCACACTTCGAGGGCAAGCTTGTCGTAGTCGGTGATCTGACCCAGACGTGCTGCCTCAACCGCGTAGTTGACCTTGCGTACGGGCGAGTGAACCGAGTCGATGGGAATGAAGCCGAGACCAAGATCCTCATCGAAATTCTTATCCGCTGAAACATACCCGCGGCCCTTTTTCAGCCGCAGTTCCATCTCAATCTTGCCGCCTTCACTCACGGTCGCGATGTAGACGTCCTTGTCCAGAACCTCTACGTCGCCGTCTGCTTCGATCATGCCGCTGGTGATGACTCCCGGCTGATCGGCGCGGAGATAAATCATCTTCGGCGCATCTCCGGCCAGCTTGAACGGAATCTGCTTCAGGTTGAGAATAATGTCGGTGGCATCTTCGACGACACCGGGAATCGATTGGAATTCGTGCAGCACGCCTTCGATCTTGACCGCGGTGATGGCTGCTCCCTCAATCGAGGACAACAGCACGCGCCGCAGCGCATTGCCGATGGTGGTGCCGAATCCGCGCTCGAACGGCTGCGCCCAGAAGTGACCGTACTTGTCTGTCAGCGATTCGGAATCCATCGCAAGGCGCTTAGGCTTTTGAAAACCCTTCCAGAGCATTCGCTTCTCCTCTTTCCTCGGCCGTTTGGCACTCCGGCACTTGCGCCGCAGGCGGATCTGGTCCGAGACAGGGTGATGCGGCACGCGTTGCAGGCCGTGCCGCGTTAAATAGGTTGTTCGACAACTCCGAAATGCTTCCGGCAGCGTCGGCTCTCGCCAGGCTCTACAGCTACTTGCTGTACAGTTCGACGATGAGCTGCTCGTTGACGGGCAGGTTGATGTCTTCGCGCCGGGGCAACTGCAATACGCGCCCCTTGTAGTTGTCGCGGTCGATCTCAAGCCAGGTCGGAGCCGTCTGATGCGAAGCAAATTCCTTGGCAGCTTCCAGGATGACGAGCTTGCGGCTGTTCTCGCGAACCGTGATCTCTTCCCCGACGTTCACCTGGAACGAAGGAATGTTCACCTTGCGTCCGTTCACCGCGATGTGGCCGTGGCGCACGAGCTGGCGGGCCTGACGGCGCGCGACGGCAAATCCAAGGCGGAACACTACCGAGTCAAGGCGGCGCTCAAGCTGCTGCAACAGAATTTCGCCGGTAACGCCCTTCGCCCGGGCGGCCTTCTCGAAGTAGTTGCGGAATTGGCTTTCCTGCGCAAAGTATATGCGCTTGGCCTTCTGTTTTTCGCGGAGCTGGAGACCGTATCCCACGATCTTCGCCTTGCGGTCCTTGCCATGCTGGCCAGGCGCAAAGTTGCGCTTCTCGACCGGACACTTTTCCATGAAGCACTTTGCGCCCTTGAGGAACAGCTTGGTTCCTTCTCGGCGGCAAAGGCGGCATACTGCGTCTTTATAGCGAGCCAACTTAATTCTCCTTCAGTCTGGGAGCGGTTTACAGGAGTTGGAATCCTTTCCATCCCGCTCGAATCTTTGTCAGCCGGCACAATCCCTGGTCCATTGGACATTCCATGCCGGGGCGCCGCCACGTTGGGGCGGCTACGGTACTTGAATCAGACGCGGCGCTTCTTCGGCGGACGGCACCCGTTGTGCGGAACCGGCGTAACGTCCTTGATCGTGCGGACTTCGATTCCAGCAGCGGCTAGTGCGCGAATCGCCGATTCACGGCCCGATCCCGGACCTGAAACGCGAACATCTACGCTGCGAAGACCGTGATCGCGCGCCGTGTTGGCGGCGTTCATCGCGGCTTGCTGCGCGGCAAATGGCGTACCCTTGCGCGAACCGCGGAAACCCAGTGAGCCGGAGCTCTTCCAGGAAATCACGTTGCCCGAGGGGTCGCTGATGGTGACGATGGTGTTGTTGAAAGAGGCGCTGATCATCACAAGCCCGTGGGGAATGTGCTTGCGCTCTTTCTTCTTGAACTTCTTGTTTTTGTTGCCCTTTTTATCCGACGCGGAAGCGCCGGCGCCAGCTGCTTTTGCCATAATCCGTTCTCTATTCCTGTTCTGGGGTTACCAGTAAGCGCTTTCCATACCTGCCGACGGCTGGCGGCCTGCGGAAAGACGCGACCTTGCGGCCGGCGATATTACTTCGTCGCCTTCTTCTTGCCAGCCACTGTGCCCTTGCGCGGACCCTTACGGGTACGGGCGTTGGTATGCGTGCGCTGTCCGCGGACAGGCAGGCTGCGACGGTGACGGTTGCCGCGATAAGAGCCAATTTCAATGAGCCGCTTGATGTGAAGCGAGATTTCCTTGCGCAGATCGCCTTCAACCTGGCCTTCGTTCTCGATCACCTGACGGATGCGGTTCACTTCTTCTTCGCTCAGGTCCTGGATCTTCTTGAGCGGATCGACGGTCGCCGTGGTCAAAATCTTGACCGCGCGCGGCTGCCCGATTCCGTAGATGTAAGTGAGCGCGATCCGTGCCTGTTTGTTGCGGGGCAGATCGACGCCTGCAATACGTGCCATGTGTTTGTCCTACTCCTGGTTGAGCAGGCCCGGGGATTAGCCCTGGCGCTGCTTATGTTTCGAGTTTTCGCAAATCACCCGCACCACGCCGTGGCGATGGATGACCTTGCACTTGTCGCAAATCTTCTTTACTGATGCGCGAACCTTCATTTCCCACTTCCTTCAACTCGTCCGGAGTGAACAACGCCCGGACGCTATTGCCGATTCCGTCGCAATCTTCACGCTGGAACGGGCCTTGCCACAGGACCTTGCGGCCCTTCCCTGCAAACACGCAAATGCCCGCTAGCCCCGTTCGGGCCATGGCGGGTTGCGCGAACTTTTCCGCTACTTGTAGCGGTACACAATGCGTCCGCGATTCAGGTCGTAGGGAGACAGTTCCACGGCCACGCGGTCACCTGGAAGAATTCGGATGAAGTTCTTGCGCATCTTGCCCGAAACGTGCGCCAGAACCTCGTGATCATTCTCAAGTTTAACCCTGAACATCGCATTGGGCAGTGGTTCGATAACCATTGCCATTACTTCAATCGCGTCTTCCTTACTCATCCAACCTCAATCTCAATTTCCAGCTTCGAACTCGCCGAGCCTGAAATCTGCAGCTAATCGGTCAGAATCACCGGACCGTCTTTTGTGATGGCTACACAGTGCTCAAAGTGCGCGCTGGGCTTTCCATCCTGGGTTACCGCCGTCCACTTGTCGTCCAACACCCGAACCGAGGCCCCGCCTGCGTTCACCATCGGCTCAATCGCGATCACCATGCCCTCGCGAAGCTTGAGCCCGCTGTCGCGCGTCCCATAGTTCGGAACCTGCGGATCTTCGTGCAGTTTGGTTCCAATGCCGTGCCCTACAAACTCGCGAACCACGCTGAACCCGGCCGCCTCGACAAATTCCTGCACCGCGGCGCCAATATCGCCCAGCCGTTTTCCTGCCTGCGCCGCTTCGATTCCCTTGTGCAGCGATTGCTCGGTGACCTCAACCAGGGTGCGCATTTCGTCCGTAATCGCGCCCACCGGAACCGTCACCGCCGCGTCGCCGTAATAACCGTCCAGCACCACGCCGCAATCGATTGACACAATATCTCCCTCGGCGAGCTTGCGCGTCTCCGAGGGGATGCCATGCACAACCTCTTGATTGATCGAGGTGCACAGCACGCAAGGATAGTCGTAGTACCCCTTGAATGCCGGCTTCGCACCCAGATCCCGAATCTTCTTCTCGGCCGCCCGCTCCAGGTCCATCGTGCTCAAACCCGGCGCCACGAGCGCCTTTACCGCGTCAAGAACCTGGCGGACGATGTGGCCGCTACGCCGCATTTTTTCGATCTCGCCAGCTGACTTACACACTATCGACATGTTCGATTGCCTTGAAAGCCTCGGCTGTAATTCGATCCAGTTCAGCCGCACCGTCGATCTCGCTCAGCCGCTTCCGCTCGGCGTAGTAATGCACCAGCGGCAGGGTCTGAACCTCATAATTCTTCAAGCGTTCCATGATCACGTCGTCGCGGTCATCCTTACGCGTGACTAAGGCCGAGCCGTCTACGTCGCAGACGCCTTCGTTTTTGGGCCGCTGTGTGGTGTGAACGTTGTAGATCCGCCCGCAGGAGGGACAAGTCCGACGCCCGGTAAGCCTTCGTAATAGGCGATTATACTCCACCACAAGTTGGATCACAACCGGCGGCTTCCGGCCCTTCTCTGTTTCAAAGAAATGGTGCTCGGCAAGATGCTTGTCGAGCCACTCGGCCTGCTTCACCGTCCGTGGAAAGCCATCCAGGATGAAGCCGAGTGCGCAATCAGGTTGTGCCAGCCGGTGAGCCACCATCTGGCAGACTAGGTCGTCAGGAACCAGTTCCCCGCGTTCCATCAGTTGTCCGGCAACCTTGCCCAGCTCGGTTCCAAGACTGATGTTGTCCCGCAGGATGTCGCCTGTCGATATTTGTGGAATCCCGTAATACTCCGAGATCCGCTTCGCTTGCGTTCCCTTGCCCGCGCCCGGTGGTCCTAACAGGATCACCGGGCCTACGGTCTTTTCAGTTTTTTTCACAGAGAAAACCGGGATGGCCTTCGTTTCCATCGCGCAACCTCCGAAAAAGCAGTTTCTGCTATGTCGAGGCTACGTACTTTACCACGCCCTGCGTCCTCTGATGCGACCACTTTTTGGAGTAAATCCCTCATAGTGGCGCATAATCAGTTGCGATTCGATCTGGTTGACCGTATCCATCGCTACGCCAACAACAATCAGCAGCGAGGTACCGCCAAAGTAGAAGTTCACATTCAGGCCGTGCAGAATCCAGTTTGGCAGATGGTCAAACAGCGCTCCGCCCATCCAAACCGGCAGATTATTCAGGTGGATACCAGCAATCATCCACTCTGGAATCAGCGAGATAACAATCAGATACAGCGCGCCGACCAACGTAATACGGGTCAGTACGTCGTTGATGTAGTTACTCGTGCGGACTCCCGGACGGATACCCGGAATGAAGCCGCCGTACTTCTGCATGTTGTCGCTGACGTCCTTCGGATTGAAGACAATCGACACATAGAAGTACGCAAAGAAAAGGATTCCCACCGCATAAAGGAACGTATGCAGCGGCTCACCCCATCCCAGCGCCTTACTCAAGCCGCCAAAGAACGGTCCAAAATACTTATTGCTTTGCAGCGCGTATCCAACCGTCTGCGGCAGGGTCAGCACTGAGCTGGCAAAAATTACCGGCATCACGCCACCGGAGTTGACACGCAGCGGAAGGTGCGTCGACTGCCCGCCCATTACCTTGCGTCCAACTACCCGCTTGGCGTACTGCACCGGAATCCGCCGCTCGCTGCGCTCAACAAAGACGATGAACGCAACCACCAGCACCATGATTCCCAGCAGCAACACGATCCCGATCGGCCCGAGAGCGCCGCCGCTGGTCGCCTTCTGGAACAGCTCCACCACCGCGCGGGGCAAACCTACGACAATGCCCGTAAAGATGATCAGCGACATGCCGTTGCCAATGCCGCGCTGCGTGATCTGCTCGCCCAGCCACATGATGAACGTGGTTCCCGTGGTCAAGGTCAGCATCGTCATCAGAACGAATCCGATGCCGGGATTGCGCACCAGTTGTTCGCCGCCGATTCCGCGCTGCAGGGTCATCGCGATGCCGAACGATTGCATCGCGCTCAGGATTACCGTCAGATACCGGGTCCATTGCGTGATCTTCTTGCGGCCAAGCTCGCCTTCCTTCTGCAGGCGCGCCAGCGGTTCGTAAACCACGGTCAGCAATTGCAGAATGATGGAGGCGGTAATGTAGGGCATGATGCCCAGGGCGAAGATCGTCAAACGGCGCAGGTTGCCGCCGCTGAACAGATCGACAAAGCCAAGCAGACCGCCGCTCGCGCTGGCAAACAGACGCGCCAGTGCCGCGGGATCGATGCCCGGCGTCGGCAGATGGCCGCCGATGCGGTAGACGGCAAGCAGCCCAAGCGTGAACAGTACGCGCTTGCGCAGGTCCGGAATTTTAAAGATGTTCGCCAGCTTCTCGAACATGGTAAGAGGGCCTCTGTGCCTATGCTGTTCGGGCCGCGGTTCCCCATCGGGGCGCCGGACCCAGCCCGCCTGTTCGCTGCAGGCGGGCTCCGGTGAATTTACTTCTTGCCGCGCTTGATGGCAGCCGGCTGCTTGATTTCGATCACTTCAGCCTTGCCGCCCGCTGCGGTGATTTTCTGCTGAGCCGTCTCGCTGAACTTATGGGCGTACACGGTCAGCGCCGAGGTCAACTCTCCGACTCCCAGCACCTTGATCAACCCATTCTTCTTGCTGATGACGCCCAGTTCGTGGAGAACTTCCGGAGTCAAATCCGTCACGCCCAGCTCGGCCAGCCGCGACAGGTTCACCACCTGGAATTCCTTCTTGAAGATGTTGACGAAGCCGCGCTTCGGCAAACGGCGGTGCAGCGGCATCTGGCCGCCTTCAAATCCGCGCATACTGCGCGAACCCGAGCGCGAGCGCTGTCCTTTGTGTCCACGGGTCGAAGTCTTACCCATGCCGGAGCCCATGCCGCGGCCCACGCGCTTGCGGTTTTCATTCGCCTTGGCTGGCTTGCGAATCGTTGTCAGATTCATTTTCGTTTCCCTTGCATGGTGCCAAACATGCCTTTGGGCCGTCTGTGACAGCCGAACATCTCCCTGTGAATCCTGGAGCGTTCCCCGCGGCACGCGGGCTGTTTCCTGGCGCCGCCCGGCTTTATCCGGACGACTCGGTTTGCGGACGCCTATGACAGGTGCGGCAAATCTGCCGCGTACCCGCCGGAAGCCCGCTTTTGAATCCGCTCCGGACTATTCGCCCAGAATCTGGATCAGGTGCGGCACCTTCGCCACCATGCCACGGATCGAGAGTGTATCCTCGCGTTCGATGACCTGGTTCAAGCGGGTAAAGCCCAGGCCCTTGACCACCAGCCGCTGATTGGCCGGGGTGCTGTTGCCGGAAATTACCCACTTCAGCTTCAGCCGGGTACCGGCCGGAGCCTCCACCTTGGGAGTCTTTGTACGTTGACGTGGCATGGTTTAGAGCTCCTCCACGGACTTGCCGCGGTTCGCCGCTACCTCGGCACGGTCGCGCAGCTTCTTCAGCGCGTCAAACGTGGCCTTGATAACGTTGTGCGGGTTCGTCGTGCCGATCGACTTGGTCAGCACATTCTGGATTCCGACCGAAGTCATCACCGCGCGGACAGCTCCTCCGGCGATGACGCCGGTGCCTTCCGGTGCGGGCTTCAGCAGCACCTGCCCCGAGCCATAGCGGCCCAGCGAGATGTGCGGTATCGAGGTCTGCGTGAGGTTCACCTTGATCAGGTTCTTCTTGGCCGATTCAATCCCCTTGCGGATCGCCTGGGGGACTTCCTTGGCCTTGCCTGAACCGTAACCAACCACGCCGGTCGCCGGATCGCCGATCACGACCAGCGCCGCAAACGACATATTCTTGCCGCCCTTGACCACTTTGGTCACGCGGTTGATGTTGACAACCTGATCTTTCAGGTTGTAATTCCCGGCATCGAGCTTTTTCTTGACGATTGCCATTTGCTGTCGATTCTCCTGGAAACCACGCCTGCGGTCTCCGAAATCATGCGGACTAACGGTTTGCACCTCGCCCGCTCTAACGAATTAAGTCACGCGCCTGCGGCCATCGCCGCAACTAGAACTTCAGTCCGCCTTCGCGGGCAGCATCCGCCACAGCCTTCACCCGCCCGTGGTACAAGTACCCGCCGCGGTCGAAGACCACCGATTCAATGCCCTTGGCTTTGGCGCGCTCTGCAATCAGCTTGCCCACCTGCTTGGCTGCGGCAATGTTGCCGCCGGCAATGTGCTTCTTGCTGTCGCCGTCTTTACCCTGCTCCAGCGAACTGGCCGAGACCAGCGTTGCGTGTTGGGCATCGTCAATCAGTTGCACATAGATATGGTTGACCGAACGGTACACGTTCAGGCGTGGACGCGCGGTGGTTCCGGCAAGCTTCTTGCGGATCCTGGTGTGAACCTTTTCGCGCGTCGCATTCTTGGAAGTTTTGCTCAGCATTCTTCTTGTCCTTCGCTCCGGCCTTTACCCCGGGTTACAGTGCCGGGGACCGGTCTGTCCCAGCGAATCATCTTCGCCAGGGTTGTGCGGACGCCCGCCGGATTCTCGTCCGATGGGCACCTTAACGCCCGCAGCCGGAGCGGCATCTGTTGCCGCGTACCCTGCTGCGAAGCTTCGCAGTTTACGGCGAACCTCTCGGTTCGGTCCGTTTGAATTCAGCGCTTGTGCGCCTCATTCGAAAATTACTTGGCGCCCGTCTTGCCGACCTTCTTCTTCAGCTTCTCGCCAACGTAGCGCACGCCCTTCTGCTTGTAAGGGTCGGGCGGACGAAGCGAGCGCATCTCGGCGGCAACCTGGCCAAGTTTCTGCCGGTCGATGCCGCTCAAGGTCAGCTTCGTCATCTTCGGGTCAATCGCCATCTCAACGCCGCTCGGCAGCGGATACTCGATCGGGTGTGAAAAGCCCAGGGAGAAGACCACGATCCCCTTGCCCTTCAGTTCCGCACGGTAGCCAATGCCAACGATTTCCAACTCGCGCGTCCAGCCGGTGGTAACGCCAACCACCGCGTTATTGACCAGAGCCCGCACCAAGCCGTGCACCGCAGCCTTTGAGTCGTCCTCGCGCTTAACCAGCAGCACGCCCTCTTCGGTCACCAGCGTAACGCCAGCCGGAAGATGGTTGGTGACGGTTCCCTTCGGTCCCTTGACGGTGATGACGTTGCCTTCCACCGTGTACGAAACGCCCTTCGGCAACGGAATGGGCTTCTTACCGATTCTTGACATTCTCTTCTCCTGCACCGCCGCGAATCTTGTCGCGGTGGGCTTCCGGACCGGCTATCCGCCAGCCACGTCTGCTCCGGGCCCCGCCAGGCGGAGCGGCTGTTCGCCGCGTACCCGACTGATAGAGCTCTTGCGTTAGTAAACTTCGCAGATCACTTCGCCGCCCACACCATCTCTGCGGGCCTGCTTGCCACTGCGTACGCCCTTCGGAGTGGTGAGGACAACAATGCCCAGGCCGCCCAGAATGCGGGGAATCTCGTTGCGGTTGACGTACACACGGCAGCCGGGGCGCGAAATGCGCGTAATGTTGGTGATCGCGGCAACGTTGTCGGCGTTGTACTTGATGTACACCCGCACAACCTTCTTGCCGTCTTCTTCCGTCGCCTTGTAGTTGGCGATGTAGCCCTCTTCCTTCAGAACACGGGCAATCTCCAGCTTCAGCTTGGAAGCCGGTGCATCGACCTTCTGGTGCCGGGCCTTGATGCCATTGCGGATTCTGGTAAGGAAATCTGCCACGGGATCGGTAAAGCTCATCGTTCCATCTCCTGATTTCGTTCGCCCGTTCTCTTTCTTGCGCGTGCTGGCCTTGCGCAATACTGCACCGGAATCTACCGGTTGCCCCCGATTTCCGGGAACGGCAGTGGAAAGAACCTGCGGCGACGTTCTGTTCCTGCTCGCGCAGGACGGCCCCTCTTGGGGCCACGTGCCAGCCTGTGCGGGGCTCACCCCCGCGGGTCAGGGTTCTACTGTTCGCCTACCAGGACGACTTCGAAACCCCAGGAATCTCTCCCCGCAGAGCTAGTCCGCGGAAGCACAGCCTGCAAAGGCCGAACTTGCGCAGATAAGCGCGCGGGCGTCCGCACAGTTTGCAGCGGTTGTGCTGACGCGAAGAGAACTTGGGCTTCTTGTTGTCCTTGGCGATGCTGGATGTTCTGGCCATCGTTTCCTTTATCTCTCGCACCAATCGTGCGTCTTACGTTTACGGCTTTCGCTTGCAACCATCTCCCCGCCGGATCGTTTCGGCGGAGAGCAGGAACTTAATTCGTGCCCGGCAGACGGAACGGCATTCCCATTGCCTTCAGCAGCGCGCGCGCATGTTCGTCGCTCGTTGCCGTGGTCACGATAGTGATATTCATGCCCTTCTGGTGCTCCACCTTCGAGTAGTCGATCTCCGGGAAGATCAGCTGATCCTTCAGGCCCAGGGTGTAGTTCCCGCGTCCATCGAAGGAGCGGGTCGGCACGCCGCGGAAGTCGCGGACGCGGGGCAGCGCCACGTTCAGCAGGCGGTCCAGGAATTCGTACATGCGGTCGCCGCGCAGCGTGACCATGCAGCCAATCGGCATCCCCTCGCGCACCTTGAAGGCCGCAATGGATTTCTTCGCGCGGGTCACAACCGGCTTCTGGCCCGTGATCTGCGCCATTTCGGCCACTGCCGGATCCAGCACCTTTGCGTTCTGCGTCGCTTCGCCAACGCCCATGTTGATGACGACCTTCTCCAGCCTCGGAGCAGCCATCACGTTCGACAGGCCCAGTTCCTTCAGCAGCGCAGGACGAACCTCTTCAAAATACTTCGTGCGCAGACGGGCCGAAGCGGCGTTATTCAGCTTCGGGCGCGCCGGCTTTCCACCCTGCTCGGGAGCCTCGGCGGCCTCGCCCTTTGCCTTCTTGGGCTGCTGCTTCGCGGGCTGTTTTGCTTTCGCGTCTTTCGGATCTTTTCCTGCCATGGTTCTGCTTCGCTTTCTCTCACGGTCCCGGAGTGGTTACCGTTACGTGAGGCGGTCAATTGAAACGGCCTTGGCCGCTTCGGGGTGGTTACTTGCTCTTGTCGAGCGCGTTGCCGCACTTGGCGCAGACGCGGACTTTCTTGTCGCCCTGCACTTCGTGGCGGACCCGCACCGGCCCGCAGGTGCCGCAAACCAGCAGAACATTGCTGATCGCAATCGGCGATTCCTGCTCGGCGATGCCGCCCTTGATCTGTTTCTGCGGATTCGGGCGCACGTTCTTCTTCACGATGCTCACGTGCTCAACCAGCACTTTGCTCGTTCCGGGGAACACGCGCAGTACGCGGCCTTCCTTGCCCTTGTCGCGGCCCGCGATCACCTTCACGGTGTCGTTATGGCGGATGTCAACGGTTGCCATGTCTTCCTCTCAAAACCTTCAGCGTTCTTGGGGCCGTTCCCCTCCCGGGGAACTCCCGGAGGCGGCCGCTGAAGCCGCCCACAGGACTAGATAAAGCTAGATGACTTCCGGGGCCAGGGATACGATCTTCAAAAACTTCTTCTCGCGAAGTTCGCGGGCAACGGGACCGAACACGCGGGTTCCGACCGGTTCGCCATCGGCGTTGATCAGGACTGCGGCGTTGGTGTCGAAGCGGATGTACGATCCGTCTCTCCGCCGCGTCTCCTTGCGGGTACGGACGATCACGCACTTCACGACCGTGCCCTTTTTCACCGTACCGTCAGGCGAGGCTTCCTTCACCGCCGCCGTCACCACGTCGCCAATCCGGGCGCGTACGCCCGTCGATCCGCCGATCGGCAGGATCATCTGCAACTTGCGCGCTCCGCTGTTGTCGGCCACCTCGAGGATGGACCTCATAAACACTGCCATGATGCAATCTCCTTCAGTCGTCTACGACGACAGCGTCTAGCTCGCCTGTCCCGGTGTTTCCTTCGCGGCAGCAGCAGTTTCAGCGGCAATCGCGGCGGCGGCAAGTGCCGAGCGCTTCACGATTTCCTTCAGCGTCCATCGCTTCAGCTTGGACAAGGGCCGCGTCTCTTCGATACGGACGAAGTCGCCCGTCCGCGCCGTCTGCTCTTCATCGTGCGCGTAAAACTTCTTCGAGCGCTTCACCACGCGCCGGTAGAGAGGATGGGCCTTCTGGCGGTTCACCTCGACCACAATCGTCTTCGCCATCTTGGTCGAAACGACCTGGCCAACCAGGACCTTGCGCTGTCCGGCGGTTTTCTCGGTTTTCGTTTCTTCTGCCATGGCTACTTCTTCTCCGTTCCGGTCTTCGTTGCGGCCAGCTGCTTCTCGCGCTGAATGGTCAGTACGCGGGCGATGTCCTTCTTCAGCCCACGCATCTTCTTCAAGCTCTCGGTCTGTCCCATCTTGAGCTGGAACTTCAGCTTGAAGAGCTCTTCGCTGAGTTCGGTCTTCTGATGGGCCAACTCGGCATCTGTTAGATTGCGGATCTTTTCCGAATTCATTGCTCTCTTCTCTTCACCCCCGGCGGAGTTTACCGCCGGCGTCGGAATAAATGTGGAACGCTCATCCGGCCCGGTATCGGCGACTGGAAGGGCCAGCTTCGGCCCGCGCAGGTCGCCAAGCCCGCTTTAGTGCGCCAGAATGTCGCGCTTTACGAACTTCGTAATCAAGGGCAGCTTGTGCGAAGCCAGGCGCATTGCTTCCTGCGCGTCCGCAACCGAAACGCCCTCCATCTCAAACAGCAGTTTGCCCGGACGGACAACGGCAACCCAGTGATCCGGCGCGCCCTTGCCCTTTCCCATACGGGTTTCGGCCGGCTTCTTGGTGACTGGCTTGTCAGGGAATACGCGGATCCAGATCTTGCCGCCGCGCTTGATGAAGCGGGTCATCGCAACGCGCGCCGCTTCAATCTGCCGGTCGGTGATCCAGCCCGGCTCCATGACCTTCAAGCCAAAATCGCCAAACGACAGCTCCGAGCCGCGCCAGGCTTTGCCGCACATACGACCGCGTTGCTGCTTGCGGTACTTGACTTTCTTCGGCATCAACATAAGCAGTTTCCAATTGCCAGGTTCAAGTTCTGGCCGCCCAACCCGCGGGCGCGCCTGCCGGCCTTACCACCGTTTCTCCAGGAACTGGCGTCTGGAGAAACCTGCCGGCTGCTTGCTTAAAGTCCAGCGGTTGCCGTAGACGGTTCGCGGCGTTTCTGGGGAAGGATTTCGCCTTTGTACACCCAGGTCTTCACCCCGATCAGTCCGTACGTCGTGTGCGCTTCGGCAAAGCCGTAATCGATGTCGGCACGCAGCGTATGCAGCGGCAGACGCCCCTGCAGATACCACTCCGAGCGCGCGATTTCGTTGCCGTTCAGGCGGCCCGATACGCGGACCTTGATGCCCTTGCAGCCGAAACGCAGCGCCGAATCCACGCTCTTGCGCATCGCCCGGCGGAAGCCAACGCGCTTTTCCAGTTGCAGCGCAATCGACTCGGCCACCAGTTGAGCGTCCAGCTCCGGCTTGTGGACTTCCAGAATATCGACAAACACGTCGCGGCCAGTCTTCTTCTGCAGGTCGCCCTTCAGCTTGTCGATCTCCGCGCCCTTGCGGCCGATGATGATGCCCGGACGCGCCGTGCGGATGATAATCCGCAGCTTGTTGCCCGGACGCTCGATTTCAATCGAGCTCACGCCTGCCGACTTGAGCTTGTCCTTCAGCTCCGCCTTCAGCTTGATGTCCTCGATCAGGAACTTGTCATAGTCGCGATCCATGTACCAGCGCGACTTCCACGGCTTGGTGTAGCCGAGTCGGAATCCGTAAGGATGGACTTTCTGTCCCATAATTGCTTCGTCTCTCTGCCGGCAGCTTACTCGGGCCTTGGCCCTGGCGCCGCCGCTGAATTGGATCAAACTCGATCCCGTGAATCCGATTCTCCGCCGAGGCGGATCGCCTACTTCTTCGCCTTTTTCGGAGCCGTCTTCTTGGCAACTGCCTTCTTGACGGCGGCCTTCTTCACTGCAGGCTTGCGGACGGCTTTCTTCACCGGCGCTGCCGCAGTTTCGGCATCGGTCGTGGCGACGGCCTTGTTCTTCTCGGCCAGCTCGATTTCGATGTGCGCCATGCGGCGCTGGTAGCGGTACGCGCGGCCCATCGGAGCCGGACGGATGCGCTTCATGCGCGGACCTTCGTTGGCGATCGCGTTCTTGACATACAAATTGTCCAGATCGACGTCGAGACCCTTTTCGGCGCTCAGGTAGTTGGCGTTTTCAACGGCCGAACGCAGCAGCTTCAACACCGCAGGCGCTATGCCTTTGTTGGTGAACGCCAGCGTATTCAGCGCCGCTTCAACCCGCTTGCCCTTAATCAGGCCCAGCACCAGGCGAGCCTTCTGCGGAGAGATCCGCATGTACCGGGCTTTCGCTGTGAATTCCATGTTCTCTTCCCTTCAGATCTCATTCGCGGACGTCCTCTGCGGACGCCCATACTTTTCCATTACCGGTAATCCCGATCGCGCCCGCTGCTATCTCGCCGGCTTGGCCGAGGTCTCCGCGGCGGACTTCACCGAGTGCCCCTTGAAGGTACGGGTGAAGCTGAACTCGCCGAGCTTGTGCCCAACCATGTTTTCCGATACGTACACCGGAATGAACTTCCTTCCGTTGTGTACCGCAATGGTGTGCCCAAGCATATCCGGAGTGATGGTGGAACGGCGCGACCAGGTGCGCAGCACCTTCTTCTCGCCGCGCGCGTTCATCCCCTCGATCTTCACGATCAGGTGCGTGTCTACAAACGGCCCTTTTTTCGTCGAACGTGCCATGGTTTCCTTCCCTACTTGCCGCGACGCGACACGATGAACTTGTCGGTCCGTTTGTTGTTACGCGTCTTGTAGCCGCGCGTCGGCTGTCCCCACGGCGTAACCGGATGACGGCCGCCGGAAGTCTTGCCCTCGCCGCCGCCGTGCGGGTGATCCACTGGGTTCATCACCACGCCGCGGTTGACCGGCTTCTTGCCCATCCAGCGCTTGCGGCCGGCCTTACCGAGCGAGATATTCTCGTGATCGGTATTGCCAACCTGCCCGACGGTCGCCATGCAGTCCACCAGAACCTTGCGCGTCTCGCCGGAAGGCAGTTTCAGCAGGGCGTACTCGCCCTCCTTGGCCACCAGCTGCGCCTGCGCGCCGGCCGAACGCGCCATCTGCGCGCCCTTGCCCGGCTTCAGTTCAATGTTGTGAACAATCGTGCCGGCCGGAATGTTCTTCAACGGAAGAGCATTGCCCACCAGGATGTCGGCCTCAGGGCCGCTGATGATCTTCGCTCCCACCTGCAAGCCAACCGGCTGCAGGATGTAGCGCTTTTCGCCATCGGCGTAGCTCAGCAGCGCAATGCGCGCCGAGCGGTTCGGATCGTACTCAATCGTCGCGACCGTGGCAGGAATGCCCTGCTTGTCGCGCTTGAAGTCGATCACGCGGATCTTGCGCTTGTGCCCGCCGCCGCGATGCCACATCGTAAGGTCGCCGGAATTGCGGCGGCCTCCCGAGCGCTTCTTCGGTTCCGTCAGCGGCTTATGCGGCCGGTTCGTCGTCAGATCGTCGTTGACCTGCGAAGTCTTGAAACGCAGCGTCGGTGTGATCGGTCTGTAAGTCTTGATCGCCATAGTTCTTCTCTTCCAGATCCCGGCCGTTCTTCTGGCAGGATCGCTTGAGCCGGACAGATAGGGTTTCTTTCTCCTGTCCGGCGGCGTCGCTTTTCTAATCGCGACCGCTTCGGCCTGGCGTCAGCAACCGGAAAGTCCATCGTTCGGACCATACCCGTCGCTTCCGCTTATGCCGCGCAGCTTTTCCCTGTAATCGTTACAGGTTCTGCGCGTACTCGGGCATCTTCTCGCCCTCGGCAAGCCGTACATAGGCCTTCTTCCAGTCCGGACGGAAGCCGGTAAATTTCCCCCGGCGCCGTTCCTTTCCCAGGAAGTTGGCAGTGCGGACGCCGGCAACCTTCACCTTGAAGGCTTTCTGCACGGCTTCCTTGATTTCCGTCTTCGTCGCATCCGCGGCGACCTGGAACACCAGCGTGTTCTCGGTCTCCTTGACGCCCAATCCTTTTTCCGTGATCACCGGTTTGCGGACGATCTGGTAAGGGGACTTAGACATTCTCCACCTCCGCCTTACGCTTCGGCGCCGAGGCCTTCAGCGAGCTCTGCAGCTTTTCCAATGCCGCCTGCGAGAACACAGCCAGTTCATGGCGAAGCAGGTGATAGGGGTGAACCTCTGGACCATACAGCATCTCAACGCCCGCAATGTTGCGCGTCGAAAGCTCCAAGTTCGGATTCAGGTTCGCGCCGGCTTCCACCACCAGTGCGGTCTTCTTGAACTTCAATCCGGTCAACGCCTCGCGGAAGGTCTTCGTCTTTGCTTCCTTCAGCTCCAGCGTATCGATCACCACCAGGTTGCCGTCGGCCAGCTTTGCCGCCAGCGCCGAGCGCAGCGCGCCCAACAGCTTCTTGCGCGGGAAAGCATAGTCATACGAGCGCGGCTGAGGTCCGTGGACCGTGCCACCATGTCTCCAGATTGGCGAACGGACGCTGCCCACGCGGGCGCGGCCCGTACCCTTCTGGCGCCACAGCTTCTTGCCGGAACCAGAAACAAGCTTCTTGTTCTTGGTGGCGTGCGTGCCGGCGCGAAGCGCCGCACGATAGTGCTGGACCGACTCCCAGAGCAGATCCTCGTTCACTACGCCGAATACTTCCTCGGCGAGTTCGAGTGATCCCACTTTCTGGCCGGCCAGGTTCAGAACGTCAATCGTAGCCATTTCTTTTCCTTTACAGGTCCGCATCTTCGGCGTCCCTTAAGTTGCCTTCCGTCAATATGAATCCGCGGAAAGGTTTCGTGATGAAACTTGCGCTCCCCGGCAGCTATCTTCCGCCGGGGAAGCGAATTTACTTGCCCTTCGCCGCGCGCTTCGAGGCCTTCAACGGGTTCACCGCCGTGCCCTCGCCGCTGAATCCGCGACGCTCTCTCGGTGGCTTCTTCGCCTTCGTGATGACCAGGTAGCCGTCTCTGTGTCCCGGCACCGCGCCCTCCACCACCAGCAGATTCTCTTCCTTGTCCACGCCCAGCACGCGCAGGTTGCGCGTCGTCACCGTAACGTCGCCCATGTGGCCGCTCATGCGGGTGCCCGGGAAAACGCGTGACGGATACGACGATGCGCCAATCGAACCCTGCACCTGGAACATGTGCCCGTGCGCGCCCGGACCGCCTGCAAACTTATGGCGCTTCACAACGCCCGCAAAACCGCGGCCCTTGCTGGTGCCCGTAATGTCGACGAACTTCGTGCCGTCGAACAGGTCCACCAGAATCTTGTCGCCGACCTTTACGCTCCAGTCCGCGCCCGCTTCATCCTCCACCACGGCAAACTCCTTCATGAACTTCACCGGGGGAAGATTGTGCTTCTGGAAGTGACCCTTCATCGCCTTGGTCAGGCGCGAATCCTTCACAAACTCAACCAGGCCGACCTGGGCGGCGTCATAGCCGTCCGTCAGCGCGGTCTTCAACTGCGTAATGACGCACGGGCCGGCCTGCAGCACGGTGACCGGGCGGACATCGCCCTTGTCATCGAACAACTGCGTCATGCCGACCTTCTTGCCAAGCAATCCGTTTACTGACATTTCTTCTTCTCCATCATGCCCGCGCTCGCTTCACGCAGGGCACTGTGAGGGCTTCGCGCACAGGGCGCGGAGCCGTGTTTATTTGTGTTCTTTACCGTAAGCCTTGATTTCGACGTCGACACCGGCGGGAAGATCAAGCTTCATCAATGCGTCGACCGTCTGCTGCGTCGGTTCCAGAATATCAAGAAGGCGCTTGTGCGTGCGGATTTCAAACTGCTCCCGCGACTTCTTGTCCACGTGCGGCGAACGCAGCACGCAGTACTTATTCTTGACCGTCGGCAGTGGAATCGGGCCGGCAATCTGTGCGCCCGTGCGGCGCGCCGTCTCTACGATCTCGCCCGTGGACTGGTCCAGAACGCGATAATCGTAAGCCTTTAACCGGATGCGGATTCTTTCTTTGCCAATCACTGTTTAAACCCTCAAAGATCGTGCGGTCTTCTAGTCGCCGCGACTTCTTTTATTTATGCAGAGTGAATACTGCGGGCGCCCTCATCGGACGCCCGCCCTGATTTCTACAGAATTTCCGAGATCGTTCCGGCGCCCACCGTGCGGCCGCCTTCGCGAATTGCAAAGCGCAGGCCCTTTTCCATGGCAACCGGCGTAATCAACTCGATCTCCAGCGTAACGTTG
>Ga0181519_10001178_pt1 | contig 22996 bp, 18 predicted proteins | sample PEATcosm2014_Bin_26_FD_121102 | JGI IMG/M metagenome (GOLD analysis project Ga0181519, IMG submission 121102) | Peatland microbial communities from MTU Mesocosm Facility, Houghton, MI, USA - PEATcosm2014_Bin02_10_metaG | ecosystem: Environmental > Terrestrial > Soil > Wetlands > Peat | place...
CGCGCAAGCTGGTTCACATCGTTGGGCATCGCGGCGGGCGTCGAGCATGAATCCAACGGTAAGGCAGGCCCCGATTCCCGCAGCATCAACACCGTCTTCGTCAAACCGATCCTGACGTTCGGCAACCCGTCCGAGTACCACTGGACGGTGGCACCGAAGCTCTACGCTTATCTGGAAAAGAGCGACAACCCCGATATCCAGAACTACCGTGGGTACATGGACCTGCTGGTCTTGTGGGGCAAGCCGAACGGCTGGCAAATCGGCGCGACGCTGCGCAAAGGCATGAAACGCAACTATGGCAGCGTGGACGTGCAAGTGACTTACCCGCTCGGCAAGCTGATCCCGGGCACCGGTGGCTACATCTGGCTCGGATACTTCACCGGTTACGGCGAAGATTTGCTCGACTACAATCGCCACTCACCGTCGCAGGTCCGGATCGGGTACAGCGTGTTCCGTTGGTAACACCGCACGCTGCCTGCGGGAACGGCCGGCCGCACATGACGCCGCCGCCGCCCCGCAGGCTCATCACACCCGCACGAGAGCGCCCCCCGCCACAATCAGCGCGCCGGCGAGAGTTTCCTTGAATTTGGATACCTCACCCCGAAACTCGTCGAATTGTCCACCGCCCGCCCCCTGCCGTAGGGGAATGGCGGCGGGTCCCGCCATCGGTGAGATAATGGCGCTTCCCTGTAACACCGCCCCGCCCTCCGGCCGACTTCGCCCCCCCCTATGTCCGAACTGCACGACCACCCCGACAGCCCCTGCATTGGCGTTTGCTCGACACTCTTCGACGACGTCTGCAAGGGTTGCGGCCGCACCGCTTACGAAGTGTCGAACTGGGTGTTCTTCACTGACGAAGAGAAGGCCGTGGTGTGGGAGCGCATCAACCGCGAGGGCACGGCGATGCGCTATTGCGACAACGGGTCTGCGGGGTCTAAGACTTCGCAGACTTGAACTGAAGCGACTTGTACTCGAGGAATTCCTCGAAGCCGTACACGCCGTTCTCGCGCCCATGCCCCGACTGCTTGAAGCCGCCGAAGGGCGCCTGCACGTTGAACTCCCCACCATTGATGTCCACCTGCCCCGTGCGGATCTGACGCGCCACGCGTACCGCACGCGCCTCGTCGCCTGACCACACGCCGCCACCCAGTCCATAAATGGAGTCATTGGCGATGCGCACTGCATCCGCCTCGTCCTGATAGGTGATGATCGAGAGCACCGGGCCGAAAATCTCTTCCTGCGCAACCGTAGCGTCGGGCGTGACACGCCCGAGCACCGTCGGCTGGACAAAGAATCCCGCTTCGAAGCCCTCCGGCACGCTATCCCCGCCCGCGATCAGCTCAGCCCCTTCGGCGAGGCCCTTGCGGATGTAGGTCTGCACACGCTCGCGCTGCGCAGCCGACGCCAACGGCCCGAGACGCGTTGTCTCTTCGCGCGGATCGCCCAGCGTAAAGCGAGCCACGGCCTCCTTGACCAGCGCCTTGACTTCCTCGTAGCGTGCCGCCGGTACAAGCATGCGGGTATGCGCCGAACAGGTCTGGCCGGAATTCAGGTAGCAAGCGTTGAGTGTGCCTTTGACCGCGGCGGCGAGGTCGGCGTCGTCGAGCACGACGGATGCCGATTTGCCGCCCAACTCCAACGCCACGCGCTTCACCGTTTGCGACGCCACTTCGGACACGCGCTTGCCTGCGCGCGTCGAGCCGGTAAACGACACCATGTCGACGTCGGGATGCCGCGCCAGCACTTCACCGACCACCGGCCCGAGTCCCGTCACCAGATTGAACACGCCCGCCGGCAACCCGGCCTCGGCGATCACCTCCGCCAGGATGAACGCGTTGAACGGCGCCACCTCCGACGGCTTGAGCACCACCGTGCATCCGGCAGCCAACGCCGGCGCCACCTTCAACGTGATCTGATTCAGCGGGTAGTTCCACGGCGTGATCGCCCCGACCACGCCCACCGGCTCTCGTATCACCAGCGAATTGCCCACGCGCGCCTCAAACTCGAACGCCTCGGCCAGTTCGGCGTACTTGTTCCAGTGATAGACCGGGCCGCCCACCTGAATCGCACGAACGAGCTTGATCGGCATCCCCGTCTCACCCGTCATGACTTTCGCCAGATCCTCCGTGCGCGCCTTCAGGCCCGCCGCGATCTTGCGCAGATACCCGGCCCGCTCGGCAGGCGGTGTTGCCGCCCAGGCATCACGTGCCTTGCGCGCTGCGGCAATGGCCGCCTCCGTGTCCTCTGCGGCGCCCTCGGGAATTCGGCCCATGAGCTTCGCATCGGCCGAATGGAAGACGTCCAGCGTGCCGCGCCCCACCGGCGCGACCCACTGACCGTCGATGAAAAACTTGTCGTACGTAATCATGCAATGTCTCCTGCTGGCAGATGAACGTCGAGCGGACATTGTAGTCCGCTCTGCCGCGCGCCTCTCAGGCGCACACTGAATTCGGGCCGTTCCGACCCGCGTGTTCCGATATTCCGAAGGCCCCATCGGATCACACGCCTACCGCGTTGACACGTCGGCGCGCCGGAGCACCGTAAACGCAAACAGGGCGCCTGCCATGCAAGCGCCCTGCGGGTGTTACGAGTGCCGAGTGAATGTCTCGACGACTTCCGTCAGACTTCCACGCCCTGGCTGGCCAGGTACTCGTCATAAGTGCCGGCGTAATCGACCAGCGTGCCGTCGCTCTTCACTTCGATGATGCGCGTGGCCAGTCCCGACACGAACTCACGGTCGTGAGAGACGAAGATCAGCGTGCCCGGATACTTGTCGAGCGCGATCTGAAGCGACTCGATCGACTCCATGTCCATGTGGTTGGTCGGCTCGTCCATCATCAGCACATTGTGACGGCCCAGCATCAGCTTGCCCCAGATCATGCGGCCCTTCTCACCACCGGAGAGCACGCGCACGGACTTGCGCACGTCATCGCCGCCGAACAGCAGGCGGCCCAGCGAGCCACGAATCACCTGATCGTCGTCGCCTTCCTTGCCCCATTGCGTCATCCAGTCGGTGAGTGACATATCCTGCGGGAACGCTTCGGATGTGTCCTGCGGCATGTAGCCGATGTTGGCGTTCTCGGCCCACTTCACGTGGCCCGTATCGACCGGCAGTTCGGCCATCAGGCAACGCAGCAGCGTGGTCTTGCCCGCACCGTTCTCACCAATGATCGCCACACGCTCGCCAGCACGCACGGCGCCGGAGTAGTTCTTGAAAATCTGACGGTCGAACGACTTGCCAATGCCCTCGAATTCAAATGCGAGGTTGTGGAGCTTCTTCTCGAATTCAAAGCGAATGAACGGGTTCTGACGCGACGAAGGCTTGATGTCTTCGACCTTGATCTTGTCGATCTGCTTGAGACGGCTCGTCGCCTGACGCGCCTTGGACTTGTTCGCCGAGAAGCGGCGCACGAAGTCCTGCAAATCGGTAATGCGCTCCTTCGCCTTCGTGTTCGCGGCCATCTGACGCTCGCGTGCCTGCGCCGAAGCGAGCATGTAATCGTCGTAGTTGCCCGGATAGATCGTCAGCGTGCCGTAGTCCATATCCGCCATGTGCGTGCACACGGCGTTCAAGAAGTGGCGATCGTGCGAAATGATGATCATGGTGGAGTTGCGCTCGTTGAGCACGTCTTCCAGCCAACGGATCGTGTTGATGTCCAGGTTGTTGGTCGGTTCGTCAAGCAGCAGCACATCCGGATTCGAGAACAGCGCCTGCGCCAGCAGCACACGCAGCTTCCAGCCCGGCGCGACGTTGCTCATCGGGCCCTGATGCTGGTCGGTCGGAATGCCCACGCCCAGCAGCAGTTCCCCGGCGCGCGCCTCGGCCGTGTAGCCGTCGTACTCGGCGAACTTCGCTTCGAGTTCGGCCGCGTGCATGTAGTCGTCGTCCGTCGCTTCCGGATTGGCGTAGATGGCGTCGCGCTCGCTCATGGCAGCCCACATCTCGGTGTGGCCCATCATCACGACGTCGAGCACGCGCATGTCTTCATACGCAAACTGGTCCTGCTTGAGCTTGCCCAGACGCACGTTCGGTTCGAGCATGACGTTGCCGCCGCTCGGATCCAGATCGCCGCCGAGGATCTTCATGAACGTCGACTTGCCGCAGCCGTTCGCGCCGATCAGGCCATAACGGTTGCCCCCGCCGAACTTGACGGAGATGTTCTCGAAGAGCGGCTTGGCGCCGAATTGCATCGTGATATTGGCAGTAGACAGCACAGGCGGTATCCGGGGAAATGAAGTGCGGCGGCACAAAATTGCGCCACGAAACCCGACATTTTAACACCGATGCGTGTCACGCGCCCTCAGTGACCCCCTGCGCTTGTGAAGCCTCCGAAATATGGTGTCCGAAGGCAAGGCACGGCGCCTACCGGCCTCAGGCTGCCCAGAGCCGTGCGGAACTGCCCCAACGCCCCCTGCATGCCCCCTGCATGCCGCCTGCGGCCAGATGCACCGGGACAGCGCCGCCTCTCGACCCGCCCGCCTGCCCCGGCGCTCCCATCCCCGTCTCCACGCCACTCTCCACCCTATTCTTATGACCGCCATCCGCTTATCGACGACCATTGCACGCGCGCTGCGCCCTCGCTGCTACGCTCGCCACGTCCACCACGTCCACCGCTTCCATCACGCCGGTCGCTCCCTGCCCGGCCTGCTCTGCACCGCCGCGCTGCTGGCCGCCTCCGCCGGGACAGCCGCCGCCGACGCCCGTGCCACCGGCATCAGCAGCTCCGGCACGAGCCGCGCCGGGGTAAGCGCCGGGGTAAGCGACGGGATAAGCACCGAAACGCTTGTGAAGTCCACCGCCGCGTGGGATCAGACCGGCTACACGACCTATCCCGCCGGCATTCCCGAACCAACGCTCGTACGCATCACCCTTGCGCCGAACACCCGGCTGGCCTGGCACACCCATCCGATGCCGGCCATCGGTTACGTGACTTCGGGGCAGTTGATGGTCGAACGCGCGGACAACGGCGTACAACGCTCATTCGCTGCGGGGCAGACGATCATGGAACTGGTCGACGTGCCACATCGGGGCTGGACGGGCGATACCGGTGCCGAACTGCTGGTCTTCTACGCTCGCTCGGTGCAGCAACCGCTCTCCGTTGCCTATCCCGACGCAAAAAACCTCGCCGAGGACGACAGCGTGAAGGACAGCGTGACGACAACACCCCGCAACTGACGCCCGCCGCAAAACATCCGTCCATAAAAAAACCGCCGGCAGATACCGGCGGTTCTCCTGATAACGCGATGCCGCACAACGGCGGCAACCGTCCTTACTGCTTCGGCAGCGAGCCTTCCACACCTTCGACGAACCAGTTGATCTGGTGCTTCTCGTCGTCGTTGAGCGTCTTGCCGGCTGGCACGATTTCCTTGCCGTCCTGCCCCTTGATCGGGCCGGTGAACGGATCGTACTTGCCGTCACGAATCGCGTCGTGGCGCGCGCTCACGGCCTTGCGCGCAGCTTCGGGCACAGCCTTGTCGTTGATCGCCACGAGGTTGATCTCGTCTTCCTTGATGCCACCCCAGACCGGCGTGTTTTTCCACGAGCCTTGCATGACTTCGCCCACGGTGCGGACGTAGTACTTGCTCCAGTCGATGGCCGCCGATGCGAGATGGGCGTTCGGGCCGAACTTGCTCATGTCCGAATCCCAGCCGAAGGCGTGGATCTTCTTCTCTTCGGCGACCTGCATCACCACGGCCGAATCGACGTTCTGCATCAGCACGTCAGCGCCCTGACCGACGAGCGATTCCGCCGCCTGACGCTCCTTGCCCGGATCGAACCAGCTATTGATCCAGACGACCTTCACCTTGACCTTCGGATTGACTTCGCGCGCTGCGATGGTGAACGCGTCGATGTTGCGAATCACCTCGGGAATCGGCACCGACGCCACATAGCCGATCACGTTGGACTTCGTCACATGACCGCCGACCACACCGGCCAGATGCGCGCCTTCGTACGTACGCACGTCATACGTGCCGAGGTTCGGCGCCGTCTTGAAGCCGGTGGCGTGTTCGAACGTCACGTCGGGGAAATCGGCGGCGGTCTTGACCATCGAGTCCATGTAACCGAACGACGTGCCGAAAATCAGCTTGTTACCCTTCCCCGCCAGATCGCGGAACACGCGCTCCGAGTCCGCGCCCTCGGGCACGTTCTCCACACGGGTCAAGCTCACTTTGTCACCGTATTTGGCTTCAACGGCCTTCGCACCTTGCTCATGCGCATAGGTCCAGCCAGCGTCGCCCGGGTTGCCGATGTAGACGAACGCCACCCCCATCGGACCCTTGCCTGCCGGCGCGGCCGACGCCTGCGCGTCAGACGCTGCCGCCGGGGCATTCGCGGTGTTGTTCTCCTGCTTGCCGCAGGCGGAAACCAGCATGGCGGCCGCCAGGCTTGCCATCGTGATCAGGACTTTACGTCGCATCGATTTTCTCCTCGTCATCGATTGTTTCAGGTTGATTCTTTTATTGCGTACCGAACGTTCATGCGCCGTCAGCAGGCCACGCTTCAAGACCCCGCGAAGAACGGTTTGCCCAGCGACGCCGGTGCATTCAGGCGAATCGTCTGGCGATTGCGCGAGATGATCACCAGCACGACGATCGTCGCCAGATACGGCAAGCTGGCCAGCACTTGCGACGGGATGCGAATGCCCATCGCCTGCGCCTGGAATTGCAGCGCCATGACCACGCCGAAGAGCAGCGCGCCGAGCATCGTTCTTCCCGGACGCCACGTCGCGAACACCACCAGCGCCAGCGCAATCCAGCCGCGTCCGGCGGTCAGGTTCTCTTGCCAGAGGCGCAGATAGCCGACCGAGTAATACGCCCCCGCGAGCCCCGACATCGCGCCGCCGAAGAGCGTCGCGCAATAACGAATGCGCACCACCGGATAGCCGATGGCATGTGCAACAGCGGGTGCCTCGCCGATCGAGCGCAGCACCAGTCCGGCGCGCGTGCGATAGAGGAACCACGCGATCGCCACGAGCAGCAAGACCGAGAGATAGCCCAGCGGATTGAGCGAGAAAATCGACGGCCCCAACACGGGAATCGACGACAGTCCGGGAATCGGCAAGTCGCGCAGCATCGGGATCGTGGCGTCGGTGTAAGGACGGCCGACGTAGGCCGAGAGGCCCACGCCGAAAATCGTCAGCGCTAGCCCCGTTGCCACCTGATTGGCCATGAGCGAGAGCGTGAGCCAAGCGAAGATGGCCGACATGGCCACGCCCGCCGCGATTCCCGCGAGCACACCGAGCCAGAGGCTACCCGTCTGCACGGTCACGGCGAACGCGCCGATGGCGCCCATGAGCATCGTGCCTTCCACACCGAGATTGAGTACGCCCGACTTCTCCGTCACCAGTTCGCCCAAGGCGGCGAGCATCAACGGAATGGCCGCGATCACGGCACTTGCCGCGAGCGGCGTGAGCAGATTGATCCAGTCCATGCGACGCTCCTCAGGCTTGTCGCGCGTGCGCACGGGCACGGCGGCGCAAACGGTAATTCACGAAAACGTCGCACCCCAGCAGGCTGAACAGCAGCAGCCCCTGAAACACGCCGCTGATCGCCTTGGGCAATTGCAACGACGTCTGCACCGCTTCGCCCCCCAGGTACAGCAGCGCCATGAGCAGGCTCGCCAGCACGATGCCGACCGGATGCAATCGGCCGACGAACGCCACGATGATGGCCGTGAAGCCATACCCCGGTGCCCAGGTCGCCTGCAACTGTCCGACCGGCCCTGCCACTTCGCCGGTGCCCGCCAGCCCTGCGGCCGCCCCGCCGATCAGCAGCGCAAGCCAGACGGCGCGCGGCTCGGAATAGCCGGCATAACGCGCAGCAAGCGGTGCGAGCCCGCCCACTTCCATCCGGTACCCGGCGAAGCTTTTCCGCATGAAGAACCACGCGGCCGGCACCGCCACCACCGCCATGAACACCGACGCGTTCAGACGTGTGCCCCGCCACGGCGCCCAGTGCCAGTCACCGAAAAAGCGCGGGAACAGCGCGTCGCGGCTGAAGTTGATCGACTGCGGGAAGTTCATGCCGTGCGGGTCCTGCCACGGCCCGCTCACCAGATAGATCAGGAGTTGGGTGGCAACGTACGTCAACATCAGGCTCACGAGAATCTCGTTGGCGTTGAAGCGCACGCGCAACAGCGCAGGGATGGCAGCCCACAACATGCCGCCCAGTGCGCCGGCCGCCATCATCAGCGGCAGCAGCCACCGGCCGCCATGGCCGTCGAAATGAATCGCAACGCCGGACGCGAAAATGCCCCCGAGCAGCAACTGGCCTTCCGCCCCGATGTTCCACACGTTGGCGCGATAGCCGATGGCCAGCCCCAGCGCAATCAGGCACAGGGGCGACGCCTTGAGCAACAACTCCGACCAGCCATTGAGGCTGCTGATCGGCGCGAGAAAGAACGCGGCCATCGCCTGCGCCGGGTTCTTGCCCAGAAAGCTGAAGATGAGCACACCGCCGGCCAGCGTAATGAGCGTGGCCACCAGCGGCATGGCGAGCCGCATGGTGCGGGAAGGACTTGGCCGTGGCTCAAGCGTGAAATCGAACATGGTGTCTGGGAATCGATGAAAAACGTTACGGTGCCTGCGACGGTAAGCCCGAGGGCCCGGTGATGCGGGTCATGCCCGCCGTGTCGATGCGTCAGGCCGCCTGTTGGCCCGGGCCGCCGGGGAACATCCCCGCCATCCACAGGCCGATCTCGCGCGCATCGGTCTGCCCGGGCTTGCGCACCGGCGACAAACGCCCCTGCGCAAGCACCGTGATCCGGTCGCAAATTTCGAAGAGTTCGTCGAGTTCTTCGGACAGCACCAGCACGGCGACGCCGCGCGCCGAGAGATCGAGCAACTGCTGGCGGATGAAACTCGCCGCCCCGACGTCGACGCCCCACGTCGGCTGAGCGACCACGAGCACGCGAGGCTCTTGCAGGATCTCGCGCCCGACGATGAACTTTTGCAGATTGCCGCCCGAGAGACTCTGCGCCGCCGCATCCGGGCCACCCGCCTTCACGTTGAAGCGTTCGATACAAAGGGACGCGAACCGACGAAGCGCGCCGCGGCGAATCCAGCCGCCGCGCAGCAAACCGAGATGCGCCGTACCCGACGCCCCCAGCAACGCATTGTCCGTCAGCGACATGCTAGGCACGGCGCCACGCCCGAGACGTTCCTCCGGCACGAAAGCCAGCCCGAGACGCCGCCGGCTTGCCGCCCCCATGCGTCCGACCGCACGACCGTTCAGCTGGAGCGCCTCGGCCTGCGGCGCGCGAGACTCCCCCGAGAGCGCGGCCAGCAATTCGGCCTGCCCATTGCCCGACACCCCCGCAATACCCACGATCTCACCCGCGTGGACGTCGAGGCTGACGTCATGCAGCGAAGTGCCGAACGGGTCCTCGCTGGCCATCGACAGATGACGCAGGGAGAGCAGCACGTCGCCCGGCCGGTGCTCACGACGCTCGATCTGCGGCAACGCGCGCCCGATCATCATCTGCGCGAGCGTCTCGGCCGTCTCTTCGCGCGGCACGGCGTGACCGGACACGCGCCCGGCGCGCAGCACGGTCGCGCGGTCGCACAGCTCTCGGATTTCGTCGAGTTTGTGACTGATATAGACGATGCTGCAACCTTCGGCGGCCAGGCGACGCAGCGTAGCGAAAAGCTTCTGGACGGCTTGCGGTGTCAGCACCGACGTGGGCTCATCCATGATGAGCAGACGCGGGTTCTGCAACAGGCAGCGCACGATCTCCACGCGCTGCCGCTCACCCACCGACAGGCTGTGCACGTGACGCGCCGGATCGACTTCGAGCCCGTACTGCGCCGATACCTCACCGATACGCCCGGCAAGCGCCTTCAGATCGTGCCCGGCGTCATCGAGCGCGAGGGAAATGTTCTCGGCAACCGTCAGCGTCTCGAACAGGGAGAAATGCTGGAAGACCATGCCGATGCCGAGCGCCCGGGCAGCGGCCGGGCTATCGATGCGCGTCGGCTGCCCTTCCCAGCGGATCTCGCCCGCATCGGGACGCACGGCGCCGTAGATGATCTTCATCAACGTGCTCTTGCCCGCACCGTTCTCGCCGAGTACGGCGTGGATCTCGCCGGGTAGTACGCTCAACGCGATGTCGTCATTGGCCACCACGCTCGGATAGCGCTTGGTGATGCCGGTCAGCGCCAGGCGTGGCGTCGATTGCAGAGGGGATGTCACGGGCGAAGTCTCGATCCTGGGCTTGGGTTTGGGCGGGACGAAAATACCCAATTCGCGGCGAAATGTCGAGCGTGTGTCAATAACATGGCGTGTCCTGACCCATGGCGAGCGACAAGCGTCTGGTTCGGTGATAGGGGCTTTCCGCTATAGAGGCGCGCAGGGCTTGTGCTTCATAATGATTTACTTATGCAATTCAAGGTCCGACATATTCGGATTGTTATATTTCTCATGAGCCAAAACCGCGAACCGATTGACACTTATTTGCTGCGCGTTCTTCACACCTTGTTGATCGAGCGTAGCGTGACGCGTGCGGCCGTCAAACTGAACCAGTCGCAGCCCGCGATCAGCGCGGCCCTGCGGCGTTTGCGCGATATCACCGGCGATCCGCTGCTGGTACGCGGCAAATCGGGCATGGTGCCCACCGAGTACGGCCAATCCCTGCTGGAGCCGACGCAGAACGCCTTGCGCGAAATCGAGCGCATCACGGTCCAGCAATCGAATTTCGATCCGGCAACGACGGTGCGCACGTTCCGCATCGGCTCCCCGGACTATCTGAATACGCTGTTCGTGCCGACGGTCGTCGAACGCTTCCGCCAGCAGGCCCCCAATGCGCAGCTCGAACTGCACTCGCTTGGCCCCGCCTTCGACTACGAGCACGCGCTTGAAGACGGCAAGGTCGACATCGTGATCGGCAACTGGCCCGAACCGCCCGAGCAGCTTCACCTCTCGAACCTGTTCGTCGACCAGATCGTCTGTCTGGTGCGCAATACGCACCCGTACGCCAAACGCGGCCTCACGCTCGACCAGTACCTCGCCAGCCCGCACCTCGCCCCCACGCCCTACTCCGTGGCGCAACGCGGCGCCATCGACATGCACCTCGCGCGCGAGCGCCTGAAGCGCAATGTCGTCGTGACGATTCCGTACTTCAATCTGGCACCGTACGTTCTGCTGAAATCCGATCTGATCTTTACGACGACGCGCCTGTTTGCCGACCATTACGCAGAGTTCCTGCCGCTCACCGTGGTCGAAGCGCCCATCGACTTCCCGCCGATGCAGTACTACCAGCTGTGGCACGAGCGCACCCACTATTCGGATGAAGTGCGCTGGCTGCGCAGCGTCATCTCCGACGCCACACGCACGCTGCTCGAGACACGCCCGCTGCCCTGAGCATCGAGAGCCAACGGGGTCCTGCGCCGTTTTTTACCGGCGGAGCGGCCCCCACCGCTCCGCCGAACCGAACGGCGGCGTTCCCCATGCACTGGAACGCCACCCCGATTTCCCGCCAGCCCATTGCCACGCTCGGCCACACACCATGAATATGTGGCCGGTGTGGCAACGCGCTATCGGGACGCCTCGGCCAGTTGCCGCGCCAGCGCGTTGTGACGGGTGACGAGCGACGGCAGGTTGAGCGTCTCCAGACGCCCTTCGCGCACCACCACCCGTCCGTTCACCACGCTGTACGCGGCTTGTCCAGGATTACAGAAAACCAACGCCGCCACCGGGTCGTGCAGCCCCCCCGCCATGCCGATGGCGCGCGTGTCGAACGCGACGAAGTCCGCTGCCATGCCGGCGGCGAGCACGCCGATGTCGTCTCGACCCAGCACGCGCGCGCCGCCGACCGTGGCGATTTCCAGCGCTTCGCGGGCCGTCATCGCGCTCGGCCCGAAGCCCACCCGCTGCAAGAGCAATGCCTGACGCGCTTCGCCGATCATGTTGGCCGCGTCGTTCGAGGCCGAACCATCCACGCCCAGCCCGACCGGCACGCCGGCATCACGCATCCGGCGAATCGGCGCAATGCCCGAGGCGAGTCGCATGTTCGAACACGGGCAATGCGCCACGCCCGTGCCCGTCTTGGCGAACAGCGCAATGCCCGCGTCGTCGAGCTGCACGCAGTGGGCGTGCCAGACGTCATGGCCGACCCAGCCCAGATCATGTGCATACTCGGCCGGCGTCATGCCGAACTTCTCGCGGCTGTAGGCAATATCGTTGACGTTCTCGGCCAGATGGGTGTGCAGCGACACGCCGTAGTGACGCGCCATCGACGCCGATTCGCGCATCAGGTCACGGCTCACCGAGAACGGCGAGCATGGCGCGACGACCACGCGCAGCATCGCGTAACGGCCTTCGTCGTGATAGGTCTCGATCAGACGCTGCGTGTCTTTGAGAATGTCGTCCTCGCGCTCGACAACGCGATCGGGCGGCAGTCCTCCCTGACTCTGCCCAACGCTCATGCTGCCGCGGCTCGCGTGAAAACGCATGCCGATCTCGGCAGCGGCTTCGATGCTGTCGTCGAGCTTGCAGCCGTTCGGGTAGATATACAGGTGGTCGCTCGACGTGGTGCAGCCCGAGAGCAGCAACTCGGCCATCGCCGTCTGCGTCGAGACCCGGATCATCTCCGGCGTGAGATTGGCCCACACCGGATACAGGTTCGTCAGCCAGTTGAACAGTTCGCCGTCCTGCGCGGCCGGAATGGCGCGCGTGAGGCTCTGATACATGTGGTGATGGGTGTTGACCAGACCGGGAATCACCACGTGTCCGCTCAGATCGAGCACCTCGTCGGCCGTGGCCGGCAGCGTATCGCTCGGGCCAACGGCCACGATCCGGTTGTCCTCCACGTACAGCCCGCCGCGGGCAATCTCGCGGCGGCCGGCATCCATCGTGACCAACACCTCGGCATTCTTGACCAGCAGTGTTTTCATCAGTGCGCCTCCAGCCCCATGCCTGTGCCGTTCTTCTCACCGTGTCCGTTGGCCGCCGGGGCTTTGAAGCCATTGAAATAGGCGTTCAGAATCACGGCCGAGAGCGTGGCGAGCAGAATCCCACTGTGCAGCAACGGCGCGAGTTGTTCCGGCATCTTCGCGAAGAACTTGTTCGACGCAACCGGGATCATCGCCATGCCGACACTGATCGCCACAATGTACAGGTTGTAACGGTTGTGCGAATAGTCGACCTTCGACAGGATCTTGATGCCCGTGGCGAGCACCATGCCGAACATGACCACGCCCGCCCCGCCCAGCACGAATTGCGGAATCGAGGCGACGATCACCGACATCTTGGGGATCAATCCGAAAACCAGCAGAATGACACCCGCCGACGCGCACACCCAGCGGCTCTTGACGCCCGTCACGCCCACGAGACCGATGTTCTGCGAGAACGACGTGTGCGGGAACGTGTTGAACACGCCGCCGATCACCGTGGCCACACCGTCGACACGCAGACCGGCCACCAGCGCCTTCTCGTCCACCGGCTTGCCGACGATCTCGCCGAGCGCCAGGAACATCCCCGTCGATTCGATGAACGTGATGAGAATCACGATGGTGAGTGTCGTGATCGCCCAAGGATCGAATACCGGCATGCCGAAATGGAACGGGAGCACTACGTCGAACCACTTCACCTGATCCAGTCCATCGAAGTTCACCTTGTGCAGCATCAGCGCAATCGCGAAGCCGAACAGAATGCCGAGCAGCACGGCGATATTCGAGAAGAATCCCTTCACGAAACGCGTGACCAGCAAGATGAAGATGAGCACCGCGAACGACACGCCGAGATAGACGGGATCACCGTAGTCCGGGTTGCCCACACCGCCAGCGGCCCAGTTGATGCCCACGCCGATGATCGTCAGACCGATCGACGTAATCACAATGCCCGTGACGATGGGCGGGAAGAACCGCAGCAACTTGCCGATGACCGGCGCGAGTAGCGTGCCGATGATGCCCGAGGCAATCGTCGCTCCGAAAATGCCGGGCAGACCCAGCGAGGGATTGTTGCCGATCGCGAGCATCGGACCGACCGCCGCGAAGGTCACGGCCATGATGACCGGCATGCGAATGCCGAAACGGCCTACGCCCACGCTTTGCAGCAAGGTCGCAATGCCGCAGCACATCAGGTCGGCGGAAATAAGAAAAGCAATCTGATCCTTGGGCAAGCCAAGGGCGCCGCCAATGATCAGCGGCACGGCTACCGCACCCGCATACATCACCAGCACGTGTTGCAGGCCCAGCATGAACAATTTTCCGATCGGCAGTCGTTCGTCGACCGGATCCACGGCTTTCGTTGTCACACTCATTGCGTCTCCATCCCAGGGGGGCTGTTTGATTAATATTTTTGGGGTGGCTCAATGGTGCAGGTCGACGCCTTTTGCGACAAGACTACCGGGGGCTATAGTGTTTTTTTCATAGAACGTATGCATGAATGCTTATCATGCGTCTCGGGTTTTCCCCAAGAATGCACGTCATCATTGGGCCTTCCGGGCGGTTGGTCTCCCGTCGCGACAACACTTCATACGCACGCTGTTATATGCGAAATAACAAAAACCCATAGTGGTGTCGAGAAAGCCCCAAACCGAGGCGTGCGGCGTACGCTCGACATACCGGCGCGGCCAATCGATGGCCGTCATCTTTTTGTCTGGCGTGACAGGGTATGTGCGCGTTTTTATCTTTGGTATTGCGCCCGTTGCCCGGCCGCCATCTCCCTACAATGCACCCATCCATCACAGGAGACACCATGGGACGACTGACTACCCACGTACTTGATACATCGCACGGCAAGCCTGGCGCAGGCATCCGTGTCGAGCTGTGGCGCGTGGACGGCGAGCGCCGCTCGCTGCGCGACGTGCAGACCAATAGCGACGGCCGCTGCGACAAGCCGCTGCTCGAAGGCGAGGAATTCGTCGCGGGCGAATACGAGCTGGTGTTCCACGCGGGCGATTATTTCGCCGCGCAAGGCGTGGATGTGCCGTCGCCGCGCTTCGTCGATCGCGTTGTGCTGCGCTTCGGCATTGCCGAGCCTTCCCAGCATTACCACGTGCCCCTTCTGGTATCGCCGTGGAGCTTTTCCACGTATCGCGGCAGTTGAAACGCGAGCGTGAACGTCAGGCAGTTGAGGAGAACATAAGATGGAAGCGTTTATTACCGACTGGGTCAATCTGTTGCTGCGCTGGCTGCATGTGGTGGCCGCGATTGCCTGGATTGGCGAGTCGTTCTATTTCGTGATGCTGGACAACGGTCTGAAGCCGCCCAAGGCCGCCGAGGACAAGCAAAAAGGCGTGTACGGCGAGATGTGGTCGGTGCACGGCGGCGGTTTCTACCACGCGCAGAAGTATCTGAATTCGCCGCCGCAGATGCCGGAAGACCTGCACTGGTCGAAATGGAAGTCGTACACGACGTGGCTCTCGGGCTTTGCCCTGTTCTGCGTGCTGTACCTGCTGCAACCGCAGACGTATCTGATCGACAAGAACGTGATGGATCTGCAACCGGGTCAGGCCGTGGGCCTTGCGGTCGCGTTCCTGATCGGCGGCTGGTTCGTCTATGACTTCCTGTGCCGCCTGCTGGGCAAGAACGAACGCGTCCTCGGCATTGCCGTGGCGCTGTTCGTGGTCGCGGCGACCTATGCCACGACGCACATCTTCGCCGGTCGTGCCGCGTTCCTGATCGTGGGCGCCATGATGGCCACGTCGATGTCGGCCAACGTGTTCTTCTGGATCATTCCGGGACAGCGCAAGAGCGTCGACGCCCTGTCGAAGGGCGAAGTCCCGAACCCGATCTGGGGCAAGCTGGGCAAGCAGCGTTCGGTGCACAACACGTATTTCACGCTGCCGGTCGTGTTCATCATGATCAGCAACCACTACGCGTTCACGTACAGCAATCCGTACAACTGGGTGATCCTCACGATCATCATGGCCGCGGGCGCGATGATCCGTCAGTTCTTCGTGCTGCGTCATGCCGGCAAGAACCTGTACGCGCTGCCGGTAGCGGGCGCTGCACTGCTCGCAGGCGTTGCCGTGTTCGCCGCCCCGCGCCCCGCCCCGGCACCGGCTGCGGGTGCCCATGGTGAAGCGGCGGCCCCGGCCGTGAAGCTCTCGGAGATCCAGCCGATCGTCACGCAACGTTGCGCCACCTGCCACTCGGCCAAGCCGACGATGATGGGCAGCGCCCCGGCGGGTGTGATGCTCGACACGCCGGCCGAGATCTCGCAGAACGCGCAGCGGATTTATCAGCAGGCCGTGGCGCTCAAGTCGATGCCGCTGGGCAACGTGACCCAGATGACCGACGACGAACGCCAGAAGATTGCCGCGTGGTTCAACGGCGGCGCACAACAATAACGGCGACCACCGACTTTCTTGCTGGACCCATGTTGGGGCGCTTAGGCGCCCCTTTTTTCGTTCACGAATGACGCGCTGGCCGGGGTTCCGGAGGAATCTACCCACGCTTTGGGAACTTCGGCTAAGGTACGCAGGTCTGTATTACGCGCCCGGCAGTCCGGGCGTGACGTGTTTGTGAGGGCGGCATCCGCCCAACCTTCCCATGACGTCAACTACTGGCGCGATGCCTCGCGAGGCAGGCGCGTCACGCAAACCACATCATGAATTTCCTGCTTTTCTCCGCTTCCCGGCAAGGCGTCGTCTGGGTGCATCTGCACCAGGCGATGTTCCCTCCGTCCGATTTGTCTGCCTGATAACGTCTTCGCGCACTGATGCTGCGCGTGATGTATCGGGCGGGACGGGTGCGCCATCGCTTGCGCGCGCCCGATCGATCTCCCACCATCCGTTTTCGATGTGCAAGCCACGGTGAGCTGCGTCCCGACACGACGCGGCGATATGTCATCGGGGGGACCATGTCTCACTCCACTATCTGCCAATCGACGCAGGGCGCCAAGACGTCGCTGCTCAAACAATTTACTTCGCTCGCGATTCCGACCATTCTTTCCGGTTGGGTGTACACGGTCTATACGCTGATCGACGGGATCTTCATCGGCCGGTACGTCGGCGAACAGGCGTTGGCCGCGCTCAACCTCGTGGTGCCGCTGCTGTATGTGCCTTACGCGTTCAGCGTGATGGCGGGTGTCGGCGGCGCCACGCTCATTGCCCGTCTGCTGGGTGAAGGACGGGAAGCCGAAGCGCGTCGTGCGTTCTCGCAGGTGCTCTGGATCATGCTCGCCTTCGGCATCGCGATGAGCGCCGGCGTGCTGGGCTTTCGCCACGAAATCGCGGCCGCGCTCGGCGCCGAGGGTCCGATCACGCAGGACGTGGTGGCCTATCTGTCGGGCTGGGGCTGGTTCGTGCTCTTCGCCAATGGCCTTTATGCGCTGGAGCTGTTCCTGCGCGTGGAAGGCGCACCGGCGGCGCGCTTCGGCCTGTACGCAATGTTCATGGGCGCGCTCGCCAACGTGGCGCTGGACTATTGGTTCATCGTCATGAAGGGAATGGGCATGTACGGGGCGTCGCTCGCCACGGGCTTGTCGATGATGGTCTCCAGCAGCGTGATGCTCGCGTATCACTTCGTGCTGGCCAAGCAGGTCGTGCCCGCCTGGCGCGCGTTCAGGAAGAGTGAGCCGGCCCACGTCGGACGTGTGATGTACAACGGCGCCTCGGAATTTCTGGGCGCGATCGCACCGGCGGTGACGGTTTTCGCGTTCAACCGCGTGATTCTGTCGAACTTTGGTGAAACCGGGCTGGCGGCCTACGCCATTCTGGAATACATGACGCTCGGTGCCACGGTCACGATGGTCGCGCTCGTGCAGAGCATGCAGCCGATGATCAGCTTCTATCGTGGCGCACGTGACCTGCACGCGCTGCGCGAGTCGCTCCGGCTGGGCGCGATTGCGGTAATGGGCTTCTCGGTACTGGTGGCGATTGCGATGGCAACGCTCGCTCGTCCGCTCACGTTCCTGTTCCTGCCTGCGGGCATTCAGGCGTGGTCGATTCTCGAGCACGCCGTGATCTGGTATGCGCTGGCGTTTCTGCCGGCGGCAGGCAATCTGATCGTGGCGGGTTTTCTGACCGCCGTGGAAGCCCCGGGCCCGTCGGCAACGATCGCGATGCTGCGAAGCTGGGTGCTGCTACTGGGCACTCTGTGGTTGCTCGACGTCTGGCGCGGCGGCGCGGCGATCTGGTACACGCTGCTCATTACCGAAGTGCTCACGTTGGCGATCAGCGCATGGCTGTACTGGCGTAGTCACCGTAGCCAAACGTTGCTGGCACCGGCAGGGTCTTGTTGAGCAGCAGGCTTAAGGCAAAACGGCGTGACTATGAAGTCACGCCGTTTTTTCGTTGTGATGCCGCGAAGGCTCAGCTTGGCATCGTCAGCGAGAAGGTTTGTGCGAGCGACTGAACGTTGGCCTCATTATCTGCACCCGGTGCACTCAGCACGCTGTCGGGCGGCGTGGCAAGCGGCGGGGGCAAGACGGACACGCCAACGTCGACGGCCGCCCATTGCGGGTCGGGCAACTCGTCGAACACCTGACGCAGACGCGCGCCCCAGGTGTCGTGAATCATCTTGTAGTAGACGTTCTCGTCATCGAGCGATGCGAAGCGCGTCACGCGCAGGCTGTCTTCTTCGTACACGAGCAGGTCGAGCGGCAGCCCCACGGAAACGTTGGAGCGCAGCGTGGAGTCCATGGAGATGAGCGCGCATTTGGCGCCATCTTCCAGCGACGTGGCGGGCGTGACGAGCCGGTCGATGATGGGCTTACCGTATTTGGACTCGCCGATCTGGAAATACGGGTTGACCGAGGACGCATCGATGAAGTTACCCGCCGAGTACAGTTGGAACAGGCGACTCGGCGCCCCGGCGATTTGTCCGCCGAGCAGGAAGCTACAGTTGAAGTCGACACCGAATGCCTCGAGCGCCTTGGCGTCGCGCGCGTAGACGTCGCGAATGGCCTGGCCCACAACGCGCGCAACGTCGCTCATGGTCTTGGCCGTCCACAGGGTGTCGGTGTCGATCTCGCGCGCCTCGACGAGTTGCTGGCGCACGGCCTGCGTGAGCGCGAGGTTGCCTGCCGAGAGCAGCACCAGCACGCGTTCGCCCGGACGCTCGAACACGAGCATCTTGCGAAAAGTGCTGACGTGATCGACACCCGCATTGGTACGGGTATCGGAGAGAAATACGAGCCCGGTATCGAGCTTCATGGCCACGCAATACGTCATGTCGTTCCTGTCTAGCCGCGCGGGGTACTCCACCCCGTCACGCTGAAAGCTATTGTTGTTGATCCGCGAGCACGGTATCGACCGTGACCGATACGTGCAGTGCTTCGGTCGCCCCACCGCTGCGCATGCCTCTGACGGGCGCCGCAGACTCGTAATCGCGTCCCACGGCCAGCCGGCAGTAGTTTCCGCTGGCGAAGCAGGCATGTGTCACGTCGATGCTAACCCACCCTGCCCCGTCGACCCATACGTCGGCCCACGCGTGGCTTGCCGCATGCGGCACATCGCCCGGGTCGAGGTATCCGCTGACGTACCGTGCAGGCACCCCGCGCGCCCGGCACACGGCCAGCATGAGGTGCGCATGGTCCTGGCAGACCCCTCGTCCCAGCGCCAACGCCTGCGCGGCGGTGCTGGTCACGGCGGTGATCCCGGACTCGTAGTCGACTTTCTCGCAGATGGTGGCTGCGAGCGCCAGCAGTTCGCCCGGCGTGCTCACACCGGCCCCGGCGGCGAGCTCATCGATGGCTTCGCTGCGCTCGGTGAGCGGTGTCGGGCTGGCGAAGGATAACACTGGAACGGGATGGCTCATCTCGCCGAGCTTGCCATCGATTAGCGGGGTGGTCTCGACCTCTCCTTCGGCAAGCAAGCGGATTTCGCTGTGCGGCTGGTGCAGCACGAGGGTGTGCATGTCGTTGCCGAAGGCATCGCGCGCGGCGGTGAGCTTGCCGGGCGCGCTCAGCCGCCAATGCAGGATGCGCTGCACTTCAGACCCCACGGGCGTGAGCCGAAGCTGTTGGATGGTGTACCGCACCGGTGTGTCGTAACGGTAGGTGGTCTCGTGACGGATGATCAGGCGCATGGCATCAGGCCGCAAGCGGAATCAGGAATGTCTGGCTGATCTTGTTGCCGAGCACGTTCACTCGCTCGAGGAACTCAGTCAGGACGGGGTGGAGCCCTTGCTGCTGGACCTGCTGGATATCGGTGTATTTGAGTTCGGATTGCAGTTTGCCGGCATAGCGTTCGACTTCACCCGACTGGGCATTGGACAGTGTGGCGAGGTTTTCGCACACGCCGGTCAGCGACGCGAGCAGCGAGCGCGGCATGTGCGCGTTGAGCATGAGCAGTTCGACTACGCGCTCGGGGGTAATGACGTCGCGGTAGACCTTGCGGTAAATCTCGAACCCGGACACGCTGCGCAGCACGGCCGACCAGTAATAGAAATCGGTGGGATGCGAGGCATCGGGCCGCTCGGCGCGCACGGCTTCGTGAAAGCGCACGTCGAGGATTCGGGCGGTGTTATCGGCACGCTCGAGGAAGAGGCCGAGTCGTGTGAAGTAGAACGCATCGTCCTGGAACAAGGTGCCGAAGCTCACCCCCCGCGAGAGATGGGAACGCACTTTGACCCATTCGAACAGGTGAGCCGGATCTCGCTCGAGCAAGTCGAGTATGCGTGGAAATTCCAGCCAGGTGCTGTTGACGGTTTCCCACAGTTCGGTGGTGAGGGTGCCCCGCACGGCACGCGCGTTTTCTCGCGCAGCCGCCAGGCAGCAGGCAATGCTCGACGGGTTGTCGCGGTCACGCACAACGAAGTCGAGGACATTGGCCCGCGTGGCGCGTGCATGTTTACGATTGAACGCTGGCTCCAGCTCGGAGATGCGCAAGGTGGCGCGCCAGCCCCCCTCGTCGTCGAGGTTGCTGGCGTGCAGGCGTGCGGTGTCGGCGTCTTCTTCGTCATCGAAGGCGTGCTGCGGCAGCAGCAGGTTCTGCAGGTTGACGTCGAGCAGGCGAGCGGTATTCTCAGCCCGCTCCATGTAGCGAGCCATCCAGAACAGGTGATCGGCGGTGCGGCTAAGCATGATCTCTTCTCGCTATGGTATTTGTCGTATCCGCCTGACGCGGGTTATTTCTCGAGCACCCAGGTGTCTTTCGTCCCTCCGCCCTGCGAGGAGTTGACGACGAGCGATCCTTCGGTCAACGCGACACGGGTGAGCCCGCCCGCCACCATGTTGACGCCCTTGCCGGACGAGAGCACGAACGGGCGCAGGTCGATGTGTCTCGGCGCAATCCCCGCTTCGACGAAGGTCGGGCACGCGGACAGGGCGAGCGTGGGTTGAGCGATGTAGCCGTCGGGTTTGGCGATGAGTCGCTGGCGGAAGGCTTCGATCTCGGCCCGGGTAGACGCCGGGCCAACGAGCATGCCGTAGCCACCCGCACCATGGACTTCTTTGACGACGAGTTCGGCGAGGTTATCGAGGGTGTAAGCCAGGTCGTCCGGACGACGGCACTGGTAGGTCGGCACGTTGTTCAGGATCGGCTTCTCACCAAGATAGAACTCGATCATGTCGGGCACGAACGGGTAGATGGATTTATCGTCGGCGACGCCCGTGCCGATGGCATTGGCCAGGGTAACGCGGCCCGCCCGGTAGACGCTCAGCAATCCCGGCACCCCCAGGGTGGAGTCGGCACGGAATGCCAGCGGGTCAAGGAAGTCGTCGTCGATTCTGCGATAGATGACGTCGACACGCTTGGGGCCATTGGTGGTTCGCATGAAAACAAGGTTGTCTTCTACGAACAGGTCCTGCCCTTCGACCAGCTCGATCCCCATCTGCTGCGCCAGAAACGCGTGCTCGAAGTATGCCGAGTTGAAGATGCCCGGGGTCATGACGACGACCGTCGGGTCGTCGACCCCTATCGGCGCTACGGCACGCAAGCTGTCCAGCAAGAGGTCCGGGTAGTGTTCTACCGGCGCGATTCGGTTTCTCGCGAACAACTCCGGGAACAACCGCATCATCATCTTGCGGTTCTCCAGCATGTACGACACGCCGGACGGCACCCTAAGGTTGTCTTCCAGCACGTAGAACACGCCGTCATCCCCCGTGCCCGCACGCACGACGTCGACACCCGCAATGTGCGCGTAGATGTCACCCGGGACATCCACCCCCTGCATCTCCGGACGATACTGGGCATTCTTCAATACCTGATCGGCCGGGATGACACCCGCATGCAAGATGTTCTGGTCGTGGTAAACGTCGTGGACGAAGCGGTTTAACGCCTCGACCCGCTGACGTAACCCCGCCTGCAAGGTCTGCCACTCATGCGCAGGAATGATTCTTGGAATCAGATCGAATGGGATCAGACGCTCAGTGCCCGCCTCGTTGCCGTACACAGCAAACGTAATCCCCACCCGCCGGAACGCGAGATCTGCCTCGGCCCGCTTATGGTGCAAGACGTCGTCTGGCTGACACTTCAACCAATCGTCAAACCGACGGTAATGCGCCCGCGTCGTACCCGTGACGCTCGCCATCTCGTTATAGCTCTCGACCATACGCTTCTCCGCAGATTGCTGTGTCGAGATCGAGCAATATCCATGCCCGAGCTGTTTTTGTACTCTTGCCGCACGTTTTCGGTGCACATCGCCTCCGCCCGCACCACGTCGGTGATTTGCAGTATAGGAGTTGGCGCTGTTTCGGTTTTTATGTTTTTCACACCGTTTTTTCTTTGCTTCGCTCTTTTCCTCTTCTTACCTTTTTACCTTCTTACCCTCCTCCCCTTCAACACCCCTCTTAACACCCCCCTCCAGACGGACCGGAGCCCCTTTCCGCCTCTCAGACATAAACCCAACTCGATTCAGAAAGGGGCTCCGATCCGTCTCCTTCCACCTTTGCCGTCCCTCCCGCCTCAACACCGCTCCCTTCGTTTTCTTTTCTCCCCACAAACGCAAAACGCCGGGCTGTCCCGGCGTCTTCGCTGTCCTGCTGTGTTGCTGTCCTGCTTCCTTCGTTCTTATGCCGCCTTTTGCGTCGCCTGCGCCGCATCCAACGCCGCCTGCGTCAACACATACACGCCCGGCAAATCCTGCTCGTCACAGTTGTGTCCCTCACC
>Ga0181519_10001180_pt1 | contig 22981 bp, 20 predicted proteins | sample PEATcosm2014_Bin_26_FD_121102 | JGI IMG/M metagenome (GOLD analysis project Ga0181519, IMG submission 121102) | Peatland microbial communities from MTU Mesocosm Facility, Houghton, MI, USA - PEATcosm2014_Bin02_10_metaG | ecosystem: Environmental > Terrestrial > Soil > Wetlands > Peat | place...
CGGCGGTCGGCGCGTCGACCACCGAGCCGACCCCCATGATCACGCTCGGGTCGGCCTTGGCGAAGTGGCGCGCTGCCTCGAAGAACACGTGCGCGGCGAACTCGCCGCGATTGGTGAACTCGATGCATTTCGCGCCGCCGTCGGCGCAGGCCTGGATGACCTTCGTGCACACCTCGACGTCAGGATGATAGAAAACCGGGATAACCCCCTGGTCCATCATCGCGGTCAAAACGGTCATGCGATCGACAACCATTCGTTTTTCCTTCTTGTTGCAAGTACGTCGGCTGTGAAAATGAGCAATCGCGCAAACACGAACTCCAGACTGCCCGGCCGCTGACACGACGGCCGTCGCGTCACCGCCCCATGCTGCGGAAAATCTTGACCGCCGCGACCGCCGCGCCAAACCCGTTGTCGATATTGACCGCCAACACGCCTGGCGCGCAGGAAGCCAGCGCCGCATCCAGCGCGACGCGACCGCCAGTCGCCACGCCATATCCGACCGCGCTCGCAACCGCGATGATGGGCGCTTCCACCAACCCCGCAAGCACAGGAAACAACGCGCCCTCCATGCCCGCGACGGCGATAATAAGCCGATGCCGGCGCAGCGCCTCCAGCTCGCCGGTCAACCGCCACAGTCCCGCCACGCCCACATCCGCCGTCAGCGGCCCAGCGTAGCCATGAAACGCAAGCGTTCGCGCGGCCTCCCTTGCAACCGGTAGGTCTGACGTGCCCGCCGCGACAATCCCAATCCCGTCGATCATCGCCTGCGCCGGATCCGCCGCGCCCAGAAACGCCGTACCCGAAAGAGGATCGTAATCAAGCGCCTGCCGCAGATCGGCAGGGAGCGTCGCAAACATTTCCGGCCACAACCGCGTGAACATCATTCGGCTGCGCGCCTGCGTGACGGCGGCGGCGATTGCCGCAATCTGGACAGCGCTCTTGTGTTCGCACAGGACGGCTTCGGGGACGCCCGTTCTGGCCGCGCGATCGAAATCGAGACGCAACTCTGTCATCGTAGGGTCCGCACGAAAGCCGAGCCCCGAACATAATCCTTGATCCCGACGAAACGTCTGCCGGCCTGATGGCACATGTCAGTGGCGCGGTCCGCCAGCGCATCCTTCTGTATCCCGCCGGCCGAGCCCAGTTCCAGCACCACGCCATCGCGCGTGATGCGGCACCGGATGGTCGTCACAGGGGGCAGCAAGTCCGCCGCCTCTCGCTCCATCGCATCCACAAAAGCGAGATCCGCCTCGCTCAATTCGAGCGCCGTCTGAATGCGGCTCGACAGGCACGGCTGCGCGGGCAGGTCAGCCAGATCCTCCAACCCCATGAACCGCGCCAAGGCGCGCACATCGGATTTGGCGAATTCCGCCTCAATGAAGGGATGAACGACGTTACGCTCCCTAGCCGCAGTCAACCCTGGGCGGTAGTCGTCCAGATCGTCCAGATTGGCGCCAGACGCGATCGGCGCATCCGTGAGATCCCGAATGCGGTCGTAAAGATTGGATTTGCAGAAATAGCAGCGATTGATCGGATTCGCGCGATATCTCGGATCGGCGAACTCTCCCGCGTCCATTACAGTCAGATCCCAGCCAAAGCGCGCAGCATGATCGCGCACCCGTTCGCCTGCGCGGACCGGAACGGACGGGGACGCAGCATGCACCATCAGAATTCGCGATCCTGTTTCCCTCTGCGCAAAATGCGCCAGGGTCATGCTGTCCACCCCGCCGCTCACCGCGATAGCCAGCGTCCCGTGCCGCTCGATCGCCCGCAGCAGATGGGCCTGCGCCCCGTGCAAGTCGCTCATTGGGCTTCGCCCGCTTCTGCGTCGCGCTGACGTGTCCGGCGGTCGCCCAGATCCCGCGCCTCCCGCAAATCGTCGCTCTCCACCTTCATCGTCACGCTCCCATCCGGCCGCGTCGCCACCTTCACGCGCATGCCGTCGCTGCGGCGGCGTTCCTCGCGTGCGAGCACCACCCGCTCCTCGATGCGCCATCGAAGTCCGAGACTCGACGTTTGCAGCAAGCACGTTTGACTCACCGAATCGAGCGCGTCCTCTCGAGCCAGCACCCGAACCCACGTCAGCGGACGCCCCTTCTTGCCAACCGCGGCGCCCATCGACACATCCAGCACCCCGTCGCACTGGCGAATTCGCTCTGCGGCCTCTGCAAGTTCCTCGCCGGTCATGTCGTCGATATCGAAGGAGACCACCGCAACCCGATCACACGCCTGACTCCCTGCGTCAGTCTCGAAGACGAGCGCACGAAGAATATTCGGCATCCCCGGCAGTTCGCGCGTTCCGGCCCCCGTCCCGGTCGCCACCAATCGCCGCGCCCCGAAGTCGCGCGAGATCGTCGCCAAGTGGCGGACGATGGCGGCCCCCGTCGGCGTCACGCGTTCTCCACCCACTCCATCGTCGCGCCACCGATAGCCGCTCAAGATGGCGACCGTGGCAGGCGCAGGAACTGGCAACAAGCCGTGCTGCGTTTGCGCCAGTCCTCCGCCGCGCGGCAGGTCCGAGACCGTCCAGACCGCATCGCCGAGCGCCGCGATGACGCTACCGGCGCCAACCACATCGGCCAGCGAGTCCCAATCCGCGATTTCATGAAAATGAACGTTCGCGAGTGGAACGTTGTGGATCCGCGCCTCGGCCTCGCCGAGAATTGTCAGGATCGCTTCCGCGTGCTGCGCCGTGCCTGGCGCGAGAGCCGCGGCTGCGATCCGGGCCATGATCTCCGTATAGCTTCCGACGCCATGCGGATCATGCTTATGATGACGCTCGACGTCGTCGTGGCGACGCCGGTGGTCTGCTGCGTCAGGGCTCGATCCGACGCGGAAGCGCAGCGCTCGGATCGCACCGCTCATCCCCTCCGCCAATTCCACCGTCGTAACGCCTGGCGGCGCGACCGCTCGCACGTCCGCGAGGACGCGCGCCTGGACTTGGGGCAGCGCATCCGCCATGGCGGCCACGAACATGTCGCCGGCGACGCCGCCGACCGCGTCGAGATGGATTAGGCGCATTTCGCCGCCGTGATCAGCATGCCGCCCATACGATCCTAAACAAGGTTTCCCGCAGGGTCGAAAACCAGATCGGCCGGCGGCGAGAGCACCTCGATGGCCGGATTGGATCGCGCCTCCGGCAGCATGGACTCCGAAACGAAGATGTCGCCCATGTGCAGGGTGTCCTTGATCCGCACGACGCGCGCCCGCGCGAGGTCGCGTGCGTTGCAAGTCTTCACCGCGGCCAAGATTGCGTCACGGTCGTCGTCGAGGACCACGGGCATACGACCGGGACCAACCACCGTCGAGGTGAGGCCGTTGGCGTACACCATCTCGAAATTGATCTTGTCGGCCAACTTGCGGGTGATGAAATCCGCCGCGCCCATGCCGGTGGCGTTGCCGTGGGTGGTTTCAGTCAGGTCGAGTACGGCGATCTTGGTTATGTCAGGTCCGCCGGACGCGTACGGCGTCGGATACCGGCCAGTGATGTTCGGATCCATGCCATCTCCCGAGATCTCCTTGCCGATCTGCTCGACAATCAGAGCATCGAACTGATCGAACATGAACTTGGGCATATTGGCCTTGGCCTCGATCAACATTCCCTTCTCGACTTCCACGATTTCGTTCGCGGGAACAGCGGCGACCCTGGCGATGCGCTCATAGGCGTTTTCCACTGTCCCCACGCCGAACAAGATTGGCGTCCTGGCCAGCGAAATCGCCGACATGGCGAGGATATGCTCGGCCATATATTTGAAGCTGTAAGCGTGACAGGACTCGGCTCCCTTCTGCTTGCCGAGACCGATGGTGATCATCTTCACCATGCCGCTCTCGTTGCTGCTTCTGAAGCAAGTGTGCGGCTTGACCCGGTTGATGACGACGATGCCGTCGGCGGCATGGGCGAACTTGTCCATGTAGACCGGCAGCGCATTGTCCAGTCGGCCCAGCTCCACCACGTCCATCGACGAGCGGATCTCGCAGCCGACGGTCTCCTCGGTGACCCCGAGATTGGCGAGAACCTGGCGTTGCCCTTCGGCCGTGGCGCCGCCGTGACTGCCCATGGCCGGGACAATGAACGGCACGCCTCGCCGCTTCTTGATTTCCTCAACCGTCACCCGCGCCAGTTTGGCAATCTCGGCGACCCCGCGGCTGCCGACGCCGATGGCGATCTGCATGCCGGGTTTGACGGTGTCGATCACGCCCGGTTTGGCCAGTTGGTCTCTCAGTGCTCCGGCGACCTCGGCCACTTCGGACGCAGCGAAAGACTGCCTGATCTTCGCCATCCGCGGCAGGGGAATCCCCTGCAGAAGCTGTTTGACGATATCCATATCCGTCCCTCCAAATCCCTCGCGCATCCCGGCGCTTCCGGCGCCGTGCTTACGCCTTGCCGAGCAGCGCCGCATTCACGCAATTCATCAGCCGACCTTCGCGAAGATAAGCCAGCACAACCTTCACCGCCTTCAACCGCATATCCACCATCGAGGCTGGGCTAAAGAAGGCGGCGTGGGGGCTCAAAGCCAAGCGGCCCTCGATCCAAGGTTCGTGCGCAAGCCAGTCTGCAATCAGCGGGTGGGCTTCGTCGAACGGCTCCCGCGGCAGCACATCGAGCGCCGCTCCGCCAACCTGTCCGCACTTCAGCGCCACGTGCAGCGCGTCGAGATCGACGATCGCTCCGCGCGCTGTGTTCACCAAGACGACGCCCGGCTTTGCGACGGCCAACGCGGCCCCATCGATCATGTTGCAGGTTTCCGCGGTCAGCGGGACATGCAGGCTAACGACGTCACTGCTCGCCAACAGGTCCGTCAGGCGGTCGACCCGACGGAAGCCGACAGCCAACTCAGCGCCCGTAGCGAGGTAGGGATCGTAGAACACGACGTCCATGCCGAACCCGGCAGCCCGATTTGCCGTCGCCAAGCCGATGCGGCCCAAACCAACGACGCCGAATACCGCGCCACGCAGCCGCCGCACGAGCGGCGCGACATTGAATCGCCACCCTCGCGCGCCCTCGCGGCGCAGCGCCTCATGATACGAGACGGTTCCACGAGTCAGAGCCAGCATCAGCGCGATCGCATGATCGGCGACTTCCGTGGTGCCGTAGTCGGGCACGTTGCACACGGGAACGCCGCGAGCCGCCCATCCCGCGATATCCATGTTGTCGTATCCGGTGCTGGCGCGCACCACGATCCGGCAGCGTTCAAAAGCGGCCGGTTCGCGGCCGAGTTTCTCGACTCCCGAATAGTTGATGACCGCCAGCGCGTCGCGACAAATGCCCTCCGGCGGCGTCGGATCCTGATCCGGCCGCCCGCGCCAAAGGTCTAAGGTCACGTCGTCGAACCGCTGCCGCTCCAGATCGCCGTTGTCGGCTGCCAGCCAGTTCATGCATAGAATCCGCATTGCACGCCTTTCGCGTTCGGAATTTGATCAACGCCTCAGCTGTCAGGCGAGCGTGTCCAACGCATCGTAAAGTTGTTGGCTGCGCCCGTAGATGAGCTCGAATACGCCCTGCATCGCTGCGTAACGTTCGGCCCAGGCGGGATCCGGCGCGATTTCCTCGTCGTAGCGCACATACGCGTCGAGGGCGTCGGCAAGGTGAAAATACCGGCCGGTTGATGTCGCGGCGATGGCCGCGCAGCCGATCACGCCACACTCTGGCTCGTGCGGCACGAGAATCGGAACGCCATAGGCGCTGGCCTTGATGCGCAACCACAGCGGCGCTTTGGCGCCGCCGCCCGACGCGACGATATATTGCATCCGCTGCCCAGACGCTCGCTCCATCATGCGCATGTGCCGGGTGACGCCGAACGCCACCCCCTCGAGCACCGCGCGGTGAAGATGCGCAAGTCCGTGCCGCGCGGTTAGACCGAAGAACTGAGCGCGAGCGTTGCGGTGCTCGCCGAGCCGTTCGCCGCCGAGGTAGGGCATAAAGAATAAACCGTCCGCCCCGGCGGGAGCCTCGCCGGCGCAGGCGGCGATGTCCGCGTAGCTCAGCGCGTTATGGTGAAAAGCCCGACGCGCCCAGCGCATCGCGTCGCCGCCCGTCTCCAACAGCACGAAGTTGCCCCACAGCCCTTCCGTGGCGATGATGTTGCAAATCTCGGCGTGCAGGATTGGCCGTTTCGACATCTGCGTGAGGATCGACGACGTGCCAGTCACGTCCGAGCCGACGCCAGGGCGCGACGCGCCGGAACCGAGTAGCGCCACCGGGTAGTCGCCGCCGCCCGCCAACACCGGCAACCCCTCGGGCAGACCGGTCTCCCGCGCCGCTGTCGCGGTGACGCGCCCGAGCAGATCGCCTGAAAGGAGGATCGGCGGGAGCTTCGCCGGATCGACGTCGAGGTATTCCAGCATGACGGACGACCATTGGTTCGTGCTCGGATTCATCATGAAGCTCAGCGACGCGCTGGTCAGGTCCGTCGCACGCGCGCCGGTGAGACGGAAGTTGACGTAGTCTTTCGGCATAAGCACCGTGGCGGCGGCGTCGTACGCGCGCCGGTCGTTGTCGCGCAGCCACTGAAGTTTGAAGGCGGGCCAAGCCGTGGCTGGCGGATTGCCGCTTTCGGCGAGGTAGGCTTCCGGTCGATACTTCGCCTCGAACGCAGCCACGAGATCGGTGGTGCGCTTGTCGTTCCATAGCGGCGCCGCCGCACGCGTGAGCGCGCCCGCCTTGTCGATCAACACCGTGCCATGATTTTGCCCGCAGGCGCACACCACCGCGATACGCTCCGCCGCGCCGTCGATGAAGCCAATCGCCTCGCGCACCACGTGCACCACGCCGGCCCACCAGTCCGCCGGACGCTGCTCGGACCAACCGAAGGTGGGAACAATCTGCTCATGCTCGCGACTGGCGATGTGCAACACCGTGCCAAATCGGTCCACCAGCGCCGCCCGTACGCTGCCGGTGCCGATGTCAATCGCAAGATAGAGTTCAGAGCTCATAAATCGCGCGCCTCATTTCCCAACGCCGCGCCAACTATGGTTGCCAAGCGCCGCTTCCGGTGCGCTCGACCAATCCAGGCAAGCTCAGACGGTGTTTTCGGCGCGACCATTGCGAGCTCGTCCCGCGCGAATCGGAAGTTGCGTGAGCCGCTGAATATCGAAGTCATCGCGGCGAGATCTTCATGACCTTGGCGGCAGACCACCGGGCGCGCTCCCGCTTCGTCGACGACCTCGGAACTGTTCCGTGCGTCCGTTCGCCACGACCGCATGTTGGCGCGAAGCCCCCTCGGGTTTCGTTCCTATCGCCGCGACCGGCGACCGACGTTCGCTCACGCCGCAACTCAAACCCCCAAACCATTTGGCGCCGGTTGGCGCTTCGCGCATGACTGACATTTTCGACACCGTCTCGGCGATCGACGTCGACATCCGGCGTCGTGGCCGGACGCGCGGCGGGCGCCCTGCTCCAAGCTAAGGTCTTCCGGGACGGCGGCCTGACCGCCACCGCGCCCATGCGCGCCGCCGCCATGACCAGCCTCAGCCGCGAACGCCCGGGCGGACTGCCGGCTCCGGCTATCGACACAGAGCTCAGCCGGGCGCCGCGCCTTGAGTCTGCACTTGCAATACATACAGCGACTGGCTCGCGGTCATGAACAAGTGGTCCCGTTTGGGACCCCCGAAGGCGACATTGGCGCACACTTCCGGCAACCGGATTCGGCCTAGCAGCTTGCCCTGAGGATTCCATACCGTCACACCCGCGTAGCCAAGCGGAGCGTTGGAGCCGGACCACAAATTGCCATATACGTCGGCGCGCAGCCCGTCCGGTCCACACGTCACGCCGTCCACGATCATGTCGCTGAACAGGCGTTGGTTGGTCAGCTTGCCGCCCTCTACGTCGAACGCATAAATCACGTTGGCGCCACCAACCTTGTCGCCCGGTCCCTTTCCGGTGCTGACCACGTACAGGGCTTTGTAGTCAGGCGAAAAGCAAAGCCCATTTGGGTCGGGAACCTGCTTCTCCGTCAGCACCAGTTCCAGACGGCCACTCGGGTCCCAGCGGTAAGTGTTGGTTGGCAGCACGCGGCGCTTGCCGCCCATAGCGCCGGCGTCCGGCTGCCCGATCAGCGGGTTGAGCCGTCCATCCGGGTTGGTGGGGCCCCCGGCGAAATCGGGATGGCCCTCGGACAACCGGTCGCCATAAGGCGGGTCGGTGAACCAGATGCTGCCGTCGGGATGCGGCGCCAGATCGTTCGGAGAGTTCAACGGCTGCCCTTCGAAGGAATCGGCGATCACTGTCATCGACCCATCGTGCTCCCAGCGCACCACGCGACGGAAGAAATCCTGTGTCGAGAGCTGTCGTCCCTGGAAATCAAAGGAATTTCCATTGCTGTTGTGCGACGGCTTGCGGAAGGCGCTGACCTCGCCTGTCTCCCAGAGATAGCGGTATTGGGTGTTTGTCTGCACGTCGCTGAAGACGAGGTATTGGCCTTGCCCCGACCAAGCCGGCCCTTCGGCCCAGCGCGAACCCGTCCAGACGCGACGGATGGCGGTTAAGTCGACCAGCAGATCGTTGAACGCCGGATCGACCACCACGACGTCGGGATCGGGATAGATCGTTGGCGGCGCTGAGCGGTCCCATTGCCTGGGCGGATTGGTTATGACACTGGGCGGCACGGGCATCACATGACTCTCCTGAGGCTGCATTCTCTCCGCTTGGCTGTCCCCGTCAGCGGATCCGCAAAATTCGCCAAGTGGCGCGCGAACGTGGGGCGTTCACACCAACCGGGCGCGCCGTCAACCTCCCGTCGCCCGCGTGGGTTCGCTCGCCGCGCCCGCGCATCAACCGCCGGCGCAAGCCGAATGACGACACCGTCAACCAACTTCGTAGATCTTCGGGTCGTCGGCCCGCATCCGCCGCCGCACGCGCTCCACACGGGCGGGAATGCTCCGCACTGAACGCACGAAGGAGGCGCGGGACGTCGCCAAATGTTCAGTCAGCCGCGCGTGGGCGGCGCCGAGGTCGCCGGAACGCAATGCGCGCAGGATGAGCAGGTGCTCGCCTATCGCCACCCGGTTGCGTTCGCGTTCGTCGCTCTTGTTCCACTGGTAGTGATAGTGGAACACAAAGGAGACGACGTCGTATAGATCGCGGGCGAAGCGGTTCTGCATGTGGGCGATCAACCAGAGATGGAAGTCGCGGTCCAGGGACGCGAAAGAAAGGTAGTTCTCCTCGAAGCTGTCGGTCAGTGCTTCGTGCAGGCGGATCAGTTCGTCCACCCGCTCGATCCAGGCCACATCAGGCTGTTTCGGACACCGACCAATGGCCGCAACCTCGACGAGGGCGCGCATGTCCGCCACCTCGTTCGCGAAGCCGGCATCCAATTTGAGCAGGCGCCAACCACGGCGAGGTTGCTTTTCGATCAAGTGATAGCGTGAAAATTCGATCAGAAACTCTCGCACCGACGCTGCGCTGGCGCCGCAGTCGCGAGCAAGGTCAGCCTCCGAGAAATGCTGCCCCGGTTGCCAGTCGCCGAGGAGCATCCGCTGCATGAAGGCGCGCTCTATCAGGTCGCGGAGATCGCTGGTCTGGGTCTCACTGAAGTAGTCCGACTTTCTCGGTTTGCGAGCGATCGTCAGGCCGCCGTCAGGACGCGCCAGCACGCCGCGCTCGGCCAGATGTTGGAGAGCGCCTCGAACCGTGGTGCGACTGACGTCGATCTGCCGCGCCATCTCGTGTTCGGACGGCAACGGGGGCGCCCATTCCTTCGTGGACAGCTTGTCCAGAATGAGATTGACGGCGCGCTTCTGCAGAATGTTCGACTTTGCCATGAGCACACTATCGCCCGTTGGTAGTTCGCCGCTGAAACCCGTCCTCGAATCGTACAGCCCCCGAACGAAGCGCTAGGTTGCTCATGCTGGCGCCGGAGCTTGGCGTTGCTCGCATTGTATCTGCTTCTAGGCGCCTTCGTGCTGATCCGAAAGGGCGAGGACAACGATGATGATGATACCTGTCACGACGTATCGAACGCCGGCGCCGACGCCGAGGACGTTGAGCATGTTAACGAGGAGATAGAGAAAGAGCGACGCACCCCATACGCCGGCGACCATGGCGCGACCGCCGGAGATGGAAGTGCCGCCGAGCACGACCACGGCAATCGACATCAGCAGGAAATCCTCGGACATATTGAGCGAGGCGCCGCCTGAGTAGGCGGCCAGGAGCAGTCCGGCTACAGAGGCCAATATCCCTGAGATAATGTATACTGCGGCGATGGTGCGTGGGATCGGAATGCCGGCAAGGTAGGCGGCGCGCGCATTCTGCCCGACCGCCAGCACCGACCGCCCGAAAGTGGTGCGCGCCAACACGAAACCGACGCCAACGGTGAGAACAATGAAGGTCAGGGCGAGCGTTGGCACGCCGAGTACGTGAGAGAGCGAAAAGTCCAGCAGCATCGGCGCCGGTTTGGCGGTGGAATGGCGTGAATACGCGATGGTCATCGACTGCATGATGAAGCCGCTGGCCAGTGTCGCAATCATCGAAGGAATGCGCGCGCCGCGGATCAGCACCACGTTCACGACTCCTGCGGCCAGACCCACCGCCAGCGCGACGGCGATACCAGGCAGCAGTCCTGCGTCGCGCGCGCCCATCGTACCCATGGACAGATATCCCGCCAGCATCATCACCGAAGGGATCGACAGATCGATATAGATACCCCCGGTAGAGACAACCAGCATCTGGCCAACGCCGACAATGGCGTAGAACGTGGCGAAACCGAGCGCCGTGCCCAGCGTCGCCCCTGCGCCCCGCCCCGCCACGCTGGCGATTGTCAGCGACCAGACGAGCGCCGCGGCAATAAACGACCACACCCAACGGTTGGCGTCCATCCAACGCCGACTTGGAACCGCGCGCATCATGTCTGCCTCCGCTGCAGCACCCGCGTGCCTAGCACCAAGATCAGGATCGCCCCTTGCACACTGAGTTGCCAATCCGTCGAGACGTTCATGAATGACAGCAGCGCTCCGGTTAGCAGCATAATGAACGCGCCGATCACTGCCCCCACCGGCGAAACGACGCCGCCGACGAACTCTCCCCCGCCAATGATGACAGCCGCCACCGACAGCAGCGTATAGGCTGCGCCGATGGTGGCGTCGCCGCTGGTGTTTAGGCCGGTCACCAGAAGCCCGGCGATCACGCCGAACACGCCGGCCAGACCAAACAGCGTACTGCGAGCCGCCAGCAGCGACCAGCCGGCGCGTTGCAGCGACGCCGGCGTGCTGCCGATGCCGCGCAGCACGACCCCATACGAAGTGCGCATGAACAGCCAGTGGCCGAACAACGCCAGCAGCACGGCGACCACGATCGGCAGCGGCACGAACGGCGGGTGCAGCCGCACGAGTTGCGTCAACCACGCAGGAACTTCCCCGCCCGGCGACGGCAACACCAGCACCGCCAGCCCCAACCACACGAACGACGCCCCCAGCGTCACCACGATCGATGGCAGCCGGCGCAGTTGGATGAACGCCCCCATACCCGCGTAGGCGAGTACGAGGCCAACGAAGATCGACGTCGCGAGCAGGGGGGAGCCGCCAAGATACTTCGCCGCGACACAGTTCACCAAACCGATGAAGGTGCCCAATCCGAAATCGATGTCGCTGGCTGCAATGACGCAAAGCTGCGCCATCGCGGCGAACATCAACGGCAGCCCGAGGCCAAGCAGCAGCCGCAACCCGTTGTAGCTCATCGCCCTCGGCTGCAGCAGGAATATGACCCCGAGCATCAACGCCAGCGCCAACGCGGGAAGCATCACCCGCGTGTCCAGCCGCCGGCGTCTCGCCGACGGTTCGCCCGCCGCAGTCGGCATCGTCTCTCCCCCGGCAATTTGTTCAGACACGCGCCCCCACCTCGCCGAAGGAGGCGCGAAGCACCCGATCCTCGGTCAAAGATGCGCCGTCGATCTCTTCGGTAATCGCGCCGCGATAAAATACGTAGACACGGTCGCAGTTATTCAGCTCCGCCGTCTCCGTGGTGTAGAGCAGGAACGACTTGCCGTCTCCAGCCTGCCGGCGGATCTCCGCGAACATCTCTCGCTTGGTGCCGAGATCCACCCCGCGCATTGGATCGTCCAGCAGCACGGTGTCGGCTCCGCCCGCCAACCCTCGCGCGATCAACACCTTTTGTTGGTTGCCGCCGCTCAGACTGAGGATCGGCTGTTCGACGTCGGGCGTCCTGATGGCTAGGTGGTCACGCCAGTGCTGCGCCTCGGCCAGCTCGGTCCGCCGGCTGAGCCAGCCGAAGCGCGCCAACCGCGCCAACGAGCCGATCGTCAAGTTACGCCCGACCGACCAAAGCGGGAACAGCCCCTCACCCTGGCGATCGCCACTGATATAGGCCACTGTGCCATTCACCCGGACCGCGTCGCTTCCGCCGCTCCTGGCGGCTGCAAACGCCGCCAGCAACGCCGTCCGCTGGCCGTGCCCGTCCAGGCCCGCTAGACCGACCACCTCGCCGGTTCGCACCACCAGCCTCGCCGAGCTGCGCGGCGACGGGCTTAGATCAACGCGCACCGCACGCTCCGGACCGGCGCTGGCCGCCGCCGGCTTGGAACGCGTCACCGCGCCCACTTTCTCGCCGGCCTGCGCCATGACGCCCATCCGCTCGACCAGCAGCGCTTCCGAAAGATCCGTCGCCCGTTGCTGCGCGACCACCATGCCGTCACGCATCACCACCACCCGGTCGACGTTGGCCAGCACCTCCTTAAGCCGGTGCGAAATTAATACGCAGGACACGCCGCGCTGCTTCGCCTTGCATATGAAGCGCAGCAACTGCTCCGCCTCATGTGCGCCGAGCGAGGCGGTCGGCTCGTCCAGAATCATGAGACGCGCCGGCTTGTCAGCCGTACTGAACGCGCGCGCGATCTCAACCATCTGGCGCTGCGCCGCCGGCAGTTCGCCGACCACGGCGTCGGCGTCTATGTCGTGCCCGGGGAAGATCATATCCAGCGTCTCGCGAAGGATCCGCCGCGCCCGCGCCGGCCAGCCAAACCCGGTCAGGCTGCGGTGCAACAGGCGCACGTTCTCAAACGCCCGCAAATTGGGCGACAGCGACAATTCTTGGAACGCGCAGCGGATGCCCAGCGCATACGCACGGCGCACATCGTAACCAGCGCCGACATCCACGCCCTCGACGCGAACCACCCCGGAGCTGGGTCGGATTATGCCGTTGAGCACGTGCATCAGCGTCGACTTGCCGGCGCCGTTGTGGCCGACAACGCCGAGGGTCTCGCCGGGCTCGATCACCAGATCGACCCCGGCGAGCGCATGCACCGCGCCGAACCGTTTGGCGATGCCTTCCAGCGCCACTAGTGGACTGACGTCTTCACGCATCGCGCAACACCTGTTCGACGCTCACCATCACATATCGCCAGCTTTCGCCACTGGCGAAGGCGGCAACGGCTTGCCCGCCACGTTGGCGTCGATCATGTCCACCGTCCAAGCCAAATCATAGGGCGACACCGCCACTGATCCTTCGGGCATGACGGCGAGCCACTTTTCGATGTCCTCTTTCTGGATCACCGGCAACGGCAGGTTCAGCGTCTTCGGCGCCGCCTTGCCGGCCAACACCTGCTGCGCCACCCAGAACGCCGCCCCTGAACAGCCTGGCGTCGATGAGATCGAGAAGGTGTTATAGTTCGGGTCCGCCTTCAGCAGATCCCGCCACAGCGCCAGCTCGTCTTGCCGATGCCCCATGATGATGAGCGGCGTCGGCCGGCCGGCGGCCTTGAACGCCTGATAGGCGCCCCAGCCGTCGCCGCCCTGGGTCACGACGGCTTGGACCGGCGGCAAACTCGGCAGCACGCCCGCGACCTCGCGCTGCGCGATCGTTTGCGTCCAGTTGCCGTGAACCGATCCGACCAGCTTCAGCCCAGGATGCTTCGTCAATCCTTCCGCAATCCCGCTATGGATGTCGTCATCAGTTGAACTGCCCGCAAAGCCGCGGACTTCCAGAACGTTGCCTTTGTCGCCCAGCGCCTTGGCGACGAAATCGACCTCTTGCCGGCCCATGTCGACATAGTCGTAGGCAACCTTGTAAGCGCAAGGCGCGGTCGCCAAACCGTCGAACACGATCACCGTGATGTGCGCGTCGCAGGCCTCCTGGATCACGCCGTTCAGCGCCGTCGTCGAACCTGCGTCGATCACGATCGCGTCCCAGCCTTCAACGATCAAACTCTGGATCTGGCTGGCTTGCTCAGAAGCCGAGTTGTTGGCGTTGACGACCTTAACCTCTTTGATGAGGCCGGTCTTGACGGCTTCCGCCGCTTGTCGGTCCCACGCCTTCAGCATCGCCTGCCGCCAAGAATTTCCCGCGTAGGAATTGCTCAACGCGATCCGCTTCGCCGACGTGTCCCCTTTGGCCGCTCCGACGTCTGCCGCCTGAACTCCGCTCCATGCCAGCGACGCCGCCAATCCAACCGCAGCCGCCGTCAGGAATCTCCGCATAGTTTTCATGAATACACCCTCCCTTGCTTCGGCTCCCAGGTCGAACGACCGGCGCCGAGACCTCCTCGTTGCGGCCGCGCATTGCGACTGTGCTCGCTCGCCCCGGAAGGGAGAGCGCACCTCAGTCACCGGCGGCGCAACACCACTCGCATCGCAACGTCTCTCGCGTTGGGCCTTCATTGATAAAGAACCGTCACGGCGGTTCTGTCAATGGCGTCGGTCGAAATTTTTTCCGTTCGTCTTCCCGATCCGGCGTCGGCGGCGCATCCCGATCATCGAACTCCATCTCCGTCGGCATCCTTTAGCATCTCAGCCGCACTCCAGAGACAAGACACACGTATTGCCTGATGCGAAAGACATCTCAGACTAATAGAAGGCATACCTCTCGGCTTCACATGTAATACAATTACATATCTGGCAATTTTATAAGCAACGACTCCATAAATACATTGATTATATCGTGGCTCATAACCGACCACAGAAAATTTAACGCTCCAGGGCGCGGAGTCGTGAGGTTTGCGCGGCGCCTTTGAAAGACCAAGGCGCGTCTCGGATGGAACGGCGCGCTTGTGCATTTCGCCGGGAAGGCCTAGAGATGTCGTACCGGTATGAGGTCCGGTGGTCCGGCCACCCAGCCTCCGTCAGCGCACTGGACTTTGCGGCGGATCTCGAAGAATGGAGTGCCTCGGCCGGCGCGCAGGTTTGACAAGGACGAAGAAAATGTGGGCGATCAGAGTCGAGAAGCCTGGGGACCTTGCGGTCGTCGAGGTTGCCAAGCCGGCCGCGGGACCAGGGCAAATTCTGTTGCGGGTCCGAAGAGTCGGAATCTGTGGCTCCGATATGCACATTTATCACGGTCTCAATCCGTTCGCCCGCTATCCGCGCGTGATTGGCCACGAGGTGTTGGCGACAGTTGCCGCGCTCGGCGCTGGGGTCGAGGGTTTCGCCACAGGCGACCGCGTCGCGGTCGATCCGGTGGTGAGTTGCGGGCAGTGTCACGCCTGCCGAATCGGCAGGCCGAACGTGTGCCGCAGTCTGCAGGTCATCGGCGTGCATTGTGATGGCGGCATGAGCGAGTTTTGCGTCATACCTGCCGCCAACGCGGTTAAGGTTCCGGACAAAATCTCGGATCGCGCCGCGGCGATGGCGGAGCCGTATTCGATCGCGGCCAACATCATGCTGCGAAGCGAAGCCGGCGCCAACGACGTCGCGCTGATCTACGGCGCCGGGGTGATTGGCCTGGCCAGTCTGCAGTCCGCCAGCATGAAGGGCGTCCGCTGCATCATCGTCGACGTTGACGACGCCCGGCTGGCGCGGGCCAAGGCTCTGGGAGCGGGGCGTGTCGTCAACTCGCGGCGAGAGTCCGTCGAGGCGGCGGTCGAGGCCGAAACCGGCGGCTACGGCGTCACGCTGGTCATCGACGCCGCCGGCGCGCCCGGCATTCTCGAGCAGGCAGTGCAGGTGGCCGGTCCAACCGGGCGAATCATGGTGCTGAACTTCCAGCCGGGAACAAGCGCGGTGCCGCAGTCGGAGATGGTTAAAAAGGAGCTTTCGCTGTTGGGTTCGCGCCTGAACCGGCGGCTGATCCCGCAGGTCATCGGATGGTTCGCCAGCGGAGCGATCGACCCGGAGTTGCTGGTCAGCCACGAGTTCGGATTCCGACAGATCAAGGAAGCCCTGCAGCTCATCGAGGAGCGCCCCGAGGCGATCTGCAAGGTCCAGCTGACGTTCGCATGACGCGGCCGATTAGCGATGCGACCATGCGCCCGCTGGCGGCCAGTCTGAGCGATTTCGGCCACGCCTTTCTTCTCGGGCGGACAGGCCGCCAATAGGCGGCGCGGGCGCTACGCGGCGGGGCTGGATGGGCGCAGGCGATTGGGTCAGGGTTCGACATTGCCGGTCGCGCGGCAAAGCATGAATGGAAGCACACATATGCCCCGTATTCTCATCACGCCACGTTCATTGACTGTCGGAGGCCACCCGGCGTTGCAGCGCCTCACCGAGGCCGGCTTCGAAATCGTCACCTGCACGCCGGGCAAACTGCCCAGCGCCCAGGAACTGATCGGCCTGCTGCCCGGCTGCGTCGGTTGGCTGGCTGGCGTCGAACCGGTGCCGGACGCAGCGATCGATGCGGCGTCGGAGTTGCAGGTCATCAGCCGAAACGGCACCGGCACCGACAATCTTCCGCTCGCCCTGCTGGCGCAACGCGGCATCAGGGTCATGAGAGCCGAGGGCGCGAACTCCTCGGGCGTCGCCGAGTTGGCCATCGCGCTGACTCTGGCGGGCCTGCGCCACATTCCGTTCAGCGACGCCGGCATCAAGGCCGGCGGCTGGCCACGCCGGCAGGGCTGCGAAATTCGCGGTCGCACGGTGGGCGTGATCGGCTGTGGCGCCGTCGGAGCCGAGGTGGCGCGACTGGCCGCGGCGCTTGGCGCCGAAGTGCTGGGCCATGACATGGTTCACCGGCCGCTAGGGTTGGAGCGGTTCCGTTGGGCCACGTTGGACGAGATCGTGGAGCAAGCGGGCATCATTTCGTTGCACTGCCCGCCGTTGCCCGGCGGCTCGCCTCTTCTGGACGCAGCGACGCTGGCGCGGGCGCGGCCCGGCCTGGTGCTGGTGAACACCGCGCGCGCTTCGCTGATCGACGAAGCGGCGGTGCTCGCGGCGCTCGAATCCGGGCGGCTGGCGACCTACGCCACCGACGTGTTCGACGCCGAGCCGCCGCACAAACTGGATTTGGCCCGGCACCCCCGGGTGATCGCCACCAGTCACATCGGCGGCTTCACCGTCGAAAGTGTCGAGCGCGCCACCATGACCGCAGTCAGCAATCTATTGGTCGCGCTCCTCCCGGGGCGCTTCGACTGAGAATCCCGGTGGCCTCGGTCACGCATTTTCACCGCCCGAATAGCCTTTGACCGAAGCCACCGGACCACGCGCAAAATCCTCCGCCGAGCATACGAGGTGCGGAACCCCGCCTTCCCGCGAATCCTTCAGCGTCGAGCCCGCTTAACGGAGTCGATCATGGACCTGCCTGTCCTGAAATCTCAGAGACTATACCAGCAGATTTCGCAACTCCTGATGACGTACATCCGCGACGGTCGGTTCCTCCCTAAGCAGATCTTGCCGGCCGAGCGGGACCTCGCCAAACAGCTCGGCGTCAGCCGTTCGTCGGTACGCGAGGCTTTGATTGCGCTGGAGATTTCCGGCTGGGTGGAAATCCGCGTCGGCACCGGGGTGTTCGTCTGTTCAACGCCGCCTGAGACCGCGACGACGCTGAGCAGCGATGACGTCAGCGCGGAGGACTTGCTGAAGGCGCGCCAGGTTATCGAAGGCGAACTGGCTGCGCTCGCGGCGACGACAGCCACCGACGAGCAGCTGCAGGAACTGGCCGACCTGGCCAAGCAGATGGGAGAATCGCTCACGGACGACAAAGCGTTTCATACGCTCGACATGCAATTCCATCTGCTCATAAGTAAAATGACAAATAACCCATTGCTTATTGAAGCCGTACAACGACTTTGGGATAGACATTATTCGCCGGCTTTTTTGCGGCTAGAACAGCACTACGCCAACGGGGCCCTTTTGAAGATTTGGGATCGCGATCACCAGGCGATCGTCAACGCGATCACGCGCCGAGACCCCAGGGGGGCTCGAACGGCCATGCGTAAACATCTCAAGAACGTTCTCGAACGCCTGTTCCGCCCGATCAAGTAGCTGGGCGCTCCGGGCGCGGCCCAACGGAGGTCAGGTTCGCTTTCCTGCTGGCGGTCGCGGCGAGCGCACGGTCGCCGCAGCGCCATTCACGACCGCTCCATCCGACCGAAACGCAGCCTCCCTACCATCGGGCGCCAACACAGGCTTGAAGGCTCCGCTCGGTTAGGATGCTGTCGCCAAAAGCGAGATCAGCGCTCGATGACGATCTTCAGCGTCGTCGCGCGTTCGCGGGCCCAGTACGGCAGCGCCTGCTCTGCTTCCGCAAACGGGAAGACCTTCGAGATCAGGTCATCCGGGGAGTGACGCAGCTTCTCGAGGTGGGCGATCACGGCGTGGAAATCCTCCGACGTCGCATTGCGCGAGCCGAAGATGTCGAGCTCCTTCAGATTGAAGAACTTGGTGTCGTAGGTGACGGGCGTCTTCGAATAGCCGATATAGACAACACGGCCAGAGAAGCTGACGAGTTCGATGGCCTGGGTAAATGTCTGAGGCGTGCCGACGGCCTCGATGACGACATCCACTCCGTCGCCGCTGGTGAGCTGGGCGATGCGTGCGGCTACGTCCTCGCGACCAGCGTCAATGAAGCTCCGCGCGCCATACCGTTGCGCGACGGCGGACTTGCTCTCGCTGATGTCCACCGCGATCACGTCAGCGCCGCGTGCGGCGGCGCCGGCGACGGCGCCAACGCCAATCATGCCGCACCCGAGGACGGCCACGCGGTCGCCGGCGGCGACATGACCGCGGGCCGCCGCGTGGAAACCGACGGAAAGTGGTTCCACCAGCGCAAGGTGGCGCGCGGCGAGGGTGTCGTTGAGGATCAGCTTCTGCCACGGCAACGCGAGTCGTTCGGCAAGACCGCCGTTCTGCTGCACGCCGAGCGTCTTGTTGGACCGGCAGGCATTGACTCGCCCTTGCCGGCACGAGGGACAGTGTCCGCAGGCCGTGTAGGGAACGACGATGACGCGCCGCCCCGGCGCATAGTCCGGCGGAACCTCGGCGCCGACGGCGACGATCTCGGCGCCAATCTCATGACCGGGTATGCGCGGCAGGCTGACGAGCGGGTTCAACCCAACGAAGGTCGCGAGATCGCTTCCGCAAAGCCCCACGTGGCGGACCGACAACAGAACCTCGCCGCTTGCCGGCGACGGCTCGTCAATGTCATGAAAAACGCCGCGTTCCGTCGCCTCGATCATAAGAGCTTTCATGGATCCGCGCCTCTTTCCATCCACGGCGTTCGTTCGCGACGGTCCGTGCGGCGCGTCCGTGCGACGCTCCCGGCGCGTCCTGGAGACGACCCGCCGTTCCCTGACGGTCGGCGCCGTTTCTAGACACTCGGCACAGGGGGCGTGTCAAAATGTTTTTTATCGTTATTATGCGATTTGAGTGAACAACGCGGGTGGACCTTGCCGCCCAGCGCGGGTGTGTCCGGCCGCCAGCGGCCAGGTGTCGCATGAGAATCAACGACGTTTACAAGCGTGCCTACAACCGCTGCCTCGCGACCATTACCGAAGCCCCAATCGGCAGTGATCTTGGGACCGAAAGCGGTCTCGCGGCGGCGCTCGGCGTCAGCCGCACCACGGTTCGAAATATCCTCAAGGCCATGGCGCAGGCCGGGATTATCGCGGTTCGTGGGCGGCGAAAGCTCGTCAGGCGTCAGCCGCGGCCGGCCGATCGCTTTCCTGAAACCGAAACGGAGTCCGTGCGGACCATCGTCGAGAAAGGCTTCATGGATCTCGTGCTGTACCGTGACATTCGCCCCGGTCAGCAGATCAGCACGCTCGATCTGGCTCGCCAGTTTTCGGTGTCAACCTCGGCGGTTCGCGAGTACCTGACCGACTTTTCGCGCTGCGGGTTGCTCGAACGTCGCCCCAATAGCAGCTGGGTCTTCCGCGGCTTTGACCTCGCGTTCGCGCGTGAGTTGTCGCACGTGCGCGAACTCTTCGAGGTCGATTCGGCTGTCAGATTCGCCGAGCTGCCGCTTGACGGTCCACTCTGGCAAACGTTGACGCGTATCGAAGCCGAACATATTGCGCTACTTGGAAAAATCGATGAAGAATACACCAAGTTTTCACGCCTAGACGACAGTTTTCACAACCTTATTATGTCTGTGTCGCGCAACCGCTTCATGGATTCATTCCATGATTTGCTGCGTATGGTCTTTCACTACCACTATCAGTGGCGCAAGACGACTGAAAAGCAGAGAAATATTATCGCCGTCCAAGAGCACCTCGCTTACATCACGGCGCTGCGCAGCCGCGACCGCGACGCGATCCGGGTGGCGGCCGTCGCGCATTTGCGCACGGCGCGCCAAAGCCTGATCGAGTCGATCGAGCGCAACGCCGAACGAGCTCAGCCGACAGAACACTCCAACCACAGCTCGACCTAACGAAATCGCACTGACAGTCGATAAAAAACACTTCGATGAGAGGGAAGACAGTGTCTCTTGCCAATCGGAGATGATCTTTGTCGCCCGTGTCGACGGCCGCGCTATTCGCCTTGGGGGGATAGGCCGCCGAGACGGGGCGAGCAGCGGAATCCGATCGCCGATCGGCGCCGCGAGCCATTGAATCCGTTGACCGGGACGAGGTCAGAAATTGGCCGGCGGACAGCGACGGCAAAATCCCCGCAATCTTTCCGTCGACTTTGGCGTCCCGAACAAGCGGAGGAAGAGGATCTTCGAGGCCTCGTCGCGTCTGCGGTATAGGAGATTGGTGTTACTTTCTATTCAGCAATACATAACGGATTCCCGGTCAATGTGGACCGGGAACCCGTCAATTTGTCGCTCTTATCTATATCGTCTGTCTACGCGGAGGCGGCGCGGCAGGCTGGTTCAGGCCCCCGTCACCCCTTCTCTTTCTACGTAACCATACACCTCAGGCAGGATGTATTTGGCAGAAAGAAAACCGGTCAGAGAAATGAGGGCGACGACGAACGTGGCGCCTGATTTGCCCAACGCTTCGCTGACCGTCGGAAAAACGAAGGCGCCGAAGAACGACGCGCCCTTGACGAAGACATAGCCGAAGCCCGACGCGGTCGCCTTGAAGCGCGACGGCGCCACCATCGAGCAGATCGTCATGCCGTTAGAGGCGTCCCAATAGTGGCCCCACATCAGGATGCAGGCGCCGATGACGATGACGATCTTCCAGTCGTATTGGAGCGCAAACCCACCAATGATAAGACCCAGGAAGGCCAGCCCGAAACCCCACATCGCGAGCCCGCGATGACCGATCCTAGGAAGCATCAAAGGCGCGACGAATCCGGAAACGGTCGCCAGACAGAAGATCAGAGCGGTCACGATGTTCGAACCGACGATGCCGCCGCTAGAAGAGACGCCGACGCCTGAGAGCACGAGAATAACCGGCAGGTAAAAACCCCAGGCGCTGAATTCGGCGCCCTGGCAGGCGTTGGAAATCCAACCGAATATAGTGGCGCGCCGCTTGATCGGGTCTGCCCAGATGACTTGCAAAAAGTCGCCGAGCTTTGGCTTCTCGAGCTTCAAGTCATGACCGGGCAGCATATCAAGCGAATCGTCGAACAGCAGCTTGGAGACTTGCTTGGCTTTGACGAATTGACCGCGCTGCAAGAGCGACAGCGGCGTCTCAGGCAGCGTCAATCGCCCGACAAGCAGGATCACCGCAGGGACCGCGCCCAAGGCCAAGGCCACGCGCCACAACATGTCATGCGGCATGCCTGCAATATACATGATGGTGATGACGATGATCGAGAAGACCTCGCCCAAGCCGAACATGAATTGCCAGCGGGTCCCCATCTGATCCCGCTTGCCCTTCGACATCGACTCCATGATGTAGGCATATCCATTGGAAATGTCGCTTCCCAGCGGAATGCCTATCAATAGGCGCATGACGATGAGGTCCCAGATGTTGTGCGAAAAGCCCTGGGCGAGCGCCAGCACGATGAAGAGAACCATCGTCAGAATGAAGACCTTCTTGCGGCCAAGACGGTCGGCGATGACGCCGCCCAAGAGGGCGCCGATGAGGGCGCCGCCTTGAACCGCCGCAGTGGCCAGCCCGAGCTGGGCCGAAGTCGGGTGATATTCCTCTCTCACGAAAATGAGAACAAAGGCGATCGCATAGAGATCCCAGGCTTCAATCAGGATGGTCGAAATCATCATCCATCCGCCCGCATTGCTGGATGCCGTGCCGGGCTTGTTGAGTAAGATTTCTGTCGCCTCGTCCGACAATCGTCGGACATCCGCTTGGTCCATGTGCCGCTCCCCCCTTTGAATTCGAGTATGACGGCCCAGACGCAACACGAAACCACGATAATGCGGACCTATCTCGGCGGCCGTGGCCGAGATACGCACCGTCATTACGCTTCGTCCAGTGCGTCGAACCCTAAGCTCCATTACGTAACACGAAGAGCGCACAGTCCAGTCCCGCTCCGTCTTGCCGCATGTAAACGCCTGCAATTCTTTTGCTCGAAGTGAGCGGCGCGCCCGCGATCCGTGATGAGTGTGACCGATATGCGGACAGAGCCTAAGTCATGCCCATGGACGAAGGGGCGACGGCAGAGACGATCGCCGCCTGCCTGGACCTGATAGCGGCGGAGCGCATGGGGTTGGGACATAGCCGCCGAGGGGCGGAAGCAAGCAGGCAGGCGATCCAAACCCTCGTCGCGCTACGCTCCAAGTTCGAGAAGAACTGACCGCTTACCGAGACGACGGCCTCTCCAAGCAGCGGCCTACGCCCGGCGGACACAAATAAGGGACGACATAGGGGCCTTCGGGAATCACCGCAACGGAGGGATCATTGGCGCGCTCGATGCTGCGGGCGATCGCCTCATCGACATTGGCGATCATCTCGACCCCCGTTATCTCGCGCTC
>Ga0181519_10001182_pt1 | contig 22928 bp, 21 predicted proteins | sample PEATcosm2014_Bin_26_FD_121102 | JGI IMG/M metagenome (GOLD analysis project Ga0181519, IMG submission 121102) | Peatland microbial communities from MTU Mesocosm Facility, Houghton, MI, USA - PEATcosm2014_Bin02_10_metaG | ecosystem: Environmental > Terrestrial > Soil > Wetlands > Peat | place...
CTGTCTTGGGTCGCACCCGTCATCCTCGACCACCAGCTTCAGCTTCTGACCGAGCACCCCGCCATGGCTGTTCACTTCTTCGATCGCGGCATTGGCGCCGACCCGCATCTGATCGCCGAACGAGGCGTTGTCGCCGGTCATCGGGCCCTCGAGACCGATCAGGATATCGGCTGCCGCAGGCGCGGCCGAAGCCATCAGCGCGAGCGCCGCAGCGCCCAACCCGCACAAACCACGGCCCTGCCTTGTCATCCGTTGCCTCCGAATTGTCGGCTTTGCGCCTTCGTTTTGTTGCTTGGGGCGCATCTCACCGATACTCCCGGTAGCGCAGCCACATTCCCCAGCCCGAGAGCCCGATGGTGAACGCAAGGACACCGGCGAGCAGCGGCATCAGCGTTGCGAAATTCGCCGTAGCGGCACCGTAGCGGCTGTCGAAGGCGGCATTGTCGGTCGAAATCATACGGTCAAGCGCCGCGTCCATTTGGCTGAAAGCCCAACTGCCGCTGCCCTCGTCGCCGCCGATGCTCAGTTGGACGGCCTTGTCGCGACTCTCGCCGAGCGCAGTCGTGCGGATCTGGCGATCGATCTCAAGGTAGCGGAGCAGCGCAGAAATCGCTTCATAGGCGGGTTGTCGGTCCGAGAGGCCCGACCCGAAACGCCGGAGTTCGTCGCCCAGCAGCCCCGGAATCACCGGCGTGGCCCTGGCCGCCTCCTCGTAATTTCCCGCCGCGCGAAACTTTTCCGCCGCCGAGAGCGACGCACGCGCGGCATCGAGTGCCGCATGGTCGATCGGGTCGGTGAAAGCCCCGGTTTCCACCATAGCGCCCGGGAAATCGGCGACGTGGGCGATGTCGATCAGGCGGCGCGCCGAATCCGAGAAATTACGCGCATAGCTGGCACGTAGCCTCCGCTGTTCGTATCGCACCTTGCGCAATTCGAACAGCCACATCGATTCATCGGCCTTCATCAGATATGCCGTCACCTTGGCTTGGTAGAGCGCCTGCAGATCGTCGAACGCGGCCTCCTTCGCGGTCAGGATCATCGTTCGCCCGGTCTCCGCGACATAGGAAAACCAGCCTACGAAGCCCGCGACCGCGAGCGTCGCCAGGAACAGCGGTACGTTGATCAGTCGCCGCGTCCGCCGCGTGATGAAACGCTGCACCGCCAACAGCAGCACGAGCAGCGCGATCAGCGGCGCCAGCGCCTGGACCGTCGAAAGCAGCGTGTAGCGGCGGAATTCGGTATAGGCGTTGACCAGTTTGTCGGTCGCCAGCTGTGCGGCATTCTGCGCCTCGGCCATGATGCCCTGCCGCATCGCCCGCGATGCCCAGAGCGTGGTCGTGCGTGCCAGTTGTTCATTGCCGACGAAGATATCGGGGGAGGTGACGCTCGATCCGCCGATCAGCTGATAGTAGTTTCTAAGGCGCGCCTCCACGAGACGTAGCGGCTCCGCCTCGACGTCGTCGTCGCGCACGGTGCGGTTTGCCTGCTTCATCGCAGCCAAGGCCGAGTCAATATCCGAGATATAGTGCGACCAACTCAGCCCGTTGCCGAGCGAGCTCTCGGTAATCTGCGCATCCATATCGGCCAGGGTCACGCTGAGTTGCTCGGCAAGCACGACCGCCGGCTTCGCCTCCGCGCCCACGCCGGCCGCCGTTTCCTGGAACCGCCCGATTGCCGCCGTCGAAACGAAATAGGCGAGCACCGCCAAGGCGAAGAGCGCGATGAACGCGTATTCGATCACCTTTGGTGTCGAGAGAGAGGACAATCCCCGGAGGGCTCGACGAGTCGGCTGCGAGCGTGCTGCCGGAAGACTATCTGCTACGAAACTCGACACTACAGACTCCTGCTACGTTGCAAATTCCGCCGCATGACGAGCAATGCTGATGATCGGCTGCGTGAGCCTAAGTCCGAACGTTTGAAATGAAGATTAAGATTAGCCTAGCGGGTGCATCATACAAGCCTCTCGAAGGCGACGTATCTGTGGGTGAATGTCGGAATAAGTTATTCAATTGTAAAAATCGGCCCGCGAGCTCAACCAGGATATTTACAATATTGAAAGAGAAAAATACAAAAGAGTTGTTAATGGCGCCGCAACATACCGATTTTTGGTTGCGAAATTTAATAGATCGATCGTACCAGCGGTAGAAAAATATTGAAGCATATTCTAAAAAAAGGCGCTGCGGCGCCGTTACGGAAGCGTCATTGCATCGGCAAGGCGATATTGTCAGATCCACAAACAGCTTAAATTAAGAACAACGCGCAACCAAAGCTTGCTAATGACGACGACGCGACGCCGGTATGTCGAGCGAGTATCCGGCATTGATTTCAATCGATGATTTATTTTCACCTTGGCGACGATCGCGCCCGGCTGAAGTCAATCGAACCTGTCCCGTTCGGCGCAAATTCGACCGGGCGCATGCGTGTCGCCTGATGCGGATTCGCGTGATGCCTGTTTTGGCCGGGCTCCTGCTGCACGCGATCTGCTTCCCCGGCAGCGGGATTCCCCCCGGTTTCGGATCGTTTGACCCCGTACCCGTCGGCGCGACAGACAATTGCGCGCGCGACGCCGGCCGCCTAAGCTGGGCCCGCAATCCAGGTCGCTTGGGGAAGCACAACGGAAGAAAGGCAAATCCAATGGCACGACGTCGCGCCGATGGCGCCAAGCCGGCGCTGTCCTTGGACCCGGCGGTGCCGCTGACCATTGCCGAGCGGCGCATCCTCGGCCGCCAGTTGCGCCATAGCGTGCCGCGTGAGAGCCATGCCAGCTGGTCGGCGGCGCCCGATCGTGCGGATCCTGTGCAGATCCTGATCGATTGCGGCAAGAGCCGGGTCCAGCAATTGTTGCCGGTGCGCTATGCCCGCATGCTGGACTCGCCTTTCGCCTTTTTGCGCGGCGCGGCGGCGGTCATGGCGGCGGATCTGGCCGGCACGCAGGCGACCGGCATACGGGTTCAGGCCTGCGGCGATTGCCACTTGGCGAATTTCGGCGTGTACACCTCGCCGGAAAGCCGGGCGATCTTCGATATCAATGATTTCGACGAGACCTTGCCGGCGCCGTTCGAGTGGGATGTCAAGCGGCTGGCCACCAGCATCGTGCTGGCGGGGCGCAATGCCGGGCTGCCGGAGCGGGCGAGTGCCAAGGCGGCGCGCGCCGCGGTCCGGTCCTATCGTGAAAAACTCGCCGATCTGGCGCGGCTCGACCCGATCGCCGCCTGGAACACGCGGATCGACGTGCTCGACGTGATTGCGGCTCAGGACGACGAGAAGCTGCGCGAACGCGAGACGCTGCGCATCACGCAATCGGCTGCAGCACTCCCGGCCTATCAGGATTTCCCGAAGCTCGTCGGCTTGGCGCGCGGGACGTGGCGGATCAAGGACAACCCGCCGCTGATCTTTCACTTCGATCACCTGGGCGATGGCGAGCACGGCATCGACGTGCCGGAGGTGTTCGCGCGGTACCGAGAGACCTTGCCGCCCGAGCGGCGCGTCCTCTTCGATCGCTACCGGCCGGTCGATTGCGCCTTCAAAGTCGTCGGTATCGGCAGCGTCGGCACGTTCTGCGCGGTCGGATTGTTCATGACGCCGGACGAGGCGCCGCTCTTCCTGCAGATCAAGGAGGCGCAAGCCTCGGTCCTGGCGCCTTACGCCGGGCCGAGCGATTTCGTCAACCAGGGCCAGCGCGTCGTCGTCGGCCAGCGCGTCATGCAGGCGGCGAGCGACGTCTTCCTGGGCTGGACCGATGACGAACATGAGGGGAGGTTCTTCTATATCCGGCAATTGAAGGACCGGAAGCTGGGCGCGATCGGCGCGATGATGGAACGCGATGCGCTGCGCTTCTATGCGGAACTCTGCGGCACGACCCTGGCGCGCGCCCATGCCCGGTCCGGCGACGCCGCGCTGATCTCGGGATATCTCGGGTCGAGCGAGGTCTTCGATGCGGCGATCCAGGAATTCGCCGTCGAATATGCCGACCAGAGCGAACGCGATCATCGCGGCCTCGCCGAGGCTGCCCGTACCGGGCGGGTGACGGCCAGCCAGGAGCTGGAGAAGCTGCTCGTCCCGGCCTCGGCAACGACACAGGGAATGGGAGCGTAGCGTGGTACGTTCATCATGGCCACCTAACCGGAGCTTACGCCATGTTGAGACGCCAGTTCAGCTTCGCCGCACTTGCCGCCGTCGTGCTGATCGGCACGAGCCTGTCCAGGCCTGTCCGTGCCGACGAATTCGATGATCGCCGAGACCATCACCGTGAGCATTGTGAAGCGCTGGAACTCGAGGACCGCGAGCTGCGCGAGCGGATCGAACATACGCCGGACCCGTACGATCGGGAACGTCTCGGCCATCGCCTGCATGAGATCGCTGATGAACGCGAGCATGACTGCCGCGCCAATGAAGTCGATGATCGCTGGGAACATCACCGCGAGCATTGCGAAGCGCTGGAACACGAGGAGCATGAGCTGCGCGAACGGGTCGAACATACGCTCGATCCGGTCGAGCGGGAGCGCCTAGGGTTCCGCCTGCACGAGATCGCTGAGGATCGCGATCATCAATGCCGGCGGGATTGAGGGCGTGTCTTTCCTGCCTCGGCGACGCCGGTGCTCGCCACCTGTTGCGGCATCCCGGCGGCCGCGGACTTGGCCGTGTCGGGACGCTCGGTCACCAGGACGTGACATGACGGGCGCATATGATCAATCCTATGGTGCAGTGAGATTGTACTTCGGGAGAGGATTATGAACCGTCTCGCTGCTGCCGCGCTCCTGTGCGGCTGTGTTCTTGCGACGCCGTCCCTTGCGGCGTTGAAACTCGGCGACGCTGCGCCGGATTTCACCGCTCAAGCGGCTGTCGGCGGCAAGGAATTCTCGTTCTCGCTCGCCGATGCCCTCAAGAAGGGGCCGGTCGTCCTCTATTTCTTCCCGAAGGCCTTCACCTCGGGCTGCACCGTCGAAGCGCATGAATTCGCCGAGGCGGCCGAGAAGTTCAGCGCGGCCGGTGCGACGCTGATCGGCATGTCGGCCGACGATATCGGCACGTTGCACGATTTCTCGAACAAGGAATGCTCGGCCAAGTTCCCGGTCGCCGCCGACCCCGATCTCAAAGTGATCAAGGCGTATGACTCGGTCTTGTCCAAGGCCCCGAGCGTTTCCGATCGGATTTCCTACGTGATCGCGCCGAACGGCAAGATCGCCTATGTGTATCAGAGCATGAATCCCGACAAGCATGTCGAGAACACGCTGGCCGAGATCAAGAAGCTCAGCGCGTCTCACGGCTGAGACGGCGGTTCGGGAGCGCGGCTGCTTCGGGTGAAGCGGTCGCGCTCCCGGCGTCCCGTTCATCTGCGGTCGCGAACGAAGTCGGTCAGGGCTTGGTGGAGTTCGGCGACGACGCCGGCCCAGTCGCCCAGGGTCTTTTGCCGGAATTGGCGCAGCGTCGGGTACCAGGGGCTGTCGTCGCGGTCGAGCAGCCATCGCCAGCACGTGTCGAAGCGGTTCAGCAGAAACACCGGCTTGCCGAGCGCGCCGGCCAGATGCGCGACCGAGGTGTCGACGGCGATGACCAGATCGAGATTGGCGATCACCGCCGCAGTATCGGCGAAATCCATGATCGCCGTCGTGAAATCGTGCAGAATCATGCCCTTTGGCGGATGCGCGGCCTGCGCTGCCGACGGCCCCAGTTGCAGCGAGACGAAACTGACGCCATCGGTGGCGGCGAGCGGCGCCAATTGGTCGAGTGCGATGGATCGGCGGTCGCGGCCACCGGCGCTCTGCCCCTTCTCATAGATTTTGCCGGCCCAGACCAGTCCGACTTTCACCCCATCGAGCGCGCTCAACCGCTGCTTCCAGACGCCGGCAAGGGCGGGATCGGCCGCCAGGTAGGGGGTCTCGCCCGGGATCGTTTCGACCCGTGTTCCGACCAGGCGGGGGATGCTGAGCAGGGGGCAATGAAAGTCATGCGCCGGCAGCGGGTCGCCATAGGCGATGGTCTGCGCAATGCCGGGCAGATTCGACAGCAGGCGGTGGAGCGCCGGCTGGACCTCGAACACGACTCTGATGGAGCGGGCGACCAGCGGCGCGTAACGGCAGAATTGCAAGGTATCGCCCAAGCCCTGCTCCGCGTGGATAAGCAGCACCCGGTCGGGTGCCGGCTTGCCGTCCCACATCGGCACCGCGAATGGCCGGATCACTTCGCCGCCCCGGCCGAAGCGCCGCTCGTAATGCTGCCAGCCTTCCTCCAGCCGACCGGTCACCAGCAGGAGCAGCGAAAGATTATAGGCGGCTTCGTCGTGCAGCCCCGGCGCGGCCGGCAGATGCAGCGCCGCGCGGTACGCCGGTTCCGCCTCGGCGTGGCGGCCCGACTGGCACAGTACATTGCCGAGATTGTTATAGGCCTCGGCGAAATCCGGCTTGTGCCGCAGCGCGGCGCGATACGCCGCCTCGGCTTCCTCGAAGCGCGCGGCCTGGCGCAGGATCAGCCCCAGATTGTTGTGCGCCACCAGGTAGTCGGGCTTAAGGTGCAGCGCCGCCCGGCAGCACGCCTCCGCTTCGTCCAGCCGCCCCAGCATCTGCAGCGTGATCGCTGCGTTGCTGTAATAGTGCGGCCGATCGCCCCGGAGCTGGATCGCCCGGCCGATATAGTCGAGGCCCGCTTCGTGCTGCTGCCGCTGATGCAGCGACAGGCCGAGCAAATGCAGCGCATCGGTATGGGTGGGCTCGATCGCCAGGACTTGGCGATAGGCGGTCTCGGCCTCGTCGAGGCGGCCTGACTGGTGGCTGCGGACGCCTTGTCGAAAGAGTTCGGCCGCCGAGGACGCGAACTCGAAAGGCGGCATCGACTGGCTCAAGGCGGGACTCCCGTTCTTGCCGTTGTCATTTGCGGGGGCGGTGCCGGCTGCTCCCGGTGTCATCCTGGGTCCGAGCGCCCGGTTCGATCAAGATTTCGAAACTTCAGGTGACCTTGGCGCGGGCGTGATGCTCCGGCCGATCCCAGGCACCGGCGGCCATGATGTCTTTCAGGATGGCGACCGCGTCCCACAATTCGGCATAGCCCAGATAGAGCGGCGTCAGGCCGAAGCGCAGAATGTCCGGTGCGCGGAAATCGCCGATCACGCCGCGCGCGATCAGCGCTTGCGCGATCGGCCAGGCGTGCTGGTGGACGAGGCAGATCTGGCTGCCGCGGCGGTCCGGGTCGCGCGGGGTGACGATGTCGAAGCCGCAGCCGGCCAGCGCCTCGTCCATCAAGGCGGCCAATAGCTCGAACTGCCGCAGCGACTTCGCGCGGAGCGCCGGCATCGGGGCTTCGAGCATCAGGTCGACGCCGGTTTCGAGCGCGGCCAGACTCAGGATCGGCGGCGTTCCGACCAGGGCGCGCTGCACGCCCGCGGCCGGTCGAAACTGCGCCTCGAAGGCGAAGGGCGCGGCGTGGCCGAGCCAGCCGGTCAGCGGCAAAATCATGCGATCCTGCCAGCGCCGGGCGATGTACAGGAAGGACGGGGCGCCGGGCCCGCCGTTCAGATATTTGTAGCCGCAGCCGACCGCGAAATCCGCGCCGGCCCCGGTCAGATCGATCGGCACGGCGCCGGCGGAATGGCATAGATCCCACAGCATCAGCGCGCCGGCCGCCTGGACGCGTCGCGTGATTCCGGCCATGTCGTGCATCCGGCCGGTGCGATAATTGACATGGGTGAGCATGACGATCGCGACATCGTCGCAAAGTGCGTGATCGAGCGCCTCCGGTTCGACGAGTTCCAAGCGACAGCCAAGCAGGGCCGCGACGCCCTCGGCGATATAGAGATCGGTCGGGAAATTCGTGCACTCGGACAGGATGATCTTCCGGCCGGGGCGGAGCGGGAGCGCCGCGGCCAAGAGTTTGAACAGATTGACCGAGGTCGAATCCGCGACGATCGTCTCGTCGGCCTCGGCGCCGATCAGGCGCCCGATCTTGGCGCCGATGCGCAGCGGCAGGTCGATCCAGCCGGCGCGGCTCCAGCTGCGGACCAAACCCTCGGCCCATTCCTGCGCCGCAACCTGCTGCAGCCGCGCCGCCGTTTCCTTCGGCATCGCGCCCAGCGAATTGCCGTCGAGATAGATCACGCCCTCGGGCAGCACGAAACGCTCGCGGAACGGGCGTAGCGTGTCGGCCCGATCCAGCGCCTCGAAATCCCGGCGGGTGAGGCCGGTCATCAGCCCCGCGCGGCCTTGGCGAGACGCAGGCGCAAGGCGTTCAGCTTGATGAAACCTTCCGCGTCGCGCTGATTATAGACCTGATCGGCCTCGAAGGTGACGTGGGCGAGGCTGTAGAGCGTGCGCGGCGACTTCCGCCCGACGGTCCGCACGCTGCCCTTGTAGAGCTTGAGCCGCGCCGTGCCCCAGACATTTTCCTGGCTCTTGTCGATCAGCGCCTGCAGCATTTCGCGCTCGGGCGCGAACCAGAAGCCGTTATAGATCAGCTCGGCATAGCGCGGCATGATCTCGTCCTTGAGATGGGCCGCACCCCGATCCAGGGTCAGGCTTTCGACCGCGCGATGGGCGGCCTGCAGCACCGTGCCGCCCGGCGTTTCATAGACGCCGCGCGACTTCATGCCGACGAAACGGTTCTCGACCAGATCCAGCCGGCCGACGCCGTTGCGCCCGCCGATCTCGTTGAGCTTGGTCAGCAAGGCGGCCGGCGACAGGCGCTCGCCATTGACGGCGACGGGATCGCCCTTCTCGAATTCGATCTCGACATATTCCGGGGTGTCGGGCGCGGTTTCGGGCGCCACCGTGCGGGAATAGACGAATTCCTCCGGCTCGACCCACGGGTCCTCCAGCACCTTGCCTTCGGCCGAGATGTGCAGAAGATTGGCATCGACCGAGAACGGCGCCTCGCCGCGCTTGTCCTTGGTCACCTGGATCTGGTGCTTCTCGGCATATTCGATGAGCTTGGTGCGCGAGCCCAGATCCCATTCGCGCCACGGGGCGATCACCTTGATGCCCGGTTCGAGCGCGTAATAGGCGAGTTCGAACCGCACCTGGTCATTGCCCTTGCCGGTGGCGCCGTGGCTGACCGCATCGGCGCCGACCGCGCGGGCGATCTCGATCTGCCGCTTGGCGATCAGCGGCCGGGCGATCGACGTGCCGAGCAGGTACTGGCCTTCGTAAAGCGCATTGGCGCGGAACATCGGAAACACGAAGTCGCGGGTGAATTCCTCGCGCAGATCCTCGATGAAGATCTGCTTGACCCCGGCCGCCTCGGCCTTGCGCCGCGCCGGCTCCAGCTCTTCGCCCTGGCCCAGATCCGCGGTGAAGGTCACGACCTCGCAGCGATAGGTGTCCTGCAGCCAGCGCAGGATGACCGAGGTGTCGAGGCCGCCGGAATAGGCGAGCACGACTTTCTTGATGGGGCTGCTCATGGATCAAGCGACCTTGCATAGGTGTCGAAAAGCGGCCGCAGTATAGAGCGCGCCGGGCGCGCGGCAACCCGCACCGATTCCGACGGTGTCATCCCTCGTGCAGGCTGCCGAACAACTCCCGCCCGGGCGGCGCCAGCCCCAGCCGCCGGCGTGTCGCCATCATCCGGCAACAGGCGGCGGCCACGGCCTCGCCGCGTGGTGTCAGCACATATTCCGGGCGCAGCGGGTGCCCATAGCCGGGATTGCGCGCGACCCAGCCGCTCTCGATCGCCTGCGCGAGCGTGCGGGCAAGCGAGTCGCGGGCGATCCCGAGCCCGGCGAGCAGGCTCGCGAAGCGCCCGCCCTTCTGCTCCAGGAGCTCGGCCAGCAGCGGCACCGTCCAGCGCCCCTGGCCGAGCCGCCGCACATCTTCGTCGTTCAGCATGATGCTCAATCTGGCGATGCATGGCGGCCGCCCCGCTGCTATCGTCCCTGGACCACGGCGCGGCGAGGATCATCGTGACGGTTCCGGCGGAAGCGACGCATCTCAAGGAGGCATTCCGGTTCCAGGCCGGCGCCTGCCGCTTCATGGGCTCGCCTTTCACCGGCGACCTGCTCGACGCGTCCGCGTCCAAGATCGGCGCGGGCGGGGTGCTCGACGAGATCCTCGCCGGCTGGTTCGGGAGCCCGATCGCGGAATTGGCGCATTCGGTTCTGCCGCTCCGCCTAGCCGGCGCGCTTCATCGGGTCGTGCTGACCGGCGCCGACGCCGCGTTGAGCGCGGCATATCCCGGCCCCGGCAAGTCGGGCGATGGCGCGGCGGCGTGGCGCGCGGCCGAAGCCTATATCGCCGACCACAAAGCGTGGTTCGTCGAACGGCTGGACCAGCCGCCGCAGACCAACGAGGTTCGGCGCTCGGCGGCGCTGATGGCCGGGCTGCTGACCTTGGCGGGCGAGTGCCGGATGCCGTTCTCGCTGCTGGAACTGGGCGCCAGCGCCGGGCTCAACCTCAATCTCGACGCGTTCAGCTATCGTAACGATGTCTGGCGCTGGGGCGCCGGCGACGATCTCGTCATCGACACGGAATGGTCCGGCGGATCGCCGCCGCTCGTGCCGTTCACGGTCGCCGCGCGAGCCGGGTGCGACCGCAACCCGCTCGATCCGGCCAGCGAAGAAGACCGCCTGACCTTGACCTCGTTCGTCTGGCCCGACCAGTTCGATCGGCTGGACCGGCTGCGTCGCGCGCTCGACATCGCGCTGCGGCGCGGCGGCAAGGTCGAGCGGGCCGATGCCGCCGATTGGGTCGAAGCCAGGCTGGCAGACCGCTCCGCCGGCTGCGTGACCGTGGTGTATCATTCGGTCTTCTATCAATATCCGCCGCCGGCGACGCGTGAGCGGATCGATCGCGCCATCCGTGCCGCCGGTGCGGCCGCGACACCCGAGGCGCCGCTGGCGTGGCTGCGCTTCGAGCCGGAATCGGCGTTGAACGGTTCGGTGACCGACTATCGAGGCGTCCTCGATCTGCTTGCCTGGCCCGCCGGCACGCATCGCGTGCTGGCCGAGGTCGATGCACACGGCCGGAACGTGAGGTGGCTGCCGTGACGTGGCTGCCGTGACAGGCGCGGGAGATCGGCGGCTTGCTGCACATCCGGCGCCCTGCCGCGCCGCCGGAATCTGACTTTAATTTAATGCCGCCGGCCCGGCCTTCCATGGCATAAGCCGCACGAATTGATGGCGGAATCCGGTTCGTCAGCGCCCTGCGGGCCGATGCCCGAAGCGGGCCGCCGTGCCGCTATCCTCGCCCGCCGACGCACGAGCCGGCATCAAGAATGAGGGGAGCTGCCGCGTGATTTTCAAACCCCGATCCTTTGCGTCCTTCTTGGCTCCGGCCGCTGTCCTTGCTGCGCTCGCGGCGGCGCCGGCGCAGGCCGACGATGCCGCGCTGATGCGCTTTCCGACCATCCATGGCGACAAGATCGTGTTCGAGGCGCATGGCTCGCTCTGGTCGGTCGATCGGGCCGGCGGCACCGCCGCGCGCCTGACGACGGAGCCCGGTTTCGAGCTGATGCCGCGGTTTTCGCCGGACGGCAAATGGATCGCCTTTACCGGCGAGTATGAAGGCAACCGCGACGTCTATGTCATCCCGGCGGCGGGCGGCGAGGCGAAACGGCTGACTTTTCATTCCGATGTCGTGCCGGAAGCGCCGCTGCGCTGGGGGCCGGACAATATGGTGCTGACCTGGACACCGGACTCCCAGAACATCGTGTTCCTATCGCGGCGCGAGGCGTGGAATTCCTGGTACGGCAAGCCGTTCACGGTGCCGGTCGGCGGCGGACCGGCCGAGGCGCTGCCGCTCGATCGCGGCGGGCTGATGAGCTACAGCCCGGACGGCAAGCAGATCGCCTATAACCGCATCTTCCGCAATTTCCGGACCTGGAAGCGGTACGATGGCGGCCTCGAACAGGACATCTATACCTATGATTTCGCCTCCAAGGCGCTGACGCAGATCACCGATTGGCCGGGCACCGAGACCGCGCCGATGTGGTCGGGCAAGACGATCTATTTCCTGTCCGATCATGACGAGGCGCGGCGCGAAAACATCTGGGCCTACGACACCGAGACCAAGGCGTTCCGCGAACTCACTCATTTCACCGACTACGACATTGATTTCCCGTCACTGGGCGATACCGGAATCACCTTCTCGCAAGGCGGCAGCCTGTACGTGCTCGATCTGCCGTCGGAGCAGGTGCATAAGCTCGACGTCCGCGTGCCGGATGACGGCATGCACACGCGGCCGCGCTTCGTCGACGCCAAGAAGTTCATCCGCGACAGCGACGCCGCCAACCAGACCGATTTTGCGCTTTCGCCCAACGGCAAGCGCGTGCTGCTGGCGGCGCGCGGCGACATTTTCAGCGTGCCGGTCGAGCACGGCAATACGCGCGACCTGACCCAGACGTCGAATGCCGACGAGGACCACCCGTCCTGGTCGCCCGACGGCAAGACCGTTGCCTACACCACGGATGTTTCCGGCGAGCAGCAGATCGCTTTGCGCCCGGCCGAGGGCGGGGCCGAGACGATCCTCACGCATTTCACCGGCGGCTATCTCTATCAGCCGGTCTGGGCGCCGGGCGGCGACAAGCTGGCATTTTCGGATGGGCTGCACCGGCTGTGGATCGCCGATACCGCGGGCGGCGATCCCAAGCAGGTGGCGCAGGACAAGCTCGGCGAGATCCACGACTATAGCTGGTCGCCGGACGGCCGCTGGCTGGCCTATAGCGTGAACGACCCGAACAAGATCTCGGCGCTGTGGCTCTACAGCCTCGATTCCGGCAAGGCGACGAAGGTCAGCGCGGCGCGCGACAATGACGGCATGCCGCGTTTCGATCCCGAGGGCAAATACCTCTATTTCGTATCGCAGCGGCATGAGAACACGCTGTTCAGCGACCGCGAGTTCAACGTCGTCGCGGTGAAGAGCGCCGGTATTTATGTCGCAACGCTGGCGGCCGATGCGGCCTCGCCGCTGGCGCCGCTCTCCGATGAGGGGGCGCTCGAGGCGCCGAAATCGGACGGCGACAAGGATAAGGCGGCCGAGAAGGATAAATCCGGCGACAAGAACAAGCCGGCCGACAAAGACAGCGGCAAGCAGCAGCCGATCGCGCCGATCCGCGTCGATCTGGCCGGCCTGTCGGCGCGCGCCGTGCCGCTGCCGGTGACGCCCGCGCAAATCGCCGGCCTCGAAACGCGCAAGGACAAGGTGTTCTACTTCACCCAGGCGCCGCAGACGATCGGCGGTCCGCTCCCGGGCGAGAAGGCGGCGTTGCACGTCTATGATTTGAAGGACCGCAAGGATTCGGTCGTGGTCGACGATCTGGACAGCTACAGCCTCGCCGCCAATGGCGAGAAGGTCCTGTACAAGAAGGACAAGGACTTCGCCGTCGTCGATGCCGCCGCGGGCGGCGACGGCAAGCCGAAAGCGGACAAGAAGACCCTCGATCTCGGCCATCTCAGCATCGAAATCGATCCGCGACAGGAATGGCGCGAGATGCTGGCCTCCGCCTGGCGCCTTGAGCGCGATATGTTCTTCAGCGAGAAGATGAACGGTGTCGATTGGCCGGCGGTCCGCGCTTCCTACGAAAAACTGCTGCCGCTCGCCGGCAGCCGGGAAGATGTCAATTACCTGATCGGCGAAATGCTGGGCGAACTCAACAATTCCCACACCTATGTCGGCGATGGCGATGCCGACGATCCGACGCCCAAGATGCCGACCGGCATGCTCGGCGCCGATCTCGCTTTCGACAAGAAATCCGGCCACTACGTCTTCGCCAAGATCTATGCGGGCGACAACAGCCGAGATGAATACCGCGCGCCGCTCAGCCAGCCGGGCATTGCCGTGAAGCAGGGCGATCTCCTGCTCGCGATCGACGGCAAGCCGCTCAGCGCTGCGATCGACCCCTACAGCCTGCTGGTCGGCAAGACCGAGGGCACGGTGCGCCTGACTGTGGCGGACTCGGCCTCGGCCAAGCCGCACGACGTCGAGATCGAACCCGTGAAGCAGGAATTGGCGCTGCGCGAGCTGGACTGGATCGAGCACAACCGCGCCACGGTCGACAAGCTGTCGGGCGGCAAGATCGCCTATATCTATCTGTCGGATATGAGCCAGAAGGGGATGCAGCAATTCATCCGGCAATACTATAATCAGCTCGACAAGCAGGCGTTGATCATCGACGACCGCTGGAACGGCGGCGGGTTCATCGACGAAATCGTGCTGGAGCGGCTGCGCCGGGTCCTGGTCGGCATGGACACCAATCGCGAGCGCGAACCGCAGACGATCCCGAACGAAGTCATCGACGGGCCGAAGGTGACGCTCATCAACCATTACTCGGCCTCGGACGGCGACATCTTTCCGTTCTTCTTCCGCAAATTCGGTCTCGGGCCGTTGATCGGTACGCGCACCTGGGGCGGCGTGCGCGGCATCCGCGGCGAGTGGCATCTGCTCGATGGCGGCTATGTCACTATTCCGGAATCGGCCCAATACGGGCTCGATTCGCAATGGGTGATCGAGAATCGCGGCGTCAGCCCGGATATGGAGGTCGAGGATTCGCCCGGCGATCTCCTCGCCGACAAGGATGTGCAGCTTGAAGCCGGGGTGAACTACCTGCTCGATCAGCTGAAGAAGCGGCCGGCCGGCAAACCGGCATTGCCGCAGGCGCCGGAGTTGCTGCCGGGCTATCCGCCGCCCGGGCATGAGTGACGCGGCGGGCCGAGGCCCAAGCAGCTTGAATTTGCCCGCAAGGAGGCGAATTCAAGCTGCGCAGCCCGTGGATGTCGGAGCCGGCCGGTCGGTGAGAACCCGCATCGGCCGCGCTTGACAGAAAAGTTAGTCACGGCTTACGGTAAGCCATGACTAACGAATCTCTTGCGCTGGCCAGCTTCGCGGCCCTTGGCGATCCGACCCGCCGGGCGATCTTTGAGCGGTTGGCTGCGGCACCCTCGCCGGTCGGCGATCTGGCGCGCGGCGTCCCGGTCAGCCGGCCGGCCGTTTCCCAGCATTTGCGCGTCCTCAAGGATGCCGGCCTCGTGACCGAAATCGCCGAGGGCGCGCGCCGCATCTATCGGCTCGACCCGAGGGGCATTGCCGCGATGCGCGACTGGCTGGATGCGCATTGGGCCGCCGCGCTCGACGCCTTTCGGGATTTCGCCGACGCGCAAGTCGAAGAGGAGACGCCGGAATGACCATCGCCCCGATCGTGCACAGGGTTCGGGTCAAGGCGCCGCCGAGCCGAGCCTTCGACCTCTTCGCAACCCGCATCGGCGATTGGTGGCCCAAGGGGCGGACGATCGGCCGGAATCCGCATGTCGCCATTCTGGTCGAGCCGATGGCAGGCGGGCGCTGGTTCGAGCGCGACGCCCAAGGCGACGAGACGTGCTGGGGCAAGGTCCTCGCCTGGGAGCCGCCGTCGCGTTTGCTGCTCGCCTGGCAGATCAACGCGCAATGGGTCTTCGATCCGACGCTCCTGACCGAGGTCGAGTTGACTTTCGAGCCGGCCGAAGGCGGCGGCACCCTGGTCACGCTCGAACATCGCGATCTGGAACGCTTTGGCGCCGGCGCTGCCGGCCACGCCGGACAGCTCGATAGCGGCTGGCCGCGATTCATCGCCCGATTTGTCGAATTTGCCGATCAGCACCTTTGAGAGGGAGAGCGCCATGTCCGACTTTATCGTCTACAGCATTCCCGGCAGCCCGTTCGGGCGCGCCGTCTTTGCCGCGTTCGAAGAAAAGGGCGCCCGCTGCCGCCTCGCAGCGGTCGCCCCCGGCACGTTCCGTTCGCCCGAGCATCTGGCGCGCCATCCATTCGGTCGGGTGCCGGTGCTTGACCATGACGGCTTTCTGCTCTACGAGACCCAGGCGATCCTGCGCTATCTCGACCGTGTCCTGCCTGGGCCGGCGCTGACGCCTGCCGATCCCAGAGCGGCGGCGCGCATGGACCAACTGATGAATATCGGCGATTGGTACCTGTTCGAGGGGGTGGGCAACGTCATCGGCTTTCAGCGCATCGTGGCGCCGCGGCTGCTCGGTTTGGCGCCCGACGAGGCGGCGATCGCCGCCGCAATGCCGAAGGCACACCTCGTCTTCGCGGAGCTGTCCCGCCTGCTCGGCGCCCAAGCCTATTTTGCCGGCGATACCGTGACTCTGGCCGATCTCGCGCTCGGACCGCTCCTGGACTTTCTCGCCGCCACGCCGGAATGGGCGGCGCTGACCGCGGATGCCGGCAACCTCGCGCCCTGGCTGGCGCGGATGAATGCGCGGCCGAGTTTCGAGAAGACCACATGGGAGCGGATTGCGGCGCTGGCCGAGGCCGCTTGATGGCCGGCCGATGCGCGCGGCAACCGAGGTCGGATCGTCCGGAAAGGAAATTCCCGAAAGACTGGCGGGTCAGGCCTGCGCTCCCGGATTGAGCGAGCGGCACCGCGCCTCGAACGCGTCGCCGATGAAGGGCGGCCGCTTGTAGAAGCCCTTGAGCCAACTCGCCAGCAGGCATAATTCCTCGAGGCGCAAGACCTCGTCGAGCGTGCCGTCGGGAAAACGGATCTGAAAACTCTGTGCGACGGTTTCAAGCACTTCCTCGACCTGCTCCAATTGCAGGCCGAGATCCGTCTCCAGCGCCGCGGTGCGGACCAGGCGGGCTTCGTCGATGCCGTAATCGTCGCGGATCAGTTTCACGATCCAGCGGAACATATGCATCCAGTTCGTGATGTCCGCTGTCGGTGCCGCCATTCCCGCCGCCGTAACACGCCTCACGTGATCAGAACGCGAATCATACGAACAGCGGGGAAAAATAGTCTTAATAAGGTACCGTCCGGCCGGACAATCCGCCACCGGCGTCAAGCAGAGGCGGCGATTTCGCTTTCCTGCTTCAGCAATTCGCTGCGCCGCAGCTTGACGCTGTCGGATTTCAGCTGGCCGCAGGCCGCGAGAATATCTCGGCCGCGCGGCGTGCGGACCGGCGAGGAGTAGCCGGCATCGTTGACGATGTCGGCAAATGCTTTGATTGCAGCACCGGTCGAACACTCATAGGGCGCACCGGGCCACGCGTTGAACGGGATGAGGTTGACCTTGGCCGGGATGCCGTCGAGCAGCCGCACCAATTCGCGCGCCTCGGCCGGGCTGTCGTTCACATCCTTCAGCATGACATATTCAAAGGTGATGCGCCGCGCATTGGACGAGCCGGGATAGGTTCGGCACGCATCCAGCAGCTCGCGGATCGGGTATTTCCGGTTGATCGGCACGATGACGTCGCGCAGCTCGTCGGTCACGGCGTGCAGCGATACGGCGAGATTGACGCCGAGCTCGGCGCCGCAGCGCTCGATCATCGGCACCACGCCGGCGGTCGACAGGGTGATCTTGCGCTTCGAAATCGCCAGGCCCTCATTGTCCATGACGATCTTCAGGGCCTGGGCGACATTCTCGAAATTATAGAGAGGTTCGCCCATGCCCATCATGACGATGTTCGTCAACTGGCGATCCTCCGCCGGGCTCGGCCATTCGCCCAGCCTGTCGCGCGCGTTCATGACCTGGCCGACAATCTCGGCGGCGCTCAGATTGCGCACCAGCCTTTGCGTGCCGGTGTGGCAGAATTTGCAGGTGAGGGTGCAGCCGACCTGGCTTGAAACGCACAGCGTGCCGCGATCCTCTTCCGGAATATGGACGGTCTCGACCTCCTGCCCGTCGGGGAATTTCAACAGCCATTTGCGCGTGCCGTCGACCGATTCCAGGTCGCGCGTCACTTCGGGCCGGGCGACGACGTAGCGCTCGACGAGTTCGGCACGGAATTTCTTCGACAGCGAGGTCATCGCCGCGAAATCCGTGGCGCCGCGATTGTAGATCCATTGCCACAGCTGTTGCGCGCGGAACTTCTCCGCGCCGATCGAAGCCAGTTCGGCAGCCAGCTCGACCCGCGAGAGGCCGACGAGATTGATGAGGGCCGGGGCGGCTGGTGCCGCCGCCGGCTCGGTTTGAGTGTCTGTCATGGTCCGCAGACTATAGGCGCCGGCCGCGCCGGACGCAAAGCAATGCCGCCTTGCGCCGGTTCACCGTTTGACCTTGCAGGCCTTGTCGATCTGCGCCAGCGCATCGCTGAAACCGGCGAGGGAGTACGAGTCGATCGTCTCGCCGCCCGCGGCAGGTTTGGCCTTGGCGGCGAATTCATTGCCGCGCGCCATCGCGGTGACGACCGCCTTGTCGGTATCGCTGTCGCGCGCCCAGGCCGTCTGCTTGTCGGTGAAGAATTCGAACTTGTCCTTGCCGACCAGCACCGAGGCGGAAGATTCCTTGGCCGTGTTGTAGCCGAGTTCGACCGAGACGACATTGTTCTGCTTGTCTGCCGGCCGATGCGTGACCAGCAGATGCGCCTCTCCGCGTTTCATCTTGGCTGGCTCTTCCTTCTTCGGCTTGCTCACGGCATAGCAGATTTCGGCCTTGCCTTCGGCCATGGTATACGCCGACCAGTCGCGATATTCGCCGAGCAGCTTGGGCTCGGGCGCCTGCGCCCGGGCCGACAGCGCGGCCAGAATCATTGGCACTACAAGTAGTGCACGGTAGGGGATGGCCATCTTTGACCCGTTCTCCTATTTATAGAAACCCGTTTAGAATCTCGGCAATATCATGACGATACCGGATAATTGCGGCGTCCCCATGAACGATCGGCCGCTTGCCGCGCGTTTGCCCTTCGCCGTAGATTGCATCTTGTGATGCAAGCCCTGTCTAGAAATGATGATCACGAAGGATTCCGTCTCGCCGATTTGGTGCGGCGAATTGCGGCGGAGTCCGATCGCGACGCTTTTGCCGAGTTGTTTGGCCTGCTGGCGCCACGGGTCAAAGCCTTCCTGCTGCGCCAGGGCAGCGACAACGGCACGGCGGAAGAGCTGACGCAGGACGTCATGCTCGCCGTCTGGGATCGGGCCGCGCAATTCGATGCCGGGCAGGCCGCCGTGACGACTTGGGTATTCACGATCGCACGCAACCGCCGGATCGACAGGCTACGGCGAGAGCGCTGGATCGAAGCCGATCCGGAAGATCCGCTTTTCGTCGAAACCACTGTCGAATCTGCCGAAAGCGATGTTGAAATTGCCGAACAGCAATCTAGCTTGCATAAGGCGATTGCGGAACTGCCCGAGGAACAAGCGCAATTGATTTTCATGGCCTACTTCCAGGACAAGGCTCATAGCGGCATTGCGGTCGAGCGGAACCTGCCTCTGGGCACGGTCAAATCGCGGCTGCGGCTGGCCCTGTCGCGGTTGAAAAAGGCCCTCGCCGGAAACGACGCGCCATGACTCTGCCGCAACTCCATCCCGATGACGGGTATCTGCTCGATTACGCCACGGGCAATTTGTCCGTGCCGTTTGCCGTACTGATCGCGTCGCATCTTACCCTTTGCCCTGCCTGCCGCGACACGGTCAAGGCGTTCGAAGGCGTCGGCGGCGCTTTTCTCGGGAGTTCGGAGCCGGCGGAAATCGCCACCGGCAGTCTGGCCGCGGTGATGCAGCGCCTGGACCGGAAGACGGCGGTCGCCGCCGCCACGCCGCAGCCAGTGACGCCGGCGCTCAACGGTCTCGGCGTCGGCCGTCTGCCGCGCCCGCTGGAGCGGTTCTTGAGCGAGATGCCGAAACCGCCCTTCTGGCGCCGCGCCTATTTCGGTCTGCGGACCGTGCGCATTCCGAACTATGGCGAATGCCGCTCGCGGCTGATGCGCATTGCGCCGGGCAGCGCCATGCCGCGCCACACGCATGCCGGCAACGAGCTCCTGCTGGTTCTGCAAGGCGGCTATAGCGACCATACCGGCAATTACGATGTCGGCGACGTCGCCTATGGCGATCCGGCGCTGGTCCACAAGCCGCGCGCCGACGCCGATACCGGCTGCCTGTGCTTTTCGGTCTGGGACGCGCCGCCGCTCATGGTCGGCCCGCTGGCGCCGATCCTCAACAAGATATTGCCGGTCTGATCGACGCGACAACACTTGCTCCGGGCGTTCCCTCGGGGTACGACCCGGCTGGCGTGAATGCCGATTGTTCCCAGCCCGAGAGAGCCATGAATTCTGCTGCCGGTACCGACACCGCGCCGATCCTGGTCGAAATGGTGCGCGGCGCCATGGTCGAGAGCCGGCATTGCGGCTCGGCGGTGATCGTCGATGCGACTGGCGGCGTCGTCCGCGCCTGGGGCGATATCGAACGGCCGGTCTATGCTCGGTCGGCGATCAAGCCGTTGCAGGCCTTGCCGCTGGTCGAGAGCGGTGCTGCCGAGGCTTACGCGCTCGGCGATGCCGAACTGGCGCTTTCCTGCGCGTCGCATCACGGGCAGCCGATCCATGTCGACACGGTGACGCGCTGGCTCGACCGCGCCGGGCTCGGCATCGGCGATCTCGAATGCGGCGCCCACCTGCCGAGCGACACGCAAGCGGCGCAGGCGCTGATCCGCGCCGGCGCGGCGCCGACCGCGGCCCACAATAATTGTTCGGGCAAGCATAGCGGCTTCCTCAGCACGGCGAAGTTCCTCGGCGAACCGACGCGCTGCTATATCGAAGCAGAGCATCCCGTGCAGCGTCGCGTGACCGCCGTGCTGGAGATGATGACCGGGCTCGATCTCGCGCGCGCTCCGCGCGGGCGCGACGGCTGCGGCATTCCGGTGATCGGGATGAGCCTCGCCGGCATGGCGCGCGCCTTTGCCCGGCTGGCCGATCCGGCGGATCTGCCGGCTGAGCGGCGGGCGGCCGCGACGCGGCTGCTCGACGCCATGGCAGCGGCGCCGATCATGGTCGACGGCGCGACCGGGATGTGCAACGCCGTCATGTCGGCGGCCGGTGCGACGGTGCGCCTCAAGGGCGGCGCCGAAGGCGTCTATTGCGCCGCCGTGCCGGGGCAGGGGCTCGGCATCGCGCTCAAGATCGACGATGGCGGGGCGCGGGCGGCACAGCTGGTCATGATGACCCTGCTCGACCGGCTCGGCTGTTTCGACGATGCGCAGCGCCTCGCCCTGCAGCCCTTTCTGGCGCCGGTCCTGCACAATGTGGTCGGGGTCGAGGTCGGTTCCGTCCGCCCGACCGCTTTCCTCGATTTCTGACGGGCCGACCATGCGCGCCGTGCTGTGCCGGACCCTTGGCGACGACCTCTCGAACCTGGCGCTCGAAGAGCTGCCGCCGCCGGAACTCGGGCCCGGCGAGCTCCGTATCGCGACCCATGCCGCCGGCGTCAATTTCGCCGACAGCCTCGTCGTCGCCGGCAAATACCAGGAGAAACCGCCGCTGCCCTTCGTGCCCGGCTTCGAAATCGCCGGCACGGTGGCCGAGATCGGCGCTGACGTCGCGGGCTTCGCGCTCGGCGACCGCGTCATGGCGCTGACCGGGTCGGGCGGCTATGCCGACGAGGCGGTCGTGCCGGCGCATTCGGTGTTCAGGATTCCGGACGCGCTGAGCTTCGAGGCCGCTTCCGGCTTCCCGATCGCCTACGGCACCTCGCATGGCGCGCTCGATTGGCGGGCGCATCTCCAGCCGGGGGAAATTCTTCTCGTGCACGGCGCTGCGGGCGGCGTCGGGCTGACCGCGGTCGAGATCGGCAAGGCCATGGGGGCGACCGTCATCGCCACCGCCAGTTCGGCCGAGAAGCTCGAAATCGCGCGCAGCCGGGGCGCCGACCATCTGATCGACAGCCATGACGATGTTGCAGCGCGGATCAAGGCGCTGCTCGGCGAACGCCGGGTCGATGTCGCCTATGATCCGGTCGGCGGCGCTGCCTTCGAGGCGAGTCTCAAGACCATCGCCTGGGACGGTCGTATCCTGATCATCGGCTTCGCCGGCGGCACGGTGCCGCAGATTCCGGCCAATATTTTGCTCGTCAAGAATTGCAGCGCGATCGGCTTCTATTGGAGCTCTTACCGGACGCGGCGACCGGCGCTGTTACGGCAATCCTTCGAAACGCTGCTGGGTTGGGTCGCCGAAGGGAAATTGCGCCCGCTCGTCTCCGAAAGCCTGCCGCTCGATCGCGCGGTCGAGGCGATCGGCAGGCTGAAAGCGCGCCAGGCGACCGGGAAATTGGTGCTGACCATGGGGCGTTGAGGCGGCCGAACTACCGCCGAATGCGAAAAGCCGCTTGCCCTGACCGCGATGCAGTGTTCAGTCTGCGCCGCACGGGTCTTTCTATCTCAAGGAGCGAGTAATGACCGATACGGGCGAGCCGAGCAATTTCCTCGATGCGCTGGACCCGCCGCCGCTTGCGGAGGAGCCGGCCGAGGACGAGGCGCCGGCAGCCGATCCGCAACCGAAGGCGCCGCTAGTCGAGGCGCTGGCGGTCAGGCCGCCCGCCGAGCCGACGCCGGTGCGGTCGGTCCCGCGCGGCGGCGACGGCGATCCGAGCCTGCCGCCGCGTCGGAATCGCCGCGAAGGCATCGACGTCCACCGCATGGTGGTCGGCCGCGAGATCCGTCTGACCGGCACGATCTACGACTGCGACCAACTGCTGATCGAAGGCACGGTCGAAGCCGACCTCAGCGATTGCGACGATATGCAGATCGCCGAAATGGGCCTGTTCAAGGGCGTTGCCTCGATCGGCGATGCCGATATTCGCGGGCGCCTCGAAGGCACGCTGATCGTCCGCAACCTGGTGATCCGCGCTTCCGCCAAAGTGACTGGAAGGATCCGCTACGTGCAACTGCAGATCGAGCGCGGCGGGCAGATTTCCGGCGACGTGGTCGCCATCGACGAACCCGACGACGCCTGAGCAACGCCCGCAGGAATCAGTATCTTGTGTGCAACATTTAATTCACTTCGATAAGTGGTGACATCGCTGGGGGGCTCCGGTAGACTTAGCGCCGTTTAGTGCCCCCTGGCAGATGGTCACCGCGTTTGCAACACGCACCGTCCGCATGCTCTGCACCACCGCCGGCATCATCGATGCCGCAAGCCCCCGACGCCTCTCCGCATTGCGGTGAGGCGTTTTTCGTTTCCGGGTTCCGGCACGACCCGGATCGCAGCCGAGTGCCACCCTCGTCATCAGCAGGAGACTTCATGGCCAAGCGC
>Ga0181519_10001183_pt1 | contig 22921 bp, 13 predicted proteins | sample PEATcosm2014_Bin_26_FD_121102 | JGI IMG/M metagenome (GOLD analysis project Ga0181519, IMG submission 121102) | Peatland microbial communities from MTU Mesocosm Facility, Houghton, MI, USA - PEATcosm2014_Bin02_10_metaG | ecosystem: Environmental > Terrestrial > Soil > Wetlands > Peat | place...
GCCAGACGCATCAAACGCTCGAGCAGCTCGCCCAGCGCCACCGAGCGCTCCGAGCAGACGTGGTAGACACAGCTCGGCTGGCCATGTAGGGCAATCTCGACATAGGCCGCGGCAGCGTCGCGCACATCGACGAAGTCGCGGCGCGTGTCGAGCGCTCCGCAGCGCACCTCCTGTGCCTCGCCGCGCCGCACGGCCGCCAACTGCCGGGCGAAGTTGCCGACGGCCAGCCGCGCATCGAGCCCAGGTCCCAACAGATTGAACGGTCGAGCCACGAGCAGTTGCAGCTTGTCGCTCGGATCGGAAGCGCGCACTTGCTCGGTCACGGTCCACTTACTCTGGCCATACGCCGAATGCGGTCGGCAGGCAAACGACTCATCGAGCGGCAGGTCGCTCGGCGAGACGCGGCCGAACTCGGCCGCCGAGCCGATCGTGACCAGCCGGACCTGCTCTCCAGCCTGGCGCAAGGCAGCCGTCAGGTTGGCAAAGCCGCCGACGTTCACGCGGTGAATCTCGTCGGGCGAGTGAAACGCATTCAATGCCGCAAGATGAAACACGAGCTGCGGGCGGACCGTCCGTACGACCTGCTCGACTCCAGCCGCATCGGTCAGGTCGCAAGCATGATACGCCATGCCCTCTGGCGCGATGCCGGCCGAGCGGCCAAGCCCGTGCAGTTCGCAATTCAGGCGACCTGACAAGGCCCGCACCAACCATGGACCGGTCCCACCGCCGACGCCGGTGATCAGCACGCGGCGCCCGGGCATCAGGCTGCTCGCTTGCGTGCCGGCATGAACCGGCTGCGGTCGTGGCGGAAGTCTTCGATGGCTCGGGCATAGTCATCCGGCCGGCCGATGTCGAGCCAGTAGCAATCTTCGCGGTAACAGGCGACTTTCTCGCCAGCATCGCGCAGCCGGAGCATCAACTGCGGCATCGGCAGGCGCTCGCCCCGGGCGACGTACGCCAGGGCCTTCGGGTTGAAGCAGTAGACGCCCATGCTGACCGAAAAGTCGTACGTCGGCTTCTCGATGTAATCGACAAGCCTGCCCGAGGCATCGCTCTCGACGACGCCAAGGTCGATCTTCACCTGGCGGCGGTAAAGCGAGATCGTGGCGGCGGGCTGCTCGCGACAATGGAACTCGACTAACCTTGAGAAGTCGAGCGTGGTGAGCAGATCGCCGTTCATCACCAGCAGCGGTTCCGTGCCAGGGTCGATGAGGCCCAGGCAGCCGGCCGTGTCGAGCGGCGTCTCCTCTTTGAGATACGTGATCCGCACACCGAACCGCTCCCCATCACCGAGGAACGCGCGGATCAATTCGGCGAGATGGCCTGTGACGACGGTCAGATCGTCGACGCCGTGATGACGAAGTTGCTCGATCAGCAGCTCGATCACCGGCACGTCGTCGAGCGGCATGAGCGGTTTGGGAAACGTGGCGGTGAAGGGTTGCAGTCGGGTTCCCTTGCCGCCGGCGAGCAATACAGCACGCATGAATGGCTTCCTTAGACGGTGTATTGGTCGGGGCGGTAGTCGGCCCGATGGGCGTCGATCCAACGGATCGTTCGCGCGAGCCCTTCTTCGAGACCGATCTCGCTCTGCCAGCCGAGCCGCTGGCCGGCCTTGTCGGCCGAGCAGATCAGCCGCATGACTTCGCTGTTCGCGGGGCGCTGGCGCTCGCCACTCGAGCGAACATGGAGCGTGCGGCCCAACTGACGGCCGACTTCTTCGACCACCTGGCCGATCGTCACACCCCGGCCGGTGCCCAGGTTGAACACCTCGCCTTCGGCATCGGGACCAGCAGCCGCGGCGGCCAGAAATCCTCGGGCCGTGTCGCCGACGTACAGAAAATCGCGCACCGGGTCCGTGGCTCCCAGCTCGATCTCGTCGCGCGAGAGAGCCTGGCTGATGATCGTCGGGATGACGGCCCGGGCGCTTTGCCGCGGGCCGAAGTTATTGAACGGCCGGACCGTGACGACGCTCAACCCAAACGAGGCGTGGTAGCTGCCGGCCAATTGATCGGCGCCGACCTTGGAAGCCGCGTAGGGGCTTTGGGCGTGCAACGGATGGCGCTCATCGATCGGGCAGATCTGAGCAGTGCCGTAGACTTCGCTGGTCGACGTGTGAACCAGCCGGCCGACCTGGGCCTGGCGACAGGCTTCGAGCACGTTGAACGTGCCTTCGACATTCGTGGCCAGGTAGCTCGCCACGGCCCGGTAGCTGTAGGGAATGGCGATCAGCGCGGCCAGGTGAAATACCACGTCGCAGCCGCGCACGGCCTCAAGCGTGCGGTCGCGGTCGCGCACGTCGCCGGCCAGCATTTCGAGCTGACCGCGAACATCAGCCTCGAGGTCGGCCAGATGGCCCCACGAGCCTCGTGAGTCGTAACGCACGAGCGTTCGCGTGCGCGCGCCGGCGCGGACCAGGGCGTCGGTCAAATGGCTGCCGATAAAGCCACCTGCGCCGGTGACGAGCACCCGCTTTTCGGACCAGTTCATGCGGTACGTACCTCTCGAGCCCGCCGGAAGTGAGGGCGAACGGTGCCTGCTCCCTGCGGGGCAGCCGCGGGATCGGCAGCCGCCTTTTCCAGCGCGGCGAGCATCTCGGTCGTCCGATCGACCACGGCGAAGCGGGCCGAGGCCTCGCGCGCGGCGCGGCCCATCTGCTCGCGCAGCTCGGTGTTTCCAGCCAGCACCGCCAGGCGATCGGCGAGCGTGTCGATGGCCCAAGGACTGGCGAGCTTGAACCCTTCGCGGCCGTCGATGTACAGCTCGGCCGCTCCGTTTTGATCGGTCGTGATGACGGGCAGCCCCGCACGCATCGCCTCGAGCACCACCAGGCTGCACGGATCGTAGAACGTCGGAAAGGCGAACACGTCGGCCGCGACGAAGGGGTGGCGAATATCTTCGACGAAGCCGAGGAAGCGCACGCGCTCGGCAATGCCTAACCGCTCGGCCTGCCGGCGATAGGCCCGATCCTTCTTGCTGCCGCAGACCAGCATCTTGAGCTGCGGCAGACGGCCAGCCACGAGCGCGAACGCCTCGAGAAGCGGCTCGAGCCCCTTGAGCTCGTAATTGTGGGCAGCGAACAGCACGGCGACGTCGTCCTCGCGCAGCCCCTGGCGCCAGCGAAACATCGTCCGCACGGTCGGCGCGTCGTTCACCGGGCGACCGCTTTCGATACCCCAGGGGATGACCGAGATTCGCTCGTAGGGGACGCCGTGGTAGCGATGAAAATGCTCGGCGACCATCCGCGCGGGAACGACCAGGTGCGGGCGGTATTCACCGAATTGCTTATGTTGGATCCAGCGGTGCATCCACAGCTTGGGGCCGATGAGTTTCGTGGCCCACCAGAGCCAGCGACGCGGAGCCCCGCGAAACCGGCGGCTGTTCGCGGCCAGGCTGGCCGGCTGCGCGCCGCTGACGGCAATCATCGCGTGCTGATGCCAGACGTGCGTCAGCCCGATGATCAGGTCCCACGACTCGCCTTGAAGCACGCGCTGCGACGCGCGGGCGAAGCGGTAGCTGCGCAGCGGCTTGAGCAGGAGCGACGAGCTGAGGGGGACCGGCAGATGGCGCACGCCGGAGGGCAGTTCCCCCGGATCGACCAAGCGGGCCACGACGCTCACCTGATGGCCGGCGTCGGCCAGCGAGCGAACCAGCGAGCCGGCATACTTCTCGGCGCCGCCGCGTCGGGCGCCAACCGCTTCGACGTTGACGGCGATCTTCAACCGCGACCTACCTTCCTTGCGCGCATTCCAATGGTCCCGGCTCGAAAACCTAGGGCCGCGGGATGATACTGGTTGCGCCCGAAAGGGTAAAGGTCACGCCCACACGCCCGCCGTCGCAATGTCCGGAGCGCGCAGCAGCCAGGAATGCGAATCGGGCCGCAAACGCACGAGCGACCAGGAGCCGCTAGCTGACTTCGATGTCGTTGCTCAGCGCGGCGTCGCCAGCCAGGCCCATTGCCACGTGCTGCGCCAGTTGCTTGCAATAGAACGAGGCACACCGTCCCTGCAAGCGTACTCCGTCGGAACGGACTTCAACCTTCAGGCCCCGAATCTGACCACCGGTTCGGCTGCGAACAACTTGGGCGATCGACTCGGCCAAGGTGGTCTGGCCACCCGTCGCTGGTTCATTCAAGAGGGCAGTAGCGGCGTGGCGTGATGCGTGTTTCATGACAAGCTACTCCTTGGGCCACAACGACGCCACTCCGAGCGTCATCCGCGGCTAGCCGATTCCGACGATTTTGTTGACCTCAGATCCTCTAGAGGTCTTCCTTTCATCGGGCCGGCTTGTTGAGTCCCCGCACCTCATGTGCAGTTGCGGACGAATTGGAAAGAAATCACCGCTCGCAACGGAGCGGCGGGGTGCGGGTATTTGGTGCGGCAGACCACACCGAAACGACGTCCGGAACTCGCTAAGCTGCTAGCACCCAAGTGCCTTGAGCGAGAGGAGTTCGGGCGAACGCCACTGATTCGGTCATCGTAATGCCCTGGTTTCCGAAAAGTCAATCCCGCGACGAGGCGAATTGCTCGCGCCGTTCGGTTCTACGTCCTGCTTGGCGTAAGGGGAATCACGCCGCTTTCGCGCAAGAAATCGAGCACCCGAGCGGCAAGCACTTCGGCCGGTTGCGTGCCTCCTGCGAGCACAAGCTCGGCACCGGTAGGCGGCTCGTAGGGATCGTCGATGCCGGTGAAGCCGCGCAACTGGCCGGCGCGGGCCAGCTTGTAGAGCCCCTTTGGATCGCGCGACTCGCAGACCGCGAGCGGCACGTCGACGAACACTTCGATGAAGTCGCCTGCGGCCAGCGACGCGCGAACCGCGTCGCGATCGCGTCGATAGGGACTGACGAAGGCCGTGAGGACGATCAGTCCTGCCTCGGCGAACAGCTTGGCGACGGCCCCGATCCGGCGGATGTTCTCCTCCCGGTCTTCGGCGCCGAAGCCGAGGCCAAACCGCTTGGCGAACTCCGCGCCATGACGCGGTTCAAGCAGCGCGGGACCGGCATTCAGCCCGTGGCGGACGTTGTCGCCGTCGAGCAGCACGCTCTGATGGCCGATCTCGAACAGTTTGCGATCGAGCAGATTGGCCAACGTACTCTTGCCCGAGCCGCTGAGTCCGGTGAACCAAACGACGCAGCCGCGGTGACCGTGCGCAGCTTCGCGCTCGGTGCGGGTCACATTCTGATGATGCCAAACGACACGGATCGGATCGGTCATGGTGGATGCGAGCGAGGGGCGCGGCAAGCGGGTTGGTGCGTTCTGGGTTGCCTTCCATCGTAGTCCAACGAGGGGCCCAACGAACAGGGGAGCATGCTAGCGTGGTAGACGAACTGCGACTTCGGCCGCGCGGCGCAAACAAAATGAACCCTATTTTGATTGCTATTTCCGAGCCCGGTTCATGATTATCATAACGTGGTGGCTGCGTTCGCAGCGCGGATGACAATTTCCGGGGCTGGATGTCGAAAACCTTTCTACGCGCTTCGGGCTCGGGAGACTCTGCAATGATGGTAAGTGGTAAGCCTTGGGTCGCATTGACGTTCAACCTTATCCTCATCGCAACCTTGCCGGGTTGCGGCGGATGCACGGGACCCAACGCAGACTTGGAACAGAAGCTGGCCGAAGCGAAGGCCGCCCAGGCGAAATTGAGCGCCCAGGCCGATGCGACCGCGAAGGAAGCCATTGCGGCTGGCCACCGGGCAGCCGACAAGATGGCAGCTAAGGCCGACGCGGCTGGCCAGGCAGCAGCCGACGCTGACAAGAACGCAACCGATAAGTTGGCAGCCAAGCTCGACACGACGGGCAAAGCCGCGACCAATGCCGCTCGAGCGGCTGCCGACGCGCTCAAGGGTGGCTTGCCGAGTGGCAAAGGTGCGGCCCCTGCGACGACCGCCGCGGGAACCTCGGCGGCGCCCGGTCCGATTCTCGCGGCCAACGCTACGGCTGCCCCGAGCAGTGTAGGTTCTAGCGCTTCGAGTTCGCCGTCGGCGCCGGCTGGGTCGATGCCTCAAGCGCCAGCTACCGCCGCGACCGCGCCGCAGGTTACTGCGACCGGCGGGACCACAGCGACACCTTCGACGGCCGCCGGGGGTCCGGCCCCGACCCCAGGCGCAACACCGCCGGCAAGTCAGACGCCGCCCCCTGCCTCGCCGGGGACTGCTCCCAGCGCCGGGACCGCCGGTGGGACAGCCCCAAGCGCTCCGGCTGACTTGACGAAGGGCGCGGCCCAGGCAGGAACGGCATCGGCGGGTGAGCCGAAGATGCTCTACCACGACGGCCACTGGTGGTACTGGCATCCTGGTAGCTGGAGTTGGTGGGACGGCTCGAAGTGGGTTCCCTATGCAGCGACCGCGACCGGCTCCTGAGCACTCTCGGCGCTCGATCGAGCGATCGCGCGGCTGGTCAGGATTCGACCAGCAGAGACACGCAGGGCGCACGCCAGAGCCACGAAGCGTAATCCAGAGAACATCGCTCGCGATTTGCCGGCCGATCGGCATGTGAACTGCTTGCAACTCAAGTGTTGTCTTCCGACCGGGGCTTGCACCTAGCGATCGCGGAGTATTCGCCATGAAAACCTCTCCTGTGTTCTGGATTGCCACAGCGCTTAGCGTACTGCTGGCGACCGCGGTGATAGCGCAAGGCGCGGGCGGTGGCGGCGCCGGAGCGGGTGGAGCTGCCGGAGGCGCGGGCGGTGCGGCTGGAGCCGGGGGAGCGGGCGGCGGCGGTGCGGCAACTGGCGGCGGAGCCACGGGCGTGGGTACCGCAGGTGCAATGGGAGCCGGGACAGGTGCCACGGGCTCAGCCGGAATCGGCTATGCCCCAGGTGCAGGCACGCCCACAGGCACCTCGCAAGGAAACAACGGCGCTGGTAACGTCGGGAGTAGCGCAGCGCCCAGCACGGCGGGTAGCACAGGCACCCCGGCGCCAAACACCAACGCCAACTCTCCCATGAGCACCGATGCCGCCCGCTCGGCCACGGGTGCCGGGGCGGCAAGCAACACGCCAGGTGCCAATCCGCCAGGCAGCCGCCAGGGTGGCACGACGCTCGTCCCAGGCGGAACGAACTTTCCGAATGGCAATACCTACGGCCGCATGTACGGCGGAGCCGACCTTGGGGCCCTAGGAACGAATGCTCCCAACAATGGCCAAGCTAAGGACGAAGCCGAATCCCGCGCCCCCAATGGGCTCGGCGGCCTCACCTCCGGGCTCGGTCCGACGATCAACACCCCGGGCTCGGGCGTCGGTGCCGATGGTCCTTACGGCGCTCCGAGCAATGGCTCGGCGGGCGGGTCGGGCGATACGCGCCCCATCTCGCGGGCAGAAACCCAGGCGCCCGTCGATCCGCGCATGCAATTCCATCAGGGCACGTGGTGGTATCTGCATGCGAACAACCAGTGGAGCGTCTGGACCGGCACCCGCTGGGCCTCGCAGCCGACGACTGGCGCGAGCGTGACCAGCGGCTATCGCGGCGAAGGCGGCTCGGCCGTCGACGCCGGACTCACGACACAAGCCGGTCGGAGTGCCGCTGACTTAGGCGCGGGGCTGGGTCCGAACATCAGCGGCTCGACCGGGGGCGGGATGTCGTCGAGCGGCGCGGGCGGGCTGTCCTCCGGCACGACGAACGCTTCGTCCTCCGGAAGCTGATCGCTACTTCTTCGGCTCGCCTTCGATCGTGATCGTCAGCGGATTCGAAGTTGCCACGCAACGGATGTTGTTGCCACGCTTCTTCGGGTCGGTCTCCGTTGCGTAATTGCGAGGCACTTGGCCCGAACCTTGCACGGTGAACGTGTAGGCACCCGGTTTGATGTTGGCGGGGATCGTCAGCTCGACTTTGCCGGTCGTGGCGCCCTTCGCCACGTTCACCAGCGGCATGGTGGCTTTGTCGCTCGGCAAGTCGAAGCCGGAGAGCTGAACCGATTCGTTCCAATCGGAGGCACGAGCCAGCGTGACGTCGATTGGGATCTTCGCGCCGGCCGCGGCCACGGTCTTCGTCAACTTGGCCGAGATCGAGAACGGCGGCGGCTCACGCACCGAGACCACGACCGTGTCGCACAGCCGCGCGACGCCCGGAGTGTTGACCGTCGCCCAAATCAGCCCACCGGCACGGCCGACGCGCTTTGTGGGTTTGCCGTCGACGAGCCCCTCACCCGTGATCGTGATCGCCGCATGCCCCAGCGGCGCGTCGGCCGCGGCATGCAACACGAGCGGCACCGAGGTTTTGCCGGGGCCGATCGTCACAGGTTCGCACGTTACGCCCGGCGGCAAGTTCGTGGCGCGTACGACGATCGGCTCGGCATAGTCGTCGTTGCGGAAGGCCAAGACGTCGAGCCAATGGTTGCTACCACGGCGCACGACCGTGGCGTCGGGCAGCACTTCGGCCACGGGCACCGCCAACAGGCGGAAGTCGGGACGCGGTGCGTGCAGGGCGAGCCGATACGTGAAGCGAGCTTCACCCCGTTGCTGGAAGTACAGGTCTCGCACCTGCACGTAGTAGTCGCCATCGGCCGGAACGTTGAAGTCCCAACGGGCGTCGCGCGAGGTGGTCGTGAACCGCAACTGACCGATATTACGGCCGTAGTCGTCCTGGGCCTGGATGCGCTTGCCTTGTTTGTCGTAGCCCAGCAGGATCGGATCGACCAGGCCCGAATGCCGTTCGCCGAACACCTCGACGATCAGCCGCTCGCCGCGCTTGGCCGTGAAGCGGTAGAAGTCCTTGTCACCGGCCGGCGTGAACGAGCCGGACACCTCGCAAGGAGCGGTGAGCGGCTGAGCCGTCTCCAGCTTGTCGTTCGGCTCCTGCTCGAGCACGATCGGGTCGGTCGTGAAGCCAATGAAGATCGGGTTCGAGGTTCCCTCGGGTGTCTCCAGGCGGTAGTCCATCCCATCGACTGAGGTTTGCGGCGGGCGAATCGCCTCGCCCCCGCGCAGGCTCGTCAGCGAAAGCGGATCGTCGGCCGCACGAATGTCGCGAGAGAGCATCTCCAGCGGCAGGCCCTCCACCGTGATCCCCGCCACGGGCTTGCCGCCGGGAAGATTGCGGCCGAAGAGCGTCACCGGCGAACTGTGACCAGGCTGCACGGCAGCCGGCAGCACGGCATCGAGATGCGGCAGGCTGCCGATTTCCAAGCGATAGACATTCGTCGCGCCGCCGCCATAGACGAAGTCCCAAATCTTGACGGTATAGTCGCCGTCGGCCGGAACCGTAAAGTCGACGAGCGGGTCTTTGCCGTAGTAGTCGCCACCGTAGGCCAACTCATGACCGGCGGCGTCGAAGACCATCAGCGTGGCATCGATCTGGCTGTCGATCCGCCAGGCCCAGCAGTCGAAGAAGATTCGCTGCCCACGCTTGGCCGAGAAGACGTAATGGTCGAGATCGAGCCCGCCGTTCGATTGACCGTTGACCACGGCCGGCAGCTCGATGCGCTGGGCCTCCGGACGAGCGTTGTTCGGTTCCTTTTCGACGAACTCGCGGCGATCGCCGACGACGAACATCCGTGGACTCGATACGCCCAACGGGCAGATCGCCCGCACGTCGTAACGACCAACCGGAACGTCAGCCGCCACGCTGACCTTGAACACGTTCGGCTTGATCAGCTCGCCCTTGAGCCCTGGGTGGCTGAAGTAGAGTCCCGTGGCCCCGGTCAGCTCGGCGCCAGTGATCGTACACTCGGCCGACGAACCCCGCTGGGCGCCCGTCGGGAAGATGCTCTGCAACTGGGGCGTCGGCAACTGCGCGCGAACAATCCCCGGCACACTCACGCCGTAGACCATCGCCACGACAACCAGTGCCCAACCCAATCGTCCACGGCGGAGCAATCTTCCGTCATTCATCACTCATCACTCTTCATTCATCACTTATCCGATCAGCTCGGCAATCGGCTGACCGGTGCCCAGGATCTTGACGGGCCGTTCGGCTTCGTTGAAGTATTCGCGCTCGGTGTCGATGCCGAGCACCTGATACATCGTGGCCAGCACGTCTTCGGGCGCGAGCGGACGGTCCTTGGGGTACTCAGCCTTGGCGTCGGTCTGGCCGATGGCCTGCCCCATCTTCAGGCCACCGCCGGCCATGACGACCGACAGCGCGCCGGGCCAATGGTCGCGGCCGGCATTGCCGTTGATCCGCGGTGTGCGGCCGAACTCGCCCCAGACCAGCACGAGCGTGTTCTGCATCATGCCGCGCTCGTACATGTCTTGCATCAGCGCGGCCCAGGCCTGATCGAACTCCGGTAGCTTGCGGCCCTTGAGGGCTTCGAAGTTGTTGGCATGGGTATCCCAGCCGCCGGCATCGACCGTGACGAACGTCACGCCCGACTCGATCAAACGGCGGGCGAGCAACATGCTCTGACCCAGGCGATTGCGTCCGTAGGCGTCGCGGATCTTGGCCTCTTCGCTGCCGATGGCAAATGCCTTTTGCGCGGCCGGGCTGGTGACCATCTCGAATGCCTTGCGAGTGAACGCGTCGAGACCGTCCATCAGGCCGGTCTGGTCGGTTTCGCGCCGCAGCGTGTCGATCGACCCGAGCAGCTTGCGGCGGTCTTCCAGCCGGTCGAGCGAAATACCGTTGGGTAGCGTGAGGTTGCGGACCGAAAAGCTATTCTCCGAGGGATCGGCGCCGACCGAGAACGGGTTGTAGGCCACGCCGAGATAGGCCGCCATGCTGTTGCGCGGCGCTTGCGGGACGGCCACATAGGCCGGCAGCCCTTCACGCCGCGGCCCACGCTCCTTGGCCGTGATCGAGCCGTAGCTGGGAACTTCGTTCGAGGGAATGTCGTTGCTCGGCTTGTAGCCGGTGAGCAAGTAATGGCTGGCCGACTCGTGCCCGGCGTCGGGATGCGTCACCGAACGCAGGATCGAGAACTTGTCCATCTGCCGAGCCGACAGCGGCAGGTGCTCGCTGATGTCGATCCCGGCGACGTTCGTGCCGATCGGTTTGAACTCGCCGCGAAACTCGGCGGGCGCCTCGGGCTTCAAGTCCCACATGTCGAGGTGGCTGGGACCGCCCCCTTTCCAGATCAGGATCACCGACGTGTCCTTGGCCTGCCCGCCCGCCAGCGCCTGGGCGGCGCGAGCTCGCAGCACGTCGGCCAGCGTCAGACCGGTCAGCCCCAACACGCCGGCTTGCAAGAAGCTGCGGCGGCTTAAGCCGTCGCAAGTGCGGTAGTTCGGTCCCGTGATGCCGAGCATGGTTTGCTCCTTCGTCGATCGATCAATGGATGGATGCCGCGGTTCGATCGGCCGCGGCAACTGGTTTCAATGGTTGAACAAGAATTCCTTGGTGTTGACCATCGCCCAGGCAACGTCTTCCCAGGCGGCTTTGCGATCTTTCTTGCTGCCGACAAAGCCGAGCACGGTCTGCTTTTCGCTGGCACGCGGCAGTCGGGCAAACGCCGCCAGGTACAGCTCGTCGAGCATCTGGTCGTCGGTCTTCTTGGCGGCGAAGAGCGTGGCGATCCGCCCCTGGCCGGCGGCGACTTTCGTTTGAATGTCGGCGGAATTCAGCATGTGCAGGGCCTGGGCCAGATTCGCTTCACGCGGCCGTTCGCACTCGCAGGGCGTATCGCGCACCGGCCGGCCGAACACGTCGAGGAAGTAGGAGCCGACCGACTCGTCCGGAAGCTGAATCGCCCGCGTCCCCTTGGGCAGCCCGCCGAAGCTCTCCTCGGATCCGGTGAACGTCGAGACGGCGTCGAGCGCCACCTCGGCGATCAGTCGCCGCGGATAGGCCCGGGCGTAGTTCTGCTCGTCGTGGATGTTCTGCGGGTTCGGTTCGGACGAAAGCTGGTAGGCCGTCGAGTTGAGTATCGTCCGGATCAAGTGCTTGAGATCGTACTTGTGCTCGACCAGGTCCCGGGACAGCGCGTCGAGCAACTCGGGGTTGCTGGGCGGGTTGGTCACGCGCATGTCGTCTTGCGGCTCGACCAGACCCCGGCTCATGAAGTGCGCCCACAGCCGATTGGTGATCGCCCGGGCGAAGAACGGGTTGTCGGGCTGGACCATCCAATCGACGAGCTTCTGCCGCGGATCCTCATCTTCGGAGATGTCGAGCTTGGGACCGTTGAGACCGCGAGGATCCATTTCCTGGCCGCTGGCCGGGTTGCGAACGACGCCGTCGGTTCGATTGAAGATGGCCGGCTCGGCGGCCGACTCGCCGCTCTTGCGCCCCAGTCGGGCGAAGAACGCCTGGAAGTGGTAGTAGTCGTCCTGGCTCCACTTCTCGTACGGATGATGATGGCACTGGGCGCAGTTGATGCGCGTGCCCAAGAACAATTGAGCCGTGTCGTTCGTCTGATGGATCAGGTTGCGCACTTCGCGATACCAGATCACCGGCGGGTGCTGATCGACCGTTCCCTGGGCCGCGACGATCGCCCGCACGAACTGGTCGTAGGGCATGTTCGTGGCGAAGGCGTTGCGGATCCAAGCGTGGAAGGCATAGGTGCCACGCTGGGCCTCGCGGCCGTTGCGGCGCTTGTTGCGGAGAATGCCGCCCCACTTCACAGCCCAGTAGTCGGCGTACTCGTTGCGCGCCAGCAACTTGTCGATCGCCTGCGAACGCTTCTCGGGATCCTTGTCGGCCAGGAACGCACGCACCTCGTCGGCCGTGGGAAGCGTGCCGATCGTGTCGAGGAACACGCGGCGCAGGAATGTGGCATCGTCGGCCAGCGGGCTCGGCACGAGCTTCAACTGCCGCCATTTGCTTTGCACCATGTGGTCGACGTAATTGCGCTCGGCCAGCGTCGGCCAGGCCGGCTTCGAGCCGACCAGCGGCACCGTGATTCGATAAACGTCGACATGGCCCAAGTAGCGAGCCATCACCGCCGTGTCGCCCGTGCCGTCGTCGGTGGTGACGAGCCCTTCGTCATCGACATTGGCGATGTGCGTCTCGTTGCTCTTGAACTGGGCTTCGTGCGTGACATCGCGGGTGCGGCCATCGGAATAGTAGGCCGTGACGAGCATCTGATGCGCGGTGTGACGATCGAGAATGTTCGATTGCGGATAGACTTCGATCCGCACCAGCGACGGATCGGCGGCCGAGCCCTTGGGGGCGCCCTGTTCGATCCAGCGGCGCATCAGTCGATAGTCGGAGCTGCTCTCGTCGAGCCGCAAGCCGCCGCCATGGGGCACACCGCCGGCAGCCTTCAAGAGCAGCAAGCTGCGGTCCGGCGAAGCGGGAAAGACTCGCCTCCCACGCCCTTGCAGAACCACGGCCGCGTGGTCGAACTCGGCGTCGAACCCTAACAACGACAGGCGAAAGCCGTTCTGGCCCGTGGCCTTGCCGTGGCAACCACCCGAGTTGCAGCCGTAGCGCGAGAAGAGCGGGACGACCTGGTTGCGGAAGCTGATCGGCCGCGAGTCGGCGAAACCTTGCACTTGGACCTTGGCCTCGATCGAACGACCGGCGAACGAAGCGCGAATCGTCGCGCTGCCATCGCCCAGCGGTCGCACCAGGCCGGTCGTATCGACCGCGGCCACGTGTGAATCGGAACTGGAGTACGTCGCCGCTCGGCTGTAGTCGACCGTCGGCGCGTCGGCTTCACTGGCCCGGTTGGTCACCACGAGCCGCTGCACCGCCTCCGAACCATCGAGCACGAACTCGCGCGGAGCAATCTTCAACTCGCGCGGGGTCGGCAACGTCGGAGCGGCCAGAGCCGTCGACACGCCCGCGGTGAGAATGACTGACGAGAAGCCCAACGCCACGCGGCAGCGCAGCACCCAGGATTCGCGAATACGCACGTGATGGCTCATCGGCCGAGTTCTCTAGCCAGGCGGGGACGGCAGGCGGAGCGTGACCATTAAGCATACACGATGCGCAGGCCGCAGGGCCTCGATCGTGCTAGCGAGTGGTCGCAGGCAGGATACTCTTGTTCTTCGGTACGCTAGCCTGTGTCGGATGACCCCACGCCTTCGAACCGAGCCAGCGCGACATTCGCCAGCAGCGACAGCCGCCGGAAACCTTGCGCCCGCCGAACAATTGTAACCCGGCGGCAAATGGTTACGCTAGTTGGGCCCGGGACAATGTGGAAGGTGGCGATGCGCCGTCCAAGTACCGCAGCCCCCGAACGAGGCATCGGCCCACTCAAGTCGAGAAGCTGAGAAAGTCGAGGAGCTGGCTAAGTTGAAGATCGGACCCGTCAGAATCGCGCACCCGATCGGCCTGGCGCCGATGGAGGAGCACACGAACTACCCGCTCCGCCGGCTGATGAAGCAGTTCGGAGCAAGCCTGGTGTGCAGCGAGCGGGTCGACTCGATCGACGTGGCCCGCCGCGATCGACGTGCCTTAAGGCTGTTGCACACGATGGCCGACGAGGCTCCCCGGGCCGGCCAGATCAGCGGCGCCGACCCCGCCACCATGGCCGAAGCAGCTCGGGTGGTCGAAGAGCTGGGCTTCGACCTGGTCGATTTGAACTTCGAATGCCCGATCCGGCGGCTGGTCCAACGTGGCGAAGGGGGCGCACTCCTTGCCGACCCGTCGGCTATCGAACGGATTGTGAGGGCGGTCGTTCGGGCCGCGTCGATCCCGGTGACGCTCAAAATCCGCACCGGTCCCTCACGCGAAGCCGAGACCGCTTCCGACGTCGCACGGGCTGCCGAGGCGGCCGGCGCGCGAGCCATCGGTCTGCATGCCCGAAGTGTCGAACAGGCCTACGTCGGCGGGGCCGATTGGGAGTCGATCGGCCGCGTGAAGGAGGCCACGAGCCTGCCGATCTTCGCCAGCGGCGGCGTGCGGTCGGCCGACGACGCCTTGCGGCTGCTGAAGGAGAGCGGAGCTGAGGGCGTCTCGATCGGACGCGGGGCGCTGGGCAACCCTTGGATCTTCGCCGAGGCCCGCGCGTTGCACGCCGGCGGCGCCCGCCCGGCCGTCCCATCGGCTGCGGAGCGCGGTCGCGTGCTGCTGCGGTTGGCGACGGATGAGTTTCATCTTTATGGTCCCACGGTCGCCGTGCGGCGGCTCCCGCGCGTGGCTTGCTACTTCGCCAAAGCCATACCTGGTTTTGCCGAGTTTCGCGCCGAAATCCAACGAGTACGAACTTTGGCCGAGTTGCGGTCCCTCATCCGTGAACATTTCACCGAGCGAGCGTCGGTCTGACGGATGCAGGCTTGGCGGCCAGCAGTTATCCTAAAGAACTGTCCGAGATCCCGGGAGCCGGCCAACACGTGGACATCGAACAGAAGTTCGTGAAGGGCGCGAAGAAGCCGGGGAAGCGGAAACGGGAAGCATGGAGGCCGCGAATGAACGCCGATGCAGGCAGGGAGGGACGCCGAGGAGATGCAACGCAGATGCCGGGCGTCGTTGCTGATTCTCTATTCATCGGCGCTCGTCGACGTCCATCTGCGGCTGCATCGTCTGCCTTCATTCGCGTCCTTTGCGGCCTTATGTTCATAGCCTTCTTTTCGTGAAGCCGGTGACGCGTTCCGGAATCACGCAACTGAGGACCTGCCTTCCCGGGGTTCCAATTTGTAGATGCGGGCATTTTTCCCGGCTCTGGAGCGACGCAATTGCGGATCGTCGACACCGAAATCGAAGACACGTTCGCCGAAGCGTTTCGCATGCGCTACACGCGGCTGATCGTCACGGCCCATGACGATTACTGGCTGAATGCCGCCGTGCAGGAGTTCTGCGGTTGCGCGGCGTCGGTGATCGGCTGCGAGGTGGAGGCGGGCGTCGAGCGACGGCTGAGCGGCGACGAAAGCCCCGACGGACGCCCGGCGGCAAGCGTGCTCGTGTTCGGATTCTCGACCGAGCATTTGGCCAAGGTCGTCCCCAATCGAGCCGGCCAGTGCCTGATGACTTGCCCCACGACCGCCGTGTTCGATGGGCTGACCAACGGCGAAGAGCGCATTCCTCTGGGAAGGCACATCCGCTACTTTGGCGATGGATTCCAGAAGAGCAAACTGCTGGCCGGCAGGCGCTACTGGCGCGTGCCGGTGATGGACGGCGAGTTCCTGGTCGAAGATTCAGTTGGCGTGGGCAAGGGCGTGGCCGGCGGCAACCTCATCTACCAGTCCGATACACTCGAGGCGGCCCTCGACGCGGCCCGGCGAGCCGTCGAGTCCCTGGCTCAGCTACCTGGAGTCATCACGCCATTCCCCGGCGGCATGGCCCGCAGCGGCAGCAAGGTCGGTTCGCGTTACAAAGCCTTACGAGCCTCGACGGCCGATGCCTTTTGTCCGACGCTCCGAGGGCGAGTCATCAGCCAACTCCACCCGGCGGCAAACTGCGCCTATGAGATCGTGATCGACGGCGTGGATGAGGAGGCGATTCGACTCGCCATGCGGACGGCCTTGCACGCCTCCCTGCCCGCCAAACCGGTCGCGATCGGCGCCGGCAACTACGGTGGGAAACTAGGCAAGTTCCACTTCCCGCTGCGCGAGCTGATCGGCTGACGAATCGATGCAGGCGACTACGTCACCGTCGACCTTCGCGCATGAAAAAGCCCTCAAGCGGCGAAGCGAGAAGGGGAAGCTCCTAAGACGCAGTTGATCACGACGACGTGGGTCGGTCGCATGATCGGTGGTCGGGAACCGGAGCCAAGAACCGCTTCATTCACCGTCTGAAGGCGAGCGCTGGCAGGCGACGATCCATCGTCACCTATCAAACGTCGGAAGATACTGGAGCAATCGATGTGCCAACATGCCATCATTCTTGATACAGACGGCTCACCTTGACTACACGTCCATGATAAGGCTCATTCGGAAAGTAACTTAGGACGAAGGCATCAACTTTGTCGGCAGCCTGGACTCCCAACCCGAAGCTTGGCAAAGGGCGCATTGTCGGCTAAACAGAGGGTGACGATGCAACTGACGATATTTCGGCGCCGAAGCGCCGTCAGACTCGTCGCCGTTTTTCCGTGGTCTGCTTCTGAGCAGTGCTATGCAAAGCCCCTCCTTAGGGACAAGACTCAAGCCGAGCCTACTGGCCGGCGCCTGCCTCACCGTCCTGGCGGTCGGCTACTCCAGCGCGGTCTTCTATCACCTCCGCACGAACTGGGACGTCGGGCTACGCTGTTTCTTTTCGGACGACCGCGCTGACGCCGTTCAGGGAGCTGGCCCGCTGGTTCAATGGACGGATTCCGAGGCCTTGGGTCCCGACGCGCCGCAGCGGGGCGACCACCTGCTGCGGCTGGCCGGAGAGAGCGTTCCAACCGTACTCCACTTTCAGCAACGGCAAGCCGAGATCCGCCCGCCGGCGCCGGTCTCCGAAGCCGACTTGGTCACATCCGAGAGTGACATCGCCCGCCTGCCGTCTGCGGTCAGCGTAGCGCAAGAGGGCGAGCGACGCTACGTGAGAGTCGAGTTCCAACGTCCGGGCGTCAAGCAACCGCTCACGGCCTGGCTACGGCTACGGCCCACGCCGGCCTCGACGATGCTCGCCTCGCTGGTCTGGTTCGCGTTGGAGTTGGGCATCCTGCTGATCGGGGTCCTGGTCTTCTGGCGCCGCCCTGGAGATGGGTCAGCCGCGTTGTTCTTCGGGCTGTGTGGGGTGAGCGTGGTGGCCTTCATCGGCGGGTTCCACTGGCCGGTGCTGGTGGGCACGCCCCTGCTCGTCTACCCATTCGTGTTCTGTGCCCTGCTGGTCGCGCCCCTGACGCTGCACTTCTACCTGCTCTTCCCACGTCCGCTGGGGGTAGTGCGGCGGCGGCCAGCGACGACTCTGGCGACGATCTATGCCTGGCCGGCGGTCTGGCTCGTCGCCGTGTTCGGCTTGCTGCTGCGGATCAATTGGCTGTTCGGTCAGCAGGCGCCGTTCAGCGAGCTCGAAACCTCGCTCGACTGGCTGGGCAAGTTGCTGGTTGGCTACCTGGTCGTGTCGGGCCTGATGTTCCTGTCGAGCTTCGTCGTGTTGTGGGCGAAGCACCAGGCGAGCCGCACGCCGGCCGAACGCAATCAAGTACGCTGGCTGCTGGGAGCGACCGGGCTGGCGACGATCCCGCTTCTTTACTTGCTGTGGATCTCGATCTACGACCGGGCCGAGTTCGCGTTCGGCCCCTGGCCGAAGCTGGCGGTCTATGTCGTGAGTCTGATCTTCACCGTGGCATATGCGGTGAGCATCACGCGGTACAAGCTGCTGGCCGTGGGCGAGATCGTCAATCGCGGCATCGTCTACGTGGCGATCAGCTTCGTGGCCACGGCGCTGTTCTGCCTGCTGGTCGGCCTGGCCACGGCCATGGTCGGCACGTATTACTTCCGCTGGGAGAATGCCGTCATGGCCGGCACGACAGCCATGGTCGTGGCCATCTCGCTGGGTTGGATCCGCGATCGATTCCAGCGGGCGATCGACGTTCGCTTCCAGCGCGAGAACTATCGGCTCGACATTGCCGTGCGGCGGCTGAGCGACGCGGTGGATCATCTCGTCGAGCCGGCACAATTGGCGCGACAGTTGATGCAATCGGCCCAGGACACGATCGGGTCCAGTGCGGCGGCAGTATATTTGCGCGACGCTTCGCACGATCACTTCGAGTTGGTCTGCCAGAACGCCTGGCCGCAGGCCCCGCGACGGCTGGCAGGCGACTGCCCCCTGGTCGTCGACCTGGCGGCCCGTTCACTGGCCTGCGATGGGCGCCCGCTCACCGAGCTAAGCGCAGCGGCGGGTTGCGTGCTGGAAAGCGAAGGCTCGGCCGTCGGTTTGGTCCTGCTGGGACCAAAGACCAGCGGTAAGGCGCTGGCTTCGGAAGACCGGACGTTCCTACTGGCGCTGGCCCGCACGGCCGCTTTGGCTTTACGTGGCACGCAAGGCTACCGGACGATCAACTCGCTTAAGGAAGATCTGCAACAGAAAGTTCAGAAGATCGCCGAGCAGCAGCGGCGGATCATGATCTTGCAGGGCGAGCTGCTCAATCGCGGAGCGGCATCCTCGGCGCAGCCCGTCGTGCGCCCGCCGGCGGTCGAACTGAAGCACGAGCTACGCGGCTCGGGCCCGGCCGTTCGCCAATTGCTGGCGCAAGTGGCCAAGATCGCCGACAGCCCCAGCTCGGTGCTGATCCGCGGCGAAAGCGGCACCGGTAAAGAGCTGCTCGCCCGGGCCATTCATCAGAACAGCCCTCGGGCCGGCAAACCGTTCGTCCAGGTCCACTGCGCGGCGCTGAGCGCCGGCCTGCTCGAAAGCGAATTGTTCGGTCACGTGCGCGGAGCATTCACCGGGGCCGATCGCGATCGGGCCGGGCGATTCGAGCTGGCCGACGGCGGCACGCTGTTTCTCGACGAGGTCGGCGACATCAATCTCGAAACCCAAACCAAGCTGCTCCGCGTGTTGCAAGAGCGAGCCTTCGAACGCGTCGGCGGAATGACGACCCTCGAGGTCGACGTCCGGTTGATCGCCGCCACGCATCAGAACCTCGAAGCGCTGATGCGCACCGGGCGATTTCGTGAGGACCTGTTCTACCGGCTGAACGTGATCAGCTTGCGCTCACCGAGCCTGCGCGAGCGGCGCGAGGACATCTTCGAGCTGGCCCTCTACTTCTTGCAGCTCCACGCCGCGCGCTGCGGCAAGCGGATCGCCCGAATCGACGACGACGCAGTCGAAACGTTGATGGACTACGGCTGGCCGGGCAACGTGCGACAACTCGAAAATGCGATCGAGCGGGCCGTCGTGCTGGCCGAAGGCGAAACCATCGGCATCGGCGACCTGCCGCCCGAGATCATCGAACCCAGCCGACTGGTGCTCGCCGCGAGCGGCGCGAGCTTCGACGCAGCCACGAGCGAGCGCGAAGCATCCAGCGGGCTCGACCAGACGCTGGCCCTCGTCGAGCGCGAACGCCTGGTAACGGCGCTGGCCGAGTGCGGTGGCAACAAGTCGCAAGCCGCCCGCCGGCTCGGCATCCCGCGCACCACGCTGTTCAGCAAGCTACGGCGTCATGGGCTGGAGTGAGCGACGATTCGAATGCAAGCCTACGGCCTGCGTTTCAACGGGCCGGACTGCCCCGCCAGCGCGACCAGGTGGGGAGCACCTCGCTCTTCATCAACAGCGACAGGTCGTCGAGCGAGGAGCCTTCCTGCATGCGCGTGTCATACAGCACGAGCGACATGGCGCCGACCGAGCAACGCGGGCCGATGTCGACGCGCGAGGTCTTCATGATCCGATCCTCGAACAGATGCGTCTGGATAGTGCAGTCGCGGTTGAGCATCGCGTCGTCGCCGATCTGCACCAGGTCGAATTCGGTGAGATCGGTCGTGTCGAGCCAGGCCCGGCGCCCGATCTTCGCTCCCAGCAGGCGGAAGTACCAATTGAGAAACGGCGTGCCTCGCAAATGCATCACCATGAACAAGCAGGCCAGGTTCTCGTGCATGGCCGTGACCAGCTCGGTCTTCCAGACGAACCGGTTCCAGAGCGGATACTCGCCTGGACGGTAGCGCCCCATCAGCAGCCACTTCAAGCCGGCAACCATCAGCACGGACGCCGTACCGGCCGCCACGTACAACAGCGGGAACAAGGCCGCCAGCTCGAGCAGATGCAGCTCTGAGTGGATCAGCAGGAAGACCGAGAGGAGCACGCAGGTGATCATGATGAAGCAAGTCGAGGGGAGCGTGACTCGCAGGAACTCGATCGCGGCCCGCTCGAGCCACAGCCGGCGGCTGGGGTGGAACGTGGTCTCGTCGCCGAAGCCGACTGCCTTGTGCCGGCGCGGCAGGAAGATGGCCGGCGAACCCAGCCAGGAACTGTCGGCTTCCATCGGCGTGCCGGTGTCGACGGGCGTGGTCGACAGGCAGCCGATCAGGCAATTGTCGCCGACCCAACTCCCGGGCGGCAAGAGCGCACTGTTGCCGATGAATGACCGCTTGCCGACGTGTGTCCTGTCGATGCGCATCCAACCATTGCCGACGCGCGCTGCGCCCAGCGACACGCTGTCGGCGATGAAGCCGTCTTCGTCGATCGAAAGCAGGTCGGGCGAAATGAACGAAGCGGTCGATACCTCGGCGCGGCTGCCGAGCTTCGCCCCCAAGGCTCGATAGAACGGTGTGAGATAGATCGTCGCATAGAGCGGCCCGAGCACGTCGAGACTCAGTTCCATGAGCTGATCGACGAACCATTTGCGCACATAGAATTGCCCATCGACCGGGTAGCTACCCGGCTGCACGCGCCCCAAGACGAGCCACTTGATGGCGATGATTTCCAGGCACAAGAACACGACGAACGAAATCGCGACGACCGGCGAGAAGACCAGGTAGTAGTAGTATTCGTCGAGATAATTGAGGTGGTTCATCGCCACCATCCCGGGAAAGATCGCGGCCGCGACCAGCAGCGGAAAGATCATGATTCCCAGGGCATAGACGATGCCCAACAGGAACCGGCGAAGGCGGCTGGGCCGCTGGTGCGCCGCGGCCGAGCCGGCCCGCTCTTCGTCATCGGCCAGATGTCGCGCGGGCGAGCCGAGCCAGCGCTGGCCGCGCGGAATCGTCCCTTCGGCCGGCAACAACGAAAGATCCTCGAGCCGGGCTTCGTCTTCCAACACCGTACCGATGCCCAACACCGCGCGCGTGCCGACGAAACACCGCTCGCCGATCGTCACCGGGCCGATCCGCAGCCAGCCATCGTCAACCGTGCTGCCCAGCAAATGCGCCTCGGTGCCGATGCTGGTATCGTCGCCGATCGACAGCAGATCGAACGCGCCGAGCTGATCGGTCCCGAGATGCACGTCGCGGCCGATTCGCGCTCCCAGCAGGCGATAGTAGATCGCCAGCAACGGAGTGCCCGTAAGATAGCTGATCGGGACGGTCGCCTGGATGGACGTAACGAGCCACCAGCGGAAGTAGTACCAGCCCCACAGCGGGTAGTTTCCCGCACGGTAACGGCCGACGATGAGCCACTTGGCGGCGATCGACACGACGAGCATCAGCGGATAGGCAGCGATCAACCCAGCCAGAGCCCCGGCAATCGCTTCACCGTAGCTGTAGCCGTAGTCGACGAGATAGGTGAAGACGAGGTACGGCGAGAGCCACTGAATCGAGAACAGCCCGAGCACGAAGTACAGAGCCACGAACTGCGCGGCAGCGCAGCGGAAGTGTTGCCACGACGTCGGTCGATGTGCTTGCCGCTGCTCGGCCGGGCGGATCGGCAACCGCCGCGCAGCCGGCACGGCTTGCTGACCAGCCAACTGCCGCGCCAAGCCTTCGATCGTCGGGTAGCTGTAGATGTCGAGCATCGAGGCGGCGCGAAAGCCCTGCTCGTGGCGCAGCTCGGAAACCATCTGCGCGGCGATCATCGAGTGGCCGCCCAGGTCGCGGAAGAAATCATCGTCGATCGACACTGCCAACGGCGCGAACAGCCGGCTCCAGATCGTCCACAACTTGCGCTCGTTCTCGCTGCGCGGACGTCGCACCGGCTTGTCGGCGCTGGCCGGCTGACTGCGTGGAGCGGGCAGCGCCCGACGATCGACCTTGCCGCTCAAGAGCGTCGGCAGCGCGTCGAGTGTCTCGACGAATGTCGGCTGCATGTAGACCGGCAGCCGGCCGCGCAAGTGGGCCCGAAGCTGTTCGACATCGGACAGCTTGCCGTCGGTCATCACCAGGTAGGCCGCGAGTTGTTGCACGCCAGGCTGATCTTCGCGCACCGCCACAGCGGCGGCGCGTACTCCGGGCCATTCGAGCAGCACGGCTTCGATCTCCGACAGCTCGACTCGGAACCCGCGCAGCTTGACCTGCGAATCGGCCCGCCCCATGAACTCCAGTTCGCCCTCGAGCGTGAAACGCGCCAGGTCGCCCGTGCGATAGAGCCTCGGAGCCCGGTCGCCCGGTCGCTCGAAGGGATTGGCGATGAACCGCTCGGCCGTCAGATCGGGCCGGCCGACATAGCCGCGGGCGATGCCCACACCGCCGACGTACAACTCGCCGACGTCGCCGGGCGCGACGGGCTGTCGCTGCTCGTCGAGCAGGTAGGCCGTGTAGTTGGGTACCGGCCGGCCGATCGTCACCGGGCGGCCCCGCAACAGCTCGCCCCA
>Ga0181519_10001185_pt1 | contig 22909 bp, 27 predicted proteins | sample PEATcosm2014_Bin_26_FD_121102 | JGI IMG/M metagenome (GOLD analysis project Ga0181519, IMG submission 121102) | Peatland microbial communities from MTU Mesocosm Facility, Houghton, MI, USA - PEATcosm2014_Bin02_10_metaG | ecosystem: Environmental > Terrestrial > Soil > Wetlands > Peat | place...
ATGCAACATAGCTGGCCGGGCAACGTGCGCGAACTGCGAAATGTGGTGGAGCGGGCCTTTGTGCTCTCCAGCGGACGCGAGGTGATTGGCGCGGAGCACATTCATCTGCGCAAACCGTGCGGGTCAGTGCGCGTCTCAGAAAGTTCTTAAACGGCAGAGGGGGCGATGGCAGCCAAGGTGCAATCATCCCAGTCAGCCATCTGCGTGAACAGGCGAGGTTGCGATGAACGAATGGCAGGTTATCCCCGAAATCGTTGGCTGCAACGCGGCGCTGCGGCGAGCGGCGCTGAAGGCCATGGAGACCGTCGAAGCCGGTCATCCCTTACTGATTGAAGGCGAGACGGGTACCGGACGCCGTCTGCTGGCGCGCTGCGCCTGGGCGCGTCGCAAACCCGGACCGCGGGCGCTGTTCACCCTGGACTGCCGGCTGTTTGGCAGCGAGGCCACGGAAGAAGCGCTGCTGGGCGCCACGGCGGCCACTGGTGCGCACATCCACTCCGGCATGAAGGGCGGCGTACTGCTGCTGCACGTGGACGAGTTGGCACACAAGACCCAGGAGCGATTGCTGCGGTTGATTGAGGCGCAGCGCAAGCGCACAAGTGGAGGCTTGCAACTGCTGATGACCTGCGCGCCGGAAGACGCCTCGCATGAAGCCCTGCTGCCGGCCCTGCCCGGACTGGTACAGACGGTGCGGGTTCCGGCCTTGCGCGAGCGCATCGAAGACATTCGTCCCATTACCGAGAGCTTTCTGCGCAACGCCTCACCGTTTGAGCGGGTGCGCTGCTCGCAGGCCATGTATGAGAAGTTCTGCGGCTTTAATTGGCCGGGCAACGTGACACAACTGCGTGGAGTTTTGCGGCGGCTGATGATGCTGCCGCACGGCGGACTGCTGGACGTAGGCCTGCTGGCGGAGCTGATGTTCCGCGACGACACCTGCTACGCGCTGATGCAGGGGATGCCGCCGGCGCAGCAGATACCGGGCGTGACCGTGGCTCCGTCCTCCGATGGGAGGAGCCTGGCATGAGCATGGTGGAGACTCCCCTGATGCAGCGGCTGGGCCACTACCTGGACGCGACGGCCTACCGCGGTGGCGTGATCGCAGCGAACATCGCCAACCTGGACACGCCGGGATATCACACGAAAGACGTGGACTTCCGTAGCCAGCTGGCTTCGGTAATGAGCGACGGCGAGACCTCGGCAAAACCGCAGGTGGTGGAGGTACAGGGGCTGACCGAGCGTCCCGATGGCAACAACGTGAACATGGACCGCGAGGGGCTGGCCTTGGGACAGTCACAACTGCAGTTCCAGACCGGCGTGGCCCTGTTGAAGTCCGAGATGCACCGGTTGTCGCAGGCGATCCACGAGGGAGGCTCGCAATGAACCTCTTTGGCGTGATGGGCATAAGCGCCAGCGGGCTGAGCGCCGAGCGCACGCGCGCCGAGGTGGTGGCCGGAAACATGGCCAACGCCGAGAGCACAAAGACCGCCGAGGGTGGACCGTATCAGCGCAAGGAGGTCGTGCTGCAGAGCCAGATGCCCGCGGGATTCCGCATGCAACTGGCGGGCGCGGGCAACAGGATGGATGCGGCGAGCGCGGCCGGAGGAGTGACGGTGAAGGCCATTGTCAACGACTCGGCGCAGCCGGTGATGCGTTACGACCCATCGCATCCGGACGCCAACGCGGACGGAATGGTGGCGTATCCGAACATCAATCCCGTGCTGGAGATGACGGACCTGATGAGCGCATCGCGTGCCTACCAGATGAACGCCAGCGCGGTGCAGGCGGCGAAGCAGATGATCCAGCAGTCCATTGAACTGTTGAAGCCTTAGGAGCAGGGACGATGCACATTCCGGCAACCACGATGAGCGGCACGGGCGCGGCGGGCCTGGGCGGTTTGCAAGGCACGGGCAACGGAGGAGGCTTCGCGCAGACCCTGGCGTCGGCTGTGGAGCGGGTGAACGACCTGCAAACGACGGCCGAGCAGAAGGTGACCAACCTTTTGACTGGCAATGGCGAGGATGTCCACTCGGCAACCCTCGCGGTGGAGCAGGCATCGCTGGCCTTTGACCTGATGCTGCAGGTGCGCAACAAGGTGGTTGGGGCTTACCAGGAGATATCCAAGCTGCAGTTCTAACCTGAACAGACCCGGAATAAAACGATGAGCGATGCGAAGAGCTTCGGTGAAGTGGCGGGACAACTGCGCGATTTCGGCGGCAGCCTGAGCGGACGGCAGAGGCTGATGGTGGCGGGAGGCGCGGTGCTGGTGGCACTGGTGCTGTTCACCTTTGTGCGCCTGCTGGCCAAACCGGAGATGACGGCGCTGTACAGCAACATGGAGCCGGCCGACGCGCAGAGCCTGGGACAACATCTGCAGGCGAAGAACATCAGCTTCCAGCTCTCTCCCGATGGGCGCAACGTGCTGGTGCCAGCCGACAAATTGGACGCGGCGCGGCTGGAGATTGCATCAAGCGGGGCGGCACACAGCGGGCGCATGGGCTTCGAACTCTTCGACAAAAACAACTGGGCGGCCAGCGACTTCGACGACAAGGTGAACTATCAGAGGGCGCTCGAAGGCGAGTTGGAGCGCACGATTCAGGCGATGGGCGGCGTGGCCTCGGCCCGGGTGCATCTGGCGATTCCGCCGGACTCGATCTACTCCGGGCTGGAGCGGCAGGCAAAGGCCGGTGTGATTTTGAAGCTGAAGGGGCCGCGACTCTCCGCGCAGATGCGCATAGCCGTGCAGCGGTTGGTGGCGAGCGCCGTGGATAAGCTCGACCCGGAGGCGGTGACCGTGGTGGACGGCGACGCCGGGGCAACAGCCGGCGCCACCTCGCAACCGACCGGCGAAGAGCGCAACGCCGAGGAGCAACTCTCTGCACGGCTGCTGCAAACACTGGAACCGGTGGTGGGCGCCGATCATGTAAGGGCCACGGTTCATGCCGAGCTCGACCCGGGCACGGTGGAGGAGCAGTCGGAGAGCTACGATCCGACCAAGACCGTGGCGCTGACCATGCAACGCAGCGAAGAGACGAACGGTGGCACGCAGCCCGGCGGCGCGGCCGGAACGGCGAGCAACGTTCCTGGCGGCGGCACTCCGGCGAAGACGAGCGGCGAGTCGCTGGCGCAATCGAAGAGCGAGAACGGGACCTACGCGGTGAACAAGGTGGTGCGGCGCACCTCGGAGCCAGCTGGAAGATTGAAGCGGCTGGCGGTGGCCGTGCTGGTGGACGACATCTACAACCCATCGAACAAGACGAACCCACGGCAGCGGCGCACGCCGGAGGAGTTGAAGAGTATTGAGGAGATTGCCAAGGCCAGCGTGGGCTATGACGCGGCGCGCGGCGACCTGCTGACGGTACAGAACATGAGCTTCCAGGTGATTCCGCCGGAGACCGCGGCACCGGTGACGAAGTGGCAGAAGGTTCGCACGGTGGCCCTGGACTGGATCAGCTACGTGCGATTGGCGGCCATGCTGCTGCTGTTCGCACTGACTTACGTGCTGGTGCTGCGGCCGGTGAAGAAACAGATTGTGCGCTCGATGGCCCTGGCGCAGCCGCACCAGAACGCGCTCCACGGGGCGGCCGCGGCGGCGGCGTTGATGGAAGGAGAAGATCAGGAGGGGCTCGGCCCAAGCCAGATGACGCGGCTGCGGCAGGAGATCGCGGGGCGGGTGAAGCAGGAGCCGGCGGGAGCCTCGCGGCTGGTGCAGAACTGGATTCGCGACGGAGAGAAGACATGAGCGGCACATTGACGCAAAGCAAAAGCGGCGTGCGCAAGGCGGCCATCCTGCTGGTGCTGCTGGGCGAGGAGACGGCCAGCCTCATCTTCCGCAACCTGAGTGAGAGCGAGTTGCAGCACGTCACGCAGGAGATCAGCGAGCTGGTGCCGGTGGAGCCTGACGAGGCGCTGGCGGTGCTGAACGAATATCACCAGCTGGCCATGACGCAGGAGTACATTGCGCAGGGCGGATTGGAGTATGCCGAGCGGCTGCTGATTAAGACCCTTGGGCCCGAGGGGGCGCGCGCCATGCTGGATGCGGTGAGCCGCGCCCAGGAGTTGAGCGCCAGCAAGTTGGACTCGCTGCAAAAGGCCGACCCGCAACAACTGGCGAAGTTCCTGCAAGGCGAGCATCCCCAGACAATTGCGTTGATCCTGGCGCACCTGGACGCCAAACAGGCCTCGGCACTGCTGATGAAGCTGACGGAAGAGACGCGAGCGGCGGCCGTGAAACGACTGGCCGAGCTGCGGCAGTTCTCTCCTGAGATGGCGCAGAAGGTGAGCGTGGTGCTGCACAAGAGGCTGCAGGCGCTGGGCGAGCAGAGCCGCCGCGCCTACGCGGGCTTCAAAGGAGTGGCCGACCTGTTGAACCGCATGGACCCCGCACAGGGAAAGATCATTCTGGAGATCATCGAGCGTGACGATCCCAAGCTGGCAATGGGCATCCGAAACTTGATGTTCACCTTCGACGACCTGCTGGGCGTGCCGGAAACGGGCATCCGCGAGTTGCTGGCGGCCCTGGACAAACGGACGCTGGCGCAGGCTTTGAAAGGCGCTTCGACGCAGTTGCGAGATCACATGTTCAAGTCCATGAGCTCGCGCGCGGTGGAGATGCTGAAGGAAGATATGGAGAGCCTGGGTCCGCAGCGCGGCAAGGACGTGACAAAGGCTCAACAGGAGTGCGTGAGCGTGGCGCGCAGGCTGGAGTCACAGGGAAAGATTCAGCTGAAACAGGAGAACGAAGATGAGCTCGTCGTCTGAGGCCGCGCGCCAGTGGGTACCGATGCAGTATCGCGAGGATGCAGAGGGTGACGCTGCCTACGGTGCGCAGGCGGAGAGTTCGACGGCGGCGGATGTCGCTGCAAAAGAGCCGACGCTGGAAGAGCAGGTGACGGCGCGCGTGGCGGAAGAGCGCAAGGCTCTGGCCGAGGCCAGCCGCAGAGAGCTGACGCATGAGGTGCAGTTGGCACGCAACCGTGTGGCGCAGGCGGTGTCGGACTTCCGCGGGCAGCGCGAGCAGTATTTTTCCACCGTGGAGCAGGAGGTGGTGCAGCTGGCGCTGGCCATCGCGCGGCGCATCCTGCACCGCGAGTCGCAAATGGACCGACGGCTGCTGGGAGCCCTGGTGCATCACGAACTGGATCAACTCGAGAGCGGCACCACCGTTCGGCTGTGCGTGCCGCCGGAGGAGACAGCCGCCTGGATGGAGATGGCGGCGAACATGCCGCGCCCCGTGGAGGTGACCTCCGACCGCGCGGTGAGTGCCGGCTGCGTGCGCATGGAGACCAAGCTGGGTAGCACGGTGGTCGACTTCGAGAACGAACTCAAGGAAATTGAGCGCGGCTTCTTCGACCTGCTCGCGCACCGGCCTCCTATGGAAGATGCCCCAGCGGCTCGGGTGCAATGATGCTGGAACGCTTCCAACAGGCGCTGGAGATACTGCCGCTGCGTCCGTGGAGCGGGCGGATTGTGCGCGCGGCGGCTGGACTGGTGGAAAGCGAAGGTCCGCACTGCGCGCTGGGCGAGCGTTGCCTGATCCGCGACCACGAGCAGCGCGAGGTGGAGGGGCAGGTCGTCGGCTTTCACGGAGCGCGCGTCTTATCCATGCCCCTGCGGCCAGCGAGCGGCGTGCGGCTGGGTGACACGGTCAGCACCTGGGGCGCGCAACCGGCGATTCGCGCCAGCGATGCGATGTTGGGACGGGTGCTGAATGCCCTGGGCGAGGCCATGGATGGCGGGCCTCCGTTGAGTGGCGGCGAGGCATTGCCGGTGGTGCGCGCGGCACCCGATCCCTTTGCACGCGAGCCTATTGAAGACGCACTGGGCACGGGCGTGCGAGCCATTGACGCCTTCCTCACCTGCGGACGCGGACAGCGCGTGGGAATTTTTGGTGGCAGTGGCGTGGGAAAAAGCACGCTGATGGGAATGATGGCGCGCGGCACCTCTGCCGATTTGACGGTGGTGGCCCTGATTGGCGAGCGCGGACGCGAAGTGCGCGAGTTTCTGGAAGATGCGCTGGGCGAAGAGGGACGCCGCCGTTCGGTGGTGGTGGTGAGCACCAGCGACCAGAGCCCTCTGCTGCGACTGCGGGCGGCGCAGGCGGCGCACTCGATTGCGGAATACTTTGCCGGGCAAGGCAAGCATGTACTGCTGGTGCTGGATTCGATTACGCGCTTTGCCATGGCGCAGCGCGAGATTGGGCTGGCCGCGGGCGAGCCTCCGACGGCAAAGGGCTACACGCCCTCGGTCTTTACCCTGCTTTCGCAGATGGTGGAGCGGGCGGGGAACTTTCGCCGCGGCTCGATCACCGCCTTCTACACGGTGCTGATGGAGGGTGACGACCAGATGGATCCGATTGTGGATGCCGTGCGTTCGCTGCTGGATGGACACATTCTGCTGGATCGGCGGCTGACCAGCGAAGGCCACTTCCCTCCCATTCAGCTGCTGGAAAGTTTGAGCCGATTGATGCCTGCCGTCTGCGCTCCGGAGCACTTGGCGAAGGTGCAACGGCTGCGCCGGCTGCTGGCAGACTTCACACGCTCGGAAGACCTGATCCGAATTGGCGCCTACCAGAAGGGCACTGATCCCGACTTGGACCGGGCCATCGCCGTGGTGCCGCAGTTGAAGAGCTTTGCGCGCCAGGGGCCGGCGGAGATTCCCTCTTTTGAGATGACGCTGGAACGGCTCATGAGCCTGGCCGACTGATGCGCTTTCATTTCCGATTGGACGGTGTGCTGCACGTTCGCCTACTGATGGAGGAGCAGGCGCGCGAACGCCTGGAAGCCTGCCTGCTGAGGCTGCGCGCGGTGGAGCATCGCATGGCCGAGGGGCGGCGCTGGCGGGAGCGCTCGGCGCGGGTGCGGGCGCGGATGAAGAAGTTGCCCGCCATCGAATTGCAATATGTGGAACAGGTGTTGAGCCAGGCCGATGTTGCGCTGTCACGGTTGGAAGCCGCGCGCGTGGAACTTGCGCGGCAGGCGGCGGATTTGAGAGCGGTGTACCTGGCGGCGCACCGCGAACGCGAGACACTGACCACATTGCGGGAGGCTGCGCTGGTGCGCTATCGCGCCGAGGAGTTACGACGGGAGCAGCGCGCGCTCGATGAGTTCCAACTTGGCAAAATGCTGCGCGCGCGCGGCGAGGCACATCTTGCGACGGATGCGAACGAAACTCCAGATGAGAACGGGCAGTATCTTCCGTGACGCGACTCTGATGACACGACTCTAAGATTGACTGCGCGAGTTTGGCGGCAGAAGTGCATTACGCAAAGGCATGAACGCTACGATCACTCCCGCCAGCGCATCCTCGACGGCCCCCGCGCCCATCGTAGCCGCGAGCGCAGGCCAGGGAGCAACCCAGGGGGCGAGCCAGGGGGCGGCACAGTCCGGCGCGGTGAGTGATGGCTTCGGCAAGGTGCTGATGGTGGCCAACACAAACGCGGCACAGCCGGCAACACTGCCCTCAGCGAAAGCCGCGAACCAACCCGTAAACCAATGTTCGTCACAATCTGCGGAGCGATCGGCAACCCCATTCGCCCTGGCATCGCCCCTCGGCGCTGCGGCCACAGGGTCACAGAGTGCGGGGCCAGCGGCGGAATCCGGCCTTACACAGATAGAAACTGCAAAAGCACGCATGGCAGCCCTGGCCGCGGCGGCGACGACCTCCGGGCATTCCGCGACAGACGCGCAGGTGACAACTTCTACAAAGAGTGCGCAGACGACGGGCTCCAGTAGGTCGGCGAAGCCTACGGGAACGAGCAAAGGGACAGGTAATGTCGCGCAGACAACAGCGGCCGCCATCGCGGACAGCGGCGCACAGCCTGCGCCATTTGTGGTCATCACGGTGCCGGCACCAGTGCAGCCGAATAGCACAATCGCGGAAGCCGCCTTGGATGGCCATACGGCACAGAGCACAGCCATGGAGGAGGTCTCTGCCGCATCCCATTCCAGATCGCAATCCACTGGCGAATCAGCAGTTGAGGGCTTCGCACCATCATCCTCCGCAACCGGGGATAAGACTTCCGGAACAGCTTCGGTTGCGGCCGGGAAGCCTGCGGCGCAGGGAGTCTCATCGAGCACGAGGTCGGCAACGGAGGATTCGGATGAAGCGGGTCAGGCGGTCGAGGCGTTGAAAGAGGACGGGGCTGAATCTGGAGAAACGGCATTCCAGAACTCCGACGAAGAGACGGCGCAACTGAGCGGACTTAAAGACGCGCTTAGAACCGTGGCATCCGCCGAACCGCAGGCGAGCGTGGCCGTCGCAAAGAGCAGCCCGCAAACGGCGGCGGAGCGGAGTGCGCAGACGACAAACGGGCAGGCTCAGAGGTCGCAGGCCGGGATTGCAGTAGCAGATGGTGGCTCCGGATTGCTGAGCGCTGCGACCGCTGCGAGCACACGGAACGCCGCACTCAGCGGGCAGTATGCGGCATCAGTGGCAAAGACCCTGGGGCATGGGGCGGGCGGGACCACACAGAGCAATGCCTCGCAAAGCGATACGACGCAAAGCAGCGCGCACAAGTGGAACGCGCACGAGAACAGTAACGCACAGCAGACAGCGACCACATCATCCAATACGCACGCGGCGCAGGTGACAGATGGAGCAGCGAAGGCGGAGAAGGTGCGCGATGGCGGCTCGGATGCGATGACGGGCAACGCGGCAAGCACGACGGCCGCGGCCAGCGCAGCAGTGACCGCGAACGCAGAAGCCTCAACGTCCGCCCAATCTCTAACGGCCATTGCGTCAGCCGCAATGTCGGCCGCAATGACGGCCACAAGCACAACTGGCACGACGCCGACGCGGCCAACAATGCCAGCCAGCGCGGAGACGCAGGCGGCGACGGTGGCCACCAGCCAGAATTCGACGCTGGATACGGCGCACCTGCGCACCACCGCCGGCGGCGCGGAGTTGAAGGTAAGTGTGCAGCTCCCGGACCTGGGGCGGGTGGAGGTTCGCGCGGTGACCAGCGCTAACGGAACCCAGGCGCACCTGACAACCGAGCATCATGCAACCGCAGTGGCGTTAAGTTCCGGGCGCGACGGACTGGAGGCGGCGCTGCGGACCCATGACGTGACGCTGGGGTCGCTGACGACGCAGAGCGAAGCACAGGGAGGCCACGAGCGCAACCAGCCTGAGCCGCAGCGCGCGAGCGGGGCGAACAACAATGAGCGCGACACAGACGGGCTGCAGACGACTTCGGCGTCGGAGAGCGAGACAATCCCTCTCCCCGAATACTCCAGCATCAGCGTGCTGGTGTAAGAACAAATTCGAATCACGGAAGGAAGCAGGAGGAGCGAGATGAATATTCAACCCGTGCCCGCAACCGGCACAACAGGAACGAGCAGTAGCAGCAGTTCCAGCAGCAGCGCCACCGATTACGAAACGATGTTCATGAAGTTGCTTTCCACGGAACTGCAGTCGCAGGACCCGACACAGACGGTGGATCCGACGACCATGGTTACGCAGATGGTGCAGATCAACCAGTTGAGCGACGTGGCGGGAATCTACGGACTGCTGCAATCGCTCACCTCATCCGGAAGCACAACCACCGGCGGCGCGCAGGCCAGTGCGCACGCGGCGACACAGGCGGCAGCGGCGACGGCCTCCACCCAACCGGCAGCGGTGGGTGTGCACGCCACGGCGCAGCAGCCAGTCAGTTCGAGCACACACACCACGGGCGCACCGGGCCAGCATATACAAGGAGGCAACTAATGCCGAATTTTTCGATACCCCTCTCCGGGCTGAACGCCAGTGACACGGCGCTGGCGACGATCTCCAATAACCTGGCCAACCTGAACACGACCGGCTACAAGGACACCAACGTCAACTTCCAGGACATGTTTTACCAGTTGTTGGGCAGCAACGGCAGCGGAGACCAGTTGCAGGTGGGTGCCGGCACGAGCGTCGGCTCCATTGCAACCAACTTCAGTGGCGGCAGTGTGGAGAACACCGGCGTGAACACCGATGTGGCCATCAGCGGCAACGGCTTTTTCGTTGTGAAGGACGGGGGCAACACTTATTACACGCGCGCCGGAGACTTTACGCAGAATGCCAGCGGCTACCTGGTGACTCCCGATGGCTACGAAGTGATGGGATATCCGGCGACGAATGGAGTGGTGAACACCAACGGCGGGCTGGAGCCGATTCAGTTGCCGATGGGCATGGTGAGCGCTCCCACGGCGACGCAGAATATCTCGCTGGAAGCCAACCTCAGCTCCAGCACGGCGGTGGGAGGAACCTACGACACGAACATCACGGTATACGACTCGCTGGGCACCTCGCACGTGTTGAGCCTGGACTTCACGCGGACCAGCTCGGGCTGGAGCTACACGGCGACCCTGCCGAGCAGCGACATTACGGGCGGCACGGGAACGGCAACCACCGTGGGCACCGGCACGCTGAGCTTTGATAGCAACGGCAACCTGACCAGCACCACGCCGATCACCTTGAGCGTCAGCAACCTGGCCGATGGGGCCAGCACGATGAGCATGAACTGGGCGCTGGCGAGCTCTTCTGGCACCGGGCTGATTACGCAGGTTTCCGGCAGCAGCAGCACAAGCAACACCACGCAAGACGGTGCCACCAGCGGCTCGCTGACGAGTTTCTCCATCAACAGCGACGGCACCATCTCGGGAGCCTTCTCCAACGGAACCAAAGTGGTGGGGCAGATTGCGCTGGCCAATTTTGCTAACCTGCAGGGCCTGACCAAAGAGGGCGACAACAACTATTCCGCAACGATCTCCTCCGGCGCAGCCGTCATTGGCACGCCGGGAACCAGCTCGATGGGGACCTTGACCGGAAGCGCACTGGAGCTTTCCAACGTGGACATGTCCACGGAGTTCAGCAATCTGATCATCGCCGAGCGCGGCTACCAGGCCAACGCCAAGTCGGTCACAACGTTCGATCAGATCGCCCAGGACACCATCAATTTGATTCGGTAGACCACTACACCCGCGGCCGAGCACACAAAAGGCCCGGGTCACCACCTCCTGTGCATTCTTTTACCCCGCCGATGGCGGGGTTTTTTGTGCGCGGATTCTGAGAGCTTTCTCACCACTGGGCGTCCTGAGCGGCCCGTCAATTGCACCATTCGGGGATGGCGGTGGTGTAGCCGCAGGGAGCGCCCAATGAGCACCGCAACCCAAACCACAACGGCACTCACCGTAGGCGAGGCTCCGCGGCAGCGGGGCGGGGACTGGAGACTCTTCCAGCAACTGCCCTGCCGCATCTCGCTGGAGATTCCGGTGCCGGGCTTCACGGTGAGCGCCCTGCTGCGGCTGGCACCAAACGATGTCATCACGACCGGCTGGTTACAAGGCTCCGATGTGCCTCTGCGCGTGAATGGAAAAGTGATTGGCTGGACCGAGTTCGAAGTGATTGACGACCGGCTGGCGGCAAGGTTGACGCAAATCGCATGAAGACTCCAGCCACAAAGAAACGTGTAGCCACGCCGAAGCCGTTGACAAAATCGGCTACTGGATCAGCTCCGGAAATACGCGCTCGCGCCAGTGCGGACAAATCGAAGAGCCCGCGCAACCGCGCGACACGGGCAAGCGCCAACGTACGCGCGCCGCAGGGCGTGGCGGCCTTGACCTCTGCGGCGATGCTGGCGGCCATGCAGCCGGCGGCGCGGACAACACCGCGCGTGGATTCCTCCACGGCGGGGACGGATCTGAAATCACGAGAAGGATTTTCACTCGGGCGCATATTCCGGCGGGCCATGCAATGGGCGCGGCGTTGCTTAAACAGAGTGGGCGCGCACCTGCCCGGGCAGCCCTTGGGCGGGCGCACGCTGCAACTGGTGGAGATGCAGTCGCTGGGGGAGAAGAGATTCGTAGCCGTGCTGCGGGTGGGTGGTCAGCGCTTCCTGATTGGCGGCGCGCCTGGATCGGTACAGATGCTCGGCGAGGTTGGCGAGACGGCGACGACGGTGATTTTGCCCAGGCCTCTGCGGCGGGAGAAGGCATGACCCGGCGTCTATGGCTATTGCTGCCACTGCTGCTGGCCTCACCGTTTGCGCTGGCCGGTCCCATGCCGCAGGAGGTTCCCGCGAACGGGCTTGGACCGCTGGTGGGATTGGGCGGCAACCAGGCGCCGTGGATGATCGTCGTCCTGCTGACGTTCTTGACGCTGATTCCGGCACTGCTGCTCTCCATGACGCCGTTTGTGCGGCTGCTGATCGTCTTCCATTTTCTAAGGCAGGCCTTGGGCACGCAATCCACGCCGACGAACCAGACGCTGATCGGGCTGGCCTTGGTGCTGACGTTCTTCCTGATGCAGCCGGTGGGATTGCAGATTCAACAGAAGGCGATCGTGCCGCTGGAGGAAGGACGCATCACGCCCTTGGCAGCCATCGAGTTGGGCTCGGCGCCGGTGAAGACCTTCATGTTGCGCTATGCGCGTCAAAAAGACGTGGCGCTGTTTCTGGAGCTGGCGCAACTGCCGCGGCCGCGCTTGCCGGAGGACCTCTCGATGCGCGTGGTGATGCCGGCCTACATGCTGAGCGAGATGAAGGCCGGCTTTCAGATTGGCGCCGTGTTGTTTCTTCCCTTCCTGGTGATTGACATGGTGGTGGCCTCGATTACCACCTCAGTGGGCATGATGCAGTTGCCGCCGGTGGTGATCTCCACGCCGCTGAAGCTGCTGCTGTTTGTCATGGTGGATGGCTGGAACCTGCTGATCGGATCGCTGATGAGGAGTTTTGGATAAACGCCATGCCACTCGAACAGGTCATCCAATTGGGACGCACCACGCTGCAATACGCCATTCTGGCGGCCTTGCCGTTGCTGGCCACGGCCACCATCGTCTCCGTGGTCATCAACATCATGCAGGTGCTGACCAGCATTCAAGACCAGACGGTCTCCACCGTGCCGCGATTGCTGGCCACTGCATTGAGCGCGATGCTGCTGCTGCCCTGGATGCTGCGCCATCTGGCGGCCTTCACCATTCATCTCTTTAGTGATTTTCGTCCCCTGCTGCAATGAATCCGCCAATGACGCTGCCCGGCGTGCTGACCGCCGGAATCTGCATCGGCCTGCGATTGAGCGGGCTGGTGCTGTTCGCTCCCGGCTTCAGCAATCCGGCGGTTCCCATGCGCACCAAGGCCGCGCTGGTGGTTACCGGCAGCGTGCTGCTGTGGCCGGTGGTGCCAGTGCCCGCCTTGGAGTTCAACACCCTGGGCTGGGTTGGCGTGGTGCTGAATGAGGCGATGGTGGGAATGCTGGTGGGGTTACTGCTGAATTTTCTCTTCGACGCCGCGCTGTTTGCCGGGCAGGTGGTTGGAATGCAAATGGGCTTTTCCTTGGCGACGATGATGGACCCGCAATCACAGGCGGATTCACCCGTTCTCTCCATCTTTTATCAAACGATTGTGCTGCTGATCTTTCTCTCGCTGGACGTGCACCACTGGCTGCTGCGCGCCCTGGTGTCGAGCTTCCGTTACCTTCCGGCCGGGCAGCCCGTGCTGACGCATCTGCGGGCTGGGGCCATCCTGCACGCGGCGGGCTCCATCTGGGTGCTGGGATTACAGATTGCGGCGCCCGCGGTACTGGCCACGGTGATTGCCGACTTCGTGCTGGCCTTTCTTGGCAAATCCTCGCCGCAGCTTCCGGTGCTGTTTATCGGGCTCTCCATTAAATCGGTCTTAGGCATGCTTCTCACTATTGTGGCGATGGCCGCGTGGCCGCGCTTTTTCGCCCTCCAGTTTGCGAACGCAATCCGCTGGAGCGAGCAGATTCTTCACCTGGCCGGCTAGGAGCCCTCAAGAACGTGGCAAGCGACAACAAGACCGAGAAGGCCACAGAGCATCGCCGGCAAAAGGCTCGCGAGGAGGGACAGGTTGCGCGCTCGCGCGAGTTGGGCTCGGCGGCGGCGCTGCTGGCAGGCATCAGCGTGCTGGCCTCCGACGCCCCCACGCAGCTGCTGCACTGGCGCCAATTTATGCGCGCCGCGCTCGACCAGGCCGCGACGGGAGAGATCACGCTGGCAACACCACTGATTCCATGGGCGGCGCAACTGGTGGTGGGCTGGGCGTGGAAGCCATTGGCGGCCGCGGCGGGAGTGGCCGTGGTGGCGGCGCTGGTGCAGGGAGGATTCGTCTTTGCGCCGAAGCTGCTGGCTCCGAACTTTGAGCGGCTTAACCCAGGGCGGCGGCTGGGGCAGATCTTCAGCCTGTTGACCCTGGTGCAACTGGCCAAGGCGCTGGTGCCGAGCGTGCTGATTCTCTATCTCGCCTTCGGCATCTTCGAGCGTGAATGGCCGACCTTGGCGCTGGGAATTTGGGCCTCTCCGCGGCAGATTGCGGCGCACCTGTTCGGGCTGGCCTTCGAGCTCTTCTGGAAATCGTCGCTGGTGCTGCTGGCGTGGGCGGCGGTGGATTACATGGCGATGCGGCAGAAGTTCGAAGGCGATCTGCGCATGAGCAAGGAAGAGATTCGCGAGGAGTCGAAGCAGCTCGACGGCAATCCGCACACTCGCATGCGCGTCCGCCGCCTGCAAAGGCAGATGCGCCGTCAGCGCATGATCAAGGCCGCAAAACGGGCGACCGTGGTGGTGACCAATCCGACACACTTCGCCGTGGCTCTGGAGTATCAGGCGGAGATGGCCGCGCCCGTGGTGGTGGCCAAGGGACAGAACCTGCTCGCCCTGCAAATACGCGAGATCGCGCGCTGGGAGGGGATTCCGATTGTGGAGAACCCGCCGCTGGCGCAGACCTTGTACCGCACGGTGGAGGTTGACCAGGCCATTCCGGAGAAGCTCTACGCCGCCGTGGCCGAGGTGCTGGCCTACGTCTTCCGCATGAGCGCCGAGTCGAGGAGGGCCGTCTGATGGCGGAGGCGAAGAAGGAAATCAAGAAGCCCGGCGGATTCTTCAAGAACGCCAACTTTGACTGGATTCTGCCGGCGGCGGCCATCTGCGTGATCTTCGTCATGCTGGTGCCGATGCCAGCCTTTCTGCTGGACCTGCTGCTGGCCATGAGCATCACGGCCTCGGTGGTGGTACTGCTGTCGGCCATCTACATCCTGCGGCCGGTGCAGTTCTCAGTCTTCCCCAGCCTGCTGTTGCTGCTGACGCTCTTCCGCCTGGCGCTGAACCTGGCGAGCTCGCGACGCATTCTGTTGCACGGCAACGAGGGCGCCACGGCGGCCGGCTCGGTCATCGCCGCCTTCGGACAGTTTGTGGTCGGCGGCAACTACGTGGTCGGCTTCGTGCTGTTCCTCGCGCTCATCGCCATTCAATTCTTAGTGGTCAGCCACGGAGCGGTGCGCACCGCCGAGGTCACGGCGCGCTTCACCCTGGACGCCATGCCCGGCAAGCAGATGGCGATTGACGCAGACCTGAACGCCGGACTGATTGACGAGCAGCAGGCGCGGGCGCGGCGTGAAGGCGTGGCGCGCGAAGCCGAGTTCTACGGCGCCATGGACGGCGCGGCGCGCTTCAGCCAGCGTGATTCGCTGGCAACGATTCTGCTGACGGCCATCAACATCGTTGCCGGATTCCTGATCGGCGTCTTTCAACTCGACATTCCCTTCCGCGACGCGCTGCGCACTTACACGGTGCTGACGGTGGGCGATGGGCTGGTGACGATGATTCCGTCGCTACTGGTCTCCATCGCCGGCGGACTGGTGGTGACCAGGGCGTCGTCGAACAAGTCTCTGGGCGGAGACCTGGGACAGCAACTGCTGATGCAGCCGCGCGTGCTGTGGATTGCCGGCGCCGCCGTGCTGGCCATGGGACTCATCCCTGGAATGCCGAAGTTCAGCTTCCTGCTGATGGTGAGTGTGCTGTGGTTTATGGCGTGGCGATTGCAGAAGATGCCTCCGCCGGTGGAGGTGAAGCCACCGGCCAAGGGCGGCGCCAACAAGCCCGGCACCATTCAGGCGGATTCGCTGGAGAGCATTCTCGCGCTCGATGAAATCTCACTGGAAGTTGGCTACGCGCTGGTGCCGCTGGTGGACAACAACCAGGGCGGGCAACTGTTGCCGAGGGTGCGCGCCTTGCGCAAACACCTGGCCGGGCAGTTGGGCTTCATCATCCCAAGTGTTCACATCACGGACAACATTCGTCTGAAGCCGCGCGAGTATGTCATCAGCATTCGCGGCGTGGAGATTGCACGCTGGGAGATGCCGGAGAAGCAACTGCTGGCCATCAGCAATGGGGCCGAGCCGCCGCAGTTGCCCGGCACCATCACCAAGGAGCCGGCCTTTGGCGTGCCCGCGCGCTGGATTGCCGCCGAGTTGCGCGAGCAGGCGATTGCCGCCGGGTACAGCGTGGTGGATCAGACATCGGTGCTGGCCACGCATCTTTCGGAATTGATCCGACAGTACGCGCACGAGTTGCTGACGCGCGCCGAGACCAAGCGCCTGCTCGACAGGTTGAACGATTCGCATCCCCGACTGCTGGAAGAACTGGTGCCGAAGCTGATGACTCTGGGAGAGGTGCAACGCGTGCTGGCACAACTGCTGCGCGAGCAGGTCAGCATCCGCGACCTGGGCAGCATCCTGGAGACGCTGGCCGAAAACGCCGCGATCAACAAGAATCCCGTGGCGCTGGTGGAAGCCTGCCGCCAAGCGCTGGGCCGCTCGCTGGTAAAGCCGCTGCTGGACGACCAGGGCGCGCTCAAGGTGGTCACGCTCGATCCGCGCATTGAGGAAGAGCTGAGCCAGGCCTTTACGCCTTCGCTGCCCGCGAACGGCACCGTGGCGCTGCAACCAAATTTCATACGGCGGCTGCTGGACAGCCTGCGGCGGCTGGTGGGTGAGAACGCCGAGCTGGGCACGCCCGTCATCCTGTGCTCGGCGGGCACGCGCTTTCACCTGCGTCGCCTGCTCGAGCCATTCCTGCCGAAGATCGTCGTGCTGTCGCACGGCGAAATCCCCGCGCTGACGCCGGTGCATTCCATTGGGAGCCTGAATCCATGACCGCGATGAAACACTCCGCGAACTCTGCCAGCAAACCGACGCAGTCCCACTACGCTCCGCCGCCATTGGACGAGGAGGAACGCAACCGCATCCTGATGGAGCAGATGCCACAGGTGCGCTACATCGCGCGTCACATCCACGACCGCCTGCCGCAGCATGTGCCCATGGAAGACCTTGTACACGCCGGGGTGCTGGGGCTGATGGACGCGCTGACGAAGTATGACGAGGCGCGCCAGGTGCAGTTCAAGACCTACGCCAAGTTCCGCATCCGCGGCGCGATTCTGGATAGCCTGCGCGAGCTCGACTGGAGTCCGCGTGACCTGCGCCGCAAGGCACGCATGATCGAAGTGGCAACGGCCAAGCTGGGCAACCTGCTGCACCGCTCGCCCACCGAGCAGGAGCTTTCAGCGGAGATGGGCCTGACGTTAGAGGCCTTCCAACGCCTGCTGGGCGAACTTGAGGGCCTCGACCTGGGCAGCTTTCATGTGGAGACCGGCGACCGCGACCATACCGAGGACCTGTGCGAGTACCTGCCGGGTAATCCCGAAGAGAGTCCTTACTTTTTGACCATGCGTTCGGAGATGCACGAGTTGCTGGCGCGGGCCGTGGGCGAGTTGAGCGAGAAAGAACAGCAGGTGCTCTCCTTGTACTACTACGAGGAGTTGACGATGAAGGAGACCGGCGCCGTGCTAGGCGTGGGTGAATCGAGAGTCTCGCAGATTCACTCCTTGGCCCTGCTGCGGCTGCGGTCGCGGCTACAGGAGATGCTGAGCGGACGGCAAATGCCTCCGCAACTGGCGGAAGCCGCCGTGCGTACGGCACTGGAGGGCGCATGGAAAAAGTACTGAACCAGGATGAAATTGATGCCATGTTCCGCGCGGCATTGGGGCGCGCAGGCGGCAGCAGCCAGGGCACAACCACCTACAAGCCCTGCGACTTTCGCCAGGCCGGCCAGATCAAGCGCGACCAGGTGCGGGCCATCAGCAACCTGCACGAGGGCTTTGCGCGCAATTTGACCAACGCGTTGGGTGCCTACCTGCGCGTGGTCTTTGAGGTGAACCTGGTCAGCGTGGAGCAACTGGCATTCCGCGAGTTTGTGCAGCGCATCCCGGACTTGTCGTACCTGGCCACCTTCCAGATGAAGCCGATGGGCGCGAGCGCGGCGCTGAACCTGGAACCCGCACTGGTCTTCCCGATCATCGACCTGTTGCTGGGCGGCGTCGGCCGCATGAATGATCAGGAGCGCGACATCACGGAGATCGAAGAAGGGATCATGGAAGGCGTGGTGCGCATCTTGTGCACGGAGCTGCAAACGGCGTGGTCGTCGCTGAACTCGGTCTTTGAGTTCGAAGAGCGACTGCGGCCGTCGCAGTTGCAGCGAATGATGCCTCCGGGCGACAAGACGCTGTGCCTGAGCTTTGAGATACATATGCCGGAGTCGCGCGGGGTGATGAACGTGGCCTTTCCGGCGGTGGCCAGCAATGCCCTGCTGCGCCGCCTGGACTCGGACGGTGGTTACAGCCGCCATCGCGGCCCGAGCACGGCACGCGAACGCATGATGGAGCACGCGCTGGAATTTCCCTTTGAGCTGGCGCTGATGATGCCCGCGCAACGACTGCCCATCCGAGCGCTGGCCGAGCTGGAGACCGAGTCCGTCCTCGGCTTTGGACATCGCGCCACCCTGCCGATTGAGACCATCGTCGCCGGATGCCCGCTCTACCAAGCTTTTCCCATTCGCGCCGGCAACCAGAGGGCCATGAAGATCAGCGATGTGCTGCCGTATTCCAGTGAAGAGAATGGACAGCATACGGAGGCCGCATCATGAATCCAAATTCACCGAGCAATATTGCACCGGAATTGCTGGACTCCCTTTGCACAGAAATTTCCGCAGCGGCAGCGGCCGTACTCTCGCAGGTTGCGGGAGCCGAGTTGCAGGCCAGCGCCACGGCAGTGGAAGACGCAGCGCAGGCAGCGACGCGGCTGCAACTGACGCTGAGTGGCGCCATTGAGGGACAGTGCGAACTGAATCTTGATGGCCTGATGAGCAGCCGCTTTGCCGGCCTGCTGATGGGCGAGGCTCCGGTGCCCGACGCCGAAGTGACGCAAGATACGCGCGAGGCGGCGGCCGAGCTGCTGGGCCAGATCTGCGGCAACGCCGCCGACCGCCTGCGCAAACAGCATGGCCCACTGGAGATGAAATCTCAGCCAGTGGGCATAGAGCAGGGCGGCGCAGGCGATGATGCCGCTGGCCAGCGGCACAGGATCGCGATCACGGGCGGCGCCGAGGAACTGGCGATCGAGCTACACGCGCTGGCGCTTACGGCGCCACAGCCGGAAGAGGCGGCCGCGCAGCCAGATGCAACGCCACCGCCTCCGCCGGCGAACGCCATGCCAGCCTTCAGCACGGGCAGCCGCAACCTGGACCTTCTGCTGGAGATCGAACTGGGAGCAAGTCTGCGCTTCGGCACACGCCAGATGCTGCTCAAGGACATTCTGGAGCTTTGCTCGGGCTCGGTGGTGGAGCTGGATCGCAAGGTGCAGGAGCCGGTGGAGTTGCTGATTGATGGCCGGGTCATTGCCCAGGGCGAAGTTGTGATCGTGGACGGCAACTACGGCCTGCGCATTCTGCAGGTGTCCAGCCCGGGAGAAAAGATTGCCTGCCTGGCGCAGGCTCGCTAGAGCGCGACGACGGCACGGAAACGGCAAAAGGGGGATGTGAATGTACGGGCTACCGGAGAAGAAGACCAGACGGGGGCTGGCCTGGGGGCAGATGCTTCCCAGTTGCCAGTACCCCGGATGCAACAGCAGTCGTGGCCTGGCCAGCATGTGGAGCCGCATGTCCGGGTACCAGCTCAACGATGATGGCTGGTACTGCTGCTGCGAGTGTCTGGAGGCAGCGCTGGGGCAACAGTTAAGCGTGCACTTCCACCTGGAGCCTCGTCCGCAGCCGGTGCGCACCACCATGCCGATGGGACTGATGCTGCTGGCGCGCGGGGCAATCACCGATCCGCAACTGCGTGAAGCCCTGCGCATGCAGCAAAGCACAGGCGAGCGCATTGGCGCCTGCCTGAAACGGCTGAGGCTGATCGGGGAAGAAGAGATTGCCAGCGTGGTGGCCACGCAGTGGGGTTGCCCGGTATTTCCCGCCGAGAGCGTGGAGCCGGCCTGCTCGCTGTTGTTGCCCTTCAGCCTGGTGGAACGCTATTGCATGTTGCCCGTGCACCTGGTGTCGCAGGGGCGAAGGCTGTTTGTGGCCTTCTGCGAGCGGGTAAACCACAGCGCGCTGATGGCCGTGGAGCAGATGCTGGGCTGCGAGACTGAAGCTTGCATCGTGCTGGAACCGAAGTTCCGCCAGGTACTGGACTTCCGCAAGCAAGACGCGGCCGGAGAGGTCACCGTGCATCGTCCGGCAAGCGCGCAGGAGACGGCGCGCATCATCTGCAGCTATGCCCAGCAGACCGGCGCCGAGGCGCTGCGGCTGCAGGTGGTGGAGGGCAACATATGGGCGCGGCTGATGCCGGGCAACTCCCATCTGGACCTGGTCTTCGAGCAACTTCCATCCTGAGCTAAAGTGCCGCGCGCAAGCGGCCGATACAAGGATGGAGCGATCAAAGCATGATGGAAAACTTGCAACCATTCTCGAAAGCGAATCCGCGCAGTGGCATTACGGCTATGGCTGGCCGGGGGCCGGCGTTACCCCTGGGCCAGTTGTGCCAGTCCAAGGTGATGAACCTGGCAGAGCTGAGCCGCTCCATCCGCGCCCATCAACACCTCCACCGGTTGGTGGTGGAAGAGGCACAGAGGGAGCCCGGCTCGATGGGGCTCAGCGTGGAGGAGGCAATCGTGCTGCTGGGCCAGCGCCGGTTATACGCACTGGTGGCAAACACGGCAGGTGAAGATGCGCCCGATCACAGTCCAATGCCACGCGGTAGCATGGGGCCTTCCCGTGGAACGGCCCAGGGAAAACTTTTATGAGCCAAATTAAAGCAATGATCGTGGACGACTCGTCGGTGATGCGCAAGATCGTGGAGCGCTCTCTGCGGCAGGCGGGTCTCGACCTCTCCTCTCCCGTGCTGGAGGCGGGCAATGGCGCCGAGGCGCTGGGCCTGCTGGACGGCAACGCGGTGGACCTCATCCTGAGCGATATCAACATGCCTGTGATGGACGGCCTGGAGTTCGTCCGCCAGGTGCAGACCGTGGAGAAGCTGCGGCACATCCCGGTGGTGATGATCACCACCGAGGGCAGCGAATCGAACGTGGTGCAGGCACTGTCGCTGGGCGCCAAGGGTTACATCCGCAAACCATTCACGCCGGACCAGGTGAAAGAGCACGTGCTTCCGGTATTGGGGCTATGACCATGACACATCCCTACTCTGACAGTTCCGCACCCGGCGTAGTATTTGAACGCGCCAGTTGGACGCCCCTGCTGGAGCTCTCCACGCGCGAGGTCTTCGACATCATGCTCTGCACCCATCTGCACCCAGTGGAGCGGCAGGAGAGCCTGGCCGAGGCGCAGTTCACGGCCCTGGTGGGCCTGGCCGGCAACATCTGCGGAGTGCTCAGCATCCGCTGCAGCGAGGAAGCCGCGCGCATCATGGCCAGCAAGATGCTCGGCATGCCGCCCGACGAGGTGGACAAGGACAGCCTGGACGCGCTCGGCGAGATTGCGAACATGATTGCCGGGAACTTCAAGGGAAAGTTGAGCGGCGTGGGCCACCACTGCATGCTCAGCGTGCCAACCATCATCGTCGGCTCAGACTACGAAACGCGCTCACTGACCGGTGGTAATACCATTGAGACCACCTACGACTTTGAGCGCAAGCCGTTGTGGGTCACGCTCGAACTGCACGATTGACCCGGCAGGCGGCCTCCGCGGATGTGGCACTCCGCGGAGCGCTTTGCCTGTGCCCCGTACCACCCTCCCGCCCGTAACTAAGAATCTTCCAAAGTGATTGGCAACCCGCGTGCTCCTCTATTGGTAGGAGCAGCGATGAACAACGGTATCTATGCGGCCAGCACCGGACTGATGGCCCGCACGCAGGAGCTGGATGTGGCGGCCAACAACCTGGCCAACGCCAACACCACGGGCTTCCGCGGCGGAAGGGTCAGCTTTCACACCCAGTTAATGACCGCCAGCAGCAATCCCACGACCGAGGCGGTCAGCTCCTTTGGCGTGCTGGGCGCGCCGCGCACGGACTTCTCGCAGGGCTCACTCGAGCAGACAGGCAACCCCCTGGACCTGGCGCTGGAAGGGTCGGGCTTTTTTGCCGTGCAGGCGCCCACTGGGGTGCAGTACACGCGCAATGGCAGCTTCCACCTCAGTTCCACCGGCCAGCTGGTGACGCAGGAGGGCTACTCCGTGCTGGGCAGCGACGGGGCCATCACCATGCCGCAGGGTACGGCGGAGATCTCCACGAGCGGCGTGATCAGCTCCGATGGCGCGGTCGCCGGACAGCTCAAGCTGGTGCAGTTTGACTCATCGGTGCCGCTGACCAGCCTGGGACAGGGATACTTCAGCGCTCCGCAGGCGGCGGCCACCGACGCCGGCACCGACCTGGGCGTGCGCCAGGGAGCGCTGGAAAACTCCAACATCAATCCCGTGGCGAGCGCCGTCGGACTCATCGAGATCCAGCGCAACGCGGAGATGCTGCAACGCGCACTCAACACCATTCACACGGAATTTAATCGCACAGCGGCGCAGGAGCTGCCGAAGGTATAGGAGTCCACCATGTTCCGATCGCTCTACACGGCCGCCAGCGGCATGACGGCACAACAGACCAACCTGGACAACGTGGCCAACAACCTGGCCAACGCCAACACCGCGGGCTTCCGCAAACGGCGCGTGCAGTTCCAGGACATGATCTACCAGAACATGGTGACGCCCGGCGCGGCCGCCACCCAGCAGACGGTCTCGGCTGGAATGCAGATCGGACTGGGTACGCGGGCCTCGGCCACCGAGATATTGCAATCGCAGGGCGACTTCCAGCAGACGGGCA
>Ga0181519_10001186_pt1 | contig 22906 bp, 15 predicted proteins | sample PEATcosm2014_Bin_26_FD_121102 | JGI IMG/M metagenome (GOLD analysis project Ga0181519, IMG submission 121102) | Peatland microbial communities from MTU Mesocosm Facility, Houghton, MI, USA - PEATcosm2014_Bin02_10_metaG | ecosystem: Environmental > Terrestrial > Soil > Wetlands > Peat | place...
TCGCCGGATACGCGCTCACGAGCTGGAACACGGTATGGAGCCAGCGCTTCGAGAGGAACGATCCACGGAGAGACGGTGGTGGCGAAGCTTTTTGCTAGGAAAGGCCCCAGCGGTTGATATTCCCACGACTGGATGTCGCGCGCCGACCAGTCGTTGACAAGGCACAGGCCGAAGATGTGATCTTCGGCTTGATCGATCGGGATCGGCTGTCCAAGCGGATTGCCCGAACCTACAAAGATGCCTACCTCGAGTTCGAAATCCAGCGCCCGTGTTGGTCCGAATACCGGCTCGCTTTCAGTGGGCTTCGTCTGTCCGCATGGCCTGCGAATTTCGATTCCGCTGGGCACGATGGAGGATGCGCGACCGTGATAGCCGATGGGAATGAACTTGTAGTTGGGCAGCAGGGGATGGTCGGGACGGAACAGCTTGCCCACGCGCGTGGCGTGATCGATGGAGGCGTAAAAATCCGTGTAGTCGCCAATCTCCGCGGGAAGTTGCATCTCCGCTTCGGCGATGGGGAACAGGAGTGACCTTATGCGGTCCTGCGTTTCAGGACTGGCCTTGTCTGCGTCGAGCAACGCGGTGAGATGGCGGCGCAGAGCGGTCCACGCTGCAGGACCAAGAGCCATGAGCGGATTGAGGTGCTCCGCACGGCATGCGTCTTGGGTTTCCTCAGACAGTCCCGCCAGCAGCTCGTAGTTTGCGCAAGCATGCAGATCGAGAATCCGATCGCCGATGGCGACACCAATGTGGAAGCCGCCGCCATAACGGAAGACTCCGTAAGGCACGTTCTGAATCGGAAAATCGGAGCCGGGATCATTCGCCGATGCGAGCCAGCTTTTCAGCCCCATCCCAACTCCTCTCCGTGCTCATTCCGCATGAATTCACAATTGGTTTCTGGTTAGTGCGGGCGAGGACGCCCGCACTACAGCCGGTCCGGAGACCGGCGCTACTCCTTCATACCCCGGCCGGTTCTGCGATGCGATCGGGCGCGACGAAGCGCTTCTTCAGTCCCTGCCAGCATTCAAAATACTCGTGCTGCAGGATCCTGGCTTGCATGGCGAACTCCGTGGGGCGAACGGCAAGCTGAGTCTCAAACATGAAGGCCAGTGTGCCAGCAAGGTACTGAGCCTCAAGGCGGTCCGTACTGGCGCGCTCGAAGGTTTCAGCATCGGGGCCGTGGCCCGCTGTGCAATTGTGCATGCTGGCGCCGCCGGGAACAAATCCTTCGGCCTTGGCATCATAGGCGCCAAAGACGAGCCCCATGAATTCGCTCATCAGATTGCGGTGAAACCAGGGCGGGCGAAAGGTGTGCTGGGCGACGACCCAGCGCGGAGGAAAAATCGCGAAGTCGCAGTTGGCCGTGCCGGGAATGGCCGATGGCGCGGTGAGAACCGTGTAGATGGACGGATCGGGATGGTCGAATGAAACCGTGTTGATGCAATTGAAGAGCGAGAGGTCGTATTTGTACGGCGCGTAGTTGCCGTGCCAGGCGACGACATCGAGGGGCGAATGATCGATGGCTGCCTGCCAGAGGCGACCGAGGAATTTGGCGACGATGTGAAGTTCGCCGTCGCGATCTTCGTACGCGGCGGTTGGCGCTTTGAAGTCGCGCGGATTGGCCAATCCGTTGGCCCCGATGGGACCGAGTTCAGGCAAGCGAAAGGTTTGCCCATAGTTTTCGCAGATGTAGCCGCGGGCCTGGTTTTCGAGTAACTCGGCGCGGAACTTGACGCCGCGGGGAATCACGCAGATTTCGCCGGGCGCAACCTCAAGGATGCCCAACTCGGTGTGGAGACTGAGGGCCCCCATCTGCGGAACGATCAACATTTCTCCGTCTGCATTTGAGAAAAAGCGGTCGCGCATGGAGGCGTTGGCGACGTAGAGGTGAATGGCGACGCCGATGTGCATGGCGGGATCGCCATTGCCGCCGAGCGTGACGATGCCGTCAAGGAAATCTGTTTTTTGCTCCGGCAACGGCAGCGGATCCCAGCGGAGCTGGTTCGGGGTGGTTGGCGTTTCGGTGAATGGCCCGCTGCGGATCAGGCCCACGGGAATTTCTTCAAAGGGCCGATGCGTGACTGAGGGACGAATGCGATAGGTCCAGGTGCGGCGATTGGTGGCGCGCGGAGCCGTGAACGGCGTACCACTGAACTGCTCGGTGTAAAGGCCGAGGGGATGTTTCTGCGGCGCGTTCTGGCCGACGGGCAGCGAGCCGGGAACCGCTTCCGTGGCAAACTCATTCGCAAATCCAGTTAAATACCGAATCTCGTATGTCATTCGTAACCTCTCACAGGCAGCCGCTCGCGGCACGCCTCTCCGCCTCGTGCATGGCTTCGTAGATTTGATCGAAACTGCTAACGGCGAACAGCAGCTTGTGCAACTCGTTGACTTTCACCTTTGTTGACAGCACTTCGTCGAGCGAGAAGCGGTGGATCGCGCAATGACCATTGGTTACGTTTTTGCACTCGCCGTGCGAACTGATGAGACCGCTGCCGTAAACCTTCATCTCTCCGCGCTGCAAGATCACACCGAACTCGACTGTGTACCAGAAAAGACGGCCCAATTTCTCAAGAACCGCTGCGTCAGAGACGGATGCGCAGACGCGGCCGTAGTGCTCAAGAAAATCCGCAAACACCTTGTGAGAGTGCATGGGCACGTGGCCGAAGACATCGTGAAAGATGTCGGGCTCGGGCGTGTATTCGAGCGACTCGCGGCTGCGTAGCCACGTTGTGGTGGGAAAGTTGCGGCTGGCAAGCATCTCAAAGAAGGCTGGCGCGGGCAGAAACCCGCTCACCGGCGTTGAACTCCAGCCGGTTCTGGGCGCAAGGCGGGCGCTTATCGATTCGAGATTCGGCAGTCGGTCTGCCTGGAGGCCGATGATTTCGAAGCCCTCGAGATACTCACGTGCCGCATGCTTTTCAAGCTCGGGCAACACGCGCCCGACCAGTTCCGCCCACACCGAGTGTTGCTCGGCGGTGTAGGCAGCGTAGTCCTGACGAATGATGTAAGGTGCAGTGGCTGAAAGCACCTCGGTATTCATGGCTTGTCTCCCGCTACAAATTGCCGCGTTCTCGCTGCTCGCGCTCAATGGCCTCAAAGAGCGCCTTGAAGTTGCCCTTGCCGAAGCTGCGGCTGCCTTTGCGCTGGATGATCTCAAAGAACAGTGTGGGACGATCTTCGACGGGCCGCGTGAAAATCTGCAACATGTAGCCTTCGTCATCGCGATCGGCGAGAATTCCAAGATCTTCCAACTCATCCACCGGTTCGTCAATCTTGCCCACGCGACCTTGCAGTTCGGTGTAGTAGGTGTGCGGCACGCGCAGGAATTCGATGCCTTGTTCGCGCAGCTTGTTCACAGTGTGCAGAATGTCGTCGGTGGCCAGGGCAATGTGCTGCACGCCGGGGCCGGGATAGAAATCGAGGTACTCCTCGACCTGGGATTTCTTTTTGCCTTCAGCTGGCTCGTTGATAGGGAATTTCACGTATCCGTTGCCGTTCGCCATCACCTTCGACATGAGCGCCGAGTAGTCGGTGGAGATGTCTTTGTCATCGAAGTGCTGATACAGCGAAAACCCCATGACATTGGCATAGAAGTCAACCCACTGGTTCATCTCATGCCAGCCGACGTTGCCAACCATGTGATCGATGTGGAGAAGGCCGACCGGGCGCGCCACCGGATCGCTGGCGACGGCGCGGAAGCCGGGAAGGAACGGCCCAAGGTAACCGCTGCGCTCGACAAAGGTGTGAATCGTGTCGCCATAGGTGCGAATGCTCGCGAGAACGGCCGTGCCTTGTTCGTCCGAGACGATGTGCGGCTCTTCCACGCTGACGGCGCCGCGACTGGTGGTTTCATACCAAGCCTGGCGTGCATCGTCCACCCACAGGGCAATGACGCGGACGCCGTCTCCGTGCAGTTGAATGTGTTGGGCGATGGGATGCTGGCTGCGCAGGGGTGTGGTGAGCACGAAACGAATTTTTCCCTGCTGCACAACGTACGAGGCGCGATCGCGCAGACCAGTTTCCGGACCCGCGTAGGCGACCAGGCGCATGCCAAAGGAAGTGCGGTAGAAATACGCTGCCTGGCGCGCGTTGCCCACGTAGAACTCCACGTGGTCGGTCCCCTTAAGGGGCAGAAAATCCGCTGCGGCAGAGGGCGGAGCGGCGGGCAGAGTCAGGACTTGCGTGGAAGCCGAACGGGGGAATGCGTTCATAGCCACCTTCTTGGATGCAGAGCGCGAAAAAAAGGGCTGCGTGCTCTTTACATGGCCTAGCATAGGCCTGCACACAAAGTCAGAAAATGGTGATTGTATTGAAGAAAGGCTGGAACTGCTTAACAGGGTTAAGCATAATAGAGTTGTTGCTTAAGGATTGCAGGCACATGCCGCACAGGACCGTTCCCACCACTTTCGAGCTCGATGCTATTGCGTGGAAGATCCTCGAAGCCCTGCAACAGAATGCGCGACAGTCGTTTGCGGAGATTGGCAGGCAGATTGGTCTCTCCACACCAGCGGTCGCCGAGCGCGTTCACCGGCTTGAAGAAGCCGGGGTCATCGCCGGCTACCATGTTGCGCTCGACATCGCAAAGTTGGGCGTTCCCATCCGCGTTCTGGTGCGCCTCACGATCCCCGGCGGCGATTTGCAGATCACCCGCTCGGTGACTGCGATCAAAGAGTTGAACGAGATCAGCCGATGCTACCGCATCACTGGCGATGAGTCCTTTGTGATCGAGGCCAATGTCGTCTCCATCCGCCATTTGGAAGCCCTCATCGACAAGCTGTCGGCGCTCGGAGCCACATCGACTTCGACGGTGCTTTCTTCGCCGGTGCAGCGCCGGGAATATCGCGCCAAACAGATCGAGGCCTTCGGCAGGTTCCTCTAGAGCCTAATTGGAGCTTGAGGAACCTGTTTAGCCTCAGAGGGCCTGGGACTGTGGTTCGGCTTTAGCGGCGACCGCCGCCGTGGCCGCCTCCGGCGTGGCCACCTCCGGAGAATCCGGGAGCGTGTTCACGGCCACCATCATGGTTGGCGTTGCCCGTGTGACCGTTTCCATCCCGCGCCTCATTGGCGCGGAAGCCGCTGAAGGGCCGTTCGCCGCGCCCGGGCAGGGGTCCGTGGTAGCCGTTGTGCGGATCATAGCGATTGTCCACATGGCCGTAGAAGCCGTGGGGTCCGTGGAACCAGGGTCCGGCACCAATAAAGATGCCGTTCACGAACCAATCGGGTCCGTAGTAGCCATAGGGCGCGCAATCATACGGCGCGAAATCGAAGTACCCGTAAGGACAGTAGGGCTCGGGACCAAAGTTGACGCCGACGCCGACACCGATCTGGGCCGGCGCGTGGGCGCAGCTTGCGCCGAAGAGGCATAGCAAACTGAGCACTACAAGGGATTTAACGAGACGCATCCTTCACCTCCGCAACATCTGCGTGCATTGATCAATAGATGCAGATTTTGCGGCAAAGGCGGCGTAGGAGCGCGGTAATTTTTGGCGCAGCTAGGATGGCCGCTGCCAGCGCGGGCTTGTTGCGGAACTCGCGCGCGAGGAAGGGTGCGAATCAGGTGCGCGGCGCACAGGTGGATTCGCGGAGCACAAATCGCGTCTTGTACTCGAAATTGGTTTTCTTGGGTGTATGCTGAATCTCCTCGACAAGGGCGCGGAAGGCCAGGCTGGCAAGCTCGCGAGGAGAAAACTGGATGGTAGAGAGCGGCGGCTGCGTGTACTGGCAGATGGTGAGATCGTCGAAGCCGATGAGGGCAATGTCTCTCCCGGCCTGAAGTCCACGCGTCGCCAGGGTCTTCAAAGCGCCGACGGCGGCCACATCGTTACAGCACAAAACGGCGGTGGGCGGCTTGGGAAGGCTGAGCAGAAAGCCCATGCCCTGCGCGCCACCATCCCAGGTGTGATCGCACTCGGCAACCAAATCCTTATCGAAGGCGTAACCGGCAGCCTTCATCGCCTTGCGCAGCGCGTCCAGGCGGGAGTGCATGCTGCTCCAGCGCAGGCGCCCGCTGAGGTAGCCGATGCGCTGATGCCCGAAGTCAACGAGATGCTTGATGGCGTCTTTGAAGCCGGGAACGTAATTGATGCGGACATTGCGCACGCCGCGCAGATCGTGATCGGCGCCGGCATAAACCAAGGGCACGTCGATTTGTGCGTTGGCCAACTGCTCTTCCATGCCAAAGGTGAGGGCAGCGATACCTTCGACTTGCCGCTCCTGCATGCGCGTGGCACACACGGCGACGTGATCGGGACGGGTTTCAGTATCGGCAAAACTGACGAGGACTTCGTATCCCTGTTCGACAGCGGCGCGCTCAAAGTAGAGCATGACCTCAGAGAAAAATGGATTGCCGCCGCTCAACTCAGAAACGATGAGGCCGACGGTGTGACTGCGGCCGCGTGCCAGAGCACGCGCCTGAAAGTTGGGCCGATAGCCCACTTCCTGAATGATGGCCTGCACGCGGCGAACCAGCTTTGGGTCGACGGATTCAACCTGGTTAATGACGCGGGAAACAGTGGAATGAGAAACACGAGCGCGCTTGGCAATCTCCCTGATATTCATGCACTTCCCTCACATCGAACGGCCGCCGAGGAGGGCATTTTAGAAACCGGTCACTCGGGCGGTCTGCGGTTCGACTCCGAGTATATCAGCAGATTGCAACCAGGTCAGTACTGGGGGTCGCGGAGCTGGGGTTTCAACGGCGGTCTGGATTGGGGCTGATGCCGGAGGGCCGGCGCGGGCGAAACTTGAGCACGTAGAAGCTGCCGATGAGCAGAAGGAGAATGCCGCCCCAAAGCCCGGGATGATACTGCGCGAGAATCACCTGCGACGGCTGCGACCAATCGACGATGGAAGTGATGAGAATGATGACCCCGTAGATGGTTAGCAGCATTCCGATGAAAAACCAAACGGGCAACATGTGACGACGTTCGCGCATTGTCAAACTCCTTTTCGCGGAAGGTTATTTTGCCGCAACCGCGGCAGGCCCGATGGAAGTTATGAAACTCATCCACCAAGAATCGCCGCTCTGTCCGATTTTTGCATCCGATGGATGCTTGCCGTTCACAAGCACATCGGCGGCTGCGGGCTCCTTGGCGAACGGCCCTAGGCGCATGGAAACCGGGCCCAACGGGCGGTCGGCTGCAATCTCAAGTGACATATGATCGCCGGCGCGACGCAGGTCGTACTGCAGCAGCGCGCGCTCTCTGTTTCCATTTTGCTCCACCAGCGCGGGGTATTTGGTGACGGCAATTTCGCTCCAGTCATATGGCAGGCGCGGCATGATGCGCAGACGCTGTGGATGATTGTCGTCGACTCCGATAAGAAGGCGAAAGATTTTGACGATCTCCGCTTCCTGGACTCCGTTGCCCTGATCGCCGGTGCGGAAAACGTAGCGGCCGGTGGGATCGACTTGCACGCCTTCAGGCACGACGAAGGAATGGATTTGAGCGTCGTAGGTTTCGCGGGCGGTCCAATCGAGCATGGATGTTACGTCTTTCATGCGGTCGAGGAGCAATGCCGCCTGGGTAACGAAGCCCTGGCCGTAACCCATGGCCCAGCCATAGAAACCGACGGGGCGATAGGTGTCGATCAGGCGCTGATAGGCAGCTTCGTTGACAGGGCGCCATGCAGGATCGTCATCCTGCGGAGCAAAGCCGCGGTAATCCGCGAGGAAGATGAGCGGGCCGAGCACCGTACTTTGATTGGGCCAGCCTGCGTCATCGAGCGTCCACACGCGGCCGTACTTGGGATCGGTGATGGCGTAGCGCGCGGAAATTGCTGCGCGCATCTTGGTGGCGCGATCGCGCCACAATGCGGCGGATTGCGTTTCGCCGATGGACTCGGCCATCTGCGCGAGGGCTTCGAGAGCAGTCATGCAGATGGCATCGGGGTACACGGAGTAGCCCTTGCCCGCGGCGGATTCGCCCGTGGTGTAGAGCACGCCATCTTTTGCTCCGGTGACATCTGCATGATCAAACTGCCAGGGAATCCAATCTCCGGCGGCTTTCACGTCGGGCCAACGTGCACGAAGCCATGCATCGCGGTCGGGAACGCGCTGCCAGATCTTGTAGATGAAGAGTGCTATTAGACCGTGGCCGTCATTCTCAAACGGTTGCGCGAAGTCCGGACGGTTGATGACGCGGTTCCAGTGCGGAGGGAGCGGCACACCCTTGTAGTTCAGTGAGGGATTCTGGGACCAGCTTCGCGCCGATCGGAACGCGAAGTCCGCGGTGGGCGTGGTTTTGGTGAGGAAGCCGAGTTCGGTGAGTTCCTGCATGGTGCGGCCGAGGTCTCGCGACCATGCATCGCCGTAATAGACGCCCACATTTTTGCGGAAGGTGCCGAATTCGCCGCCCGCGGAGCGCGGATCGCCAGACCAGGCCAACGCATTGCGCGTGGAGGTATGGTAGGTGCCGTCGGCGTCGATCTTGTCGAGCATGTCCTGGACGTTGGCGTAAAACGCATTCTGTAACGCGACGGCTTGATTGGTTCCCTTGAAGGTGACGCGCGGGCCGGAGTATGCAGCGGGGATTTCGGCTGTGATGGCCGACTTGAAATCCGCGTCGGTGGAATAGAAAGCGTCACTGAGATCGCGGAGACGCGCCTTGGAAGCGGCCTCGTCTGTACCGGCAGGGCGGAGCGGTTTTTCGTCGACGAATTTGCGGAATTCGGGCGTGAGTTCGCCGGCGTCAATGGGCAGCGATCCGGGAATTCTCGCGTCGGGCGCGACCTCTACCGTGATGCCGGCGACGGCGACGGAGCCGTGCTTTTCCGGCGAATTGATGATTTCGATGCTGGCGAGCGGAGAATTCCTGGGTGCGATGACAGCTACATAGTTGCCATCGTCTACCTGCGCGGCGGGGTAGAGGCGCATGGACCGCTCGAAAGCATTGCGTAGACGCGCGTCGGTGGGAAACGGCTCGCGCGTTTGATAAAACGGTAGGCCCCACCAGACGCTTTCACCGAGGATGAGCGGGTAATCCTGCGTGAAGCCGTCGGCGTAGTGCAACCGAATGGTGCCCAGATTGTCCCCGACGATGTAACGCGCAGCATAGGTGAGAGGACTGGACCATGCCGAGGGCCGCTGAGTCTCAATCAAGCCGAGGAGGAAGATTTTCTTGACGGTGACGCCGACGCCGGCCTGAATGACATCTTTGGTTGCGGGATGCGAGGGGATCGAAAGAAAGGGAACGCCGTAGCGGTAGAGCATCTGCCCGGTTGCAGCATCGTTCTGCGCGATGTGCAGAGCGAGAAAGCGATCGGGAGGGGGCGTGTTGTCGGTTGCAGCGAATCCGTGAACCGAGCCGGAAAGCAGGGCAAGAAATGCAGCGCTCAGGGCGCGAGTGACGAGAGGATTTCGATTTGTCATTGCAATTCCTACCAGAACATCCATTGCAGGATGCCGAAGAAGATGGCGACACCGCCGGCCCAGAAGAGCGGAGTCTTCCAGAAAGGCAGATGCTCGTTCTTGGGGAACATGGTGGCGCCCCAGGTGAGTCCGGATAGTTGCTCTTCAGTTTTGGGCTTGGTGAACAGGCTGACGACGACGGTAACGAAAACACAAATGAGGAGCGACCAAAGTGCGCGATAGACGTTCTCGGCCATGTCTTTGGCATCGGGCGACAGCGCCACGTAGCGGATCCAGGATGGGTGAATCTTGACGGCTATATACATGGCCACGGAAGAGCCAGTGCCGGCAAGAAGACCCCAGAATCCACCTTTCGGCGTGGCGCGCTTCCAGATCATGCCGATGAGCACGGTGCCGAAGAGCGGGGAGATGAAGAAGCCGACCAGCGCCTGCATGTAGTCCATGATGCTTTTGAAGTTGGTGACGAAATAGGCGGTGCCGATGGAGAGAAAGACGCCGATGAGAGTGCACCAGCGGCCGATGCGAACGTAATGCGCGTCGGACATTCCCTTTTTGATATAGGGCTGGTAGATGTCGTAGGTCCACACGGTGGCGAATGCGCTGACATTGCCGGCCATGCCCGACATGAAGCCGGCGATGAGCGCGGTGATGCCGAGACCCAGAAGACCCGGTCCTGCGTAACGCGCCAGCATGAGCGGCAGCACTTCGTTGTAGCTGTGCAGTCCGGGCTGCATGGCGCTCTCCGGTACCAGGTGATAGGGCAGAACCGCGAGACCGAGGAGACCGGGGAGAATCACGATCAACGGCACAACCATTTTGAAATACGAGGCGATAATGGGCGCCAGTTGCGCGGAGCGCAGGTCCTTGGCGGCCATGGCGCGCTGCACGACGAGGAAGTCCGTGGTCCAGTAGCCACAGGCGATGGCGCCGCCGAGGCCGAAGACGATTCCGGTCCAGTGCACACCCATGGGATTGCCCGAGAAGGTGCCGAGAGTACTCCAAAGATGGACGTAATCGTTGGAGTGCACCTGCTGAAAGATTCGCGCTTTGAGGCCGCCCCAACCGCCGACCTCGATCATGCCGAGGATAGGGATGATGAGGGCGCCCAGCCAGATGAGGAAGAACTGCAGTACTTCGTTGAAAATAGCGGAATACAAGCCGCCGAGAGCTACGTAAACGGCCACGGTGAGCGAAGAGACCCAGATACTGAAGTGGATGTTCCAGCCCAGTACAACCTTCATGACGATGGCCATGGCGTACATGTTGATGCCCGACATGAGGATGGTCATGAAGGCGAAGGAGATGCCGCTCAAGGCGCGGGCGGATTCGCCGTAGCGCAGTTGCAGATAGCCGGGAACCGAGTGAGTTTTTGAAAGGTAGTAAAAGGGCATCATCACCAGCCCGAGAAAGACCATAGATGGGAAGGCGGCGATCCAGTAGAAGTGCGCGGCGAGAATTCCGTACTGATAGGTAGAGGCAGCCCAGCCCATGAGCTCGATGGCGCCCAGATTGGCGGAGAGAAAACTGAGGCCCGCGACCCATGCGGTCATCTCGCGGCCGGCCATGAAGAAATCGTTGGAAGTGTTCGCGTAGCGCCGGAGGTAGACGCCGATGCCTAGCACCATGACGAAATAAATGGCGATGATGAGGACATCGGGAAGGGCGAGCGTGACGAGCCTGTTAGGCGATTGCAATAGGAATGCGGCGGCAAGAGAGTATGGGAGAACCATCGAACCTTCCTTCAACTCGGATGAGCGGACCCAGGACTGCAGTGCCTCGCGGGGATGGAGAAACGCGGAGACTTCTTATCGGAGCCGTATTACTTGACCTCGAAGATCTTCTCCATGCGCACCCATTTTTCTCCGGGGCGGGCATGGGGAAGGGGCTTCTGGAACTTCCACATGAGTTCTTCCCACTTTCGCATTTCGGGGCTCGCGCTGTCAGCAGCCGCTTTGGCGTTGAGGTCGAAGTCGTCGGTGGTTTCGAGGACCATGACCAGGCGGTTGCCTGCGAGATAAATCTCCTGGCTCAGCACACCTTTGGCCCGAATGCGTTCGAGCACTTCGGGCCAGATGTTTTCCTGCCTGTGATAACGCTTGTATTCGGCAATCAGGTCAGGATCGTCGTGCAAATCCAATGCAAAGCAGTAGATCTTCATAAAAAGTGGTGAGTGATTAGTGATCAGCTAACAGTGAACAGGGGCGACACTGCGCTCTACTCCGAGAGCACCAAGTCCTCACATTCGCGAAAATAGCGAATGCTGGTTTCGACCAAGGCATCCAATTTGGGTTTGTTGGGCTTGCCGTGCATTGCGGGGTAGGGATCGCCTCCGGGGCCGAGGGGCTCGAAGGTTACGAATCGGTCGCCTTGGTTGAACCCGATGACATAAAGAGCGCGGATGATGGTTGCCAGGTCCATCGATCCTTCGCCCATGGCACAGCGGTTGCTGTCGGCCATATGCAAATTCACCAGCTGGTCGCCGGCATCGAGAATGGCGTCGCCGATGTGCCGCTCTTCCGACTGCATGTGGTAAACATCGCCGTTGATGTGGCCTATGCCGGGATGATTAACCTGCGCGAGATACCGCTTGGCGTCGGCAATGGTATGCACCAGGCTTACCTCGGCGGAACGGATGGGCTCGATGGTGGCCTTGATGCCATGCTTGACGAACAGATCGCCGCGCATGGCAAGCGTCTCAGCCGAGCGCTCGAATTCGACGTCATCGTAGGCCTTGGGCCGTCCGACGGCACCTGGCACGACAAGTAGATAGCTGCCTCCCACGGCGCACGTGAAGGGAACTTCGCGGTCGAGATAATCCAGAGAAGCCTGACGGCATACGGCGCGGTTGCACGCCAGGTCGTTGTCGGCGGAAAACATGCCGCATACGCCGGAGACGTTGAGGCCGTGATCGCCGAGAATCTTCAGCGTCTCGTCCACTTGGTAGCCGAGGCTGGGACCGTAGTGGTTGCCGTGCAGTTCGATATAAGGAACCTTAGACTTGGCAAGCCGCGCGGCCGACTCTGCCAGCGACTCTCTGCCGAATCCCCAGTTGCTCCAGGAAAGTTTGAGCCGCGTTTTGAGCTGGTCAGGTTTCAACTCGCGGAAGCGATCCTGAATCTTGCTGTTGCTTTCTTCAAAATGTTGCTGACGCATGGTTGCGTCCTCCTAAAGAGTGCCGAGTTTCCCGGGTCTCAAAAGCGAGACCCGGGGCACCCAATGACGGTGCAGGATCAAGCGGCAAGGAACTTAGAGCCGCGCATGATCTCCTACGGCGGGCATCTTAGCGTGCACGTCGGGCCCAAAGTAACGCAGCGTCACCAGAGGGTCCGTCTTGGAGTGGTTCTCAAAGGTCACGCCCGCTGCGGCTGCTTCGTGTGAAATGAACACCTCGTCCTGGGTCAACTGCCCGAACCGGATGATGGAGGGGCAGTCCACATCGAGCTTGCCGATGCGCCCGTGGCCCTGAGTGACGATGACGCCGCTGGCACCGGGGTCGCGGAGGGTGCAGCGCGCTCCCGGTTCGACGGTGAGTTCGCGGGCGCTGAACTTCTGTGCGCCAGCGATGGTTCCGTAAACGATCCAGCGATCGACATAGCCCTCGCTGGCGGTATCGGTCACGGGGATCGGCTCCAGGTAATGTTGGTTCTTGAAATCATCGACGAGGTTGGCCGGGTAGTCGACCAGATCAGCCAGGAAATCGAAGTCCCAGTGCTTGTCCTCTGGAACGTCCTGGGTGAGCAGGCTGCGAGGCACCGGCCGCGCTTCCACCATCGACTGGAACATGGCCAGCACATCGCTACCCCACTGCGGTTCATAGGTCAGCAAGGAGCCCGGCGCATGCAGAATCCGCGGCGGCACCAGCCATCCCGTGCCGGGCTTGAGCCGGTAGGCCTTCGAGTAGTCCAGAATTCCGTTGTCGCCTGTGTCCCAAGCCTCAAGGCAGGTGCGGATCTGCTCACGCGTTGTGCCCGGTTCCAGCCCGAAGTATGTATGAGGAAAATTGCCGTCAGTTGCATTCTGTTGCGGAGGAAAATAATAGCCTTCCGGTTTGCCTTGACGCCCCACGAGTTGGGCCTGCTCGTCGCTTTGATGAAGATGGTGCATGATGGGGCCCATATTGTCGAAGAACTTGCTATAGACGGGCCAGCGATGGTACTTCTCCCAGATCGCCTTGCCAACAAGCCGCTCCCCCTCGGCCTCCACCGCTTCCTTTAATGTGAAGCGCTGGCTCTCTGAGAATACAAAGCTCAGGCCCTCGTCGGGTGTGCGGTTGTCGTTCATGGCTGGGGTAGTGGAAGCGAACCAGCGTTCATCGATGCCGCCGCGGTGCGCGCCGTAGGCATACAGATCACGCGCATCGAGTTTGAGCCTGCGGCCGGGTTGCGTATAGACCCGCGGCACCCATGTAGGTGCGAGCCTGAGAATACCTTCGCCGGCTTCCAAAGCCTGCCGGGTTGCTGTGTTTACTGCTATGGACGTGCTCATCTGTCTCTCCGTTTAGCTTGTGTCCGGCCGCTCGGTCAACTAACTTAAAGGCGCCGAAGGCGAAATCCGTCAGCAACCGGTCTCACAACCTGGTCGCAAAGACCTTACATTGTTGGCGCCTTCGCCGTCAAGACGAAAAGGAACAGATTCGCGTGAGTTGCCATAAAATGTTCATTATAAGTAAGTTAAAGTGAATCCCTCAGCGCGGCGCGGGATGGGCGAGTGACGAATAAACCATAGGAACCGCTCACTTAGATCAGTATCGCCAGTGCTGTTTTGTTGTAAAATAAGTCTTTTATTATCAATACTATCAAAGACAAATACCGGTTTCTCAAAAATTCCTTGACAAAGATAAGAGCGTTTGCATAGGATTCCGGCGGGCGCGAAAAAGGGATCAATTCGTCCCACTGAATCAAGGAGGAGTCCCGCATGTTTGAGCAATCAATTGCAAGCAATCGCCAAGTGACTACAAGAAAGCTCGTGCGCGTTGCGCGCAGTCAACCCCAAAATCTACGTTGGGCAAGCTGGTTTGGCCGTGGTCTGGCCGTTCTGGGCATCGCCCTGATGGCTCTATTCGCGGTCCGGACATCCGCCCAAGAGGCGGACCAGGGCGCCATTATTGGCGTGGTAACGGACTCGACGGGCGCGGTCATTCCGAACGCCGACGTGACGCTGACGAACGTCGACACCGGTCTGATGCTGAAGTCCAAGTCCAACGCCAGCGGTAACTACTTCTTTGGTCCGATCAAGACCGGGACCTATACGGTCAGTGCATCCGCAGCGAACTTTGAAACCACGGTTGAGCAGAACATCGTGGTGCACGTGCAAGACCGCCTGAACATTCCGTTGGCTCTCAAGCCCGGCAAAACATCGGAGACGGTCACGGTGACATCTGTGGCGCCGATCATGCAGACGCAGACTGCGGAAACGGCCGTGGACGTGGACACGAAATTCCTGAACGACGCGCCGCTCGCGAACCGCAACTGGATTTTTATCGCCCAGGAGGCCCCGGGCTCAACGCCTTTCGTGGGCCGCGGCTCGGGCAACGGTGATTTTTCGTCCAACGGCCAGCATGAAGAGCAGAACAATTACATGCTGGACGGCGCCGACAACAATACCATGAACAGCGACTACATCAACGGGTCGACCTACAGCATCGCGCCTCCGCCGGATGCCATCGACGAGTTCAAGATGGAAACCAGCAACTACAGCGCGGAGATCGGTCGCGGGCACGGCGCGGTAATCAACGCCACCACGAAGTCAGGCACCAACGCGATTCATGGGGATCTCTGGGAATACAACAGAAATACGAAACTCGACGCACTGGTTTGGACTCAAGCCCCAGGCTCGACGCCGGCGGTGTTCCACATGAATCAATTTGGCGCTACCCTGGGCGGCCCTATCATCAAGAACAAACTGTTTTTCTTTGGCGACATCCAGGATGCGCGCTACGTAGTCGGAGCGAATCCGAGCACTTATACCGTGCCCACGCCGCGCATGCGGCAGGGCGACTTCAGCGAACTTCTGAATCCGGCGTTGACGCAGGGCTCCTGCCCCACGGTGCTGTACGTGCCTAACACCAATACCGGCAGCTACAAGTGCGCCAGCAACGTAGTATCGGCAGGGCCGACGGGCACGCTGCAGCAGTACGGCCCAAGCCAGTATACCGAGGACGGGTATACGTTCGCCGCCGGCCAGAACGTCTTCAGCCCGGCTCAACTCGATACCGTCGCCCAGAAACTGATTCAGGCCTTCCCCTGCCCCAACTACTCTCCTGCCGGCACAGCTAATTATGGGCAAAAGAATGGCGGATGGAGTACGACGACCGGCTGCAATGCTACCAGCGATACGGATATGGGAGCGACCAACAGCAACTACCAGGTGGACTTGAACGAGGACTCGGATCCGATCAATTGGGATGGAAAACTCGACTGGAACATCAGTTCCAAGGACCTGGCGACTTTCCGCGTCGACTACCAGCACATCATGAACGTTTTTGTTGCGCCCCTGGGCCCGATCCTCGACGGCATCGGCAGCAACCAAGGCCACACACAGAGTTATTTGAGTTCGAACTACATGTTCGGCGAGACGCACACCTTCTCGTCCACGCTGATCAACGAATTCCGTTTCGCCTTCAACTGGGGCAACGACCAGAACCTGCAATACAACGATAACGTCAACATCTCGGCTAACTACGGATTGAACGGTGTCCCGTTCAACGCGGGTCCGCAGAATGGCGGCCTGCCCGCGATATCCACCAGTTGGCAAGCCTTTGGAGCTCACGGCAACGATCCGGCCCATGAAGGCCAGAACAATTACCAGATTCTCGACAACGTGACGAAAATCTTCGGCAACCACTCGCTGAAGATGGGTTTCCAGGCGATGCCGATGCGCTTTTACAGCACAGCGGCCGGGACCCCGCGCGGATCCTACGGGTATGCGAGCACCTATACCGGCGTGACAGGATTAGGCGGCCCCGGTGGATATGCAGGCGCGGACTTCCTCGCTCTTGGAACAGCAATTGGCGGCGGGTATACCGGGACCGACAACATGGCCAGCGGCAGCATCAGCAGCTATGTTGTGAACCACTATGTCCACCAATACATGGCTGGCTTTATCCAGGACGACTGGAAGCTGACGCAAAAGTTCACCCTGAACCTTGGGTTCCGCTTGGAGCACTTCACACCCAAATTGGAACAGTCCGACCAGTGGGCGAATTTTGTGCAGGAAAACGAAACGATGACCTCCAACGGCGGGACCGGGACGGCCAAGTTATTGATTCCGGCAAGCCAAATGGGCATCAAGCTCGATCCGAACCTCATCGCGCTACTCAACGCGGATAACGTGACGGTGACTTACGATTCAAACCGGCACCTCGTGAGCTACCCGGTGATCAACTATTCGCCGCGCGTTGGCGGCTCTTACCAGATCGACAATAAAACGGTCGTTCGCATGGGATTTGGCGTCTTCATGGGCGGCTTTGAGCCGGGCGGCGGTTCGGCCCTCACCCAGAACCCGCCTTACTACATGACCGCAAACCTGGCGAGTTTGCCTTCATGCTCGCAGGGAACCTACTGCGGATCGCAATATGCCTTCAACAACACGCTCGAGAACGGTTTCGGAGGGTTCCTGGCGTCGGGCGGAATCGAGCACTTCGCCACTTTCCCGAATATCCAGGAAGCGGGGACGGGACCGAATCCGAGCATGCACATGCCGTACACCATGAACTACAACCTGAGCGTGCAACGCGCTTTCTGGGGACGACGGCAACGGTGAACTACGTTGGCAGCGTGGGACGACACCTGGTGACCCTCTACAACAACCCCGACCAGCCGCTGGCCGTTACGATTGGCGGCGAGTCGGGCAACGGGTTCACGCCCTTCCCGCATTTCGCCGGGTCCCAATGGATGGGGTGGACAGGCCGAAGCTCCTATAACTCGCTGCAAGCTACGGTGCAGAAGCACTATGGCCATGGCCTGAGCTTCCTGGGCACCTATACCTGGGCGCACGCGTTCGATAACACGATCGACCTCCTGGGCGGCGACTACGGTGCTTACAAGCAGTCCTATCTCATCCCCATCAATACGGAATGGGGCCAGTCCGGCTACGATATCCGGCAGCGCGCCGTGGTCAATGTTGATTACGACCTGCCGTTCGGAGTTGGCCGGCAATTCGCCAACCATCCTGGCATCCTGGACCGCATCGTTGGCGGATGGAAGTCCGACATGGAGTGGTGGGGCCAAACCGGCCAGCCGTTCACGGTCTCGATCAGTAGAAACTCGGGCTTCGGAAATGCCAATGGTGGCGAGAGCAACAGCGCCATTAAAGTCGCCAATGCATACTCAAACAACCTGCAGCCTCCGGCTAATTACAATGGCCCGCTGACCACCAGCGGCATGACCACAGCGGCAGCGTCGAATACGGCTGCGAACGTTTGCGCGGCTCAGACCAAAACAAGGCAGCGCTGGTTTAATCCGTGCGCTTTTGCCGACCCGCTTGCCGTCGGCAGTTCGAACAACGCAGCCTCCGCTGCGCTTCTGGCGCCTTACCAAACCGGCACTTTCAGCTATGCTTCGGGGCCGGTTGGCGTCGATAACTCGCTTTGCGATGGGTTGGGTTGCACCACCACTGCGACCGGGGCGACTGCCGGGACTCCCGTCCCGTACGTTACCGGCTACCCGGCTGTTGCGCCTTTCTTCGGCGGCCCCAAGAACAGCGTTTCCGGGCCGGGCAACTGGAAGCTGAACGCCTCGATGTTCAAGGACTTCAGGACTTGGCATGAGCAGTACCTGGAGTTCCGCGCCGACGCTTTCAATCTCCTCAACCACCCGAGCCTCGGCAACCCCGGCAGCACCAACACGGATATCGGCGCCAACGTGGTGCAGATTACCGGGACGGGCTCCAACCAAAACCTCACGATCGATGCGCGCTTCTTCCAGCTCTCAGGGAAGTACGTGTTCTAGATTGAACCGCTGTTCTTGATGCAGTGCAGTACCTTGAGGCCGCTCGCAGTTGGGCGGCCTCATTGCATGTACGGAATAGACTTAAGCTGCAGGAGAAAATGTGAATCGGCGTAGGTTTAATCAGCTTGCCGGCATGGCCGGCATGAGCGCGCTCTTGGGGCGCAATGCAGTTTCCGCGGCAATCTCGTCACAGATGGGAAGTAACTCCGCATCGAACGGCCGCGGAATCGGCAACCGCTATCTTGTGGGTGCAGCCTATTACCCGGAATGGTGGCCGTCGAGCGAGTGGGAGATCGATTTCCGCGAGATGGGGGAGTTGGGCATCAACGCCGCTCGCATGGGCGAATTCGCGTGGGCGCTGTTTGAGCCCTCGCCCGGCAAGTTCGATTTCGACTGGATGGATCGCGCACTTGCGATTGCGGAACGCAATGGCGTCAGTGCGATTCTCTGCACGCCTACGGCATCGATTCCACCATGGCTTTATCAACAATATCCCGATGTACTGAGCGGCAATCAACAAGGCCTTTACACCTATGGTGGGCGCAAGGGATACAACACCAACAGCGCGCACTACCTTGACGCCTGCACGCGTGTTGTCACGGCACTTGCCGATCATTATGGAAAGAATCCCGTGGTCATCGGCTGGCAACTCGACAACGAGCCGGGCAACCCATTTCAGGAGTACGATCCAGTCTCGGAGAAGGCGTTTCAGGAGTGGCTGAGGAAGCGGTATGGAACGCTCGACGAATTGAATCGCGTTTGGAATGGGGCGTTTTGGAGCAACAAGTTCACGGATTGGTCGCAGATTCATTTTCCTACCAACTCCGCCGAGGGAGGATGGCAGCCGGCGATCAGTCTCGACTACCGCCGATTCTTTTCCGACTCGTTTCTGAATCACCTGCACAGGCAGGCCAATATTCTGCACGCGAAAACCGAGAATCAGTTTGTGCTCACCAACTGGTCGTCGCCCACCGGCGCAGTGGACGCGTTCACGGCAGGCGCGGAGTTTCTGGATGCAAGCGCGTGGGACAACTATGTGAGCGCACCGGGGCTGAGCCGCTTCCAACGCCAGTACACGTCCGGTTTTTTGAGCGACGTCACCCGCTGTGCCGGCCCGCATCAGCGATTCATCTGCGCGGAACAAAACGCCTACGTGCCGCCAAATGCGCCTGTCGAGGGGCTGCGGCTGCAGGCCTACTGCGACCTGGCGCACGGTAGCCACGGGCAGCTTTTTTTTGAGTGGCGGCGTCCGCTGGCCGGGAACGAAGAGCATCGCCCTTCGTTTATCAAGGGCTTTGACGGAAAAATCAATCCGGCGAAGCCGATGCTCGAGCAGATCGCCAAGGAGATGGCGCGCATCGGTCCGCGCGTTGCCAACGCCACAACGCGTTCCGACATCGCACTTTTCTACGACTATCCCAATTCATGGGCGCAAGGCTCGGGAGGGGTCGGAGATCCACATCCAAGCTACGGAGAGGTGCAGCGCTTCTACACGGGGCTGAAGGTGCTCAGGCAAAATATTGACGTGGTGCCGGTGACTACCGAGCTTCCGGGTTACAAGGTGGTCGCAGCGCCCAACATCCGGCTCATCGATGACGCGACGATTGAGAGGCTCAAAGGCTTTGTCGAGGCCGGTGGAACGCTGGTACTCAACTACCGCGTCGCCACGCAGAATATTGATAACAGCATGCGGCTCACGCTTTCGCCGGGACCGCTCGCCGAGATTGCGCGAGTGCAATCCGAGGCCATCCTCGACCTTTTTGAATACAACTCGCAGAACGGGAATCTGGATGCAGATCTCCAGGCCGGGCTGGGAATCCGCTTTGCAGGAAGCGACGCGACCTTTAGCCCGCGCACTGCGCTCGAGTCGCTCACGCTGCATGGAGCCGAGGTCCTCGCAACAGTTCGCGGCGGCGGGCCCATGGAAGGCCAGCCGGCCGTTACGCGCAATCGTCACGGACTCGGCTGGGTCATCTATGTTGGTTGCGATGCGACCAGCGACGACTTCTATGAGGCCGTGGCGCGCGCGGCCGGCGCCGCAAGCGGGCTCACGCCGCTCATTCAAGCGCCTTACGGAGTGGAAGTGACAAGCCGGCAGGACGGCGCAACGATTTACTATTTCATCCTGAACCTGACGGAGACTCCTCACGAGAATATTGCGCTGCCGAAACCCATGGACGATTTGATTCACGATCGACGTGGAATCACCCAAGTGTCGTTAGGGCCGCTGGAGGTTGCGGTGCTGGCGTCATAGCAGCCGCGCTTGACGTGGGCGCAGAGGGTTGGGACCAGGATGGAAGGATGAGCGGCAGGATCGCATGACGAAGAAAGCGATGCAGCACCCAATCTCACGCAGAAAATTCGTGAAGGCTTGTTCGGCGACCGCTGCCCTGGCGCCGATGGCAACCTGCCTGGACTGGACCATACAGAAAGCCTGGGGCGCACAAGCAAGCGGCCACGCGCAGCGCGTTCTCACTCTCGATCGCGATTGGCTCTTTCAAGGCAATTCAACTGCTGCGGCCCTCGATCCCGGCTACGACGACAATTCGTCGGCTCGCGTCACACTGCCGCACACAGCTACGGATCTCTCCTGGCGCAAATGGTCTCCGGCATCATGGGAAGCTCTCTTTGTTTATCGCCGGCACTTTGCAGTGCCTGACGCGTGGCGAGGACTGCGCGTGTTTGTTCACTTCGACCGCGTGATGGCCAGCGCAACCGCAGTGGTGAACGGCCGCAGCCTGGAACCGCACGCGGGGGGATTTCTCCCGTTCGACCGCGAAATTACTGACCTTACAACTGAGAAAAACAACGTTCTTGCGGTTGCGGTGGATTCGCGCTGGCAAAACGTGCCGCCGGCAGGCTCGCCGCGCGGAGCGCTGGCGGTGGATTATCTGATGCCCGGCGGGATCACGGGGTCCGTCGAGCTTCGCGCGTTGCCGGCGGTTTTTCTACGCGAGGTATTTGCCAAGCCGGTGGATGTGCTCAAGCCCAACCGGCGTGTTGAAGTTACTTGCCGTGTGGATGCGGCTACGCCGCTACCGGCACACGCTCGGCTGGAGGCTGCGCTGCGCCGCGGCGAGCAAACCATTGCCAGGTCCACGCAAAGCGTCCAGGTGGACAAGTCCGATCAGGAGTTTCATCTGACGCTGAGCAATCTTGGCAACATCCAGTTATGGGATCCGGAGCATCCGCATCTCTATCGCGTGGAGGTCACGCTTTATCTTGACGAGCGTCCCATCCATCGTTCTGCCACGCGCATCGGTTTCCGCGAAGCGCGTTTCGCAGTCGATGGCTTTTTCCTGAATGGACAACGCACGACTTTGTTCGGGTTAAATCGCCACGAGCTTTATCCGTATCTTGGTTTTGCAGCGCCATCGCGCCTGCTGCGCCGCGACGCAGAGATTCTGCGCAAGCAATTCAACTGCAATATCGTGCGCTGCTCGCACTATCCGCAGTCGGAAGCGTTTCTGGATGCGTGCGACGAGCAGGGGTTGATGGTGTGGCAGGAACCACCGGGCTGGCAGTACATCGGCGACGAAAGTTGGCAGGACCTGGCCGTGCACGATGTAGAGGCGATGATCCGCCGCGACCGCAATCATGCAGCGATTGTGATCTGGGGCGTGCGCATCAACGAGTCTCGCAACGATCCCGCACTCTATCGCCGCACGCGCGAGCTGGCCAAGTCGCTCGACGATTCCCGGCCCACGTCAGGCACCATGACCCCGGACTCGAGAAAGAATTGGCAGCAGGAGTGGCACCAGGATGTGTTTGCGTTCGACGATTATCACGCTGCGCCCGATCACAGCGTAGGTATTCTCGATCCAGTCGAGGGGTATCCCTACATGATTGCGGAGACGGTGGGGCAGTTTAATTATGCGTCTGGCAAGGGATTCGCTGTGAGATACCGGAGGGCCGGCGACATTGGACAGCAGACGAGCCAGGCGATTTATCACGCGCAAGCTCACAGCAGAGTCGCGGACCACGAACGGATTGCAGGAACGATTGCGTGGTGCGCGTTCGACTACGCGAGCCTGATGAACGATTACGAGGGAATCAAATGCCCTGGCGTCGCCGATATTTTCCGTTTGCCGAAACTGGGAGCCGCGTTCTATCTGGCGCAGATTGAGCCCTCGGTAAGGCCGGTGATCGAGCCGAGTTTTTACTGGGACTTCGGACCGCAGACACCGTCAGGGCCGGGCGAGCACGCTGCCATCTTCTCGAACTGCGAACGGCTGGAGCTTTTCATCGACGGAAAGCAGCATGCGACGCTCAAGCCCGATCGCAAGAACTTCGCGAACCTGAAGTTTCCGCCCTTTTTCGCTGACCTGAAGCTGGACGGCTCGGCACATCTCGAGCTACGCATTGAGGGCTATGTGGGCGAGACGCGTGTGCTTTCGCGTTCATTTTCTTCGGACCACGCGACGGATCGCCTCTGGTTGCACGCGGACGATGAGGAGCTTGCGAACGACGGCGCGGATAGCACCCGGCTGGCCTTCGCGGTGGTGGACAAGTTCGGCGCGCCGCGCGCGTTTGCGGGAGGGGACGTCGCGCTCAATCTCGACGGACCGGGAGCGATCGTTGGCGACAA